>Ga0207675_100000009_pt1 | contig 163023 bp, 158 predicted proteins | sample KBSSwiS42_FD_184305 | JGI IMG/M metagenome (GOLD analysis project Ga0207675, IMG submission 184305) | Switchgrass rhizosphere microbial communities from Kellogg Biological Station, Michigan, USA - KBS Switchgrass S4-2 (SPAdes) (version 2) | ecosystem: Host-associated > Plants > Roots >...
TAGCAACGTGTCGTAGGCTTGCTTCAACGCTTGCCTTTCGACCCACAGTGTCGGAGTCTTGCCCCGGGTACCAATCGACAGGGGGTAATTCCGACAATGCGCGCACTCATCACATTCAGCCACACGCACGCAGTCCTCTTCTCGGCGATGTTCCTCATCGTCGGCGGCTGGAGCTGCGGCGCTCCTTAGGCCGAGGCTGACGTCACCCCAGGGTCAAGTCGTTCCCGGCGAGTCCGAATAACCCGGGGCCGATGCGTGGATGCGCTTGCGCACACGCCGGGCCGGTGCTAGTTAGCGCCCCCCTTCGTCGCGGCAGTTCTGTGACAACCAGGAGCATCGAGGGACACCGGGCGGCCCCCAGGCAGGGGTCCTCTCGGCCGTCTTTGCAGTCGAGGACGAAAGAAGAATGGCGACTCAGAAGATTCGCATCCGACTCAAGGCGTACGACTCGAAGCTCCTGGATCAGTCCGCAGGAGAGATCGTCGAGACCGCCCGGCGCACTGGCGCCCGGGTCGCGGGACCGATCCCTCTGCCGACTCGGATCAACAAGTTCACCGTGCTCCGCAGCCCGCACGTGGACAAGAAGAGCCGGGAGCAGTTCGAGATCCGCACCCACAAGCGGCTCCTCGACATCCTCGAGCCCACCCAGCAGACGCTGGACGCCCTCATGAAGCTCGACCTGTCGGCCGGCGTCGACGTCGAGATCAAGAGCTAGCCATGGCCAAGTTCGACGTCGTCGATCTGGATAGGAAGAAGGTCCGCGAGATCGAGCTCTCGGACACCGTGTTCGGCGCCGAGCCGAACCCGAACCTCTTCTACGAGGTCTCGAAGTTCCAACAGATCAATCGCCGCCGCGGCACCGTCGGCGTGAAGAACACCTCGCTCGTCCGCGGTGGCGGCAAGAAGCCCTACAAGCAGAAGGGCACCGGCCGCGCCCGCCAGGGTTCCATCCGCGCCAGCCAGTGGGTCGGCGGCGGCAAGGCCATGGCACCCAAGGCCCGCGACTACAGCTACCGGCCGCCCAAGAAGGTCCGAAAGGGCGCCCTCTGCGCCGCCCTCTCGATGCGCGCCCGTGAGAAGGCGCTGGTCATCGTCGACACGTTCGACCTCGAATCGACGAAGACCAAGGCCACCCTCGAGCTCCTCACCAAGCGGCTGAAGCTGAAGGACGCCCTGGTGGTGGACGAGCGCAAGAACACGCTGCTCCACCGGACGGTTCGCAACCTGGCCGACTTCGACGTGCTCCCTCCCGAGGGGCTCAACCTCGAGTCGCTCCTCCGGCGAAAGGCGCTGGTCCTCACCTCGGCAGCGGCGCAGGCCCTCAACAGCTCGCTGGAGGCCCGCTGATCATGCTTCCGACCAACGTCATCAAGGGCCCGCTCATCACCGAGAAGCTGGATCGCGCCCGGGAGAAGTTCCGGCACTACAGCTTCCTCGTCGACCGGGACGCCACCAAGCACGACGTGGCCCACGCGGTCCAGACGCTGTTCAACGTCCACGTCGAGGCGGTCCGGACCACCATCATTCGCGGCAAGGTGAAGCGGGTGGGGAAGAGCATCGGCAAGCGCCCCAACTACAAGAAGGCGATCGTCACGCTGAAGGAAGGCGACAAGATCGACCTGTTCGAGGGAGGCGTGGTCTGACATGGGCATCAAGAAGTACAAGCCGACCTCGGCAGCCCGTCGCCTGACGACGGTCAGCGACTTCGCGGACATCACCCGCGACCGGCCGGAGAAGTCCCTCACCGAGGCGATGAAGCGCTCGGGCGGGCGCAACGTCCACGGCCACATCACCCGCCGGCACCAGGGCGGCGGTCACAAGCGCCGCTACCGGGTCATCGACTTCAAGCGGCGTGACAAGGACGGCATCCCGGCCAAGGTCGCGAGCGTGGAGTACGACCCGAACCGCTCGGCCAACATCGCTCTGCTCCACTACGCGGACGGCGAGAAGCGCTACATCCTCGCCCCGCAGGGCCTCACCGTCGGCGACACGTTGTTCGCCGGCAACGAGGCGGACATCCGCCCGGGCAATGCGCTGCCGCTGGCGAACATCCCGGTGGGCACCACCATCCACAACGTGGAGCTCAAGCCCGGCCGCGGGGCACAGATGATCCGCTCGGCGGGCAGCTCCGGACAGCTGATGGCCAAGGAGGGCGGCTACGCGCAGGTCCGGCTGCCCTCGGGCGTGGTGCGCAAGGTGCTCCTCGAGTGTCGCGCCACCATCGGGCAGATCGGCAACGTCGAGCACGACATCATCCGCATCGGCAAGGCCGGCAAGAGCCGCTGGCTCGGCATCCGACCCACCGTGCGCGGTCTGGCCATGAACCCCGTCGACCACCCGCACGGCGGCGGCGAGGGCAAGAGCGGCCAGGGCAACCCGCACCCGGTCTCACCCTGGGGCCAGAAGACCAAGGGCCTCAGCACCCGCAAGAACAAGCGGACCGACAAGTTCATCGTCAGCGGGCGCCGGAGCGGCGTCCGGAGCCAGTAGGAGAGGGCGAGCACGTGGCACGTTCGATCAAGAAGGGCCCCTTCGTGGACCCCCACCTCCTGAAAAAGGTCGAGGACCTCATCAAGGGGAACCAGAAGAAGGTGGTGAAGACCTGGTCGCGCCGGTCCACCATCCTTCCCGAGTTCGTGGGGCACACCTTCGCGGTGCACAACGGCCGGAAGTTCATCCCGGTCTTCGTCACCGAGAACATGGTGGGTCACAAGCTGGGCGAGTTTTCTCCCACCCGGACGTTCACCGGCCACTCTGCGGAGAAGAAGGTGGCCAAGCCCACTTCCGGCCCCGGGCCCGGCGGAGCGAAGTGAGCTGACATGGAATCGACCGCTCACCTCAGGAACTACCGGATGTCGCCCCGCAAGATCGCGGTGGTGGTGGACCTGGTCCGCGGCAAGCCCGTGGGCGCGGCCCTCAACATCCTGCGGTTCACCAAGCGCGCGGCGGCGAAGCCGGTCGCGAAGCTCATCCAGTCCGCGGTTGCCAACGCCACCGACCTCTCGAAGGGTCAGGTGGACGTGGACGCCCTCTACGTGAAGACCATCTCGGTGGACCAGGGTCCGACGCTGAAGCGGTTCATGCCGCGAGCGATGGGCCGGGCCACTCCCATCCACAAGAAGAGCAGCCACGTCCACGTGGTGCTCGCCGACACGCCCGTCCGTTCGCGGAAGGCGAGGAGCTGAGACATTGGGTCAGAAGGTCCATCCCATCGGTTTCCGGCTCGGGGTCATCAAGACCTGGGACAGCAAGTGGTTCGAGCACAAGAACTACGCCCAGTGGCTCCACGAGGACATCCGGATCCGTGAGTTCGTGAAGAAGTCGCTAGGGCACGCCGGCGTCAGCAAGGTCGAGATCGAGCGCGCCGCGAACAAGGTGAAGGTGAACGTCCACACCGCACGGCCGGGCATCGTCATCGGCAAGCGCGGCGCGGGCATCGAGACGGTGAAGAAGGACCTCCAGAAGTTCACCAAGAACGAGGTCTTCCTGAACATCGTCGAGGTGCGGAAGGCCGAGACCGACGCCCAGCTGGTCGCGGAGAACATCGCCACCCAGCTCGAGCGGCGCATCGCGTTCCGCCGGGCGATGAAGAAGGCCATCCAGACCGCGATGAAGTTCGGCGCCAAGGGCATCCGGGTGGCCTGCGCCGGCCGGCTCGGCGGAAGCGAGATGGCGCGCTACGAGTGGTACCGCGAGGGTCGGGTGCCCCTGCACACGCTCCGCGCGGACATCGACTACGGGTTCGCCGAGGCGAAGACCACCTACGGGAAGATCGGCTGCAAGGTGTGGGTGTGCCGCGGCGAGGTGCTCCCGACCAAGGGCGGCGGCGCCGGCATGCCGGTGGCCGGACGGTAAGAGAGAACTTCGATGCTTCAGCCTGCACGCACCAAGTACCGCAAGATGCAGAAGGGCCGGATGCCGGGGAAGGCGTTCCGCGGCTCGAACCTGACCTACGGGGAATTCGGGCTGATGACCACCCAGCCCGGATGGATCACCTCGCGGCAGATCGAGGCGGCCCGTATCGCGATGACCCGCCACGTGAAGCGCGGCGGGAAGATCTGGATCCGCATCTTCCCGGACAAGCCGATCACCAAGAAGCCCGCCGAGACCCGGATGGGAACCGGAAAGGGCGGCGTCGAGTACTACGTCGCGGTCGTGAAGCCCGGCCGCATCCTGTACGAGATGGGCGGGATGAACGAGCAGCTGGCCCACGAGGCGCTGAAGCTGGCGCAGGCCAAGCTCCCGGTGCTCACCCGGATCGTCCACCGGGCGGATCTGTCTCTGTAGCTGTCGAGGAACGAGTCATGGCCACCGCCAAGGAATTGCACGAGCTGACTCTCGAGGACCTGAACCGGCGCGCGGCCGAGCTGCGCGAGTCGCTGTTCAAGGACCGGCTGAAGCTGCGGACCGGAGCGCTGGAGTCCCCGGCGAAGCGGGCCGAGAGCCGCCGGGATCTGGCGCGGATCCTCACCGTCATCACCCAGAAGGAGAAGTCCGCCGCGGCGAAGGCCTGAGGCGAGGAACGAACATGGCCGAGACCACGGAACAGAGCGGCGCGACCGAGAGCGCGAGCCACCGCGGGCGCCCCAAGACCCGCACCGGCATCGTCACCAGCAACAAGATGCAGAAGACGGTGGTGGTGACCGTGCGGCGCCGCGCGGCACACCGGAAGTACGGAAAGATCCTGACGCTGCGCGAGAAGTACAAGGCGCACGCCGAGGACCACGACTACCCGAAGAACCCCACGCTCCACGAGGGCGACCGGGTGCGCATCGCCGAGACCCGGCCCACCAGCAAGGACAAGCGCTGGCGGGTGGTCGAGGTGCTCGAGCGCGGGACGCGCGAGTAAGGAGGGAGGTCGACCATGATCCAGATGACGAGCGTGCTGGACGTCGCCGACAACTCCGGCGCCAAGAAGGTGTTCTGCATCAAGGTGCTCGGCGGCTCGAAGCGGAAGTACGCCAGCATCGGGGACATCATCGTGGTCTCGGTGCGCGAGGCGCTTCCCAACAGCAAGGTGAAGAAGGGGGACGTGGCCAAGGCGGTCATCGTCCGGACCAAGCGCGAGGTGGGGCGGCCGGATGGCAGCTTCATCAAGTTCGACGGGAACTCGGCGGTGCTGATCAACAAGGACCTCGAGCCCATCGGCACCCGCATCTTCGGCCCGGTGGCCCGCGAGCTCCGTGCCCGGAAGTTCATGAAGATCATCTCCCTCGCTCCGGAAGTGCTCTAGGGCGGGGAAGGCGAGACGAGAGAGAGCCATGCAGAAGCTGAAGGTGGGCGACCTGGTCGAGGTGGTGGCGGGCGCCGAGCGGTCCAACAAGGACAAGGCCAGCAAGCGGGGGAAGCTCCTCGCCATCGACCATGACGCCCTCCGCGTCCGCGTCGAGGGCCTGCGCACCGTCAAGCGGCACATCCGCAAGGGCCGCGACCGCGCCAACCCCGAGGGCGGCATCCTCGAGCGGCCAGGCAGCATCGCGCTCGGTGCGGTCCAGGTGGTCTGCAAGAAGTGCGACGCGCCGACCCGGGTGGGAATCCGGGTGAACGGGGACAAGAAGCTTCGCTTCTGCAAGAAGTGCGACGCGAACATCGACTGAGCAAGGACACTGGCGCGCGACTGCGCGCTTCCATGGGCGTCCCCCTGGGTTCGGGGGGCTGAGAGTTTTTCTGAGGCTCGAGATCGACGGCGGAGGAGGCACCAGACGCCCCGTCGAAGCGAGAGCGAGGACGAAGCGAGATGGCTGACGAGAAGGCAGACAAGCCGAAGGCCGAGAAGAAGGCGAAGCGGAAGGGCAAGGACGAGGTCAAGAAGGCCGGCTTCTCCGCCAACATCGAGGAGGGGCTGGAGACGAAGCCCGCCCGCCTGAAGATCCGCTACCGCAAGGAGGGGGTCCCTTCGCTGATGAAGGAGTTCGGGTTCAAGAACCCGAACCAGGTCCCCCGCCTCGACAAGATCGTCATCAACATGGGCCTCGGTGAGGCCCTCGCCAACAACAAGATCCTCGAGTCGGCGGTGGATCAGCTGGGCGCCATCACCGGGCAGAAGCCGGTGGTCACCCGGGCCCGCAAGAGCATCGCCAACTTCAAGCTCCGTCAGGGGCAGGCGATCGGCGCGGCGGTCACCCTCCGCAACGACCGGATGTACGAGTTCATGGACCGGCTCATCAACGTGGCGCTCCCCCGGGTTCGCGACTTCAAGGGAGTGTCCAGCAAGGCATTCGACGGGAAGGGCAACTACACCCTCGGGGTGCGGGAGCAGATCATCTTCCCGGAGATCAACTACGACCAGATCGAGAAGGTGAAGGGGCTGAACATCAGCTTCGTCACCACCGCCCGGAACGACGAGCAGGGGCTGGCGCTACTGCGCCACTTCGGCCTGCCGTTCCGCCAGTAAGAGAACGACGAGACATGGCCAAGCTCTCCAAGATTGCCCAGGCAAAGCGCAAGCCGAAGTTCGCGGTGCGCAAGTACAACCGCTGCCCGCTCTGCGGGCGGCCTCGCGCCTTCCTGCGCAAGTTCCAGATGTGCCGGATCTGCCTGCGGAAGCGCGCGCTTCAGGGCGAGGTGACGGGACTCATCAAGAGCTCCTGGTAGAAGCAGGACGAGCACGTCCGCGGCACGGACCCCCGTGACGGCACGGCCAGGCGGCCGCGGGCGACAACGACGAGCCCGGCAGAGCTCTTCAGTGAAAGAGCAGCCGGACGAAGGACGAGCGAGAGGAAGTCAGCACATGCCAGTGAACGATCCGGTCGGCGACATGCTGACCCGCATCCGCAACGCCTCGCGGGCGCGACACGACAAGGTGGTCATCCCCACCAGCAAGATGAAGGTCCAGATCGCCCGGGTGCTCAAGGAGCAGGGCTACATCGCGGACTACACCGAGCACGAGGTGAAGCCGCAGGGCGAGATCACCCTGCAGCTCAAGTACGGCCCGGACAAGAGCCCGGTGATCACCGGCATCCGCCGGATCAGCAAGCCGGGGCTCCGGCGCTACATGCCGGTGCGCGAGATCCGCCCGGTCCTCGGCGGCCTGGGCATCAGCATCCTCTCCACCAGCCAGGGCATCCTCAGCGACGCCGACGCCCGGAAGAAGAACATCGGCGGCGAGCTGATCTGCACGGTGTACTGACATGAGCCGAATCGGAAAGCTGGCGATCAAGCTCGACCCCAAGGTGAAGGCCTCGGTGGCGAGCGGTGCGGTGGCCCTCGAGGGTCCCAAGGGCAAGATGAAGGTGTCGCTCCCGGAGCGGATCACCGCCGACGTCAAGGACGGGCAGATCCACGTGAACCGGCCCGACGACACCCGGCAGGCGCGCGCCCTCCACGGCCTCGCCCGCAGCCTCCTGGCCAACGCGGCCAGGGGCGTGGCGACCGGCTTCGAGCGCAAGCTCGACATCCGCGGCGTGGGTTTCCGCGCCGAGGTGAAGGGCAAGCAGATCCACTTCGCGCTCGGCTACAGCCATCCGGTGGTGTTCAACCTCCCCGAGGGGGTCACCGCCGAGGTGGACAAGGTGGCGCGGACCGAGGACAGCCTGCCCACCATCGGCCTCACGCTCCGCAGCGCGAACCGGGAGACGCTGGGGGAGACCGCGGTGAAGATCCGCGCCCTCCGCCCGCCCGAGCCGTACAAGGGCAAGGGCATCAAGTACGCCGACGAGCGCGTTCGGCGGAAGGAAGGGAAGACCGGCACCGCGTAGCGGTTGCCTTCATCACCCAATCATCCGGTGGGGGAGGTCCCCATCCCCGCCGGACGGATCGAGGAAGACATGTCCAGCAGCGACCCACGACTGAAGAGGAAGGCCCGCATCCGGCGGAAGATGTCCGGCACCGCCGAGCGACCCCGGCTCACGGTGTACAAGAGCCTGAAGCACATCTACGCCCAGGTGGTGGACGACTCCACCGGGCGCACCCTGGCGTTCGCCTCGAGCCTCTCCAAGGAGCTCAAGGGGAAGGACGAGGGCGACAAGAAGGAGGACGCCAAGCGGGTGGGGCGGCTGGTGGCCGAGAAGGCCAAGGCCGCCAACGTGACCCGGGTGGTGTTCGACCGAAACGGTTTCCCATTCCAGGGCCGCATCGCGGCCGTGGCGGAGGCGGCCCGCGAGGCCGGCCTCGAGTTCTAGGAAAGGCCCAGCGAGTGGCGACTCCGATCAATCCCAACGACCTCGATCTCAGCGATCGTGTGGTCAACATCAACCGCGTGGCCAAGGTGGTGAAGGGCGGCCGGCGGTTCAGCTTCTCCGCGCTGGTCGTCGTCGGCGACGGCAACGGCCACGTCGGCGTGGGCCTCGGCAAGGCCAACGAGGTCCCCGAGGCGATCCGCAAGGGAGGCGAGAACGCGAAGAAGAACCTCTTCCGCGTCCCGCTCCAGGGCCACACCATCCCGCACGAGGTGCTCGGTCACTTCGGCGCCGGGTGGGTGCTCCTCAAGCCCGCCGCCGAGGGAACCGGCGTCATCGCCGGCGGCTCGGTGCGCGCGGTGCTCGAGGCGGCCGGCATCCGGAACATCCTCACCAAGAGCCAGGGCAGCCGGAACCCGCACAACGTGCTCAAGGCCACCGTCGCTGGTTTGAAGTCGCTCCGCTCGCCGGATCAGGTCTCGCGCCTCCGGGGCCGGGACATCGAGCTGGCGAAGCACGCCTAGGACGAACGGACATGGGACTGCGCATCAAGCTGACCAAGAGCTTCGCCGGGGCGAGCGACACCCAGCTCCGGACCATCGCCGGCCTGGGCCTGACGAAGTTCGGCCAGGAGCGGCTGCTGCAGGACACCCCGGCCATCCGGGGGATGATCTCCAAGGTTCGCCACCTCGTCAGCCAAGAGGTGGTGAAGGACAACCCGGCCAAGGCGCCGCGGCGGAAGCCGCGGTTCGTGAAGGCCCGCGAGGCGGCCCGGGCGGCCCGCGCGTCGAAGGAGCAGTGAGATGACTTCCCTCTCGAATCTCAGAAGGCCCAAGGCCAGCTGGCACCGGAAGAAGCGCGTGGGCCGCGGCCAGGGCTCCGGCCTGGGCAAGACGGCGGGCCGCGGCGGCAAGGGCCAGAAGGCCCGGACCGGCAACATGCGGTTCGAGGGCTTCGAGGGCGGTCAGAGCCCGCTCCAGCGGCGCCTGCCCAAGTTCGGCTTCACCGCGCCGAACCGGAAGGAGTTCGCCGTCGTCAACGTGGGCCAGCTCGAGTCCTTCGACGCCGGCGCCACGGTGGACGAGACCGCGCTCCGCAACGCGGGCCTGGTGAAGGGCCGCTGGACCGGGGTGAAGCTGCTCGGCGAGGGCAAGCTCAGCCGGAAGGTCGCCATCCACGTGCACCGGGTGAGCGAGAAGGCGCGCGCAGCGGTCGAGGCGGCCGGTGGCTCGGTCACCCTCGTCCCGTTGATGGACCACAAGCCCGAGGCGGCGGCGCGAGCCCACGCGGGCAAGGGCGCCAAGGCCTGAAAACGGTTGTAGTAGTGTAGTCTTCCGACCGCCTCCTCCATGTTCAGAGCCATCGCAAACGTCTTCCGGGTCGCCGAGCTCCGGACCCGTCTCGCCTACACCCTGGCCCTGCTCGCCGTGTACCGGCTGGGCGTGTTCATCAACACCCCGGGCGTCGACCGGGTCGCGATGAACGCCTACATGCAGGAGCAGAAGGCGCGCGGCGGGCTGGTGAACCTCTTCAACCTGTTCTCCGGCGGCGCGCTGGACCAGATGTCGATCTTCGGGCTGGGGATCATGCCGTACGTCTCGGCATCGATCATCATGCAGCTCCTGACGGTGGTGGTGCCGACGCTGGAGCGCCTCCAGAAGGAAGGGGCCGCCGGCCGGCAGAAGCTGAACCAGTACACCCGCTACGGCAGCATCGCGCTCTCGATCGTCCAGGGCATCGGTATCTCCCGGTGGCTGGCCTCGCTCGGCCGGCACACAATCCCCGGCCGCAACGGGGTGGAGATCGACCACGTGGTCGTCCCCAACGATTCGGTGTGGTTCACCTTCATGACGGTGATCACGCTCACCGCGGGCACCGCCTTCATCATGTGGCTGGGCGAGCGCATCACCGAGCGCGGCATCGGCAACGGCATCTCCCTCATCATCTTCGCCGGCATCGTCGCTCGGCTGCCGAGCGCCACCAGCCGCCTGGTCGAGCTCTCCAAGGACAAGGCCTGGCTCATCCCGGTGCTGACGGTCTTCATGCTCCTGGTGGTGGGAGTGGTGGTCTACATCGAGCGCGGGATGCGGCGGATCCCCGTGCAGTACGCCAAGCGAATGGCGGGGCGGACGATGTTCGCCGGGCAGGCGACCTACTTCCCGATGAAGGTGAATACCTCGGGCGTGATTCCCCCCATCTTCGCCGGAGCGATCCTCAGCTTCCCGGCCACGCTGGGGAACTGGCTGCCCGGGCTGGCGACGGTGCAGCACGCGCTGGAGGGCAACGCCTGGCTCTACGACGGCGTGTTCGTCCTCCTGATCATCTTCTTCACCTATTTCTACACGACGCTCACCTTCCGGGCGGACGACGTCGCGGACAACATCAAGAAGCAGGGCGGGTACATCCCCGGCATCCGGCCCGGCCGGCAGACCGCGGAGTACATCTCCGGCGTGCTGAACCGCATCACCTTCGGCGGCGCGATCTACCTCGCGCTCATCTGCGTCATCCCCTCCATCCTCTCCAACCCTGCCTTCGGCGGGCTGCCCTTCCAGTTCGGCGGGACGGCGCTCCTCATCGTGGTCGGCGTGGCGCTGGACACCGTGCAGCAGATCGAGGGGCACCTCATCAGCCGCAACTACGAGGGCTTCGCCGGTTCACGCGGGCCGCGCATCCGCGGTCGAATGCGGCCGGCCGCATAGTCGTCCGGGGTCGACGTCGCGGGAGGGGAGCTCATGAACCTGGTCCTGCTCGGACCACCAGGCGCGGGGAAGGGGACGCAGGCGAAGCGGCTCGCGGCGCGCTTCGGCATCCCCCAGGTCTCGACCGGTGACATCCTCCGGCAGGCGGTGAAGGACGGCACGGAGCTCGGCAAGCAGGCCGGGCCCATCATGGCGGCGGGCAAGCTCGTCCCGGACGACCTGGTGGTGAGCATCGTCCGGGACCGGCTGCTCGAGAAGGACGCCGCCAAGGGCTTCATCCTCGACGGCTTCCCGCGCACCATCCCCCAGGCAGAGAAGCTCGACCAGGCGCTGGCCAGCCACAAGAGGAAGCTCGACGCGGTCGTCTCGCTCGAGGTGCCGATCGAGACGCTGGTGGAGCGAATCTCCGGGCGGAGGAGCTGCCCGCGGGACGGCAGCGTCTACCACATCGTGCAGAACCCGCCCCGGCGCGAGGGCTTCTGCGACCTGTGCGGCGCCTCGCTGGTCCAGCGCGAGGACGACAAGCCGGAGAGCGTCCGGACCCGGATGCAGGCCTACGAGGCGTCCACGGCCCCGCTCAAGGACTTCTACGCCCGGCGAGGGGTCCTCCAGGTCGTGGACGGGGTGGGCGCGCCCGAGGCCATCGAGGCCGCCGTGGTGGCCGCGCTCAAGCAGCGCTAGCGGCGGTGGTGGGAGGCGCAGCACCCCGCGTCGGAGAGGTGGGGGCCGCGGCTTCCAGTTATGGTTCCTCCCATGGCGGTGGAGCTCAAGAGCGCGCCGGAGATCGACCGGATGCGGCGCGCCGGCCGGGTGGTCGCGGAGATCCTCGATGCGCTCGAGGCCGCGGTCGCCCCGGGCGTCACCACCTGGGACCTGGACCAGCTCGCCGAGCGGCTCATCAAGGAGAAGGGGGCGAAGAGCGCCTTCAAGGGCTACCGCGGCTTCCCGGCCGTGCTCTGCGCGAGCGTGAACCACGAGGTGGTCCACGGCATCCCCAGCAAGACCCGGAAGCTGGCCGAGGGCGACCTCATGAAGCTCGACTTCGGGGTCTCGGTGGAGGGCTTCTACGGTGACGCAGCCCGGACAGTGCTGGTGGGAACCGTCTCGGACGAGGCCCGGCGGCTTGCCGAGGCCACCCGCGCCTCGCTGGAGGCGGCCATCGCCGCCATCAAGCCCGGCAACCGCATCGGGGACATCGGCCATGCGGTCCAGTCCCACGTCGAGCGCCTCGGGTTCAGCGTCGTGCGGGACTTCGTCGGTCACGGGATCGGCCGGAAGCTCCACGAGGCCCCCCAGGTCCCCAATTATGGGCGTCCAGGCACACTGGAATCCTTGCGCCCGGGGATGGTCCTGGCGGTGGAACCCATGGTGAACGCAGGTGGGCCCGGGGTCGATGTCCTCGACGACGGCTGGACCGCGGTGACCCTCGACGGCCGGCTCTCGGCCCACTGGGAGCACACCATCCTCGTGACGGAGGACGGGCACGACGTGCTGACCCGCCCCTCACGGGGGACAACGGCTTGAAATGTCGAGGCCTCGCCGGTAGAAGACCTTGCTTCGGCGCGCCCCGGCTGGTATGGCGGCGCGCTTTCTCGTTCACCAAGCTGGTGGGTCAAAGGGGTTTGTCTGCCGAGATTTCGAAGGTCGGAGAGGGTCGCCGCAGTGCCGAAGGACGACGCCATCGAGGTGGAGGGGACGGTCATCGAGCCGCTCCCCAACGCCATGTTCCGGGTGGTCCTGGATAACGGGGGCCACAAGGTGCTTGCGCACATCTCCGGAAAGATGCGGATGCACTTCATCCGGATCCTCCCCGGCGACAAGGTGAAGCTGGAGCTGTCGCCGTACGACCTCACCCGGGGTCGCATCACGTACCGGGCGAAGTAGTCCCCCCAGCAAGAGGAACGAGCTTTCCAGGAGCGGCCGGAAGATGGGCCGCTCGACCAGGAGTCGGTGTTCGCCATGAAGGTCCGCGCGTCGGTGAAGAAGATTTGCGACAAGTGCAAGGTGATCCGCAGAAAGCGGGTCGTCCGGGTGATCTGCGCGGCGAACCCGCGTCACAAGCAGCGGCAGGGCTAAGGGCCCGGCCAGGGAACGAGGAACCAGAACCAGCATGGCTCGCATCGCCGGCGTCGACCTTCCCCCCGCCAAGCGGGTGGTGATCTCCCTTCAGTACATCTACGGGATCGGCAACAAGACCGCCCAGGACATCGTGACCAAGGCGGGCGTCGACCTGGCCACCCGGACCAAGGACCTCACCGAGGAGCAGACGCGCTCCATCCGCGAGATCATCGAGTCCGACTACAAGGTCGAGGGCGATCTCCGGCGCGAGGTCACCATGAACATCAAGCGGCTCATGGACCTCGGCTGCTACCGCGGCCTCCGGCACCGCAAGGGTCTGCCCGTCCGCGGCCAGCGCACGCACACCAACGCCAGGACCCGGAAGGGCCCGAAGCGCGGGATCATCCGGCCCAAGGCCACCGCCCCGACGACCACCCGGGCGTAACCCGATTCAGGACTGACGAGAGATTCGAATGGCCGACGAAGTCACGCCCCCCGCCGCAGCCCCCGCTCCCGAAGCCGCCGCCGCGGCCGTCCCCGGCGCAGCCGAGAAGCGCGTGAAGCGCAAGGGCAAGAAGAACATCCTCAACGGCGTGGTGCACATCCAGAGCACCTTCAACAACACCATCATCACCATCACCGACGTCTCCGGGAACGTCATCTCCTGGTCCAGCGCCGGCGCGCGTGGCTTCAAGGGCAGCCGGAAGTCCACGCCCTTCGCCGCCCAGGTCGCGGCCGGTGACGCCGCCGCCAAGGCGATGGAGCACGGGCTGAAGAACGTGACCGTGATGGTGAAGGGCCCCGGCGCGGGCCGCGAGTCGGCCCTCCGGGCGCTCGCAGCCGCCGGCCTGAAAATCTCGCTGATCCGCGACGTGACCCCCATTCCGCACAACGGATGCCGGCAGCCGAAGCGCCGCCGCGTCTAGACCACCTCCAGGAGAACAGAGACTTGGCTCGATACACCGCCAGCGCCTGCCGCATCTGCCGTCGCGAGAACCTCAAGATGTATCTGAAGGGGGACCGCTGCTACACCGACAAGTGCGCCATCGAGCGCCGCCCGTACCCCCCGGGTCAGCACGGCCAGGGCCGCGTGAAGTTCAGCGGCTACGGCACCCAGCTCCGGGAGAAGCAGAAGGTCAAGCGGATGTACGGGCTGCTCGAGTCGCAGTTCCGGGGCTCCTTTCACCGCGCCGCACACGCCAAGGGCAAGACCGGTGAGACCCTGCTCCAGCTGCTGGAGCTCCGCCTGGACAACGTGGTGTTCCGGATGGGCTTCGCGGATACCCGGGCCGAGGCCCGCCAGCTGGTCCGGCACGGTCACTTCACGGTCAACGGCAAGCGGGTGAACATCCCCTCCTTCGAGGTGAAGCCGGGGACGGTCATCGAGGTCGCGGAGAAGAGCCGCAAGATGCTCCGCATCGCCGAGGCGCTGGAGACGGTGGACCGACGCGGCGTCCCCCAGTGGATCGAGCTCGACAAGAAGGCGATGAAGGGCACGGTGAAGAGCGTCCCGAACCGCGAGGACCTCACCATGCCGATCCAGGAGCAGCTGATCGTCGAGCTTTATTCGAAGTAGCAACGCAGACAGCAGCACGGCAGGCGCAGTGAAGCGGCGCGTCCTCCCGTCATTCGGACGGGTACGTGGGTGGCGCGACCGGGAAGAAAGTGAAGGAAGCAGTCATGGCTGAAGCATTCAACGCGAAGAACTGGCGCGATCTCATCAAGCCTCGGCGGATGGAGATCGACCAGGAGTCCCTCTCCCAGACCTACGCCAAGTTCGTCGCCGAGCCGCTCGAGCGCGGCTTCGGGACGACGCTGGGCAACTCGCTCCGGCGCGTGCTCCTGAGCTCGCTCCAGGGCGCCGCCATCACCTCGGTGAGGATCGAGGGCGTGGAGCACGAGTTCACCACGGTTCCCGAGGTGACCGAGGACGTCACCGACATCGTGCTCAACCTCAAGGAAGTCCTGCTCCGGATGCACACCAACGAGCAGAAGACGCTCCGCATCGAGGTGGAGGGCCCGAAGGAGGTCAAGGCGGGCGACATCATCGCCGACGACCAGGTCGAGATCCTCAACCCGGGCCACCACATCTGCACCCTGTCCGAGGGCGGGAAGCTGCGGCTGGAGATGACCTGCCGCCGCGGCCGCGGCTACGTGCCGGCGGTCAACAACAAGAACCCCGGCGATCCGATCGGGACCATCCCCATCGACGCGCTCTTCTCGCCGATCCGCAAGGTCAACTACCAGGTGACCAACGCCCGCGTGGGGCAGGTCACCGACTACGACAAGCTCAGCCTCGAGGTGTGGACCGACGGCTCGGTCACCCCGCAGGACGCGGTGGCGTACGCGGCGAAGATCATCAAGGAGCAGCTCACCGTCTTCATCAACTTCGACGAGACCGAGGAGCCGGTCATCGCCGAGGCGCCGAAGGAGGAGGCGAAGCTCAACGAGAACCTCTTCCGCAGCGTGGACGAGCTCGAGCTGAGCGTCCGCAGCGCCAACTGCCTGCAGCAGGCGAACATCAAGACCATCGGTGACCTGGTCCAGCGCACCGAGGCCGAGATGCTGAAGACCAAGAACTTCGGCCGGAAGTCGCTGAAGGAGATCAAGGAGATCCTGGCCGAGATGGGGCTTTCCCTGGGGATGAAGCTCGACAACTGGCCGCAGAAGCCCGGTTCGCTTCCGCCGCCCACCGAACCGAAGATCTGAACCGAACACGGAGTGAGCCGGGTACCTGAGACGGCCCGGGAAAGGACGAGACGATGCGCCATCGCGTCGGACACAGGAAGCTGCAGAAGACCACCAGCCACCGGCTGGCGATGCTGGACAACATGGTCACCTCGCTGCTCGAGCACGAGGCGATCAAGACCACCGTGCCCAAGGCCAAGGAGGCCCGCCGCCTCGCCGAGCGAATCATCACCCTCGGCAAGCGCGGTGGTCTCTCCAACGTCCGGCTCGCGGAGCGGAACGTGCGCAGCCGCGCCGTGCTCCAGAAGGTCTTCGGCGAGCTGAAGGACCGCTACGCCACCCGTCCCGGGGGCTACACCCGCATCGTGCGCTTGGGCTTCCGCACCGGTGACGCGGCGGAGATGGCGCTCCTCGAGCTGGTGGACCGCCCGGCGAAGGCCGACTCCGGGAAGGCCGAGAAGAAAGAGTAGGGCGGCGTCGCCACGGCGGAGACTGGCCGATTTGGTTGGAGCGAGGGCGGCGCGGGACTCGGGTCCCGTCACCGATGCGCGGCGACGGGATCGGCCGCGAGGGCAGGCGAGGACCGGTCACATCGGCCGGTCTCCGCTGTCACCGGCCGGCGAGCACCGCGAACCGGCGGAGCAGGAGCGGCCACTCGCGGAACTTCGCGCGCTGGTCCGCGTTCTGCGCGCCACCGTGCTCGAATCGCACGGTGCACCCCCCGTCCGACGCCTCGAACGTCACCCGGATCTCCGACGGCGTCTCCGGAGGCTGCGCGAGGTGGGAGGAGTAGGCGAGCCGGCGCGTGCACGATGGGCTCCAGCGTCACCGCGGCAGGCCGTCCTTGAGCAACAGGACGCTTCCCTTGCGGGTATGGAGCTCGATGTCGGTCGCCTTGAGGTTGAACGGCGCGAGCTTCCCGTTGTCCCCCATCAGCTGCTTGGGCGTGATGGTGACGAACGCGCGGGGCTCCACGTGACTGATCGCCGCGCGGTAGGACTGGTTCACCACGACCACCACGTCTTCCCAGGCCCGATCGCTCTCGTTGGAGAGCACGTAGGCCGGGTGCTCCGGCTCCTCGCCCATGATCAGCCGTGCTCCGAGCGAGGTGCTGGGGCCCATCAGGGTCGGCGCGCCGGGGCAGGCCACGAAGACGCCCGCCAGGCTGAGCACCGCCCACGCGCCGAGGATCGCGGCCTTGACCTTGAAGTACCGGTCCGCGTTGCGGAAGTCCTCCAGGGTCTCGCGGAGGATCGCCACCACGTTGAGGGCGGTGCTCGCTGCCTCGGAGCGGATGCGGGTCTGGAGAGGAAGCCCGTCCTCGTCCAGCTCGACCGGCTCGCCGCGGGTCGCGCTCACCGAGCGTCCGGCGAGCATCGCGGCTTGGTGGGGCGGCAAGTTCCGTCCGGGTGGTCGCATGCGGCCGCGGTCCAGTCTACACGAGACCAAAGCTGCAACCCGCCCTGTCCCCCCGCATCCCCGGGTGCTGTAGTCGTGCCCGGACCGGTCGCAGCGAAGGGAGTCCTCGCCCCGTGAAGGAGGTCTACATCGTCGCCACCGAGGACACCGAGCCGCTGGGCGCGGAGACGATCGGGGAGGCGTTCGAGACGGACGAGGTCACGGTCGAGCTGGACGAGGCTCCGGGGAGCTTCCGGCTCCGCTCCGCCGAGGCGGAGATCGCGGTGCGGTTCGAGGCCCTGGAGTCGCCCCTCGGGTGGACACCCGAGCTGCTGACGGGGAGCGAGAGCGCCCACGCGCGACTCCGGCAGGCCCGCGGGCTCTATCGGGTGGCGTTCGAGACCCCGCCCGGGAGCCAGCCCACGGTGGGAGTGTTCGAGGCCCTGTGGTGCGTGCGCGGCCTGCTCGAGAAGCGGGAAGGCGTTCTCCTCGATGCGAGCGCCTTCAAGCTCCACGAGGAGGAGGACGTTCGGGAGATCACCGAGCTGGACTTCGACATCCGCGACCACGTGAACCTGCACGCCCTGGAAGCCGTCCCGGGCGACGCGCCGCTCTGGGTGCACTCGCACGGGATGGCGAAGTTCGGCCAGCGAGACGTGGAGATCTTCCACCTCGCCGAGGCCGACCTCTTGCCGGCGGAGAGCTTCCTCCACGAGCTGTGCACCGACATCGCCTTCGGAGAGGGACCGACGCCGCGCATCCCGATGGAAACGAGCAACGGCGAGGCCTTCATGCTGGTCTCGTCCGAGGAGGCCCGGCACGGGATGCTCGGCGTCCCGCTGGAGACGTTCGAGGGCCACGAGGGCGAGTACTGGACCGTGGTCTCGCCCGAGGGTCGCCACACGACCTCGGAGCTCCTCAGGCCCTACCGGAGCCGCTTCGAGCAGGAGGACCCGACGCGCTCCGAGGCGCTGGCCAGCCAGGCCGCGCGGCTCCGGCCGGCGTTCAAGGCCCGCTTCCACCGCCGCGGGCTCATGGAGCCGCTCACCTTTCTCGTTCGCGCCCCGTTCGAGACCCACCCCGAGGGAGACCCGGTCCAGGAGAACCTCTGGCTCGAGGTGCTCTCCTGGGAGGAGGGCCGCATCACCGGCAAGCTGGTGGACGGCGCCGCCCAGACCACCGAGTGGCGGAAGGGGGCCACGGTGGAGATCGACGAGGACGGCGTGAACGCGGTGGCGATGGGTCGAGACGGGCGCCCGCTGGACGACGAGGAGATGCAGGGCGTGCTGCTCGCGGAGCGCCCCAGCTAGTGCTCCGACCGGGGCATGCTGACCGCTGCGGCGGCCGATCCTCTTGCTGCGACGCGCAGCCTCGTCGCTCCGCTGCTCGACGTACCACGGGGTACGCCTCCGCCGCTCGCTCCTCGTGTGGGCCGGCTCGCTTCGGTCTCGGCCACCTCGCTGTGCTCACCACGCCCCGGTCGGAGCACTAGTGGAGGTCCGGCTCTCCGACGAGGTGGAGCGAGCCCGGGCCAGCGGCGCGCCCATCGTCGTGCTCGAGTCCTCGGTCATCGCCCAGGGCCTTCCGCATCCCGTCAACCTCGAGGCCGCCCGGGTCTGCGAGGAGGCGGTGCGCCAGGCGGGCGCGGTTCCGGCGGTGGTCGCGGTCGTCGACGGGGTGGTGCGCTGCGGGCTGTCCGGGGAAGAGGTCCGGCGGCTCGCCTCCGGCGGCGAGCGGCGGTGGAAGGTGGGGGTGGGGGAGCTGGCCTCGGCGGTGCTGCAGAAGGCGACCGGCGGGACGACGGTGAGCGCGACCTGCGCCGTGGCCGCGGCGTGCGGCCTGCCCGTGTTCGCGACCGGAGGAATCGGCGGCGTGCACCGTGGCGAAGGCGGGGACGTCTCCGCCGACCTCGGGGCGCTCGCCCGCTATCCGGGAATGGTCGTGTGCGCCGGCGCGAAGAGCGTGCTCGATCTTCCGCGGACGCTCGAGGCCCTCGAGGCGCTCGGCGTTCCGGTGCTCGGGTACGGGACGAGCGAGTTTCCCGCCTTCTATGCCGACAGCTCGGGGCTCCGCCTCGAGCACCGGGCCGACACGCCGGAGCTCGCCGCCGAGGCGCTCCAGGCGCAGCGCGACCGCCTCGGGTTGCCGCAGGCCATCGTCCTCGCCGTTCCGCCACCGATCGAGGTGGCGCTCAAGCGGGACGAGGTGGACCGGGCGCTCCTGGCCGCGGAGGCCGAGGCGCGCCGGCAGGGGGTCTCGGGGAAGGAGGTCACGCCCTTCCTGCTCGCGCGGCTGGTCGAGGCGACGGGTGGCCGGACGCTCCGGGCGAACGTGGCGCTGCTGTCGATGAACGCCAGGGTCGCCGGCGAGGTCGCCGTGGCCTACGCGAAGCTCACGGGCGGCCCGTCCGGTCGTCGCGCGACCTCATGAGCGCCGGCGGATCGGAGTGGCTGCTCCTGAGCCGGTGCCCGAGCGTCGGGCACGCGGAGCTCCTGCTCGCCGCGCTCGGGAAGCGTGGTCTCGGTGGGGAGATCCGCGGCCGGCACATGACGGCGCTGGAGGCGGACCCGGTCGAGGTGTGGGTGCAGGCCCGGAACGCGCAGCGGGCGAACGAGGTCCTCCGGGAAGCGTCGCAGCGGGCCGACGAGGCGAACGTCACGTGCCGGCGATGCGGGGAGGAGAACCCGGCGAACTTCGAGACGTGCTGGTCGTGTGGGGGCGTCCTTCCGATCGACGGGCGATAGCTCGTTCTTCTCGGACGCCGATCCACGGGTCCGGACGGCTCCGAGGGGAGTCGGGGCGCCCGGATGCCTTCACGCCGCGCCGGACCGGGCGGCCTCCGCGACCTCGTGCGCTCTCCACGTCACTCACTCCCCCGGCCCGAGCTGATCGGCGGCCTGCCATCTGAACGCGCGGCGAGGGCGGTCCGAGCCTAGGCGGGAGGTCCCCCGGATACGGCGCAAGGTGCAATAGCAACTTCGATGACTGAGCGTGCGGAACGAGCCCGCACAAGTCCTCGAACACGCGTGGCGGGTTCACGTCGAGTCTGCGCGTGATTGCCATAGCACCCCGAGTGGCGCGGCTGCTCACCTCGGGGCCTCGCTGTCCTCCGTGACGGGGATCTCCGCACGCCGAAGGTGCACGAACCCTCGAGCCGCTCAGCCCCGCGAGCGGACGGCGTCGTCGTGGATCTGCCCAGAACGATGAGCTCGTCGGCACATAGGCGGACGACGAGCACCGATCAGGGAAAGCGACGGAACCAGCGGACTGCGTCCTGGTCTCGCTCGTCCGCACGGCCCGACAGAACGTGCCCCTCGCCGAAGAAGACCTTCAGCTCGTACGGCTTTCCTGCGGCCTGGAGCGCCTCGGCCATCTTCAGCGACTGCTCGGGCGGGCACGACCGGTCGGCGCCCCCGTGCATGATGAAGACCGGCGCCGAGATCCGCTCCGGCCAGCGCAGCGCCGACCTCCGCTCGACGAGCGCGGCCCGATCCTTCTCCAGCTCCTGGGGCCAGATCTTCCGGGCCATCTCCAGGCCCTTTGGCTCGGCGAGCATCCCCTCGAGGTCGGTGAAGGCGCCGAAGACCGCCGCCGCCCGGACGGGGAAGCCGCTCCACAGCGCCTGGTACACCATCATCCCGCCCCGCGACTCGCCGTAGAGATAGACGCGCGCCGGATTCACGCCGGGAAACGTGGCGAGCACCGGGCGGAGGTTGAGCAGATCGTCGAGCTCCGCCCCACCCATCTCGTCCCGTGCGGGCGCGCCGCCGCTGCCCCGGTACATCGGCGCGACGACGACGTACCCGGCCTCGGCGAGACGGTGCGCCATCACCAGCAGCTGCGGGTGGAACGACTCCCAGGTCCAGCTCCCGCGGTTGAACACCACCACCGGGAGCCGCCCGCTCGATGCCACCGGACGGTAGACGTAGGCGAGCACCGTGAGGCCATCGCTCGGGTAGCGGATCTGCTCCATCACGAACCGCCGGTCCGCCGCGGCCGTCGTGTACGCCTCCCGCGAGGCGTACTGCGCGAGCCCAGGGACCGAGTCGTACGGTGGAAACGAGAGCGCCTGTCCCTTCGCGGTGGAGGGCTCGGCCCCCAGGAGAGGCGCGGCAGCGAGGAGGGCCAGGAGAGCGGGCAGGGGCCCGACGGTCGGACAGGGGGTTCGCACGGTGTCCCTCGCTGACGTCGGCCCTGCCGGATGATTTCTCCCGCCTGGGCGGTGCCTGCGAGCGCCTCGCGGTCCTGGCCCTCGCCGGGCACGACCCCGAGCCCCTCGCACGGCTCGACCCGTCCGCTGGAGCGGACATCCGGGAGCAGCCGCCCCGTGTCACACTCGGCATGCCGTGAAGCCACTCGCCCTGTGTCTCGGCCTGCTCCTCAACGCCTGCGCGTCCCGGGGCGGTGGCCCGGAGCCCCTCGACCTCGTCCTGGAACGCGGCGAGGTCGTCGACGGAACGGGCGCGCCGCGCGTCCGGGCGGACGTCGGGATCCGCGGAGATCGGATCGTCTCGCTCGGAGACCTCTCCTCCGCACCCGCTCGCCGCCGCATCGACGTCTCCGGTCGCGTCGTCACCCCCGGCTTCATCGATCTCCTCGGGCAGTCCGAGTTCTCGGTCCTCATCGACGGGAGGGCCGAGGCAAAGATCCGCCAGGGCATCACCACCGTCCTCCATGGCGAGGGAGAATCCGTCGCTCCGGTCGATCCCGGCGCGCTCGAGGAGTGGCGCGATCTCGAGCGATTCCACCTCCGGATCGACTGGGAGACCCTGGACGGATACTGGGCCCGCCTCGACCGCGATCGTCCGGCGATCCGCGTCGCGACCCTGGTCGGCGCCAAGTCCGTCCGCGCGTTCGTCCTCGGCCGCGGAAACACCCGGCCCGCTCCGGACCAGCTCCGGCGCATGCAGGCCGAGGTCGAGGCCGGCATGCGACAGGGAGCGTTCGGGGTCGGCTCGTCCCTGCCGTACGCCGTCAGCCGGTACGCGACCACCGACGAGCTCGTCGCCCTCGCCGAGGCCGCCGGTCGCCACCATGGCTTCTACGCCACCCACCTGCGCACCGAGGAGGACGGGGTCCTCGACGCGCTCGACGAGGCCATCGAGATCGGCCGGCGCGCGAACGTTCCGGTCGAGATCTGGCACCTCAAGGTCTGGGGCAAGCAGAACTGGGGGCGGATGAAGGACGTGGTCGCCCACATCGCCCGCGCACGCGCCGCGGGACAGGACGTGTCCGCGAACGTCTATCCGTACCTCATCGCCGCGAACCGGCTCGCGACCGACGTGCCCGCCTGGGCCAGCGACGGCGGACGGGAGGCGATGCTCGCGCGTCTTCGCGATCCGGCGCAGCGCCGGCGGGTGGAGGAGGAGATCCAGGCCCGGTGGGCGCCCGGCGAGCCCGATCGCATCACCCTCGGTGGAAGCCTGACCGGCGGTGTGGACGAATTCACCGGCAAGACGCTCGCCTCGGTCGCCCGCGAGCTCCGGCTTCCGCCCGCCGCCGCCCTCGTCGAGCTCGTGCTCCGCGACCATGGCAATCCGATGGCCTTCCGCGCCTTCGGCTCCGAGGACGACCTCGTCCTCGCCCTCGTGCAGCCCTGGACCTCCATCGGCACCGACTGGGGAGCGCCCGCCACCGACGGACCGCTCGCCGACACCCGGGCGCACCCGAGGGCCTTCGGGACGACGGCGCGGATCCTCGGGAGGTACGTGCGCGAGCAGCACCTCCTCACGCTCGAGGAGGCTGTTCGCAAGATGACCTCGCTGCCGGCGCAGCGCCTCGGCGTGCCGGACCTCGGCGTCATCCGACCCGGCGCGCTGGCCGACCTCGTCGTCCTGGATCCAGCCCGGGTGATCGACACGGCGACCTTCGAGCGGCCGGCGTCATACCCCCTCGGCTTCGACCTGGTCGTGGTCGGAGGACAGGTCGTGCTCGAGCACGGCGTTCGCACCGACGCCCGACCCGGTGGCCCGCTGCTCCGACCCGGGACCTCCGACCAGCCCTAGAACTCGATCCCGTTCGACGCCGGCTTGGGCAAGGTCATCGCCAGCCGGCGCGCCTCCGCCCCGCCGTAGAACGCCTGGTAGAGGTAGTCGTCCGCGACCACCTGCTTCACGTAGGCCCGCGTCTCCTTGAAGGGCATCGACTCGACGAAGAGGTCCACCGGCATCGACCCGAGCTCGCTGGTCCACTTCAGGGTCACCGCCGGGCCCGCGTTGTACGCCGCCGCGATCAGCGCCGGATGCACGAAGCGCTTCGCCAGCTGACCCACGTACCAGGCCGACAGATCGAGGTTCAGCTCCGGGCGGTAGAGCTCGTCGGGCTCCGGCGGGTCACGCTGCAGCTCGCGAGCGATGGCGCTCGCCGTCCGCGCCATCAGCTGCATCAGGCCGCGCGCCCGGGCCGCGGACAGGCGATCCGGCTGGAACGCGCTCTCGCGCCGCATGATGGCGTAGAGGAGCGAGGAGTGGACGCCCTGCGCCCGCGCCGTCTCGTCCACGTGGCTCACGTACGGCCGCGGGTAGAGCAGGGCGAGCGCCGCCGGATCCTTCTGCGCGTAAGCCTTCCCCCACAGGAGGCGGTTCGCCAGGTGGTAGGCCGCCCACGCCTCGCCCACCCGCGCGAGCGCCGTCCCCACCCGCAAGGCCGCCTCCGGCGTGTGCACGGCTCCCAGCCGCGCCCGGAGCTCCTCGCCCGACTCGCGCCACAGTCCCGCGCTCGCGAGGGCTCGCGGCAGCGCCAGCTCCGGCGCCGCGGCCACCTTGCTCGAGAGGTGAGGGCGCTCGGTGAAGATCGGCTCCGGCTTCGCCCCCAGCTCGCGGAGCCGCTCCTGCGCCAGCAGCCCGTAGAAGGTCTGGGGGTAGAGCTTGAGGATGTCCTGGTAGTCGTCCAGCGGCTTTCCGCCGGCGAGCTGCTTCACCCGGACCCGCCAGTACTTCGCCTGCGGCACCAGGTTGCTGCGGGAGTACCTGTCCTGAAGCTCCCGGAGCGCCCGGTCCGCCTCCGCCCAGTTCCCGTTGCGGATCTGCGCCAGCGCCCGGAAAAAGCAGGCTTCGTCTCGCCGGCGCGACTCGGGATGCTTCTTCTCGAAGCTCTCCAGCGCCTCGGCCGCCACCTGGAGCTTTCCCTCCTGGAGCGCCAGCCAGCCGAGGAAGTAGTCCGCCTCCTCCGACGCGGGCTCGCCCGCGAACTTCTTCGAGATCTCCTGCAGCCGCTCGATGGCCTTGGTGTGCTCGTCGAGCTTCAGCAGCCGGCGGGCGCGGACCAGCATCGCCTCGGCCGCGGTCGCCGGAGGGCCGGCCGCCGCCACCGCCAGCGCGTCCTCGGCGTCCTCCGCCCGGTTGAGCGCGAAGAACGCCTGTGCCCGGAGCAGAGCCACCTGGGCGCGCGCCCCAGGGTCCCGCACCAGGCCGTTGGTCTCGCTCCGGTCCAGCTCCGCCAGGGCCACCTTCGCGTCCCCGGCGTCGAGGAACACGCGGGTCCGTTGCAAGCGCTCGTCCAAGGTGAGCGCCACCGCCGGCGCCGAGCTCCCCCGCAGCTCCGCGTCCGCGTCGATCGCCGCCTGCGAGCGGGGGTAGCGCACCATCAGCGTGTGGAGGTCCGCCTGGGCCCCCCCGAGGTCGCCGAGGGCCGCCCGGGCCTCCGCCCGCGCCGAGAGCAGCTCCGGCCCTCCCAGGGCCCCCAGGGCCCGCTCGATGAGGGGGAGGGCCTGCCCGGCCTCTCCGGCCCGCAGGAGAGCTTCCCCGGCCCTTGCGACCGCACGGTTTGCCACCACTCCCGGTGCGGTGGTCGCCTCCTGGAACGCCTGGGCGGCCGCCCTGAAATCGCGGATGTAGAAGTACGCCTGTCCGATGGCGAAGCTCCGGTAAGGCGCGAGCAGGGGTGGCGCCGGGTGCTTCCGGAGCTGCACCAGCGCCTCGCGGGGCTCTCCCCGGGAGAGGAGAAGGGACCCCGCCAGCAACGAGAGCTGAGGCGCCTGGGCACATCCCTTCCGGGTGCAGGTCGCCAGCTCCGCCTGGGCCATCTCCAGCGCCGAGGCGCGCTGAAGGCGCGTGGCCTCGAGCAGCCGCTCGGACTGCCCCCGGGCCGCCGGGCCGGCCGCCACGACGCAGAGGGCCAGCCACCGCCCGGCATGAAACAGCCGGCGGGCACGCCCGCGCGGGCGCGTCCGGGGACCACGAGAGGCGGGCACCATGAAGGAGTTGCATGCTCGCACGGCCCGCCGACCCTTGTCCCTCTCGTGGGTTGGGTGAGGTGCGTCCTCCGCGCCGACCCTGGTTTGACATCGGAATGTGGCACCGCATAAACCACCGCGGACTCCGGGTACGGCCCGGAGAGGCGAGGGGAAGATTTCCACCACAAGTCAGCTCACGTCGCGTCCTGCACGCCCCCTCGAGGCCCATCTCGACGTCCCCCGTGGAGACAGCCGATGAAACCGTGCCCGACCGATCTGCCCCAGACGATCAACCCTGAGGCAGGACCCAAGCGTGCAGGGGTCGAGGTCCACCGGAATCTGAACTGCGCTCACTACGACCACTGCCTCGACGAGGCGGTGCGTCGAGGATGGCAGAGCTTCACCTGCGTGAAGTGCCCGCTGTACGCCACGGTCGCCGCGCCCGCGCTCGGCATCGAGGCGTACGCGACGCAGCGTCGCGCAATCTGACCCGCGCCGGGGTTCCTCGCTCGTCCAGGTCCATTCCCCGCCGGGGAGCGGACCGGAGAGCGGCGACGTCCGTCCGTCGCCGCCCGTCCCGGCTCACTGTCCCGCGTAGATGACCACCACCCAGTAGCGGCCCTTCCCGTAGGTGGCCGAGTCGCCGCGCACCGCGCCGATGCCCACCAGGGAGTAGCGGGCCTCCCGCAGGCCTCGCGACGGCGGCAGCGCCGCGAGGTCACGGGCCACGTAGAGGTCGGCCGAGGCCGCGCGCGCCTCGGCGAGCGTCCCGAACACCTGGCCGTCGATGTCCGGTGCCCGCGGGTCGTCGCGGGCGAGCGCCGCCTTCGCCTGGCGCACGGCGATGTCCTCCAGCGCCGCGCTCCGCTGCAGGGCGGGGAGCTTCAGCGCTGCTCGCTCGGCGCCGAGGCGCGCGTAGGCCGCCGCCACCGGATCCACGCCCGACCGGGCCGGCGTCGCGAGCAGCTCCACCAGCAGCACCTCGGATCCGGACCCTCCGTCGCGGGCCTGGCGCGACAGGCCGAAGCCCATCCGCTCGAATGCCGGATCGAGGAGGTTCTTGCGGTGTCCGGGGCTCTCCTCGATGGCCGCGTGCGCCGCCATCGGTCCGGAGGCCATCCCGAGGTTCTCGCCCGACGTCTGGTAGGCGTAGCCCGCCGTCTCGAGACGGTCGGGGAGGGCATCGCCGTCAGGCGAGACGTGGGCGAAGAAGCGCTGGGCGGCCATCCGGTCGGCATAGGCCTGGGCCACGGCGTCCAGCTTCGGATCTGGCTCGACCGTCGCCACTCCCCCGGCCGCCCGGAGCGCGTTCACCCGCGCCAGCAGCCGGGCCCGGGCCTCTGCCGGCGTGGTGGGCTCCGGCCCCCGGGCGGACTCGGCCGCGAGCCCGGGGGACACCGGGCCCACGTCGACCGAGAACATCGCCGCGACCTCCGGTCCCTCGGCGCCGTCGCCCAGCACCTCCAGCGCGTGCCGCCCGTTGACCTGGAACGTCACCGGGACGCAGCGGGTGGCACCTCGGCCGGAGATGTCCTGGAGCCGATCCACCGCGCCGGACGGTCGGGTGACGAAGACCGAGGGTCGGCCGAGCGGCGCGCGCAGCTCGAAGCACAGCTTCTGGTGCGAGGGGGCCTTCTCCACCTTCCGCGGAAAGGGCTGGACCTGCGCCTTGCGGTCCGCGAGGAGGAGCGCCAGCACGGTGTGGTCGTCGTCGGCCACCAGCGCGAGCCCCGCGTGCGTGGCCGCCTCGGAGGCGAAGTCGTTCCGCTGGAGGAAGGCGTGGAGGGTGGTCTGGGTGGGCCAGCTCCGGATGAGCACCAGCCGAGGATTGGGGTCCCAGCCGCCGGCCTCGGAGACCGCGAGGCCGATGCGTGCGCCGCTCGCCGCCTCGGCGGTGGCCAGGAGGGCCTCACGGGCCAGCGCCCTTGCGGCCTGGGTCAGCGCCGGGTCGCTCACCGGGGAGGAGCGGCCGATGCGCTCGAAGGTCTGCCGGACGTGGAGCAGCGCCCGCGTCTCGCCATCTGCGAGCTCGGTGGCGGGAGGTGGAGGGCCGGCCGATCCGGGCGCGGCGAGCAGCACCAGGGAGAGGAGCAGGCTCACGGGGCGAGTCGGAACTCGATGCGCCGGACGGGCGCGCTCGCCACCGCCGTGTTCCAGCGCTCGCGGAGGACTGCCTCCTGCGCCTGGAGCGTCGCCCGCCAGGTCGCGCCGCGGACGTCGATGCGCAGAACGCCCTCCAGGAGGTCCACCGGCCGGCTCTGCGCGCCGATGACCCCGCCCTGGACACGGGACCAGAGCGCCCCGAGTGCTCCGGCGCCGTGGCCGTCCTTCACCAGGCGGCCGAGGACGTCGGGGAGCAACGCCGCGAGGGCGGTAGGTTCGCGAGAGGCCACGCGCCGAGACTAGCCGAGATCGTCCACGGGGTTTCTACCCCAGGAACACGCCGCCCCGGGCGCCGAGCAGCTCGCGGAGCATGTGCTCGATGGTGTTTCGCGTCGCGTCCACCACCGACTCCACCACCGAGAGGTCGGTCTCCTTCGCTCCGGCGGGCACGTCGATCGCCTCGCCGATGCGGATCCGCCACTTGGCCGGAAGCGGGACCGGAGTCACCGGCAGGTACGGCACGCCGAGGAAGCCGCCGGGAAGCTTCCCCAGCAGGGGCAGCGTCTCCTCCGCCCCCATGATCGCCACCGGAAGGATCGGGCGGCGGGTGCGGAGCGCGAGCTTCACGAACCCGCCCCGGCCGAAGCGCTGCAGCCGGTAGCGCTCGCGGAAGGGCTTTCCGATGCCCTGGATGCCCTCGGGGAAGATCAGCACCGGACGCCCCTCGGCGAGGAGGCGCGTGGCGCTGTCCGGCGACGCGCGCACGGCGCCGAGGCGGTTGAAAAGAGTGCCCAGGAGAGGGGCGTAGAAGACCTGATCCTCGGCGAGCCACCGTGAGTCCGGGAGGTCGGGCCGCTCGCGGCGGAGCGCCTCGTGGAGGATCGGTCCATCCAGCGGGAGCGCTCCGGCGTGGTTCGCGACCAGCAGCGCGCCGCCCGCCGGCACGTGAGCCGCCCCCTCCACCTCCACCCGGAACCAGCGGCTGTAGAGGAAGTCCACCAGCGGGGCGACGGCCTCGGTCAGCCGAGCGTCCCGGCCGTACACGTCGAGCTGCTCGCCCCCCGCCGTGCCCAGGCCGGCGCGCAGCGCACGGAGCGCCGCCTCGAGCGCGGACCACGCCTCTGCGAGGAGGCCCGGCGCCTCGCGGAGGACCTCGGCCAGGGTTCCTCCAGCTCCCGCTGCCTCCGCCGCGGGCCGGGGCGCGGGCTCGTCGGGGACCGGCGCAACCGCGTCGGGCAGCGGCGTCCAGCTGAGGGTCGGAGCGGACGTGGCCGCGGGAGCATCGCTGACTGGACCCGCCGGGACCGGAGCCCTCGGACCGCCGGACGACCCGGTGGCGGGCTCGGCGCGTGCGGAGGCCGGCGCGACGGGCGGCGGCTCGGGCACGACCGACGCCGCGAGAGGAACCGCCGCGGACCTCGCGCTCTCGGCGAGCGGTGCGACGGTTCGGGCACCCCCGGCGTCCCCGCTCGGAGATGGCGGCGACGCTGGCGTCCGGGGCGTCTCGACGGCGGCGGAGCGTTTCCGCGCCGAGGTTCGCCGTTCAGCGGCGCCGCCGGACTTGCCGGAGACCGCCGCCGCGCTTTCGCCGCGCTTGCTGCCCCGCGGTGAGGACGTCGCCTGCGTCCGGGCCGGCCCTTTCCCGGTGGGCTCGGGAGGTGAGCGGGGCACGGGCGGCGTCTCCGCCGGCGCGGGCGGAACGGGTGGCCGCTCCGCCGCGCCACGCTGGAAGGGGTCGTTCCCCAGGACCCGCCTGCTGCCCATCGCTCGTCAGCTCCTCACCGAGGCCGCGGCCTCGCGCGCCCCGAACCTGGGACGGAAGTCGAGCCGACCACGCGCTCGCGTCCCGTCTGCCACCCAGGAGTAGTGAAGGTAGTCGAGGAGGGCCCCGGGCGTGGCGGTGATTCCGGCCGAGTTGAGCCCGCGCAGCGCCGCTCGGGCGAGGGGCGGGGGCAGGGGCAAGGGGATCGTCCCCGCCAGGCGGATGAGCGACGAGAGCGGGAGCACGTCGTCGCTCACCACGTTGAACGTCCCGCTCACCGGCGTCTCCAGCTGGCGGACGAGCAGCTCTCGCACATCGTCCTCGTGCACCGCCTGCCAGAGCGGGTCGAACCCGAGGAGCGTCGGTACCAGCGGCCGCCGGAAGTAGCGGGTGGCGGGATTGTCCACCGTCGGACCAAGCACCGGCGCGAAGCGCAGCACGGTGAGCCCGACCTCCGGGTGGTCGCGGCGGAAGGCCATCAGCTGCCGCTCGACCTCCACCCGGTCGGTCACGAAGCGGCTGCCGGGCGCTCCGTGGAGGGGCGCGTCCTCGTCGATGAGCACGGGGTTCCCGGCGCGTGCCCCGTACACCACGGTGGTGGAGGGGACGACCACGTGCCGCACGCCGGCGCGGACCGCCGCCGCCAGCGTGTGGAGCGTGCCGATGACCTCCAGCTCGTGGGCGAAGGCCGCCGAGCGCGTCCGGCCGTGCAGGAAGGCCAGGTGGAACAGGAGGTCGACCGGGGCCTCCGACAGGGCCGCCTCCAGCTCCGACTCCACGTCCCACCGGGTGAGGTCGACCCGGTGATGCACGAGGCGCGCCCCGGTCACCGGACGGGGACCGAAGGTCAGGAGCTGCGCGATGCGTGGCTCCGCGAGGAGTCTCGGAAGCAGCAGGGCTCCGAACTCGCTGGTCGGGCCGGTGACGGCCACCCGCAGGGTACTGCTGCGCTCTCGCCCCATCCTTCGGGGCCGGGGTGTACCGGAACTCCTCGCTCCCTGCCACCCCGCCGTTGCGTGCCCCCCGGCGCCCGGTGTAGCGCGAAGCTCGACGATGCCGAGCATCGCGCTCCTCAGCGACGCCCTCATCGACCAGATCGCCGCCGGCGAGGTGGTCGAGCGTCCGGCCTCGGTGGTCAAAGAGCTGGGCGAGAACGCGCTCGACGCCGGGGCGCGCTCGGTCACCGTGACCATCGAGGGCGGCGGCACCCGGCTCATCGAGGTCACCGACGACGGCTCGGGGATGTCCCGGGACGATGCCCTGCTCAGCGTTCGCCGCCATGCCACCAGCAAGCTCCGGACCGCGGAGGACCTCCTCGCCATCCGGACCCTCGGGTTCCGCGGCGAGGCCCTCGCGGCCATCGCCTCGGTGTCACGGCTCGTCCTGCGCACCTCGCTCCACGGCGCCGCCGAGGGCACCGAGGTGCGCGTCGAGGACGGCGAGGCCCGGGTCTCGCCGGCGGCGGCGCGCCCGGGGACCCAGGTCCGGGTGGAGGAGCTGTTCGGCGCCGTGCCCGCGCGCCGCAAGTTCCTCCGCCGGGCCGAGACGGAGCTGAAGCACGTCGAGGACGCCGTCCTCCGCCTCGCCCTCGCCAACCCCGCCGTCGCCTTCCGCCTCGAGCACGAGGGGCGCACGGTCCACGTCCTCCCGCAGGCCGCCGGTGATCTCCGCGAGCGAATCGCCGCGGCGCTCGGCCCGGAGGTCGCGCCCTTCCTCCTCCCGGTCGAGGAGCGGCGACTGGGGCTGCGCATCCACGGCGTCATCGCCGCCCCGGAGTTCAGCCTCTCCACCGCGCGCTCCCTCTATGTCTTCGTGAACGGCCGGCACGTGCGGGACCGGACCCTGCACTTCGCCGTGCACCGCGGGCTCGCCCCGTCGCTCCCATCCGGACGACAGCCGGTGGGCGTGCTCTTCGTGGAGATCGAGCCTTCCCGGGTGGACGTGAACGTGCATCCCCAGAAGCTCGAGGTGCGCTTCGCCGACGCCGCCGAGGTCACCGACGCGGTCCAGGTCGCGATCGCCCGGGCGGTCCTCCGGGACGCCCTCGGCAGCGGCCCGGCCCGTGCGCCGCCGTCGACCGACTACGCGGCAGCGGTGGAGCGATTCCTCTCCCGGGCCTCGGCGGCGCCGCTGCCGCTCCCCGAGGTGCACGACCGTCCGGCCGCGCACGGGGAGGCACTGCCGGACCGCGATGCCGCCCCCTCGCCGGGATACTTCTCCGCCCTCCGTCCGCTGGGGACGCTGCGCGGTCGGGCGCTGGTGTGCGAGGGCCCAGGTGGCTCGCTGGTGGTGCTCGACCTCCATGCCGCGCGGGAGCGCGTGGTGGCCCACCGGCTCGAGCGCGAGGCCGCGGCGCCCCTGGCGGCCCCGCTCCTCGGCTCGGCGCTGGCCCTCACTCCGGCGATGGAGTCCCGCGTGGCCGCGCGCCGCGAGGCGCTCGCGGCCGGGGGCCTCGTCGTCGAGCCCTTCGGCCCGGACGCGTTCCGTCTGGTCGGCGTCCCGCCCGCGCTGGTGGGCCAGCGGCCCGAGGCGCTGGTGGAGGCGGCCGTCGCAGCGCTCGAGGGTGGGCAAGGCGGAGCCGAGGTACGTGCGGCACTCGCCTGCGCGGCCTCGGCCGAGACACGCGAGCCGTCGGCGGACGAGATCCGACAGCTCCTGGCCGCGCTCGACGCCACCGATCCGGGAACGCGGGTGCGACATCGCCGCGTCGTGGTCGAGGAGCGCGCGGTGCTGTCGCTGCTCTCGTGAGCAGGGCTGAAGCGCGATGTTGCGCGACCAGGGGGGCGAGCGAGCGGCGCTTGGAATGCGGGCTCCGAGGTGTTCTGTTCAGAGGCGCCACCTGGCACACGAGAGGACACGTTGGGGACGGACCTGGAACGAGAGCTGGCGGACATCCGCCGTGAGGTGATCGAGGGGCGGAACCTCGTGATCCGCACCGACAACCTCCTGAAGACCCTGCACTCCGAGGTGAAGGCATTCGGGGCCCGGCAGAAGGAGTTCGAGCGCAAGCAGATGATGTCCTCTGCTGCGGCCTACACGCTGTTCGCGATCCTGGCCGGCACCGCGGCGTTGCTGCTGTCCGGCGCCCGGGCCTCCGCCGCCAACGGCGAGCGGGACAAGGCGGTGGCCGAGCTGAAGACGCTCACCCAGTCCATGGAGAAGGAGCGGGCGGACCAGGCCGCCGTGGCCGCTGCGCGCCGCTCGGCGACCGATGCCTACCGGATGATGACCGAGCTCCCCGGGGATCGCCGCCTCGAGGGCATCACCGCGCTGACCAAGGTGGACCAGAGCAAGCTCGATCCTCTGGAGCGGCAGGCCCTGGCGGACCGCGCTGCCGCGCTGAAGCGGGAGCTTGGCCAGACCGCGTTCGAGCGGGGCAAGGCAGCGTTCCGCCGGAACGAGTGGGCTGCCGCCTCCGAAGATCTCTCGCGCTTCCTGGCGATGCAGCCCACCGAGCCGGAGCAGCTCGAGGCGTCCTTCATGCTGGGCAACGCTCTGGTCCAGCAGCGGAAGTACGAGCCGGCCGTCGCTCCCCTGAAGACGTTCGTGGAGAAGGACCGCCGCAGCAAGAATCGCGAGTGGGCGATGACCTTGCTCGCCCAGGCCTACGAGCAGACCGGGAAGCCGGACCAGGCCGCAGCGGTGGCCCGCGAGGCGCTGGGGATGTACCCCGCCTCCCAGTTCACCCCGATGCTGAAGGCCCGCCTCTCCTCGGCCAAGCGCGCCCTGACCGGCGACGGAACCGACGCAGGCGTCACCACCGGGCCGACCGGCGCCGTGGCGCCGCCCACCGCCACGACCGTCACGCCGGCCGCCGGGCCCGCACAGGCGGTGGCGCCCGCGGTCCAGGCCGACGGCGGAGCGTCGGGTCCCCGGCAGCGGGCGGTGTTCAAGACCGCCGCCGAGTCCTCCGCGGGGCTGCTCCCGCCGGCGTCGGCGGGTGCTCCGGCGCGCCAGCCCTGAACGAGCGCAGATGGCCCGGCCCGCGCCCGTGCGTGACCCCCGCTACCGCCCGTTCCGGGTGGCAGTGCTCGGGGTCTACCTGGTCGTGGTCTCCCTGTTCTGCATCCTGATCACGGCGAGCGTCGCCCGGTCGGTGTGGGCGATGAGCCCGCGCCGGGAGCCGGTCCGCACCGCCACCCTCGCGCCGGAGGCGTGCGTGGAGCGCGCCTCGGCCCTGCTCGACGAGATGGAAGCGCGCCGGCGCGCGCTCACCGGCATCACCCCGGCGTCCTTGGCGGACACGAGCTGGATGTCCTTCCGGGTGGAGTGGCTGGAGCGGCTCCGTCAGGCGGAGAGCAGCTGCGGGGTCGATGCTCCGGACCGCAAGGAGATCGGTGCGCTCTTCCGGCAGCTGGAGCACCTCGAGGACCTCTACACCACGTCCGCCGTGCAGTACTCCGGGGAGATCGGCCCCGCGCTGGACCGCTTCCACCGGATGATGGCAGCGGCCCGCGGCGGCTGAGGCCCCGGCTACTTCTGCGGGAGGAGGAGCCGCACCAGGCCGCTGTCGTCCGAGACGTTCTCGCCGAGGAGGATTGCCCGGGTCGGTCCGCCGTCGAGCGTCTCGTTGCGATAGACGCGGAGGAGGGCCTGGGGCACCGGTGTCGAGCCGCCGCGCAGCACGCGGGCGGTGAGCGTCCTTCCGCTGGGGAGCGTCACCGGCGCGAGCTGCAGGCCCGTCCCGGAGACGCGGACCAGCTGCCGGAGCACCGGGAGCGAGCCACCGGGCTGGACCTCCAGCTGGTACACCCCCGGGTCGAGCCGGAGGGCGAACGTTCCGGCCTCGCCGGTCTGCCCCGACGCGCCGGTGGGCGGCAGAGGAGTGACGGCGTCCAGCGGAGACACCGGATCCACCCGGAGCACCGCGCCGGTGACCGGCCCCGCGTCGGGGAGCAGCATTCCCCCGCTCAGCACCGGTCGCGCCGGGCAGGTCCAGCTGCCCGCCACCGGGGACCCCCCTGGGACGTTCACCGAGGTCCGCAGCAGGCCGGCGACGGACCCCGGCGGTGGGACGATCCACAGCTGGAGCGACCCCGGATGGTCCTCGGGCAGGGTGGAGAGGCTGAACGTCCCGGCGTCGCCGGAGTACGCCGGGCCGACGTTGCCCGTGCCGCCGCCGAGCACCGTCCCCTGGATGAAGATGCTCGCTCCCGGCACCGGCGCCCCGTCGGGTCCGACCACCTGTCCCGAGACGACGACGGGGGGCGCGGTGTCACCGACCAGGAAAGGGGACCCGAACTGCGAGGGGTCCGAGACCGGGAACGCCGAGACGGAGCCCGGCACGCCCGGACCGGGGCTGACCTGGAGGAGCGCACCGCCGGCCAGCGTCCCGGTGCCGAACGACAGCTGGAACCCACCCGCCGCGTCCGCGACGATGCCCTGGGACAGCGCCCGTCCGTCGGTGGCCAGGAGCTGCACGGTGGGCGGCACCGTCTCGGGCTGTCCGGGGCCCGCGAGGACGCTGCCGGTCACCGTCTGCACCTGCGCCGCCGGGAGCAGGTCCACGGTGAGCGAGGTCATCCCCGCGTCCATCCCCACGTCGGTGCGCGTCGCCGGAGGAACCGAGGGGTCCAGCGGACTCACGACGATGGTGTAGGTGCCGGTGGAGAGTCCGAGCTGGAAGACGCCGTTCGCGGCCGCGCCGGCCGACTGCGCCGTCCGGGTCACCCCGGGGAGGAGAGAGCTCGTGCCGCTGGCCAGGAGCTGCACGCTGGCCGGGTAGGGGCCCGCGCCGCGCCGGAGGGTGAGCTGGACGAACTGCTGCGCGGGGAGGACCAGCGGCATGTTCGCCACCGGCGGGCCGAGCGGCATGTCCACGCTCGTGACGCCGGTGGGCGCCGACGTGATGACCTCGGCCAGGAGGTCCGCCGGGAGCGTCCCGCAGCCGTCCACGTAGCACCGCTGCGGCGAGGGGCAGTCCTTGTCCCCGGTGCAGCTGCCCTCCGGGGGGCTGGGCTCGCTGAACAGGTTGCAGCCAGCCAGGAGCAGGCACGCAGACAGCAGGACGGGAAGAGACGACGCGCGGTTCACGGGCAAGGTCCAGCGACCGCGGTCACCGCCCACGCGTAGGTCACCGCGTAGGTGGGATCGAGCGCCGTTCCTCCGTCGAGCAGGATGACCGTTCTCGGCTGGGGATTGCGGTTCACCAGCGCGCCGTCGGAGACGAGCACCTCGACCACGTGCTCCCCCGGCTCCTGCAGCGGTCCCGGGATGGCGAAGCTCACCTCGTACGTCGCGGGGTCGGGGCGATCGACGGTCTTGTTGTCGGCGCTGATGGTGGCCTGCTTCACGAAGGCCGGGAACCGGTCCGCGTCGACGTAGAAGTTGTAGATGAGCGGGTCCTGGACGTCCGGGTCGGCCACCGGGGCGGAAAAGATGAGGTTCGGGCAGTCGCTCCCGTTCCTGACGGTCACGAACCGGTTCGACGGCTGGAGGAGGCTCTCGAGGATCCGCGGCGGCTGGTTCATCGCCGGCGGAAGCGGCTGGATGACGTGGTCCTCCTGCGGCAGGAGACAGGCCGGGAGCAGCACCGCACCACCCAGCAGCAGTCCCGCGACACGGCCAGCGCTCACCCGGGCTCCTCCTCCCGGTCCGGCGGGACGTCGTCCATCCGCTCCAGCAGCCGGAAGATGGTGCGCGGGTCCACGCCCAGCGCCCGTGCCGTCCGGGCGCGGTTGCCCCCGTGGCGCTTCAGCGCCTCGAGCACGTAGCGGCGCTCGAACTCGTCCTTCGCCTCCTGCAGCGGCGTGAGCGGAGGAAGCTCCTCGGGTGGGAAGTCCAGGTCCTCGGCCCGGACCAGCGGGCCGTCGGAGAGCACCACCGCCTTCTTGATCCGGTTCTCGAGCTCGCGGACGTTCCCCGGCCAGGGGTGGCGGCGGATGGCGGCGAGCGCTCCGGGGGTGAACCCACGGGCCGTGGCGCGGTATGCCTCCGCGAAGGTGACCAGGAACCCGCGGGCGAGCACGGCCACGTCCTCGCCGCGCTCGCGGAGTGGCGGGACGCGGAGGGTGAGGGTGGCCAGCCGGTAGTAGAGGTCCTCGCGGAACGTGCCCCGCTTGACCTCGTCCTCCAGCGTGCGGTGTGTCGCGGCGACGACGCGGATGTCCACCGGCTCGTCGCGGTGGTCGCCCACCTTCTGGACGGTGCGGTCCTGAAGGGCCCGCAGGAGCTTGACCTGGAGCAGCTGCGGCATGTCCCCCACCTCGTCGAGGAACAGCGTCCCGCCGCTGGCCTGCTGGAAACGGCCCGGTCGGGTGGCCACCGCGCCGGTGAAGGCCCCCTTCACGTGGCCGAAGAGCTCGGACTCGAGCAGGGTCTCGGGGATCGCACCGCAGTTGATGGCCACGAACGGCCCGGTCGCGCGGGGGCTGCGTCGGTGCAGCTCGCGCGCCACCAGCTCCTTGCCGGTTCCGGTCTCGCCCATCACCAGCACCGAGAGGTCGGTGGGGGCGACCTTCTCGATCTGCCTGTACACCTCCTGCATCCCGGGACAGCTCCCCAGGAGGTCACCGAACCGCTGATGCTCGAGGCGCTCCCGGAGCCCGCGGTTGTCGGCCCGCAGCTCGTCGAGGAGCAACGCGTTCTGCACCAGGAGCGAGGCCTGCGCGGCGAAGATGGTCAGGGTGTCGAGGCCGCGACGGTCGAAGTGGGTTCCCACCCGATCGCTGCCCACGTAGACCAGCCCGAAGGGCCGTCCCCGGTGCATCAGCGGCACGCAGAGCACGCTGGAGAGCTTGAGGTTGACCACCGACGTGCTGGCCGAGAACTCCGGGTCGACCGTCGCGTCCGACACCAGCAGCGGCTCGCCGCTCCGCAGCACCCGCTCCACCACCGTGTCCGAGAGCCGCTCGAGGTCCAGCGCCACGTTCTCCCGGGCGACGTTGCGCGCCACCTTGACCACGCGCTGCTCGCCGTCCATCAACACCAGGAAGCCGCGGTCACCGCCGGTCAGGTCGATGGCCTCGTCGAGGAGCGCCTCGAGCAGCGCCGTCACGTCGCCGGACTGGAGCAGCCGGGCCGAGAAGTCCGTCAGCCGCTGGAGGGTCGCGTTCGCCTCCCGGTCCGGCTCGTCGCCGCGGCGGCTCACCGCCGGGACGTCGGTCATCGAAAGCGCGATCCAGGTGTCGGCGACGCGGAGGACGTCGCCGTCCTTCATCACGTGGGCGTCGCGCTTCTTTCCGTCGACGAGGAACGGCGCGCCCACGCTTCCGGCGCGGTAGCTCCTGCCATCCCAGAGGAGAGTGAGCGCGTGCTCCGGTGCGCCGGCGTCCTCCAGGCGCACGTCGACGTCGGCGCCGCGGCCGACGCTGGTGATGCGCTTGACCAGGGGGACGCTCCGCACGGCGCCGCCGGGAGAGGTGAGGACCAGCCGGGCCATGGATCTAGAAGCGGATGGTCACGGACGCGCCGATCGTGCCCGGACCGGGGCCGATGCGCGCCCCCTGCGGCGATGAGGGCTGAGGCGGAGACGGCGGCGTCTCCACCCGGGTGGTCACCACCGTGTCCTGGTGGTGGATGATGGCGTCCGCCACGCCAGCGGCCCAGACCCCGTAGAAACCGAGGCCGGCGCCGATCTTCAGGGCCCGCCACACCTTGGCCTCGTCCTCCCGGTTGGCGGGGATGCCGGTCTCGACGATGGGCGCGGCGCCGGGGAAGCGGTTGTCGACGGTGATGGTCCGGGTGTCGATGAGCGCGCCGTAGGCGAAGAAGGCCACGACGCTGGTGATGCCGAGCAGCGCCTCGGCGATGGCGAACCCGGTGCCCGCGGCCACCCGGCCCTGCTGGAACTGCCCGGCGCCGAACGGAACGAAGTTCACCAGGAAGCTCCGCTTCTCGACGGTGCGCACGGTGACCTGCCGCGACATCTCCTCGATTTGCCGGCGCTGCTCCTCGGCCTGCCGGGCCAGGGCAGCGCGCTCCTCGGCGGCGCGCCTCGCGGCCTCGGCCTGGGACCGGCGCTCGGCGCGGATGCGGTCCAGCTCGGGGGCCAGCGTCTGCCGCTGCTTCTCCACGAAGGCCACCGCCGCCGGTGGGTACACGAACGGGTCGAGTGCGAAGTCCGGGTCGAGCCGGAGCAGCGCGGCGATGTGCCTCTGGGCGACCTCGGTGCGCCGGAGGTTGAAGGCCGCGAGCCCGGCGAGCTTGTGCCACTGCACGAGCGAGGCCTCGTCCATCCCGCCGCGGTCGATGCGGCGCTCGGCGCGCTCCAGCACCTCGCGGTAGTGGCCGAACTCGAACTCCGACTGAACGGCGGCGAGGTCAGCCTCCTCCCCGGCCGACGGTCCTCCCTGCGCTTGGGCCGGCGACGCGGCCAGCAGGGCGAGGGCCACCCACCCCGCGGCTCGCCTCATTCGGGCACCAGCTTTCCGGTGAGGGTCCGGGTGGTGCCGGGGAGGATCTCGATGCTCGAGCGCATCGCGCGATATCCCGGAGCGGTCACCTCGTACTCCACGCGGTGGACGAAGCGCGTCGGCGCTCGCGGTGAGGCGATCTCGAAGGGGTGGGAGAGGGACTCGGTCGCCGGTTGGCTCACCTCACCGACGCGAACCTGCGCCGAGGAAGGCTCGAAGGCGAAGCGCAGCCCGGCCGGCTTCAGCCGTGCGGGGATGGCCAGGGTCTCGGGCTTGCCGGCGACGACCTCGATGGGCACGACCTGATCTTCGCACCACTGGCAGCTCACGCGCAGGACATGACGTCCGGGAGTCAGGGCGAGGCTATGGATGCTGAGCGCCTCGGAGCTCTTCCGCTCCTCGTCCACCTGGAGCGAGCCGTAGGGACGGACCAGGACCTGGTAGCGGACCGGCGCCGGCCGGGGAAGGCCGTGGACCGGGCGCGGCGGTGCATCGGCCGGGGCCTCGTTCCGCTCCGCCTCGGCGCCCGGAAGACGGTTCCCGGGGGGCGCCTCCACGGTGCTCGAGACGCTGGCGGGGACCACCGCGGCCTCGCGGGCAACGGCCTCCATGGGCGCCGTGGGCCGCGCGCCTGCCGTGGTCACCACCGACGAGGCCGGAGAGGTCGCCGCGAGCGTCGGCGTGGCGTCCTCGGAACGAGCTTGGGCCCGGACCAGCGCCGTCGCCCCGGCGAGCAGCGCGGTCACGGCCACGACGCCGCCGGCGATGCCGACCGCCCGGCGCCGGGCACGCCCGCGGCGGAGGCTGGCCTGGAGCCGGTCGAGGAGCGCGCGGGCCGCGGGCGCGTCCGGCTCGAGGGCCAGCGCCTGGTCCACCCGGGCGAGCGCACGAGGAAGCCTTCCGGCGGCGGCCTCCTCCGCCCCTTTGGAGAGGAGGGTCGCAACGAGCCGCTGCACCAGCGTCGGACGGGTCGCCGCGGGGTCGGCGAAGAACGCGCCGAGGACGGTCTCGCCGTCGGTGAGGCCGAGGTCGTCCAGCGTCTGCGAGAGCGCCTGCTCCAGCTCTCTCGCGCTCGCGTAGCGGTCCACCGGATCGTGCGCGAGGCAGGTGTCGAGGATGTTGACCAGCGCATCGGAGATGGCCGGACACACGCCGCGCGGATCCTCGTAGGTCCCGGCGAGGATGCGCTTCAGCGTCGCCGGCGTGCTCGGAGCCGCGAAGGGCAGCGTCCCCGTCCAGAGCCAGTAGAGAAGGGTGCCCAGCGAGAAGACGTCCGACTCGGCGGTGGCCGGCTGGCCGTCGATCACCTCCGGAGCCATGTACGCCGGCGAGCCCACCAGGGCTCCGGTGACCGTCATCCGCTCCGCCGGGTCGAGCACCCGGGCGATGCCGAAGTCCATCAGCTTCAGGACTCCGTCGTCGCGCACCATCACGTTCTCGGGCTTGAGGTCGCGGTGGATGACCCCCGCCTCGTGGGCGTGCGCCAGCGCCCGCGCCAGCTGCTGGATGACCAGCGCAGCCAGCTCGGGCGGGAAGAGCCGCTCCCGCTCGACGAAGGACTTCAGCGTCTCGCCGCGGACCAGCTCGGTGACCAGGAACGCGTCCTCGGTGGACGGGTCGGCGAAGTCGAAGACCTCGAGGATGTTGGGGTGCTGGAGCCGGGCGACCGCTCGCGCCTCGCGGGCGAGCCGCGCGCGCGCGTCCTGCTGACGGGCGAGGTGCGGGTGGAGGACCTTCACCGCGACCTCGCGCTGCAGCGAGGTATCGAGCCCGCGGTACACGACTGACATGCCCCCCGAGCCCAGTGGCTCGAGCAGCCGATAGCGCCCCAGGTGCCGGCCCTCGAGGCTCATGCGCGAGACGCTCCTCCGCCTCGCATCAACGCCCGGGCACCGCGGAACGTTCCGCACTGTTCCGGGATGGCAACGGAGAGGGGCATGTCGGTCTCGGACGGCCCCGGACGAGGGCGATTCACCCCCGTCCGGTCCGAGCGTTTCCGGCATCTTACGCGCGGTTTCTCCGGGTTCAACGCCCAGACCGGGTTCGAGCCGCCAGAACGTCCTGGTGGACGGTCGGGCGGGGTCGCTTCCGTCGGGGACGGACATCACGCGGCGACGCCGCGCCTGTTCACTCCGTCACAGGCGCGGCCCGGCTTCGCTGATCGGTCAGGCCCGGATCTCGGGCGATGCCGGCGGGACGACCTCGGGCTTCGGCAGGTCGGGGGTCGAGCCGCCGTCCGGCGTCCCGGCGTGGGCCTTGAACGGGTCGGCCTCGAGGGCGTTCTTGAGCACCTCGTCCATCTGGGTGACGAAGATGAACTCGATGTCCTTCTTGGCCTGCTCGGGGACGTCGTTCAGGTCCTTGCGGACGCGCTCGGGGAGGATGACCCGCTTGATGCCCGCCCGGTGCGCGGCGAGCACCTTCTCCTTGATGCCGCCCACCGGGAGCACCAGCCCGCGGAGGGTGGCCTCGCCGGTCATCGCCGTGTCGCCCCGGACGCGGATGCCGGTCATGAGCGAGGTGAGGGCGGTGAGGATGGTCACGCCGGCCGACGGGCCGTCCTTGGGGATGCTGCCCGCCGGGAAGTGGAGGTGGATGTCCGTCTTCTCGAGGAAGTTGGGGTTGATGCCGAGGAGGTCCGCCTTGCTGCGCAAATAGCTCAGCGCCGCCTGCGCGGACTCCTTCATCACGTCGCCCAACTGCCCGGTCAGCGTCATCCCGCCCTTGCCGGCCATCTTGGTGGCCTCGATGAACAGGAGGTCACCGCCCACCGCCGTCCAGGCGAGACCGGTGGCCACGCCCGGGACCTCGGTGCGCTCGGCGACCTCGGAGTAGAAGGCCTCGGGGCCGAGGATCTCCTTCACCCGGTCGGAGGTGATGATCTGCTTGTCGGTCTTCCCGGCCGCGACCTCCACCGCCACCGCGCGGCAGATGTCGGCGATGCGCCGCTCGAGGCTGCGCACGCCCGCCTCGCGGGTATAGCTGGTGATGAGGGTGAGCAGCGCATCGTCCTCGATGGCGATGTGGTCGCTGGACAGCCCGTGCTCCCGGAGCTGCTTGGGCACGAGGTGGATGCGGGCGATCTGCTGCTTCTCCTCGAAGGTGTAGCCGGAGAGCTCGATGATCTCCATGCGGTCCCGGAGGGGGCCGGGGATGGGGTCGAGCTGGTTCGCGGTGGCGATGAACAGCACCTTCGAGAGATCGAACGGCACGTCGAGGTAGTGGTCGCTGAAGCTGTTGTTCTGCTCCGGGTCCAGCACCTCGAGCAGGGCGGCCGAGGGATCGCCGCGGAAGTCCGCGCCGAGCTTGTCGATCTCGTCCAGCATCATGACCGGGTTCTTGGTGCCGGCCTTCTTCATGCTCTGGATGAAGCGGCCGGGGAGCGCGCCGACGTAGGTGCGCCGGTGCCCACGGATCTCCGCCTCGTCGCGCACGCCGCCGAGGGAGAGGCGGACGAACTTCCGTCCCACGCTCCGGGCGATCGACTGGCCGAGCGAGGTCTTGCCCACGCCGGGCGGGCCCACCAGGCAGAGGATGGGGCCCTTCATGTCGTTCTTCAGCTTGCGGACGGCGAGGTACTCCAGGATCCGCTTCTTTACCTTCTGGATGCCGTAGTGGTCGGCGTCGAGGGTGGAGCGGGCGTTCTCGATGTCGAGGTTGTCCTCGCTGGTCTTGGCCCACGGAAGGTCTGCGATCCAGTCGAGGTAGGTCCGGGCGACCGTGTACTCGCTGGAGGCCGCGGGGATGGTCTTGAGCCGGTTGAGCTCCTTGGTCGCAACCTTCTCCACGTCGGGCGGAAGGCCGGCCTTCTTGAGCCTTTCTTGAAGTTCGTCGAGCTCCTCTTCCTCCTCGCCCATCTCGCCCAGCTCTTCCTTGATCGCCTTGAGCTGCTGGCGCAGGTAGTACTCGCGCTGGGTCTTCGACATCTCGCCCTTCACGGCGGAGTCGATCTTGTTGGAGAGCTTCAGGATCTCCCGCTTGCGGTTGAGGAGCTCGAGGACGAGCTTCATCCGGGCCTTGAGGTCCACCGTCTCGAGGACCGCCTGCTTCTCCTCGATGGGCACGTCGACGTTGGCGGCGATGAGATCCGCCAGGTGGCCGGGGTGGGTGATGGACTCGACCAGCTCGGTCGCGGCGGCCGGCAGCTCCGGCATCAGCTCGATGACCTCGCGGGCCAGCTTCTTGAGGTTGATGCCCAGCGCCTCGACCTCGACGTTCTCGGCCGAGGTCTTGTCGTCCGCGGGCTCCACCCGGGCCTTGAGGTAGGGGGTCTCCTGGACCAGGTCCAGCACCCGGAAGCGGGCCAGCCCCTGGACCACGAGCGAGTAGTTGTCCTCGCCCATCTTCAGCAGCTTCACGATGCGGGCGACGGTCCCCATCGCGTAGAGATCACTCGCCCCCGGGTCCTCCTCCTCGGCCCGGCGCTGCGTGACCACACCGATCAGCTGGTCATCGCGGACCGCATCCTTGATGAGGGCAATGGTCTTCTGACGTCCCACAGCCAGGGGTAGGACACCACCCGGGAAGAACACCGAGTTCCGAAGTGGCAAGATGGGGAGGACCTGGGGAATGTCGTCCTTGTTGATGAGGGCCGGGGGCGGACCCATGGCCGAGGTCATCGCGGTGGCGGACTGGCCGCCCTTCTTCTTCTCGTCCGACATGAAAATTCGCGCTCCGTTCAGGTGCGTCGGAAACTTCAGCGCCTTTCCTCGTCCGTACTGCCTGGAACACAGGCTAGCAATCAAAAGTCCTTCGTAGGGAAACCGCCGGAATGCCGAGTCAGACCCTTACCGATAGAGCAGAAACCGACGCCGTCAAGCGCCCGCGCCACTGGGTGTGGCTCGGGGTCCTTGGCCTGCTGGGCACGCTCGGCGGCTGCACGTGCGAGGCGCCGCAGGACCGGGCGGGATCCAACGTCCCGGCGAGCTGCGCGTACGACGCGCCGCTGTTTGCACCTGTCCAGACGGACATCCTCTTCGTGGTCGATGACAGCAACTCCATGAGCGAGGAGCAGGAGGGCGTCGCCCGTGAGCTTCCCACCTTCGTCGAGGTCCTGCAGACCGGCGCGGGTGTGCAGCAGAACCTCCGGGTCGGTCTCGTGAACACCTCGGTCTACTCGGCCTTCTTCGGCACCCAGCTGCTGCTCACCAAGTACCCGCAGGGTGGCTGGCTGCGTCAGTTCCCCGCCGCCGATGGCGGGGTAGGCGGGGGCGAGCGATGGCTGACCGATCCCGATCCGGAGATCGTCGCCCGGCTGAGCGTGGCGATCCGGGCGCTGGGGATCAATGGCTCGTTCCAGGAGACGCCCTTCGAGGCGGCCCGGATCGCGCTGACCCAGACCGGCTTCTGGACCACGCTACCCGACGGCGGGAGCCCGAATGCAGGCTTCCTCCGGGACGGCGCTCGCCTCCTGGTGGTCGCGGTCAGCGACGAGGACGACTGCAGCGAGATGGCGCACGACCCGCCGACGGTCGTCTTCACCAATGCCGAGGGTCAGGACTTCTGCACGCTGAACGAGGCCCAGCTCAGCCCGGTGGGCGACTACGTCACCGCCTTCCAGCGGCTGGACGACGGGAAGGGCCGGCTGCGCGAGGTGCTGTGGGGAGCGATCGCCCCGGTGGCCCGCTCGAACAAGGCGGCGCAGGGCGTCCAGGGCTCGCTCGGGGATGGCGGCTCCGTGATCCAGAACGTGGATTGCCCGACCAGCGGCGGACCCGGATACCGGCACCGGGCGATGGCGCTCGCCTTCGATCCATCGCTCACCAACCTCGACTCGGTCTGCCTGCCCGACTACCACCAGAGCCTCGTCGACATCGCCCAGGTGGCGTCGATTCCGCAGACGCTGACCCTGACCGACAACGTGCCGGACCCGAGGCTCCTCGCGGTGGACATCACCCGCGCCGACGGGAGCGTGCAGCGTTGCACCCTCGCCAACGGCGGCATCACCTTCGTCGAGGCGACGTCGACTCAGCCCCAGGCGGTGAGATTCCAGCAGGCCTGTCTCCGCCGGCCGACCGATACGAAGGTCGAGGTGAAGCTGCTCTGCGCGGGCTGAGCGCCGCTCAGCGCAGCGTCTGGCCGAGCACCTCCAGCAGCTGCGCCCGTCCTGCCCCCGCGCGCTCGAGGTGCAGGAAGTGGGTCCCGCCGGGAATCTCGACGATCCGCACGCTGCGGGCGTGGACCGCGTCGTGGGCGAAGGCCTGCACGTCCTCGGGACGGCTCCAGAAGTCCGCGCTCCCCCGGACGAGCAGCACCACGCCGGTGATCGATCCGGCGTCGTAGAGCCTGCGGCCGGAGGCCTGGAAGAAGCTGTCCTCCAGCGCCCCCAGCGGCGCGCGGAGGGACGGCGGCGAGGTGCGGCCGGACTGAGGATCGCTGGCGAGCGCCTCCCGGACATAGGCCTCGGCGATCGCCGGGTCTCGCCGCGCGGAAGGGTCGTCGCCGAGGGACCGGTCCCACGGTCGGAGCAGCGAGGCCGCCTCGGCTCGCGCGTAACCGCCCAGGTCCGGGGAGAGGCGGTCCGGATGCGCGGTGTCGGCCAGCGAGGAGCCGGGCCCGACCATGGGGTGGACCGCGGCGCCCCCATAGAGCGCATTCAGCAGGACGAGGTGCCCGACGCGCTCGGGCCACAGCGAGGCGTACTGGCCGGCCCACAGCCCTCCGGTGGCCCAGCCGAGGAGGGTGACCTGACGGGCCCCGGTGCGGGCGAGCACCGCGCGGACCACGGCGTCCACGTCCCGGACCACCTCGAAGGAACGGCAGAGCGGGCGGCTCTCTCCGGCAGGGCGGGACATCGCGGCCGGGCGGTCGGAGCGACCGTAGCCCCGGACGTCGGGGACGTAGACCCGCGCGCCGGTGAGGACGGCCAGGTCCTCGGCCAGCGAGCCTCCGGCCACGGGGAGGTCGAAGGAGCCGATGCCCGGGACCCGCGCGCCGTGGAGCAGGACGATGGGCTCGGCCCCGGCGCGAGGCGCGGCTGGCCGGACCTCGCGGACCGCGACGTGGACACCGTCGGCGGTGGTCACCCGGAGCTCGGTGCGGCTGACTGGGAGGACGGCCAGCAGGAGGAGCGAGGCCAGGGGCAGCATCGACCCCGGTGTACCCCGCACGCCTGGCGTCGTCAGTGGCCCATGCATACTGAACGGACGTATAGAGTCCTCGTCAGGGAGGCTGCGAGCAGATGGAGCCCACGGCGGCGCGGGCAGATCCGGCAGTGCTCGAGCGGCTCCGGGAGCGGATCCGGACGCTGCAGGCGGCGCCACGTCAGCTGCTCTCGGTGCTGCGGACCGGTCTTCCACCGGTGGACTGTCTTCTCCCCGGAGGAGGCTTCCCGCTGGGGCAGGTGGTGGAGCTGTGGGGAGAGCCGGCCTCGGGGCGGACCCGGCTGGCCTTCCGCGCCATCGCCGAGGCCCACCGGGCGCTGCGGCTCGCCGCCTGGGTGGACGGCCCGCGCACGCTCTACACGCCGGCGCTGCCTTCGCTCGGCGTCCGGCTGGAGCAGCTCCTCGTGGTGCGGCCTCCCGAGTCGAGGCAGCTGGCCTGGAGCGCGCTCCAGCTGCTCCGCAGCGGCGCCTTTGCCGCGGTGGGCCTGGATCTGACCCGCACCGACGTCCGGCTGTCGCCGCCCGAGTCGCGCCGCCTGGTCGAGGCGGCCAGCCGGAGCGGTGGGCTGCTCCTGCTCCTCACGCCCTCCGAGGCGCCCGCGGACGGGACGCTGCGGCTCCACGTCTCGGCGGCCGGCCCGCGCGCGATGCGCCTCGAGGTGGTGCGCAGCCGACAGGGCTCCGCGTCGCGGACGATCGAGGTGCCATGGGAGCTGCTCACCCCGGGCGGCCCATCCGACGCCGCCGCCGGCAGCCACGGGCTGGACGCGCCGCCCGTGCCGATGCCGCCCTCCACGCCCTTCCGCCGGGTGCGCGCCTGCACGCTCCGCGACGGGCTCGTCGGCATCCAGGGCCAGCGGCCGGGGAGGGACCTGCCGCTGCCGTCATTCGCACCATCACTGGGGGTCGGGTCGTGAGCCACCGCATCGTCTACGTCCACCTGCCACGATTCCCGGTGCAGCGCCGGGTGCTGGAGGAGCCCGGCCTCGCCGCCCAGCCGCTGGCCCTGGTGCACGAGACGAAGGGGGCGCTGCGAGTGGCCTTCGCCTCGGGGACGGCCCAGCGCGACGGAGTTCGCGCCGGCATGACGCTCACCGCGGCGCGTGCGCTCCTGCCGGCGCTCCGCGATGCTCCGTACGACGCGGCGGCCGAGATGCAGGCGCTGTCCTCGGTCGCCGAGGGATTCCTCCGCTTCACCCCTGCCTTCATGCTCTCGGCTCCGGACGGGGTGTGGCTGGATGCCTCGGCAGGCTCGCTCTTCGGTGGAGAGGCCGGCCTGGTGGAGAAGGTGGACGCTCAGGCTCGCGCCGCCGGCTACCGGGCGCGGGTGGTGCTCGCCTCCGAGCTGTTCACCGCGCGGGCCCTGGCTCGCAACGGCGCCGCGACCCGCGCCTGCGTCGCCCCTGGAGGCTCGGAGCGGGCGCTGGCGGCGCTTCCCCTCCAGGCGCTGGAGGAGGCCCCGGAGGTCGTGGCCTCGCTCCGGGCGCTCGGGCTGTCCACGCTCGGCGAGCTCTCGGTGCTCCAGCCCACCCAGGTCATCTCCCGGCTCGGCGCCGAGGGGCTCAGGGCGCAGGGGCTGGTCCGCGGGCAGGACCCCGCGCGGCTCCTCCCCGCGGTGTTGCCGGAGGTGGTGGAGGAGGTGCGCACGCTCGATGCGCCGGCAGAGTCGCTCGAGCCGCTGCTGTTCGCGCTCAAGGCGACGCTCGACCGGCTCTCGGCCCGCCTCCGTGGCCGCCAGCGCGCGGCGGTGCGGCTGACGCTGACCCTCGTCCTCGAGCCTGCCGGTCCCCACCCCGTGCCCCTGGCGCTGGCGCGGCCCACCACCGATCCGAAGCTCCTCCTGAATCTGATCCGCCACCGGCTCGAGTCGGTGCGGCTCGACGCACCGGTGGCGACGCTGATCCTCACGGTGGACGAATCCTGCGAGGACCACGGCCAGCAGGGCGTCCTCGGGGATGCGCCGGCGGGGGACGCGGCGCTGGAAACGGTGCTGGCACGGCTGGCCACCGCGCTCGGGCCGGAGGCGCTGGGCAGCCCGGTGCTGGCCGACGACCACCGGCCCGAGGCCGCCCATGCGCCGGGTCCGTTCCGCCCGCCGCGCCGGGAGCCGGGGATGTTCGCCGAGGCGCGGCGATCGCCCCCCGCAGCTCTCCCCGTTCCCGACTGGCAGCTGGAGCGTCCGGTGCGCCTGCTCTCCGGAGAAGGCGAGCCGATGGAGGTCGAGCTGGATGCGCTCGGAGCGCTCCGCTCGGCGCGGGTGCTCGGCAAGCGGCGGCGCGTCCTGGCCGTCGCGGGGCCGGAGCGGATCGGCGGACAGTGGTGGACCGAGTCGCCATTCCAGCGCGACTACTACCGGGTCCACCTCGAGGGCCTGGGACCCGCGTGGGTGTATCGGCGCGCGGGTGAGGGCGAGTTCTACCTGCACGGTCTCTTCGACTGACGCAGGATTCAGGCATCCTCGCGGCTCGGAGTAGGCTTCGACGGTCTCCGTGACTGCCGAACGCTCCCGCACGGTCGTGCTGTCCCGCTCCGATACGTCCGGAGAGGCGACCGGCGAGCGCACCTACCGCGAGGAGGAGGTCGCGGCGATCCTCCAGCGCGCCGCGCAGCTGGAGCGGCTTCCCGATTCCGGCGAAGGAGTGCTCAACCTCCGCGAGATCGAGGAGATCGCGCGCGACTCGGGCATCGACCTGTCGCTCGTCCGTCAGGCCGCGCGGGAGCTGGAGGATGAGGAGCGCGTCGGCATCGCCGGGACCATCGCTGCGGCACTCGCTGGTGCTCCCGTCCGCCGGAGTCTCGAGCGCGTCGTGGACGGAGAGATCGGCGCCGAGCATCACGAGCAGCTGGCGCAGGAGATCCACGAGGTGCTCTCGGCGTCCGGAGTGGGAACCCGCATCACCTCCATCGGGCGCAGCCTGACCCTGTCCGGCTTCGTCGGCACCAGCGCGATCGAGCTCAACATCGCCCCGCGCGAGGGCAGGACCTTCATCCGCATCGGCGTGGACCGCTCGCAGCTCGCCGGAGGGCTCTTCGGGGGCATCGTTGGCGGGGTGGGGGGAGGGTTCGGCGCCAACGTCGGCTGGATGATCCCCACGTTGCTGCACCTGCCCGCGGTCGCCGGCCTCGCCGGGGCCGGAGCCGTGGTGTTCGGGGCCTACCTCCTCGCGCGAGGAATCTTCGCCAACCAGGCCCGCGGGGTGGACCGGCGGCTGGATGCGCTCGCCGACCGGCTCGAGACCGTCATCCAGAGCGCGGGCTACGCGCGGTCACGGCCCTCCAGCGCCGTCTGATCCCCGCGCCGGGGCCTGAACTTCGCACCCCCAGCCATCGTAAGAGCCGCCGAGGGGAAGCACGATATCGAGGATCTCGTCGACGAATCGCCGGACGTCGCGGGCGTGGCACGTCTCGACCCGGTGAAACTCCACGGCGAAGGTACCGTCGCGCTCCCTCACCGGATCGCCCGAGAAGAACGCGAAGCCACGGCGGGCGAGCACGTGGGCAGCGCTCTCGGCGGCGGGGCGCGCCCCGAAAAGGACGAGATGGTCCACTTGCCGGGGAACGTCAGGTTGGTCTCCTTTCTCCTCGAGCACCTGGAGGAGCCGGTGGTCCGTGATCTGCTGCCACTCGCGTTCGTCGGGGTAGAGCTCCCCGTACTCGAGCCAGCTTCGATCGAGCACGCGCGTGAATGACACCCCATAGGGTTCGAGATCCGAGACCACCGCAGCCGGCTCGGCCTCCATCGCTAGAGGGACGTAGAAGAGAATTTCGGTCCTCCCCCCACCGACGACGCGCCCGACATACACCGCATCGAGCGTCTCTCGGAGCCTCGCCACGAGGCGGTCTTCGAAGGCGAAGAGCGCTGGTGCCTCGGCCCCGCTCCGGAGCCCATCTGGACGCGGATCCCGCATCAGCACACGCGCCCGGAGCGCGACCGGATGCGACTCCAGCGGCGCGTGCCTGTGCGCCTCCAGATCGACGAAGGTCGAAAACGGGCAGCCCGCGCGGTCGGTGAAGTAAAATTCGAAACGTGGCTCCCAGCCGGCCATCGCGCGCACCGTAGCAGTCCCGGTAGGCAGCTGCGGTTGCATCGGTTGCGCCGCCGGGCCCACCTCGACATGCATTCGCCTCGATGGTCCCGGACGACTCACCGCCGGCGCTGGGGCGCGTGCTCCTCGTCACCTCCGACCCGCTGGTGCGGGCCTGGCTGGCGGGTCTGCTCGCCGGCTCGGGCACCGTCGTCACCGTAGAGGCCGGAGCTCCCGTCGACGCGGTGGCCTGGGACATGGCGAGCGCGCCGCCGCCGGCCCTCGGACCCGGCGCACCCCCCGTCCTGGCGCTGGTCCAGGGCGAGCAGGAGGCGCGGTCAGCTCTGTCCGCCGGCGCGGCCGGAGCCGTCCTCCGCGGCTCGGACGGGGCCACCCTCCGGGCCGCGCTCCAGGCCGTCAGCCGCGGGCTCGTCGTCACCGAGCACGGGTTCACCTCTCTCCGTCCGGCGCCCGAGCCGCGCCCCGTCGCGGCTGCCGAGTCGTTCACGCCGCGCGAGCGAGAGGTGCTGGCGCTGCTCGCCCGCGGCCTCTCCAACCGGGACATCGCGGACGCGCTGGAGATCAGCGCCCACACCGCGAAGTTCCACGTGAACTCCATCCTCCAGAAGCTGGGGGTGGAGCGGCGGACCGAGGCTGTGGTCCGCGCTGCCCGGATGGGGCTGGTCACGCTCTGAGTCGGGAGCGCGGCCGGACCTGCCCGAATGGGGAGGTCGGAGCCTCCCCGTCCGGCCGATGTGGCGCCCGACCGTGGCTCTTACGCTCGAGGCCATGACCTCTGCCTCTCCGTTCGCCGCCGCCTCCGCCGTCTCCGATGCGCTCTCCGCCGCCTCCGCCCGGATCGGCGAGGGGCTGGTCTCGGTCTCTGGCCGCCGCTGGCCCATCACCGGCATCGTCCACGCGAAGGACCTGGTCCTCACCGCGGCGCACGCCGCGGACCGCGAGGAAGGCTTGCGGATCCAGAGCGGAGGGACGTGGCACCCTGCGCAGCTCGTCGGCCGCGACCCAGGCCTGGACCTCGCGCTGCTCCGGGTGCCCGGCGCCAGCCTCTCGCCGGTGAACTGGCTCGAGCCCGCGCAGCGGCGGGTGGGTCGCCTCGTGCTCGCCGTCTCCCGTCCCCGCGGCTCGGTCCGCACCCGCCTCGGCGTGCTCTCGGTCGTCGAGCCGGGCTTCCTGACGCCCTGGGGCGCGCGGGTGGACGCGACGCTCGACGCCGACGTCTCCGCACGACCGGGGCTCGCCGGCGCGGCGCTGGCCGACGTCGAGGGGAGGGTGCTCGGGATGTACGTCTCCGGCGGCCCGCGGGAGCGCCGGGTGGTGCTCCCCGCCGAGACGCTCGCCCGCGTCGCCTCGGAGCTGCTCGCCCACGGCCGCGTGCGGCGCGGCTACCTCGGCGTCGGGACGCAGCCGGTGCGGCTCCAGGGGCAGGCCCGCGCCGCTGCCGGGCAGGAGACGGGGCTCCTGGTCCTCTCGGTCGAGCCGGGCGGGCCCTCCGACGCGGCCGGCCTCGCGCTCGGGGACGTGCTGCTCTCGCTCGACGGGACGCCGATGGAGGACGTGCGCGACCTCCTCGCCCGGCTGGCGCACGACGCCGTGGGCCGCTCTCTGTCGCTGAAGCTCCTCCGGGGCGGCAAGCTCGAGGAGCGCGCCGTGGCAGTGGGAGTTCGGCCGTGACCTCGCTCCTCGAGCTCTCGGAGGCGCTCCAGCAGCTGGTCTCCCGCGTGAGCCCGGCCGTCGTGGGCGTCGAGCAGGGCAGGGGTGCCGGCACCGGCGTGGTCGTGGCGAGCGACGGATACTTGCTGACCAACCATCACGTGGCGGGGGACGGGACGGCACTGCGCATTCGCCTCCCGGCGGGAGAGACGGCGAAGGGCGAGCTCGTCGGCTCGGACCCGGCGACGGACCTCGCGGTGGTGAAGGTGGCCGACGCGACGCCGGTGCAGCTCCCGCTCGCGGATCCCGCGTCGATCGCCGTGGGACAGCTGGTGGTCGCGATCGGGAACCCCTTCCGGTTCGAGCGCAGCGTGTCGCTCGGGATCGTCAGCGCGCTCGACCGGAGCCTGCCGGGCCCCGGCGGGACGCTGTTCGAGGGGCTCCTCCAGACCGACGCCGCAATCAACCCCGGCAACTCGGGCGGGCCCCTGGTGAACGCCCGCGGCGAGGTCGTGGGCATCAACACCGCGGTCATCCCCTGGGCGCAGGGCATGGGCTTTGCGGTGTCGGCGCGCACGGCGACCTGGGTCACCTCGGTGCTGATGAGCCGGGGACGGGTCGACCGCCGCTACCTCGGCGTCGCGGCCAGGAGCGAGCAGCTCTCGCCCGAGATCGCGGCGGCCACTGGCCAGCCGAAGGCGGTGCGCGTCTTGAGCGTGGGCGCGAGCTCCCCGGCCGAGACCGCGGGGATCCGCCCCGAGGACCTGCTCCTCGGCGTCCACGGCGAGCCGATCGGCAACGTCGACGACATCCACCGGCTGATGGTGACCCGCGGGACCGAGGTCGTCCCGCTCGCGCTCTGGCGGAGGAACGCCCGCGAGTTCGTCACCGTCGTGCCCTCGCGGGAGCGCCTCGCCGCCTGACGCTGGCTCCCCGCGGCGCCGCAAGTTTCTCCAAGCGCGCGGACGGCCTGACGGTGAATGGTGCTCCTCGCCAGCCCGCGAGGACCCCATGAACACGAGCCGTGCCCTGTCGTTGCTCGCCCTGTCCACCTTGCCGTCGACGGCCGCCGGCTCCGAGCCGAGCGATCGTGCCGAGGTGGCGCGCCTCGACGTGGAGTACCAGGCGGCGGTGCAGCGCAACGACGCGGAAGCGATGGGGCGGATTCTCCACGAGGGCTTCACGCTGGTCCTCGGAGACGGCCGCACCTTCAACCGCAACGACCTGCTCGAGTCGGCGCGCACCCGGGAAGTGGTCTACGAGATCCAGGCCGAGAAGCCCGGAAGCCAGACGGTCCGGGTCTTCGGCGATACGGCGGTCGTGACTGCGCTCCTCGTCCTCAAGGGCACGAACGGGGGCAAGTCCTTCGAGCGCCAGCTCTGGTTCAGCGACACCTATGTGCGCACTCCGGCCGGATGGAAATATGTCTTCGGTCAGGCCTCGCTACCAATGTCCACAGCGAAGGGCTGATCCAGAAACTGGTCCGTCAGCCTTCGCGGGCGAAAGACGATCCCTGACGCTCGTCAGCATGGCAGGCTCGCCGGCTCATGAGCCCAACCCGATCCGCCCTGGCGCTGGGTCTTCTCCTCTGTGTCTCCGGCCTCGCCGCGCAGAGCGCCCCCGCCGACCCCCGCGCCGCGCTCCGGAAGCGGGCCGAGGGAGACACCCCGCTCATCGCCGACACCTTCGAGCTCTGTGACCGAGTCGGCGGCCGCATCACCGGCACGCCCGCGATGGATCGCGCGGTGCAGTGGGCGACCGAGAAGCTCAAGGCGGCGGGCGTGGACTCGGTGGACACCGAGAGCTTCACCGTTCCGTTCCTCTGGATCCCCGGCACAGCCGAGGTCGCCGCGACGGCCCCCGAGTCCTTCCCCGTCCGCGCGGTCGCCGCTCCGGGCACCGCGTCGACCCAGGGCGCCATCGAGACCAAGCTGGTCGACGTCGGCGCCGGCCTCGCCGCGGACTGGGCGAAGGCCGGGACCGCCACCTCGGGCGCCATCGCCCTCGTGCACACGAAGGAGATGAAGACCTTCGAGGACCTCTTCGACGAGTACATGCGTGCCGGTCCGCTGATGAAGGCCGCCGTCCACGCGCAGGTGAAGGGCCTCCTCCTCCAGTCCACCCGGCCGCGCGGGCTCCTCTACCAGCACCCGATGGTCTTCGGCCGCTCGCCGGGAACCTTGCCGGTGGTCCTGGTCTCGCGCGAGCACGCCGAGCGGCTTGCGTGGCTCGCCGACCGGACCGAGGTCCGCGTCCGGATGGACGTGGTGAACCGCATCGGACCCATGTTCGACGGCCTGAACGTCGTCGGCGAGATCCGCGGCAAGGAGAAGCCCGAGGAGGTCGTGGTCCTCGGAGCCCACCTCGACAGCTGGGCGCTCGGGACCGGGGCCGAGGACAACGGGGTGAACGCCGCGCTGGTCATCGACGTGGCCCGTGCCTTCAAGGAGCTCGGGCTGCAACCGCGGCGCACCGTCCGCTTCGTCCTCTTCGCCGGCGAGGAGCAGGGGATGTGGGGCTCGGCCGGTTACGTCGAGCGCCACAAGGCCGAGCTGGACCGCCACGCCGGCGTGGTCATCTTCGACGTCGGCTCGGGGAGGACGCGCGGGTTCTTCGTCAGCGGCCGCCCCGAGCTGCGGACCGGCCTGGCGAAGGCGCTCTCGACTTACTCGGGGATGGGCGCCGCGGCGCACTCGGTGGAGGGCGTGGACGGGACCGACAACTTCGACTTCCTGCTCTCCGGGGTGCCGAATTTCGTCGCCGACCAGGACCCGATCCCGTACCTCCCGGACTATCACGCAGAGTCCGACGTCCCCGACCGGGTGAACGTGAAGGAGGCCCGGCGCAATGCCGGCCTCGCTGCGACGTTGGTCTGGAGCCTGGCGAATTCTCCAGTGGCCATCCCGAAGCGCCTGACGCGGACGGAAGTGGACGCGCTGCTGGTGAAGACCAAGCTTGTGGAGCAGATGCAGGGGTTCGACCAGTGGGAAGACTGGAAAGCAGGACGGCGTGGCTTTCCGGCCGGGCCCTGAGGAGGCGTCGCATGACGGCGAGATCGATGGGGCTGGTGGTCGGAGCGATGCTCTGGGCGGGCGCGGCCTTGGCCCAGGCTCCCGGGACCCCCGGTGCCGGGAACAGTGGCACGGGGAACACGGGCTCGGGGACGGGGACCACCGGAACGGCCACCGGGGGTGCAACCGGTTCGGGCGGAGGCGTGACCTTCGACCCTGCCGCCGCCGCGGCAGCCCGGCTGTTCGGCACCTACCGGGTTCCGGGAGCTGCATCGGCCGATACCTCGGGCATCTATCGAGTGGATACCGGCGCCTCACCGCCCGCGGCAGGGAGCGGGGGCTCGAGCGCTGGATCCACCTCGAGCACGGCGACGACCAACACCAGCACCAGCACCTCGGGCACCGCCACGTCCGGGGGGTCAGCCACGTCGCCCTGACGACGGACTGGTCATCTGAACGGGTGAGCAGTACCGTCGGGGCGTGTTCGCCGAGCTGGTCTGCCGCTCCAACTACTCCTTCCTCGAGGGGGCCTCGCACCCCGAGGAGCTGGTGTTCCAGGCGGTCCAGCTCGGTCTCTCCGGGCTGGCGCTCACCGACGGCGACGGGCTGTACGGCTCGGTGAAGGCCCACCTCGCCGCGCGCGAGGGAGGGCTCAAGCTCGTCCACGGCGCGCGGGTGACGCTGACCGATGCGCCTCCGGTCGTGGTGTATGTCCAGGATGCCGACGGGTACCGGCACCTCTGCCAGGTTCTCTCGAGGAGCCGGCTGGCCCACCCCAAGGGCGAGGCGGGCATCGGCTGGCGGGCGCTCGCCGAGCGCAGCGCGGGTCTCCTCGCGCTCCTTCCGTTCCCCGACGAGCCCGAGCGGGTGGCACCGCTCGCCGAGGCCTTCCCGGGACGCTTCTACGTCGGCGCCTGCCGCACGCTGTCCGCCGGTGACGATGCCCGCTGGGAGCGAGCCCGCGCCCTGGCCCGGACCCTCGAGCTGCCGCTCTGCGCCCACAACGACGTGCACACCCACGCCCGCGAGCGGCAGCCGCTGCAAGACGTGCTGGCCGCCATCCGCCACCAGACCCAGGTGGCCCGCGCCGGCCGGAAGCTGTTCCCCAACGCCGAGCGGACGCTGAAGGGCCCCGAGGAGATGCTCCGGCTCTGGTCGGACGCGCCCGAGGTCGTGGGCCGCACGCTGGAGATCTCCGACAGCTGCCACTTCTCGCTCGACGCGCTCCGCTACCAGTTCCCCCAGGAGGACCTTCCGCCGGGACACACCACCCAGAGCTGGCTCGGGCACCTGGTGGAGGAGGGGCTCCGCTTCCGCTACCCCGGCGGCGTCCCCGGGCCGGTGTGCAGGCAGGTCCAGCACGAGCTGGAGCTCATCGAGAAGCTGGAGGTGGCCGGGTACTTCCTCGCCCTCCACGACATCGTCCACTTCGCCATCGGCAAGGGAATCCTCTGTCAGGGCCGGGGGAGCGCGGCCAACTCCGCGGTCTGCTACGCGCTGCGCATCACCTCCATCGACCCGGTACGGATGGGGCTGCTCTTCGAGCGCTTCCTCAGCCTGGAGCGTCCCGAGCCCCCGGACATCGACGTGGACTTCGAGCACGAGCGCCGCGAGGAGGTGCTCCAGTACGTCTACGGCAAGCACGGCCGGGACCGCGCCGGCATGGTGTGCGAGGTCATCTGCTACCGGGGACGGCTCGCCATCCGCGAGGTGGGCAAGGCGCTCGGGCTCTCGCTGGACCAGGTGGACCGGCTCGCCAAGCACACCGAGATGGCAGGGAGCAGCACCCTGACCGATGCGCACGTGGCCGAGGCGGGGCTCCGTCCCGAGGACCCCGGCGTCCAGCGAACCCTCGCCCTGGCCCAGCTGCTGGAGGGCTTCCCCCGCCACCTCTCCATCCACGTGGGCGGCTTCGTCATCACCCACGGCGAGCTGGCCGAGGTCGTGCCGGTGGAGAACGCCTCGATGAAGGACCGCACCGTCGTCCAGTGGGAGAAGGACGACCTGAACGCCCTGGGCATCTTCAAGGTGGACCTCCTCGGCCTCGGGATGCTGACCGTGCTCAGCAAGTCCTTCGCCCTGGTGCGGATGCACGAGGGCATCGACCTCGACCTGGCCACCATCCCCGGCGAGGACCCCGCGGTGTACCGGATGCTCGGGGAGGCGGACGCCATCGGCGTCTTCCAGGTGGAGAGCCGCGCGCAGATGAACCTCCTGCCGCGCATGAAGCCGAAGAGCTTCTACGACCTCACCATCGAGATCGCCCTCATCCGCCCCGGACCCATCCTCGGGGACATGGTCCACCCCTTCCTGCGGCGCCGCGAGGGGCTGGAGGAGGTGACGTACCCCTCCGACGAGGTGAAGCACATCCTCGAGAAGACGCTGGGCGTGCCCCTGTTCCAGGAGCAGGCGATGCGGCTCGCGGTCACCGCCGCAGGGTTCAACCAGGGCGAGGCGGACGCCCTGCGACGGGCGCTGAGCCACAAGCGAGCCGAGGTGCTGCTGGTGCCCTGGCGCGAGCGCTTCGTGAACGGCTGCGTGGCCCGGGGCTACGGCCGCGAGTATGCCGAGAAGTGCTTCGAGCAGTTCAAGGGGTTCAGCCACTACGGCTTCCCCGAGTCCCACTCGGCGTCGTTCGCGCTCATCGCCTACGCGAGCGCCTACGTGAAGTGCTACCACCCGGCGGCGTTCGCAGCGGCGCTGCTCAACAGCCAGCCGATGGGCTTCTACGCCCCGCACACCATCGTCGAGGACGCGAAGCGGCACGGAGTGGTCATCCGGCCCATCGACGTGCGCCACTCCGGGTGGGACGCCACGCTCGAGCAGGGCGCGCTCCGCATCGGTCTGCGGGAGGTGAAGGGGCTTCAAGAATCGCACGCCCGGGCGCTGGTGGAGGCGCGCGGCGAGGCCGGCTTCACCGACCTGGGAGACCTCGCGGGGCGGGTGCGCATCCCCCGGCACGCGATGGAGCGGCTGGCCCGCGCGGGCGCGCTGGACGGGCTGTGCGGAAGCCGCCGGCAGGCGGTGTGGGACGTGCAGGCGCTCGGGCCCTCCGCCGACGACGATCTGTTCCGTGGCGTGCCGATGGACCGCTCGCCCGCGCCGGGGCGGCCGCTGGCCGAAGCCGAGCGGGTGGCCGAGGACTACCGCACCACCGGGCTGTCGCTGACCCGGCACCCCCTGGCGCTGATGCGCCCCTTCCTGGACGTTCGCCGGGTGCTCACCGCCGCCCAGCTCCAGCGTGCGCCGTCGAAGGCGCGGATCCGCATCGCCGGGCTGGTCATCTGCCGGCAGCGGCCGCCGACCGCCAAGGGGGTCGCCTTCCTCTCCCTGGAGGACGAGACCGGCATCTCCAATCTCGTGGTGTCTCCGGAGATCTTCGAGCGCGACCGCGGGGTGCTGCTCAGCTCGGCCTTCCTCTACGCCGAGGGCAGGGTGGAGCGGGTGTCCAACGTGGTGAACGTCCAGGTCACCCGGGCGACCGCGCTGCGGCTCCCGTCCTCGCCGACGACCGAGCGGCAGCTGTCGATGCCGCTGGACGCGACCCCAGGCTGACGCGCGCCAGGCCTGCCGAGAAATTCCGCGAGCCGAGGGTGCAGCGGGCCCGCGGTCGTTGCAGTGGCACCTGCGGGTGCGCTCAAGTCGTCTCATGCCTCGCCCCTGGGTACTGGTCCTCGCGGGCCTCGCCGCCTGCGCTGGAGCATCGGCCAGCCACGTCTCCCCGCCGTCCGACTCGCAGGAGCAGCTGCGTCGCCTCGCCGGCAGCGCGCTGATCGAGCCGCAGGGCGCCGCGATGCTCCGCGTGCTCTCCGAGGAGATCGGCCCGCGCGTCCCGGGGACCGCCGCCTGTACCAAGGCGGAGCAGTACGTCGCCGAGCGCATGCGGGCCATGGGGATGAGCAACGTCCACCTCGAGGAGGTTCAGCTCCCCGACCGGTGGGAGCCGGGAGACGTCACCCTCGAGCTCGTGTCTCCCGAGACGCACCGGCTGAGCCCGGTCCAGATGATGTGGACCGGGTCCGCCGAATCCTCGGTGGTCACGCTCCGCCGCGTCTCCGTCGACGCGCCCCTCGATGCCTCGGTGAGAGGCCAGCTCCTGGTTACCGAGCGCGGGCCCCTGACGGACAACATGTCGATCCGGTTCCGCAAGGTGGTCGACTTCTTCCAGCGCGCGAGGACCGCGGGAGCGCGAGGCATCGTCCTGCTCGGCAAGGGGAAGCATCCGCTCAGCGTCAGCGTGGTCGATCCGTCGCACCCGGGGACGCTGATGCCGATGCCGGTGGTGCTCCTCGGAGGGCAGGACTCGGAGACGGTGGAGCGCCTGGTGGCGAAGGGCACGACCAAGGCGCGCTTCGCCGCCCAGCCGCGCCTGCCCGGGCCGGGAGCCGCGCACAACGTGGTCGGCGAGGTCCCGGGGCGGGTGCCCGGCGAGGTGGTGGTGCTCGGGGCCCACCTCGACTCGGTCGCTGGATCTCCGGGCGCGTTCGACGACGGCGCCGGCGTGGTGACCACGCTCGAGGTCGCCCGCCTCATCCGGGCGTCGGGGCCGACGCGCCGGACGCTCAGGGTGGTGGCCTTCACCGGCGAGGAGATGGGGATGGTCGGGTCCACCGCCTACGTGCGCCAGCACCGGGCCGAGCTCGGCGCCGTGATCGCGATGGTGCAGATCGACGGCGTCGCCCAGGTGTGGACCGACTGGATGGTGTTCGGGCGGAAGGACGTACAGGCCGGTCTCGAGCGGGCACTCTCCCCGCTCGGGACTGCGAGCGGGACGCCGCGGGTCGAGCCGCTCGGGCCGCTGTTCCTGGCCTTCAGCGACCACGCCCCCTTCGCCCTGGAGGGTATCCCCACGACCTTCGCGTTCAAGCGCGACGAGGTGCTCGGTCCGGAGCCCAAGATCCACACCCCCGAGGACGCCTTCGCCGGCGTCTCTCCGGCGCTGCTGGCCTCGTCCGCCGCGACGCACGCCGTCCTCCTTCATCAGCTGCTGGACGCGGAAGCGCCGCTCGCCCCACGACTGGGGCCGGACGAGGTCCGGGCGTGGGTGCACCGCGAGCACTTCGATCCGGACACCTGGGTGCTGGACCGCGGCGATCTCCTTGGAGCGCGCTGAGCCACGGTCCTGGTCCAGGGTCGAGCCGTGGGCCGCCGCGCTCGCGCTGGTCGGGTGTGCCCTGAGGCTCGGCCGGGGGCTCGGGCCCGCGCCGTTCTACAACTCCGACTGCGCCGCGCCGATCCTCCTGATGCAGGGCATGGGGGAGGGTGCCTTCACGCTCTTCTACCCGCGGCAGGACCGCTTCGGGATGTGGCCCTTCCTGCTGGGTCGCGTGCTGCACCTGCAGACACCCGAGGCGTACTTCCTGATGTCGGTGCTGGGACTGTGCTCGGCGGCGATCCCGCTCTCGGGAGTCCTGGGCAGCCCGGCCCTTGCGGTGCTGACCCTGATGGTGCCGTTCGTGGTGTCCCACTCGGTGGCGTGGAACTTCCTCCAGGCCGGACAGCCGTACCTCTGGCAGGTGGTGGCGATGTGCTGGGCGTGGTGGGCCTGCCGGAGGGCGCTTGGCGTGCGGACCGCCGGGGCTCGCTGGCTCGCGCTCGCGGGCTTCGCGGCGGCGGCCGCCCTCGCGACCTGGATGAACACCGCGAGCCTGGCCGCGCTGCTCGCGGTCGGAGTGCTCGAGGCGTTCCGCGCGCGCGCGCGGCCGGGGAAGGTGGCCGCGGTGCTCGGCGGGCTCGGGGTGGCGGGAGCATTCGATGCGCTGCTTCATCGGAGCTACGCGACGGATTGCCTCCGGCAGTTCGGCCGGACCTTCCTCACGCCGCTCCGGATCGATCGCGGTCACCTGCTCGCCAACGTCGGCCCGGTGCTCGCCTCGCTCCGGCACGAAGGGGGGCTGTGGCCCTTCCTGGTGGGTGCGGCGACGCTCGCGGCCCCGCGGCGGACGCGGGCCGAGCGGTTCGATGGGCTCGCGCTCCTGCTCTTCGGCCTGTCCGTCCTGCCGGGCCTGGTGCTCGTCCGGTACTTCCGGACCAACGAGTTCGCGGGGCGCTACCTGTCGCTTCCCACGTTCTGGGCGCTCGCGGCCGCGGCGCACGGGCTCGCGCTCCTCGCTTGCGCGCTGGCCGGACGGCTCTGCGGGCTCGTGCTCGCGATCGGCCTCGTCGCGCTGGTGGTCGCGGTGCCGGCCGCGCCTCCGGACCCGCTCGCCGAGGCGCGCGCCAACGCGGCCCGGCTCGCCGCTGCCGGGCCGGCGGTGCTGCTCGCCGACTACCTCGACGTCTACGTCCCCGCATCACTCGCGCCCCGGGGGGTGCTGGTGCCGATCGGCGCCGAGGGAAACCTGAACCGGTTCCCCGGGACGGTGGCCGAGCTGCGCCCGGGCCGCGTGGTCCTCGCGCCGTGCGCGCTCGACCGGCCGGACGGGACGCTGGAGCAGCACGGCGCGCTCCTCCGCCGGGTCGAGGTCGCGCCGGTTCCCGCGCAGGGAGGTCCCTGGTGCCGGCACGCCGTCGAACGGGCAGGGATGCCGGTTCGCTAGCCGAGGATGACGTAGGTCTGCTGATTCATCCCCACGCAGACGTCACCGCTCCACAGCTCGCGCAGCTCGACGAAGAAGCCGTCGCTGAGGGCGCCCATGCGTCCGGTGTGGAAGAGTCGTTCCGCCGGATCGAGCTTCGCCGGGTCCACCAGGAGCTGACCGGCGAAGCTGATGGTGGCCATGGGCCGGTAGAGGCCATCGATGGACCAGAGGGTCGGCCACCAGGCGTCGAGGAGGGCGACCATGCTCGGCGCATCCCGGCGGGAGGGCACCTCCCTCTCCCTCAGGTAGCCGGCGGTCTCGGCCTCTCGTCCGGCGGTGAAGGGCATCGGACCCGTGGAGCGGTACTCGTATGCGCGGCCGAAGGGCGGTCCGGACGGCGGCCCGAGCGCATGTGGCGGGATCTGGTCCCAGTCGGCGCGCTCGGGCGTCTCGCGGCTGAACTCCGGCGGGTGAACGTCCCGCGAGGCGGAGAAGACGCCGATGGCGACCGCCAGGGCCTCGTCCTTTTGGAGGAGCGTGGCCTGGAGGTTGCTCTGCCGGTTGCCGCGGCGAAGCATCTCCACCCGGAGCGTGGCCGGTCCCGGCATCACCGGTCCGGCGATGTCACCGGTGAGCGTCCGGAGCCTGCGCGCCGGCTCGTCCACCACCTGCTCCATCGCCCGGGTGAGCATTCCGTACACGAGACCTCCGAACGCGCCGCGCCCCTGCTGCCAGCCGTCGGGCACGGTGACCTCGAAGCTGCCGGGGCCAGTCCGCCGGACGACGCTCGCTTCCTCGAAGGAGGGAATCATCGGCCGGGTTCTGCCCCAGGTCGCCGCCGGCGGCCACCCCAGGGGGGGGTCACCGCGGCTAGAACACGTACCAGCCGCTCAGCTGGACGCGCCGATCGACCGAAGGCGACCCGGCGGTGAAGTGCTGCTCGAGCCAGGCGTACTCGAGCCCGAAGCGGATGGCCTGCGCAGCGTCCCAGAACACGGCGCCGCTCGCGTACTGCTGACGAACCACCACGTTCTTGTTCCCGTTCGCCAGTGCCGCGGCGTCGAACGACTGGAGGTGGGAGTAGTTCGCGGCGAGGGACAGCCCGGTGCTCCCGGGCAGCCAGTACTGCAGGCCGACGAAGAACGACTGGTAGGAGACTGCCTGGAGGTTCCCGGCGGCGTCGAATCCCACCAGGCCCGCGTCGATCGGCGCGGTGTAGGGCGCGGGCGGCGTTCCGGGGAGGGCAGGGAAGGGTGGACCACCCAGGCCGGTGTACAGGTCGGCGATGCCCTCGCCGCGAACGAAGGAGCCGGTGAAGGTGAGCGCGTTGTCGTGGGAGACGGTGGAGGCGGCGATGATCGGCAGCAGCAGGTCGACCGAGACGCCCCAGCCGGTGGTGGTGACGTCGGTCCGCGCGTCGGGCTCGAAGGCCGGGACGGCGAACCGTCGCACCGTTCCGGAGACGCCGAGGGCCATCGAATCCAGCGCGCTGCTCGCGCCGCCGAGCGTGTGGTACGCCTTCCGGAAGGGAAGGTTCAGCTTCACGCCGGCCTGACCGTCGGGAAGGCCACCGGCCCGCTGCGGCGGACGCAGAGCGGCCACGGCCAGGTCGAGGCCCACGTCGGGCGAGAGCTCGAGGGTCTTCGAGAGCCGGACCTGCCCCGTCCGGCTGTACACCTGACCGGGGAGTCCCTGGAGATTGACGCTCGCCGGGACGAAGGAGGCCTGCCAGCCGAAGAGCTCCCAGGTCTGGCCGATGGTGAGGTCGACCACCGGGGTCTCGAGCTTGAAGTAGAAGTGGCGGATCCGGAAGGTGGGGTTGTTGAAGAACGCCGCCTCGCTCACCGCCGGCTGGTTGCCGAAGAAGTCCATCTCCGCGACGGCCGAGGCACGGAGCGGCCCGAGGTCCGGCGCGCCGACGCGAAGCCCCAGCCGGGAGTTGCGCACGCTGAACGTCGTCTGATCGTGGGTGGCCGCGTAGGTTCCGCTCCGCGGAAGGGCGGCGTTGCCCATGAGGTCATTGGGCCCCTGGAGCGAGTCGTGGATCGCGTCGAGCTCGGCGAAGCCGTAGAGCACGGCCGACCACCGGTTCGTCACCGGCTTCAGGGGAGCGGCGTCCGCGGCGCGCGCGGTCGGGCTCCCGAGGACGAGAAGACAACCTGCCAGCGCTCCCGGGACACACGGGTGCCAGCGACTCTGCCGAGTGTGGTCCACGCCCATCTCCTGTGTGGTGAATGCGATGACGAGGACACGGCGGATGCGGCCCCGGGTTCCTTCGTGGCCGGTCACCGACGCATCGCTCGGCGGCAAGGACCCGGCCGTCCGCGGAGCTATTCCATCGATTCCGTCAGGCGATCGGGATCGGCCCGCGGGCGGACGCGAGCAGCGCGACCATCAGGAACGCCCGGCGCAGCTGGTGGCGTTCTCCTGCGGCGAGCCGGCTCCATGCCCCGTGGTCCAGGAGGTCGTCACGGAGCTGTCGGGCGAGCATGAGGAGCAGCGTCGTCTCGTGCTGGCGCTTCACATCGTCCCCGTGGAGTGCGCGACGGAGGGCGCGGACCGCGTCGCTCACCGCGGCATCGGCCACCCGGCGGAGCGCGGTCTCGGTGGCGCGCCCTGCGCCGTCGTCCTCGGGCCTGTCCTTCCAGAACGCCACGGATGCCTTCCGTGGGAAGGACTCGGGAGCGCGCGAAAATAGTTCCTGAGCAGGGGCGCCTGCGGCGGGGTCGGCCCGCGGTGAGGACGCTCCGGCCGCTGACGCGTGAGCCGCGCAAGCCGGGACGACGATCTTCGCGACGGCCAGTCCTCCGCTCCTCGGGTCGCTGGACGACGGCCCCGGGCGTCCTCGCGCCGCCGAGTCCTTGCCTCTGGGGGACGCACGACAGGGCCGCTCAGCCGATGATCATCGTTTCCCGCTCGAGCTTCCCGGTCCGGAAGCGGTCCAGATCGAAGCGGGTGAACAGCTCGTCGGGCGTGTCGTTCACCATCCACGCAGCCATCCGCTCGGCGACGGCGGGGGCCATCATGAAGCCGTGGCCGACGAAGCCGGACATCTGCAGCATGTTCGGCAGCCCGGGGGTTCGACCGAGGATGGGGTTGTTGTCCGGTGTGACGTCGTAGGGGCCAGCCCACTGGCGCAGGACCTTGATGTCCCCGAGGCGGGGGATCTGCTCGGTCAGCGCCCGCGAGAAGCGGGAGAGGAACCGCAGCGTCGAGCCCATGTTCATCCCGGCGGGCTCCCGTGGGTCTCCCATGCCGCCCACGATCTCTCCGCGCATCGACTGGCTGAAGTAGAGGCCCGAGTCGAGGACCGTCACCAGCGGCGTGAGGAAGGGTTTCAGGGGCTCGGTGGACAGGATCTCGTGCCGGTGCGGCTCGTTGGGCAGCTTCACCCCGGCGAGCTTCGCCACCTCCGGGCTCCAGGCGCCGGCCGCGAGCACCACCGTCTCGCAGGCGATGCGCCCGCGGTCGGTCTCCACCGCGCGGACGCGTCCGCCAGAGATGTCGAACCCGGTGACGGTGGTGAAGGTCTCCACCCGCACGCCGCGCTTCTGCGCCGCCTGCGCGTAGCCCCACAGGAACGGCCAGGGAAAGATGACCCCGTCGTCGGGGTTGTAGGCGCAGAGCACCACGCCCTTCATCGTCAGCTCGGGGACGACGTCGCGGCCCTCTCCGGGGGAGAGGATCCGCGTGTTCACACCGTGCTTGTTATGGAGCTCGGCGCTCGCGCGGAGTCGCTCGGCGATCTCGAGGCTCCGGGCGAGGAAGAGGTACCCGCCCTGGCGGAGCCAGACGTTGATCCCCATCTCCCCGGCGAACTGCTTCATCAGCTCGATGGTGCGGCGGGCGAGCTCGACGTTGATGGCCGTGCCCCACTGCATCCGGACGCCGCCGCCGTTGCGGCCGCTGGCTCCGGCGCAGAGGTAACCCCGCTCGAGCACCACCACCTCGGTGCATCCGAGCTTGGCGAGGTTGTGGGCCAGGGCGAGCCCCATGATCCCGCCGCCAACGATGACCACCCGGGTCCGGGCGGGAACGGGCTCGGCGGGGCGGAGCGCGTGGGACCCGACCTGGACGACGGGCGGAACTCCGCCTCGCGGCGGAATCGACTCGTCCACCGGGACGGTGGCGAGGAGGGACGTCTCCACGGGGTGCAGCGGAGGACGCGGGGTGAAGGGGAGGATGGCACCGGCGGACGCCCCGGTGCGCTCGGCGAGGACGCGGGCGATCGCCGAGAGGCAGGTCTTGCCCTGACAGACGCCGGTCCCGAAGCCGGTGTACCGCTTGATGCTCTCGATGTCCCGGTAGCCCTTGTCGATCGCGTGCCGGACATCGTCCAGCGTCACGTCCTCGCAGGTGCAGAGAACGGACTTGCTCACGGGTGGATCTTTCTTCCCTCGGCCAGCATCTGCACGAAGGTCTCCAGCCGCCGGGCGCGGGTCTCGGGCCGCTTCGCCGTCTGGAGCCGCCAGAGGATGGCGTAGCGATTCGTGCGGTCGAGCGTCTCGAAGAACTTCCGCGCGGGCCGGTTCCGGGCGAGCGCACGCTGGAGATCCTCGGGCGGCTCGGCGCGACTGGGTGGATCGTACGCCTGGCCCCAGCGACCGTCGGCCTTCGCGCGGTCGATCTCGGCCTGACCGGCGGGCTCCATCTTTCCGGCGGCGGCGAGTCGCTGGCAGTGCTCGATGTTCCGCTTCGACCAGATGCTTCGCGACCGGCGCGGGGTGAACTTCTGGAGGAAGGCGTCCTGGTCGTGGCTCTTCTTCTGCCCGTCGATCCAGCCGAAGCACAGCGCCTCGTCGAGCGCCTCGGCGTAGGAGACCGAACGCTCCGCCCCGCCCTTCTTCTCGAGCTTCAGCCACACCCCGTCGGGCGAGCGGTGGTTCCGGGCGAGCCAAGAGCGCCAGCGCCGCGCATCCGGAAAGTGGAGGACCGGGGTCATCGGGCGAGGATCCCCCGCGCCGCCCGACGGCCGGACTCCGCCGCGTCGCTTGCGGTGCCCGGCCGCACCAGGTCACCCGCGGCCCAGATTCCGGCCGCACCGGTGCGGCCGTCGCCCTCGACCTCGGGCGCGAAGGTCTGGAGCTCCGGACGCCAGGAGATCTTCACCCCGGCCTGCCGGAGCAGCTCGAACGCCGGCGTGGGCGGCAGCGAGACGACGACCGCATCGCAGTCGGCGCGGCGCTCGCGCCCGCCGGCCTCGCGGTAGGAGAGCCCGTGGACCCAGGTCCGCCCGTGCGTCCGGACCGGGTCGCCCTGCATCGTGCCCTCCGGCGTCGCCCCGGCGCCGGTGTGGAGGACCAGGCGGGGAGCGGCGCCCTCGCGCCGGAACATCCGGGCCAGGGCAGTGAGCTGCGCTCCCTCGCCGATGACCACCGGCGCGTCCCCGATGAGCAGGCGCCGGCGGCGGAGGAGATCCGCGGCGGCGCGCCCGCTGAAGACGCCGGGGATGTCGTTGTTCTCGAAGGGAATCACCGAGGCGTGCCCGCCCACGCTGAAGAGGATGGACCTGGCCTGGATGAGCAGCACCCTCGGGCCCTCGGGGTTGCGCTGCACGGCGAGCAGCACCCGCCCCAGCTCGTCGTCGTAGAGCCCGAGCACCGAGGTCCCGAGACGGAGCTCCGCGCCGGCCGGCGCCGACGGCGTCGCGGTCGCATCGTCCTCCGGCGCGTCGAGCATCCACCGGCCGCCGACGCGCTCCTCTTGCTCGAGGACGAGCGGCGCGCTGCCGGACGTGGTGAGGACCTCCGCCGCGGCCAGTCCGGCCGCGCCGGCGCCCACCACGACGACGTCCGCGGAGATTCGCTCGGCGGGCCGGGGAGGGGGAGGCGCAGACTCGGGAAGCAGCCCCAGCCCGGCGAGGTGACGGGCGACGGTGGCCATCACCTTCTCCGCCACCGGCACGCCGGCGAACATCGAGTGGTGGTCCATCCCCTTGGGGAACAGCCAGTCGATGCTGGAGAAGACGTCGATCTTCACGCTCGGGTAGGCGTTCTGCCGCTCGATGCGCATCCCGGGCCGCACCGGCGTCTGACACGAGAACCGGTTCGGAACCCCGTCGATGCGCATCAGGCAGTTCGAGCAGGACCCCGCCATGCAGAACGGTCCGCGCGGCCGGTGGTACTTGATGCTCCGGGAGAAGACGTTCTCGCCGGCGGCGAGGAGGGCGCAGGCGGCCGGCTCACCCTCGCGGGCGGAGAGCGGCTGTCCCTCGTACTCGATGGTCAGCTCCGGGCCGGTCTCCGGAGGCAGGCGGCGCATCCGGCCCTTCTATCCGAGCCGCCGAGGCGCTGCCTCCCCGAAGTCGGCCGGCGGCTGTTGCGTCCGCGGCCACGTCGCTCGCGTCCTCCGTCGCCGGAGGCACACCAGGGGCGGTGTGGGAGTCACAGTCGATCCGCGCGGTTGCCCCTGGCCCCGCAGCTGCAGCTCGGCGGTCGAGAAGGGCGCCACGCCGGCGTCCCTCGACGCGAGGAGCTCCCTGTGCCGAGCAACGCGAACGGAACGATCTCGATCGTGGCGACCGTGGCCATCCTCAGCTTCACCGCCGGCTTTGCCGCGGAGGCCAGGGAGCTTCCCGAGCGTCCGAGGACGCAGGCCACCCATCTGGAGCTCGACGCCCGGACCCTCCGCCCCGATGCCGTCCGGACCGACGCCTTCCCGCAGCCGGGGTGCGAGGCTGCCCGGCCGCTCGTCCCCGCGACCGGGAGCAGCTTCGTCAGCACGAACCAGTGCCCCTGGTACTGGCCCGTCCTGCGCTGCAACTACCTCGGGCAGTGCTTCTGCACGCTCTTCTGAGGTGACGTTTCACGGCGGGGGGTCAGCCCTCGCGCCGGACCGAGGCGCTTCAGAAGACCAGGTGACGGCCCTTCTGGCGCCGGGTGTAGATGCTGAGCGTCGCGGTCACCTCGCCGACCCCCATGTTCCCGGAGTCGCCGATGCCGGAGGCCCCGAACTCCTCCCACTCCAGGGCCGAGTCGGTGCCGTCGTTCTCCTTGAGCATGCCGCCCAGCGTCCTGCGGCCGAGCTGGAGCTTCCGGTCGTCGCGCGTCCAGAGGCTGGTCGCGAGGTCGTGGCTGTTCTCGAAGAGGCAGAACCGCACGTAGGACTCGAAGTCCGGCAGCTCCATCCCCACCAGGATGGGCATGAAGAACTCGGTGGTGGCCAGGCGAACCTCCTGGACGCCCTTGCCGTCCCAGTTCACGCGAACGGTGCTGTCGGGGCGGATCTTGAGGATGACCGGCTTCACCGCCTCGGAGTGCTCGCCGTAGGCGCCGTCCGCGCGGCCGCCCTCGCGGATGACCGTCACCCCGGGGGTCTTCTTCGCCTCGGCCACGATGTCCACCAGGGTCTGCGCCTTGTGGACCAGCAGCGGGCTGAGGACCTTGTCCTCGGTGGCCTCTCGCGGGTCCGCCACCCGCCACCCGTTCATCTCCTCGTTGATCAGCCCCAGGAGCGCATCGAGGGTCTTCCCCGAGGCGGCGATGCCGTGGAGCGAGGTGCACTTGTGCGCTCCGAAGCCGCAGACGGAGTAGGCGAGGCGGACGGCGATCTTCTTGAGCTCCTCGGGCGAGTACCCGTCGTCCACGTAGGACCAGTTGCAGCCGCCGCCCTCGAAGCGGAGCCGGTTGAGTCCGCGGCCGGCCTGGATCTTCGAGGCGGTCTCGGACGAGCCGGTCACCGCCACGACCGTCACCCGCTTGTCGGTCGCCAGCTTCGAGATGCCCTTGCCGAAGCCCTCCACCTTCTGGACGTAGGCCGGGTCGGCTCCGGCGGCGATCATCATCCGGATCATCGTGGTGTTGGTGATCGCCGCGAAGGGGTGCCCCTTGTAGATGAACGGCACGCCGGCCAGGTATGCCCCGACCAGGTGGATGCCGGGGATGCCCCAGATGAAGTTCATCGGAGAGATGATCACCGAGACGCCGGCGGGCACCCACGGGTTGCGCCAGTAGCTGTGGCCCGGGAGCATCGGCGGCAGGATCTCGCCCTGGAGCGCCGCCTCGGCCGAGCCCTCGAGGTGGTCGGCGGCCCGCTTGGCCTCGAAGAAGTCCTTCTGCGCCTCGAGCCGCGTCTTCGGGATCTGCTGGCGGATCTCCCGCAGGCAGTCCTCGGAGAAGTAGTCCATCATCCGGCTGAAGTTCTTGATGACCGTCTTCCGGTAGGTGAAGACGTCGTCCGCCCAGGAGAGGGACTTCCAGGTCCGGTCCGCGGCGCCGACGGCCCGCTCGACGTCGTCGTCGGTCGAGGCTGGCACCTCCATGAGGGGGATTCGCCGGTCGGCAAGGTTGCGGAGCAGGGCCATCTCGCCCTTCGCCGGAAGCCGCCACTCGCCGTCGATGAAGTTGGTGACCCGGACCGGAGCGTCCGAGCTGCGCTGCGGGAGCTCGCGGTAACAGAAGAGGTACGGCTCGAGGAGCTCGAGCTCCTTGTCGGTCAGGAGGTTGGTGAAGAGGCCGTGGGCCTTGCGGCGCTCGGCAAAGAACTGCCCGACGGGGTCCTTCCCCAGCTGCCCGCGGGCGTTGAAGGCCTGGATCTCGTCGGCGAGACGGGGAAAGGCGGAGAGCGTGGACATGGCCAGCCCTCTAGCGCCCCCGTCGCCGGCCTTCAACGGCGCCGAGCGTCGAGCCGACTGTCCGGTGACTTCAGGAGAAATTCGCCGGGACCGGCTCGGGGAACTCGCGCGGGCGGGTGCCGAACCGGGTCCGGATGGTGGCTCCCAGGGCCACGCAGGTCCCCGCCGCGAGCACCAGCTTGCCCAGCACGGGGATGAGCTGGAGGACGAGCAGGACCAGGATGCCCAGGGCGAGCACCGCGGCCTGGGTCTTCCGGTTCGACCGGAGCACCGGGAGGCGAGTCCCGACCTCGGAGGCCACCGCCGAGTAGCCCATCGCGATGCCCACCGCGGTCACCACCACCAGCACCAGGGTGAAGGGGATGCCGATGACGGTGATGGTCAGCAGCACCGCGAGCCCGGCGATGGCGAGCGAACCCAGGAGGCCGGTGAGCGCGCAGCGCAGCGGGTCGCGGCGGATCTCGGACTCGAGCTGCTTCATCGGCCGCGGGGCGAACATGATGAAGACGAAACCGAGCGCGAAGTAGATCGCGAACTGGATCAGCAGCCAGAAGATGCTGGACCCGGAGTGCTTGTCGGACGAGCGCACCTTCTTCTCGCTGGCGCCGATCGCGGCCAGGCCGCCGGACTTGCCGCCGAAGGACAGGGTCTGGCCGTGGACGCGGGCGCCGGACTCGCGCTCGACGTTGCCTCCGAAGGCCACCGCGTCACCACCCACCACCGCATGGGGGCCGAGCTGCACGTTCCCGCCGAAGGCCACTGCGTCGTTCCGGACGCGTCCCTTGATGAGGAGGCTGCCGCCGTAGGCCACGGCGTCGTCGACCTCCTGGTCCTCCTCCACCGTGACGTTCCCGGTGCCGACCGTCTGCCGGTCGGAGCCCTCGACGCGCTTGTGGAACTTGAGGACGTCCTTGAGGTCCTTCAGGTCCTTGAGGTCCTTCAGATCCTTGAGGTCCTTCAGGTCCTTGAGGTTGCGGAACCTGTCGGCGAAGTCCGAGGGCGGGGTGGCGTTCTCGGCCTCCTCCTCGTCCTGGTCCTGATCGGCGTCCTCGTCCGCCTCGTCCTCGTCGTCGCTGGTCGAGGGGGGGTGGTGCTGCCACATCCGCGGCGTCATCGGCGTGGGCGGCATCGGTGGAACCGGAGGCATCGGCGGGACCGGGGCCACCATCTTCGGCGGCGGCGAGCCCTCGGCGTGCGGGCGGAGCGTGTAGATGTTGCCCCGCTTCTCGAGCGACAGCCCATAGGCGCGGGCGAGCGTCTCCAGCGCGTCGTCTGCGGGGACGTTCTGGAAGAACACCTCGGCGTCCTCGTCGAGGTCGCCGCGAACCACCACGCTCAGCTTGCCCTCGCTGGCGATGCGCTCGGCGACGTCCCGGAGCGTTCCGTGGGTCTTGAGGGTGATGCGGGCGCCGGGCTCCCGCGACGAGGCGTCGGGGGGAGGGCCGGCGAAGGCCAGCAGCGGTACGAGGACCGCGAACAGTGGAACGACGCGCATCACGGGCGGACTCGAGCCTCCACCACCCGGTGCGCGGCGAGGCGACGAACGCCCAGCGTCGACAGGAGGATCAGACCGACCATCGCGACCACGGTCGGAAGTGCAGCCGTGCTCCAGATGGCGGCGAGCGCCTCGGAGGCGGCGTAGAAGAGGTTCCGCCAGGTCACCACCGACGACGCGGTGCGGGTGCCGAGCAGGCCCAGGTTGCCGTGGGCGGCGACGAAGGCCAGCACCGCCCCCATGAGGGTGACGGCGAGGATGGAGAAACCGGTGCGCAGCTCGACCCGGGCCGGCGCCGGCTCGAGCGCCACGCGGGCCATCACCGACTGCACGAAGTTCACCGGGGGCATCGGGTCCGCGAGGCGGAAGAGGTCCTTCTCCAGCTGCCGGTGCTGCTCCGCGACGAAGGCGCAGTCGGGGCAGGTCTTGATGTGGGCGAGGGCGTCGGCGTCGTGCTCAGCCACGCCGACCAGGAGGGTCTCGAGCTCGGGACAGGCGTTCACTGGGCGTCCTCCGTGGTCATCTGGCGCCGCAGCTTCTCACGGGCGCGGAACAGCCTGGCCATGATGGTGCCCGGCGCCACGCCCATCACCAGGGCGATCTCCTTCGTGGTGCGCTTCTGCACGTAGTACAGCGCGAGGACCTCGCGGTCGTCCGACCCCAGGGTGGAGAGCGCGGACTCGAGGCTCCGGTGCTCCTCGGCGGCGATGACGGTCTCCTCCTGGCTCTTCTCGCCGGAGGGGAGCGACTCGTGCATCTCGTCCACGTCCTGCGTGTGGACGCGGGAGCGGCGGCGGAGCAGGTCGAGGCAGAGGTTCCGGGCGATGGCCAGCACCCAGAGGTCGAAGGGCTTCGACTCGTCGTAGCGGCCCAGGTGCTGGTAGGCCCGGAGGAAGGTCTCCTGGGCCACCTCGGCGGCCTCGGCCTCCGTCCGGAGCAGGCGCAGGCACAGGCCGTAGACCGGACGCTGGACGCTCCGGACCAGGGTCTCGAACGCGGACCGGTCACCGCGGCGCGCGGCGCGCACCTCGGTGCGGTACGGCACGGTCTCGGTCCGCTCGGCCAGGATCGACCCCAGCGCCGCCGGGGAAGGAAGCCACGAGGAGAGCAGGGTGGTCACGTCAACCCATACGCCCGTACTCGCTGGGCCATTGCCCCCGCCCCTGACGATTGGGCGGCATGGTCCGGGACGGGGGCGGCCCCTTCCCGGAGGCGCGGGACTCTACCGCAGCTTCTGACGCTCCCGGGCCGTGGCTTTCGCCTCTTTTCGAGCCTTTGCACGGGCCCGGAACCCCGGTCCAGGTCTCAGAGAATTCGTGTTGTCCGGGTCGGGGGTCGGCGAGCGGTCCGGAGGCGGTCTCGACGCACCTCGTCGAGCCCCGGGCGCCGGGTCCTGACGAGCTCCCCGAGACGTTGCGTCGCGAGCCTCGAGGCGCGGGGCGTGACGAGGTCTCTGAGACCTGTCGTCGAGAGACCTCTCGTCGAGCGTGGGGTGGCCGGCTCGGCCGGTGGCCTGGATCTCCTCGGGAGAGTCCTCCCTGGCCGTGCGGTGGAACAGGCGCTTCACCACCAGGGTCGCGTAGCTGCCCGGGGGGAGGGTGAAGGCCACGTTCAGCTTCCCGAAGCCGCGGTTCAGCTCGTCCGGCTGGGCGCGCCCGAGCACGAGCTTGCTCGGCTGGACGAGGACGTCACGCTCCTCGTGCTTGAAGAAGAGCAGGCGCTCGGCGCCGGGGATGCGCAGCTGCTCGAGCCTCAGCTTCTCCTTCCCCAGCACCCACTCCACCGCCTCGCGGACCCGCGGTTCTTCGATCGGGGTGACCGGCCCGAGCAGCGGGAAGGTCAGGCCGCGGAGCCAGCGCAGCGTCTCGGGGTCGCCGTCCTGGTGGAAGAGCAGCGTCCCGGCCTGGTAGCGCAGCGGAAACAGCGCCGTCCTCGGCAGCGCGAGCTGGAGCAGCCGACGCACCCCCTCGTTCCACAGCCAGCTCTGGTAGGTGAAGAGGAGCAGCGCGCGGTAGGCAGCGTCGATCTGCAGAAAGGCCCGGAGGTAGTCCTCGGGCTTCTCCCGGAGCGAGCGGATGACCCGGTCGTAGCGGTGGGCCGCCTCGAACGGCACCCGGCGCGTCCAGTCGCCCCAGTGCTTGCGCCAGAACTCCTTCACCTTCGCGTCGTCGGAGCGGTCGAGCGGTGACGGCTTCGCCAGGTAGTTGCGCAGCGCGGCCTCGAAGTCGCCGCGGAGCAGGTCCTTCGCGATGAAGCCCTGGCCATGCTTCAGCGAGCCGAAGCGCTGGCTGTCGAAGTAGTTCACCACCCCGAGCCGATTGACCTCCGCCGCCGCGCGCGGCAGCTCCTGGAGGTCCTCGTCGGTCACCGCCCGGACAGTGACGCTGAAGCGGTTGGAGGTGGTGTTCTCTGCCGACAGAGCCCGACCTGTGCGCCCCAGCGGCTTGAGACGGAGGTCGGGCTCCTGGAAGTCCACCTCGGCGCCGTCCACCGCGATGAGCTGCTCGGTGCGCCCCTGCTTGTCCTTGAGGCCGCAGAAGCTGATGGCGCCCGGACGCAGCCCGAACCGGCTCCGGATGCGCTCCACCGCCTCGAAGGTGGACAGCTTCTGCTTGTCCATCAGGTAGACCCGGTACCGGCCGTCCGGGACCGGGTCGAAGCGGTAGGACTCCCGGACGCTGAAGTCCTCGGGTCGTTGCTTGATGCGCACGGGGGAAAGGCTTGTAACATCGGCCGACGGTCCGATGCTCAGTGCCTGCCCACGCTGTCGAACCCCGCTCGCCCAGCCGAACCCGCCGCGGTGCCCGGGGTGCGGAGAGTCGCTCTCCTCGAGCCAGGTGCCGTCGGTCCGGACCAGCCCCCGCGGGCCGTACCTCACCGGGCGGCTTCTGGACGGCAAGCTGAGCGAGTTCCCGCTCGGCCCCCGCACCACGCTGGGCCGGCACCCCGCGAACACCCTCCGCCTGGCGGACCGCGAGGTGTCGAAGGAGCACGCCGCCCTGGAGAAGGTGGGCAACGGCTTCCTGCTCAAGGACCTCGGCAGCTCCAACGGCACCTACGTGAACGGCCGCCGCGTCCGCGAGCTCCGCCTCAAGGACGGCGACGAGATCGCGCTCGGCAACAGCCGCCTGGTCTTCCACTCCGGCGACGTCCTCACCAGCAGCGGAAGCCCCGGCGTCACGGTGCTGGCCTCGGCCCAGGCGGCTCCGGCCTTCCTGGCCCAGCTGGACCAGCCTGCGGTGGAGGAGACCGAGTTCCGTCCCGCCGAGCAGCTGAAGGACGCGGCCGCGCTCCGCCAGGACTACGAGAAGCTGCGCATCGCCCACGAGTTCCACCGACAGGTGGGTCTCGAGCGCGACCAGAAGAGCCTGCTGGACAAGATCCTCGCCGTGAGCTTCCAGCTCCTCGCCGCCGACCACGGCGTCATCTTCCTCGTCAACGACCAGGGCGAGCTGGTGGCCCAGGCGGTGAAGCACCGCAGCGGCACCGACGAGGAGGTCGTGCTCTCCGACACCGTGCTCAAGCGGGTGCTCGAGACGCGCCAGGCGGTCCTCACCGCCGACGCCATCCTCGACAGTCGGTTCAGCGGGAGCGAGAGCATCGTCGCGCAGGGCATCCGGAGCGCCATGGCCGTGCCGCTCCTCGCCAAGGGCGAGCTCAAGGGCGTCCTGTTCCTCGACACCCGCGAGCGCACCAACGCCTTCAGCGAGAAGGACCTCAAGATCCTCTCCGGCATCGCATCCCAGGCGGCCATCGCCCTGGAGAACGCCGACCTCGCCCGGAAGATCGAGACCGAGGCCGTCACCCGCGCCGAGCTGTCGCGGTTCCTCTCTCCGGCCGTCGCCGACCTGGTGGTCAAGGGCCAGGTGGAGCTGCTCCGGCAGGGTCGCATCGCCGAGGTCAGCATCCTCTTCGCCGACATCCGCGGCTTCACCTCCATCGCGGAGGGAGAGAGCCCCCAGGAGACGGTGTCGATGCTGAATGCCTTCTTCTCGGCGATGGCCGACGTGGTGTTCCGGCACGAGGGCAACCTGGACAAGTTCATCGGTGATTGCGTGATGGCGGTGTGGGGCCCGCCCTCGCCGCACCCGGACGACCCGGCGCGCGCGCTGCGGGCGGCGCTGGAGATGCAGACCGCGGTCGAGGCGCTCAACGAGGCCCGCGAGGCGAACGGGCAGAAGCGCATCGAGATCGGCATCGGCGTGAACACCGGACAGGCGGTGGTCGGGTACATGGGGTCGGCGGACCGGCACGAGTTCACCGCCATCGGCGACTGCGTGAACACCGCCTCGCGCCTCTGCGGAGTGGCGAAGGGGAACGAGGTCCTGGCCGCCGACACCACCGTCTCGCAGGCGGGCCCGGGCTTCCACGTCGAGGCGATGCCCCTGGCCCACGTGCGCGGCAAGGAGCGGGCGGTCCAGACCTTCCGGGTGATGGGGCTCGAGGAGCCCACGTCGACCGGAACGACGGGCTAACTCCGCGTCCGCGCTCGAACAGTTCCCCGCACGACCCTGTCCTTTTTTCAGCCTCGAGGCCGGTCGCGGTCGCGCTGCCCCTGGAGCGACTGGCACGCGAGTTGCGACGCTGGGCTCGCCGTGACCGAGCTCGCTGGCCTCGATCTGTCGACCCTCCTCGCTCCTGCGCTGGGGCTCGGGGCGTCGGGTGCGCTGCTCGCGGTGCGCGGGACCGCGGGCCAGCGGCACGTGCCGGTCATCGCACCCGCGGTGGCTCCCCTCCCGGTGCTCGCCGGGCTGCTGCTCGGTGGGGCGCTTGCCTTCGCCCTGTCGGCCGGAACTCCGGCAGGGTCGGTGCTTCGCTGGATCCTCGGCGCGGCCGCCTCGGTGGGCTGCCTCGCCGCGGGCTGGACGGCGGGGCAGCTGTGGCGGCACGCCGAGCTCCTCCGCGACACGCATCCGTGCGGCGTCGACGAGGCCATTCACCTGCCGGCGTGGGAGCGCGACGGACGCTGGCTCCTCCTCGATGGACGCCTCGGCTCGTCGGGCGAGGTCACGTCACCGGGCGGCGTGATCTGCGCCTTCTACGAGGCCGAGCTCCGGCTGGTGGGCGAGCGCGGCGAGCCGGGCCGCCTGGTCGCCCGCGAGCGCGCGGCGAGCGTTCCCCTCGAGCTCCGCGGTCTCCGCCAGAGCGTTCGCCTCCGCTTCTCGGCCGCGCGGGCCGCCGCGCCGGTCGCGATCCGCCGGCTCCTCGTTCCGGTCGAGCGTGATGCAGACGAGGTTCCCGCCGAGGGAGAGCAGCCCGCGGTCGAGGTGCTGTCCTGGGAGTCGGTCGGAAAGCTCGGCGCGCGGGCGCTGGCGCTGGGAAAGCTGGAGCAGGATCGCGACGGGAGCTGGCGGCTGGTGGGCATCGCCGGCGGTGCCGCTCCGGTCGTCCTTCCCGCCGAGCAGGAGTCCGCCGCGGCGGCGTGGCGAAGCGAGGCCTGGCGGTGGTCGGGAGTTGCGGCTCCGCTCGCAGTCCTCGCGGCGCTGTGCTTCGGTCATCCCCTCTGAGGACCTCGCTGCGCCCGCAGCCGTAGCCACTGCAACGAGGTGGCGCAACCAGCGGGCTCTGCGGGTTCATGAGGGATCGATGCCCGCTCTCCTCCTCCTGGCCCTGGTCACGGCCTCCGTGCCCGCGGACTTGCCCCTGGCGCGGGCACGGGAATGGGTGGGCGAGGGTGCGGCGCAGGTCGCCGGCTACGACGCGACGGCCGACTGCGAGGGCCCACGTGGGGCCTACCGCACCCGCATCGCCTACCGGCGGTTGGACGACTGGGCCCGCTTCACCCAGTGGCGCGGCGACGCGCAGACCTGGGACTCGGTCGCGCTCGGAGAGGACACCTGGGTCAGCGGCGACGCGAGCCACTGGACCGAGGGCGACGCCGACCTGCGCGCCCGCATCCTCGCGCACCACTTCCTGGAGATGATGCTGGCGCCGCAGCGCATCTTTCGCCAGCTCGGCCCGATCCGGAACGATCGCTTCGACGGCGAGCCGGTGGTGTGGGTCTCCGGCCGCGATGTCGCCGGGCACGCGGTGGAGCTCGGGATCGCGAACAACGGCCGGCCGGTGGCGCTTCGTCTGCGGTGGAGCGCCCTGGTGGGAACGATGCTGTTCCGCTTCTCCGGCTGGGAGCGCCTGGGCTCGGTCCAGCTTCCCCTCGTGGTCCGCATCGACCACGGAAAGGACGTCTACCGCTTCCGGTTTCGGCCTCCGGTGCTCCAGCCACCGCGCGATGCCGGGTGGCGTCCGGCGTCCGGGCCCGACCCCGCGAGGTGACGCTCCTGGCCGGACGCCGCGCGCCTACCTCGCCTTGCCGGTCGAGGCCGTGCCGCCGTCGTGCGCGGCCGCGCGGGCGAGCTCGCGGAGCGCCCGTTCGATGAGCGCGCGGCTCTCGGCAGGGGTCATCGACGCGAGCTGCGCGAGCGAGCGCGTCCTGCCGGCCGTCTCGGCGATCCGCCAGCCCAGCAGATAGCCGGCGCGCGGGGGGACCTCCGGGTTCTTCTCGGTCGAGCCGAAGAAGAACTGCTTGTACACGGGCCCGGTCGCCGGGTCGTCCAGATGGCCGAGCAGCCGCGACGCGAGCTCGGGGATGCGCGGCGTGGCCTCGGCGACGAGCGCGTCCGGCACGCTGACCTCGTCGTGCGTCGCACCCGGGTTGAGCGCGGCGCTCACGTAGGTCGCCAGGCCCTCCTCCCAGAGCGACCCGGCGACGTTCTCCGGCGCGTCCGGATGGAGCGCCTCGTGGTGGACGTGGAACAGCTCGTGCTCCAGGAAGGGCCGCAGGTTGAACCCGCGGGGCCGGATGGCCGCGATGACGTCCGGACCGAAGAGGAGCATCGACTTGCCCTCGACCTCTCGCGTCCCGCCATCGAATGCGCCGAGCGAGCACACGACCGACACCGGCCGCTTCGCGACGAACCCCGGGAAGGTCTTGCGGAACTGGACGGCGGCGTCCTGGAGGTCGGCGTCGAGCGTCCGGCGCACCTCCTCCACCCGCGCCGGCTCGGGCTGGAACCTCGTCCCGATCTTCGCCAGCCGCTCGGTCACGCTCTTCGCCAGGGGCTCGTCCAGGCCGAGCACCGCGGAGGTGTAGAGGGTGGGGTGGGGCGCCCGGAGAAGCTCCTCGAACGCCCGGGCCTGCTGCTCGGGCGGAGCACCGGGAGCGCGCCGCCAGAACTCGGCGCACCCCTCGGCGGCGTCGATCACGCGGAGGCGCTCGCCTCCGGCGTCGGGACCGGCGGCGGCGAGCCCTCCGGCGAGGCAGACCAGCACCACGACGGCCCGGTGAGCAGGGTGCATGGGCCTCCGGACGCCGGAGCGGGCCGGCGATTTCCAAGCATCAGAAGTACCTGGCGACACTCTCCGGGTGCGCCAGCTTGTAGCGGCGGAACCACGCGCACAGCGGGAGGAGTCCGGCGATGACCAGCGCCGCCGCGACGTACGTCGCGGTCAGGCCGGAGCTGCGGAGCAGCCCGAGGCTCCAGGCGCCGAGGCGGAGGAGGTGAGCGTGGAGCAGGTAGAAGAAGAACGCGCTCTGCCCGAGGATGGTCAGTGGGGCGCGCGCCCAGGACGGCAGGTCCGCCGTCCACAGCGCCGCGAGCAGGAGCCAGGCGATGCCGAGCTCGCAGGCGAGATACGCGAGGCTCGCCGGGTACTTCGAGGTGTGAAGCCACTGGACGAGCGACCCATCGTCGCGAAACAGCCCCGAGTTCCCGTAGCCGTCCAGGCCCCGGACCACGGCGAACACTGCGAGGGCCCCGACACCGGCGAGGAGCAGCCGGGTCTGGAACGCCGCCGGATCGCGCCGCGCGACGTCCGCCGCCGCCCACCCGAGGAGCATCACCGCGAGCCAGGGGAGCACCGGGTACCAGACCGGGAACGGACCGACCCGTCCGGGAACCAGGGTGAGGACCAGGAGGACCCGGCCCACTCCCTCGGCGTGGGCGAACGCGGTGGCCAGCCCCTCGTGGAGGACGACGAGCAGGAGCCCCAGCGCGCCGCAGATCCGGGCGGGAAGCCGCCGCAGCACCGACATCGCCATCATGCTCACGCCGATGGCGTAGAGGACCTGCAGCACCCACTCACCGCGGTGGACGAACACCATCCACAGCGGATCCAGCGCGGCGATGAGCAGACCGCGGCCGGCGATGGAGCGGGTGATGTCGCCTTCCGCCGCGCCCTCGCGCTTGCGACGCTGCACCGAGATGAAGAGCGAGTAACCGGCGAGGAAGAGGAAGGTCGGCGCGCAGAGGTGGGTGATCCACCGGGTGAGGAACTGGACAGCCGGGAGCTCCGTCCCCGGGACCCAGCCCTGCGCCGAATCGCCGAAGAGGCGGCCGGCGTTGAACGAGGACGAGGCGTGGTCGATGGTCATGAGCACCATCACCAGGCCGCGCAGCCAGTCCACCGGGAGCAGCCGCGACCGTTCGATCGGAACGGTGCGGAGTGCGGTCACCACGCGCGTCGAGACGTCCATTCCACCTCCAAGGGGTGCTCCCGCGAGGAACCGCGGGTCTTCGAGGTGGTGCGCGATCGACGGCTGTTGCGGCCGCTGGACGGGGAACCTGTACCGCCGGATCAGCGAACGGCGCGGCCCTTGCCGGGGAGGAGGCGGCGCAGGCTGATCTTCCCGAAGCGATTGCCGAACAGGTACCAGGTGAACGCCGCGCCAAAGAGCGCCGCCGCCCCCGCCGTGCCGAGCAGGCCGAGCACCGGGTAGCCCCGGACCGTCCACGGCACCTGGGCGAAGCTGATGAAGGCCCCCACGATGAAGCCGCACGCGCACAGGCCGAGGAAGGTGATGACCGCTGCCGCGCGGAGGCTGGAGTTCATCTGGTCGAGCGTCGTGGACCTGACGTGGACGTTGAACCGCCCCGTCTCGAGGTCGAGGAGGATCTGCGACAGCTGCGTGGGCAGGTCCGCCGCGAGCCCCTGGAAGCGGAGCAGCGCGCGCAGGAGACCGCCCTGGAGGTCTCCCACCTCGTATCTGCCCTTGAGGAGCTCCTTCGCGTAGGGGAGGGCGACGCCGAGGATGTCGAGGTCGGGGGACAGCTGCCGGAGGATTCCCTCCATCGAGATCGACGCGCGCGACAGCAGCGCGTACTCCCGCGGCACCCGGATCCGGTACTTCACCGCGAGGTCCAGCAGGTCGGACAGGAGATGCCGGGCGTTCACCTCGGCCAGCGTCCGGGGCAGGTGACGCCCGAGCACGCCGTCGATGTCGCTCCGGAACGCAGCGAGGTTGGCCCGCGCGTCGGGTGCGCCGATCCGATAGAGCAGCCGCGCCACCGAGTCCGAGTCCTTCAGCGCCACGGCGACGATCAGGATGACCAGCTGCTCCCGCATCTGCCGCGTGAGCCGGCCCACCAGACCGAAGTCGACGAGGCCAATGTCGCCGTCCAGGAGGAGGAGGAAGTTGCCCGGGTGCGGATCGGCGTGGAACAGCCCGTCCTCGAAGAGCTGGCGGAACGCGGTGTCCAGCACGACGTGGGCCAGCTCGCCCCGGCGCTCGGCCGACAGCTGCGCCTCGAGGAGCCTCACTCCTCCGAAGTACTCCAGGGTCAGCACCGTCGCGCTGCTGAGGTCGTCGTGCACGCGCGGGATGCGGACGCCCTTGCGCTCGCGATGCGTCTCCTGGAAGGCGCGCACGTTGGCGGCCTCGTGCACGAAGTCCAGCTCCTCGCGGATCGCCCGGTCGAACTCCTCGACGATGCCCACCGGCGAGTAGATGCCGGTCTCCTCCACCACCGCCTCGAGCAGCTTCGCCAGCGAGCGGAGGACCTGGAGGTCGGACGCGATCTGCGACTGGATGCCAGGGCGCTGGACCTTCACCACCACCCGCTCGCCGCCGCGCGTGGTGGCCCGGTGGACCTGGGCGATGCTCGCCGCGGCCAGCGGGTCCGGCTCGATGGTGGCGAAGGCTTCCTCGGGGGAGCGGCCCAGGCCAGCCTGGATCTGCGCCCGCACCGCCTCGAGCGGGATGGGAGCGACCGAATCCTGGAGGAGGCGCAGCTCGGTCACGAACTCGCCCGGAAGGAGATCCGCGCGCGTCGAGAGGACCTGACCGAGCTTCACGAACGTCGGCCCGAGATCGTCCAGCATCCGCCGGAAGCGCCGCGCCGTGCTCGCCGCCCGGGTGTCCGGTGCGGGCTCCACCGCATCGCGCCGGCCGATGAGCCGGAACACTCCGGCCCGGTCGAGCAGGTCGGCGAAGCCGTGCCGCGCAGCGATGGTCGCGATCTGCCGGAGCCTGTTGAGATCCTGGAGATTCAAGGGGTCAGCCCAGGGTGCTACCACCGGAACCCCCCGGGCGTCGTGGGGCAGACCCTCGCGAGGTGAGGCGGCGGCGGTGGATCGAAGCACGGCCACAGCAAGGACGGTGTCGGCGGACGAGCAGCCGGCGGACGTGCCGGTCACGCCCATGATCCGCCAGTACCTCGACGCGAAGGCCCGCGCCGGGGACGCCTTTCTCTTCTTCCGCCTCGGTGACTTCTACGAGCTGTTCTTCGAGGACGCGGTCCGCGCCGCCGAGATCCTCGGCATCACTCTCACCGCCCGGAGCAAGGGGGCGGACCGGGTCCCGATGTGCGGCGTCCCGTTCCACGCCGCCCGCCGCTACCTGGCCAGGCTGCTCGAGGCCGGTCACAAGGTCGCCATCTGCGAGCAGGTGGAGGCGCCGGGCTCGGGCCCGGGCATCGTCCGCCGGGAGATCGTCCGCATCGTCACGCCGGGCACGGTCCTGGACGAGGACGTGCTCGACGCCGCCCGCGCCGCCTGGCTCGTCGCGGTGAGCGCGGGCGACGGTGCGCACGGCGCCGCGCTGCTGGACGTCTCCACCGGCGACTTCCGCGCGCTCCAGGGCCCGTCGCTCCCCGCCCTCCTGGAGGCCGTCGCTGCGCACGAGCCCCGCGAGGTGCTCCTGCCCTCCGACGCCTCCGCCGCCGTGCGCACCGCCGTGCGCGACGTCCTGGGCACGCTCCCGGTCACCGAGCGCGAGGCAGCCCACTTCGACGCCACCCGGGCCGGAGCGTTCCTCCGCACCCACTTCGGCGTCGCCACCCTCGAGGCCTTCGGCGTGGACGGAGCTCCCCGGGCCGTGGCCGCCGCCGGCGCCGCGCTCCGCTACCTCAAGGACACCCAGCGCACCGAGGCGCGCCACGTCCACGCGCTCCGGCGAGTCCCGCTCGAGTCCACGCTCGTCCTGGACGAGACCACCCGGACCAACCTCGAGGTCCTCCGCACCATGCGGGACGGCTCGCGGTCCGGCTCGCTGCTCGGAGTGGTGGACCGCACCGTCACCGCGCTCGGTGCCCGCCGGCTCGCCGAGTGGCTCCTCGCACCGCTCCTCGATCTCGACGCCATCCGCACCCGGCAGGACGGGGTGGAGGAGCTGTCGACCAAGGCCGTCTGGCGCGAGGCCTGGGCCGGGTTGCTTCGCCAGGTCGCGGACGTGGAGCGCATCCTGGGCCGCCTGGCCACCGGACTCGGCACGCCGCGGGACCTTGCCAGCCTCGGACGGAGCCTCGCCGTGCTGCCGGACGTCGCCGCCGCGCTCGAGGGATGCCGCGCCACCCTCTGGCGACGGCTCGCCGGTCCTCTCCGCGGGTTCGAGACGCTCGCCGCCCGGCTCCAGCAGGCCCTGGTGGACACGCCGCCGGCAGACCTGGACGAGGGCGGCTTCATCCGACCCGGCTACTCGGCCGAGCTCGACGCGCTGGTGGCCCTCGCCACCGACGGCCGCAGCACGCTGGTGACCCTCGAGCGGCGGGAGCGCGCCCGCACCGGCATCGGCAGCCTCAAGGTCCGCTACACCCGGGTGTTCGGCTACTTCTTCGAGGTCACCCGGGCCAACCTCCACCTGGTCCCCAAGGACTGGGAGCGCCGGCAGACGATGGTCGGCGCCGAGCGCTTCGTCACCGAGGAGCTCAAGGCCTTCGAGGCCCAGGTGCTGAGCGCGGACGAGAAGCGCATCGGGCTGGAGCGGGCCCTCTTCGACGAGCTGCGAGACGCGGTGCTCTCCGTGGCAGCCGGGCTCCGCGCCGCGGCGGACGCGCTGGCCTCGGTGGACGCCCTGGCCTCGCTGGCGCGGGTGGCGGCGGAGAACGGCTACTGCCGCCCGGTGGTGGACGACTCCGACGTCCTCGAGCTCGAGAAGTCGCGCCACCCGGTGGTCGAGCGGCGCGTCTCGGCCGAGCCCTTCGTCCCCAACGACCTCACCCTGGACCGCACGACCTCGCAGCTCGTGGTCCTCACCGGCCCGAACATGGCCGGGAAGAGCACCTTGCTCCGGCAGGTCGCGCTCACGGTCCTCCTCGCGCAGGCCGGGAGCTTCGTCCCCGCATCCCGGGCCCGCATCGGCCGGGTGGACCGCATCTTCACTCGCGTCGGCGCCTCCGACGACCTCGCCCGCGGTCAGTCCACCTTCATGGTCGAGATGGCCGAGACCGCGGCCATCCTCCACCACGCGACCGAGCACAGCCTGGTGGTGCTTGACGAGATCGGCCGCGGGACCTCCACCTTCGACGGGCTGTCCATCGCCTGGGCCGTGGCCGAGCACCTCCACGACGCCATCGGCGCCCGGACGCTCTTCGCCACGCACTACCACGAGCTCGTCGAGCTGGTCCGGACCCACGCGCGGGTGCGGAACCTCTCCATGGGCGTGCGCGAATCGGGCGGGAAGGTCGTGTTCCTGCGGACCGTGGTGGAGGGTGGGGCGAGCAAGAGCTACGGCATCGAGGTGGCACGGCTCGCCGGGCTGCCGGGCACCGTCCTCCGGCGGGCGCGCGAGGTGCTTCGCCGCCTCGAGACGGAGGGCGCGCCCCGGCCGGGCACGGTCCGGATGGACGAGGCGCAGCTGCCGCTCCGGCTGGAGGATGGCGGGACCCCCGCGTACCTGCCGGACGACGTCACCCCGGACGGACCGTCGGTCGAGAGCGAGGTGCTCGCCGGGCTGCGGGGCGTCAGTCTGGACGAGACGACCCCGCTGCAGGCGTTGCAGCTGCTCGCTCGTCTTCAAGAACAGCTGAGAGGTGGCTAGGCGTCAGGCGTCCCCCGGGCGAGGCCGAGGCGCAGACTTCTCGGGGGAGGGAGCGGCACCAGGCGGACGTGCGACCGAAAATTTGCCCGGGGGATCCGCCCGGGTTCACATGACTGTAGTCGTGAATCCTACCCGCCTGCTGGTCCTGGCCATCGGTGTCCTCGCGCTGCCGGCGCTCGCCGCTCCGGACGGCGCGGAGCAGGCGTACCAGGCCGCACGCAAGGGCTACTACGCCCTGAAGAAGGACCCCAAGCGGCGGAAGTTCCGCGACAGCTGGCTCACCGTCGCCCACCGCTTCGAGGCGGTCGCGAAGAAGCATCCGAGGAGCGATCGGGCGCCGGACTCGCTCTTCAATGCCGCCCAGCTCCTCTCCGACCTCAGCCGGATCAGCCTCCTCGCCGAGGACGCCACTGCCTCGATGGAGGATTACCGCGCGCTCCTCGAGACCTATCCGAGGAGCCCGCTCGCCGACGACGCGGCGCTCGCCCTTGCCCGGGCGCACCTCGAGCGCGATCAGCCCGAGGCCGCCCGCAAGGTGCTCCAGCGCGCCGCCCAGCTCCCGAAGGGAGATCAGACGGCTCGCCTCAAGGCCCTCACCGCCTCGCTCCCGCCCGAGTCCAGGGACACCGGCAAGAAGGCGGGGAAGGGCGAGGCCGTCACCCGGCGCGAGAGCTCCAGCGAGCCCCGCCCCACCCCGGGCCGCGACAGCTCCGCCGACGAGGCGAGGACCGCCGCGGCGCCGACCCATTCGCCCACCCGCGCCCCCGAGTCGCGCGCTCCCACGGCGAACCGGACGGAGACCCGCGCCGGCCCGGCGCTCACCATCAAGCAGGCCCCGGCCCGGCCCGTCGAGACGCCGGACTGGCTGAAGCAGGTCACCGCCCCGAGGTCCGCCCCGGACGACGGCGACTCCACGGGTGAGCCCGGCCCGGACGGCGATGCGGAAGACGCGAGCGAGCCCGCGGCCGACCGGAGCTCCGAACATGGCACTCCCCCGGTCGCCGAGGCCGAGCGCCGCCGGCCCGCGACGAGCAGCGTGCCGTCGACCCCCGCCACGCGCGGCCCGGCCGACGCCGGTGCCATCCTCGCCCTCGCCCCGCCGACGCAGGTGCGGGAGCGGCTCCGGGCCATCAAGAAGCGCGCCCCGAGCGAGGTCACCCTCGCCGAGCAGCTGGGGCTCAAGTTCCGCCGGGTGGTCGTCGATCCCGGTCACGGCGGACACGACACCGGAACCATCGGCTCGGACGGCACTCGCGAGAAGGACGTCGCGCTGGCCATCGCGAAGAAGCTCCGCACCGTCCTGACCGAGCAGGGCCTCGAGGTCGTCCTCACGCGCGAGACCGACAAGTTCGTGCGCCTCGAGGAGCGTGCCCGCCTCGCCAACGTCGCCCGCGGCGACCTCTTCATCTCCATCCACTGCAACTCGCTGCCCCAGCGGAGCATTCGCGGCATCGAGACCTACACCCTCAACCTCGCCTCGGACCGGTACGCCATCCGCCTCGCCGCGCGCGAGAACGCCAGCTCCGAGAAGGGGATGTCCGACCTCCAGTTCCTCCTCGCGGATCTCGCCACCCGGGCCAACACCGAGGAGTCGGTGCGACTCGCGACGCAGGTCCAGTCGGGACTGATCTCCAGCCTCCGGAGCAAGGACGCGAAGATCCGCGACCTCGGCACCAAGGAGGCGCTGTTCTACGTCCTTCTCGGGACGAAGATGCCCGCCATCCTGGTGGAGACCGGCTTCCTCTCCAACGCCGAGGAGGAGAAGCGACTCGACTCGCCTGGCTACCAGGAGGACGTCGCCCGGGCCATCGCGTCCGGCGTGCAGGGCTTCCTCGGCAACCGCGAGCGGCTCGCCAAGGCGAACTGACCCGAGCCGATCTCAGTCGGCAACCGGCGGAGCGGTCCTGCACCGGGAAACGGCGTCCCCTAGACTCCCGGGACGAGGCCCCCGGTGTCCGTCGATCCACACGCGCTGCCCCCCACGCCCGATCGCGTCTGCTCTCAGGCGCTCGCCGCGTCCGTGCCGACCTTTCCGGCGCGGGGCAACCTCGGAGACCGCCTCCGGCAGCATCGGGCAGAGTCGCTCGAGCGCATCCGCGCCTTTCACGCCGGCGGCGGCCCAGGCCTGTCCACCGCAAGGCTGGTGACCGCGGCGGCGGACGTGTCGCTGGGAGCGCTCTGGGACGTGCTCGCGCCGCTCCACAAGCTCCAGGGCGCCGTCCTCGTCGGCGTCGGCGGGACCGGCCGCCGCGAGATGAGCCCTGGCTCGGACTGGGATCTGCTCCTCCTCCACACCGGGCGCGGCGAGGTGGCCAGCTTCGCCCGTGCCTTCTCCACCGCGCTCTGGGACGCGCGGGTCCACCTCGGCTGGAGCGTCCGCACCCTCACCGAGGCCAGCGCCGCCGCGCGCGAGGACACGGATTTCCGGACCGCCCTCCTCGACGCCCGGCGGATCGCCGGCGACGGCCGCCTGTGGTCGCGGGCCGATCGCTCGCTGCTGGTCGAGCAGCGCACCCGTGACGCGGACGGCTTCGTCCAGGCCAAGACCCGGGAGCTGCGCGCGCGCCGCGAGAAGTTCGGCGACACGGTCTTCCTCCTCGAGCCAAATTTGAAGAACGGGCAGGGCGGCCTCCGAGATCTGGAATCGGCGCTCTGGGTCGCGCAGGTGCGCTTCCATGCCCGGACGCTGGGACAGGTCCTCGAGCGGGGCATGCTTCCTCGCCACGACGTCGCCGAGGCCCGCGCCGCGCGCGACTTCCTGCTCCGCGTCCGCCACGCCGCCCACCTGGCCTCCGGCCGCAAGGAGGACCGACTCACCTTCGAGCTGCAGGCGAGCCTCGCCCAGGAGCTGGGCTACCGCACCGGTCCCGAGGGGGAGGCGGTCGAGCGCTTCATGCGCCACGTCTACCTGGCGGCGGGAGCGCTGCGCCGGGAGAGCGATGCGCTCCTGGCTCGCGCGGAGGAGGAGCGCACGCCAAGGCGCATCTTCCGGCCGGAGCGCAGGGTGGGGCACTTCAAGGTCTTCCGCGGACGGCTCACGGTCGACGACGGAGAGCTCTTGCAGCGTTCCCCCGCGGAGGTCGTGCGGATGTTCCAGCTCGCCGGCGAGCTCGGCGTCCCCCTCTACAGCTGGGCCCGCGAGCGCATCACCGAGGCGCTTCCCGCACTGGTCGATGCCCGCGGAACGCCCGAGGTGGTCGAGGCGCTCAAGTCCCTGTTCACCTCGCCGGCCGGACGGGGCGCGGTCCTCGACGAGATGCACGCCCTCGGTGTGCTGGGGGCGCTGGTGCCCGAGTTCGGGCGCATCACCGCGCACCACCAGAACGACCTGTACCACGTGTACACGGTGGACGTTCACACCCTGCGCGCGCTCCGGCGCCTCTACGCCCTGCGCGCCGGCGACCTGGTGGACGTCGAGCCGGAGCTCGGGCGGCTGATGGCCGACCTCGAGGACCCGCTCGCGCTCTTCCTGGGGATGCTCCTGCACGACGCCGGGAAGGGCATGGGCGGAGACCACTCCGTCCGTGGCAAGGAGCTGATGGCCGTGCTCGGCGAGCGGCTGGCTCTCAGCACCCGCCAGCGCGAGGTGGCCGAGTTCCTCGTCCTCCATCACCTCACGATGAGCCAGACCGCGCAGCGACGGGACCTCTCGGATCCGGAGCTCATTCGCTGGTTCGCCGACCTGTGCGGTGACGTCGAGAAGCTCGGCGCGCTGTACCTCCTGACGTGGGCGGACATGTCGTCGGTGGCCCCGGGGATGTGGAACGCCTGGCGGGCCGGGCTGGTCCAGGAGCTGTTCCGGAAGGCGCGAGCGGCCCTCTCCGGACAGGGCACGGACCACGCGGCGCGCGACCCCTTCGCCGCGTCCTGGACCCGGGCGCTGGGAGAGACCGAGGCCGGGCGGCTCCTCGGCTCGCTGCCCGACCGCTACTTCGACGCCACGCCTCCGGAAGACGCGCTCCGGCACGCACGCCTCCTCCGGCGGGCACGGCGCTTTCCACTCGCGGCGGTCCTCCGGCGGACGGTCGAGGGCCACGCCGAGGTGCACGTCGCCGCCCTCGACGCCCCCGGGCTCCTCGCCACCTGGAGCGGCGTCCTCGCTGCGCATGGGCTGGACATCCTCTCCGCACGCATCGTCTCCACCGCCGACGGGTACGCGCTCGACGTCTTCGAGGTGCGGGGGCGCGCGGGCCGGCCCGTGGAGCGCACCCGATGGCGCCGTGCCCGGACCGACCTGGTGGCCGCGGCGCGCGGGAGCCTCGACGTGCCGGCGCTGCTCGCCCGGCGGAGGGGCGGGAAGCTGCTCCACCGCGCGCTGCCCCCGGTCGCCACCCGGGTGAGCGTCGACAACCGCGCCTCCCAGCGCTTCACCGTGGTGGACGTGCGCGGCGAGGACCGCCTCGGGCTCCTCCACGACCTCGCCGCGGCGCTGGCGGGGGCGGAGCTCGAGATCGCCGTCGCCAAGGTCGCCACGGAGGCCAACCGGGCGATCGACTCCTTCTACGTCACCCGGAGGGGGAGCAAGCTCACGGACCCCGGTGACGTCGACGCCTTGCGAGCGCAGCTGGCCGCGGCTGTCCCCGCTCCGACGCTCGAAGGGTAGCCAGACGAGCAAGGGCTACGTGCGCTGGGACCCGGCCGTGAGCTTCCTCGTGACGGAATGAATCCAACGTGCGGTGGGTTGGCCCCAAGACAGGGAAGGAGCTTCGGCCCTGGGACCGGTGTAACGGTCAAGTTCCCGAAACTTCGGAACTTTGTCTTGGCGCCTACCCCAGGGAAGGTACAGCTTCCCGGTCGCATGCCTGGCTGTGCACGGGTCTTGCTTGCGTTTCCCGTGCGCTGTCGCACCTTGCGTCCTAAGGAGCGGAGCGAGGGCTGGTCGGGGTGGCCGCGAAGGGAGACACAAAAGCAATGACGGACAAGGACAACAAGGGAAGCATGACGGTGGCCGAGGCGGGTCGAAAGGGCGGCGAGACCGTGCGCAACGAGCGCGGCCGCGAGTTCTACGAGACCATCGGCCGCAAGGGCGGCGCGACCGTGAAAGCGGAGCGTGGACGGGCGTTCTACGAGGAGATCGGCCGCAAGGGTGGCGAGACGGTCAAGGCGGAGCGCGGCGCCAAGTTCTACGAGGAGATCGGCAAGAAGGGCGGCGATCGGGTGAAGGCGACCCGGGGTCCCAACTTCTACGAGGAGATCGGCCGCAAGGGTGGGCAGAAGGTCAAGAAGCTCATCGAGGAAGGCAAGCGCGCCGCTCGTGAAGCCGCGGCTCCCGGGGCGGCAGCGGCGGCAGCAGCAGCCGCAGCGGCGGCCGGCACCAACGGCGGACACGACCCCTCCAAGGGCTGATATTCGGGGGGCGTGACCGCGCCCCTCGTTCCGGTCGACGGACGGCATCCGCAGCCGAGGACGATCGGTCTGGCAGTGCGGGCGCTCGAGGACGGCCAGCTCCTCGGCTACCCGAGTGACACCACGTACGCACTCGGCTGCGACGCGCACCAGCGTCGCGCCGTGGAGCGGCTGGCCCAGCTGAAGCTCCGGGACCGGAAGAAGCCGTTCGCCCTCCTGGTGGCGGACCTCTCGGGGCTCGCGCGCTATGCACAGGTGAGCAACTTCGCCTACCGGGTGCTCCGCCAGCTCGCGCCCGGCCCCTTCACCTTCGTCCTCCCGGCCACCCGGCTGGTGCCCGAGCTTTTGCTGCACCGAAAGCGGGAGGTCGGGTTCCGCATCCCGTTGGCGCCGGTGGCCCAGGCCCTGGTCCGGGAGCTTGGCCGGCCTCTGGTGACCACGACCGCGACCGAGCTCGACCCGCCGCTCGACGGAGGCCGGGACGGCGGCGTCCAGCGCGATGGAGAGCTCTCCCCCCGGCCCCTGTCCGATGCCGCCGAGGTGCGGGACGCCTATGGCCATGCGCTGGCGCAGGTGCTCGACGGTGGTCCGGTGGCAGGCCACCCGAGCACCGTGCTCTCGTTGATGGACGACAGCCTCGAGGTCATCCGCCAGGGCGTAGGGGTCGTCGCCGGCCTGTAGAAAAGTTCCCCTGGATCGACAGGGGGCTACCGTGGGCGGCGATGACCGCGGCGCCCAACCTGCTCGAGCCGTACCTCGATGCGTTCGTTGCCTACCTGCGCTCGGAGCGCGGCCTCTCGCCGCGGACGGTGGAGGCGTACGCGCGGGACCTCGTCGAGTATCTCGAGGCCCTGCGCCAGGCCCGGGTGAGCGCACCCGGCGCGGTCCGGCAGGAGCACGTGCGAGGGCACCTGGCCACGCTCGGACGCAGGCTGTCCGCGCGCAGCCAGGCCCGGCACCTCGCGGCGATCCGGATGTTCCACCGGTTCCTCGTCGCCGAGCGCCACGCCGAGGCCGACCCGACCGAGCAGGTGGAGACGCCACGGCAGGCGCGCCGCCTCCCGGTCTTCCTCACCCTGGACGAGGTGGAGGCGCTGCTCGCGGCTCCGCCGGACACCACCCCGGCCGGGCTGCGCGACCGCGCGATGCTCCACGTCCTCTACGCGACCGGGCTCCGGGTGAGCGAGCTGGTCGGGCTCTCCATCAACTCGGTCCAGCTCGATGCGGGGTACCTCGTCGCCCGCGGCAAGGGCGACAAGGAGCGTCTGGTTCCCCTCGGCCGGCGGGCAGTGGCCGAGGTGCGCGCCTGGCTCGGGCGGGGACGCCCGGCGCTCCTTCGGGGACGCACCTGCCGCGCGCTCTTCGTCGGTCCGCGCGGAACGGCGCTGACTCGCCAGGGGGTGTGGAAGCTGCTCCGGCGGCACGCGCTCGCGGCGGGCATCCGGAAGCGGCTGAGCCCCCACAAGCTCCGCCACTCCTTCGCGACGCACCTGGTGGAGCGCGGCGCGGATCTCCGTGTGGTGCAGGCGATGCTCGGGCACGCCGACCTCGCCACGACGCAGATCTACACGCACGTCGACGGCCGCCGACTGCGGGCGGTCTACGACGCTGCCCACCCGCGCAGCCGGAGCGATTGAACGCCGAAACCACTCGTATCTCTCCGTTCCTCGCTTGTCCTCGCGGCCGATCTCGGCGTCGCTCCTCCCTCACGTAGCAACGGCTACGCTCGGTCGTCCCGCCTGGACCTCAGCCGCGATTCCTGCGCGATCCTCCGGAGGATACGAGTAGTCTCGGCGTTAGGTTCCTCGCTCCGCATGCGCATCCTGTCCGGCATCCAGTCCTCGGGAAAGCAGCACATCGGCAACTACTACGGCGCTCTCCGCCAGTTCGTCGATCTGCAGAACCGTGGTGACGAGACCCTCTACTTCATCGCCAACCTCCACGCGCTGACCACGATCCGCGATCCGGTCCTCGCCGCGACGCTGACCCGTGAGACCGCGATGGCCTTCCTCGCCCTCGGGCTGGACCCGAAGCGAGCTATCCTCTTCCGGCAAAGCGACATCCCGGAGGTCACCGAGCTGTACTGGATCCTCGGGACGGTCGTCCCGCTGTCCAACCTCGACCGTGCGACGAGCTACAAGGACAAGCTCGCCCGCGGCATCTCGGCGGACTTCGGCCTCTTCTCCTACCCGGTGCTGATGGCGGCGGACATCCTCCTCTACGGTTCGGACCTGGTCCCGGTGGGCAAGGACCAGGTGCAGCACCTCGAGTTCGCGCGCGACTGGGCCACCAAGTTCAACGTCACCTACGTGCCCGGTTACGACCCCGCCGACCCCGCGGGGACGAGGACCGGGCACCCGGGCATCCTCAAGCCCCCCGAGGCCCTCGTGCAGGAGGCGACCGCGGTGGTTCCTGGCACCGACGGGCAGAAGATGTCCAAGTCCTACAACAACACCATCGACCTCTTCGGGGACGAGGCCGAGGTGAAGAAGCGGATCATGGGCATCAAGACCGACAGCACCCCGGTCGAGGCCCCGAAGCCGATGGACTCGCCCCTCTACCAGCTCCTACAGATCTCCCTTCCCGCGGCCGACCTCGCCACGGTCGACGAGTCGTGGCGGAAGGGCGGGAAGGGCTACGGCGAGTACAAGAAGACGCTGCTCGCCGCCTACCACGCGACGTTCGGCGAGGCGCGCGCCCGGTACCAGGCGCTGCAGAAGGATCCAGGCTCGGTGGACGCCGTCCTCCGGGCCGGGGCGGAGCGGGCCCGGGCGGTCGCCGCTCCGGTCATCGAACGGGTCCGGCAGGCGGTGGGGATCGAGCGTTGACCCTCTGCGGATGGGACTGGTAGGGCCTCGCGAACGGTGCCCACCCGATCCCAGACCCCGGCCGAGCCGGAGGACCTCCCTCAGCCGGGCGCCGCGCCGGTGCATCCCGGTCTACAAGTCAAGCTGCCCAGCTTCGAGGGACCGCTCGATCTGCTGCTCCACCTGATCCGCGAGCACAAGCTCGACGTCTTCGACATCCCCATCGCGCTCATCGCCGAGAAGTACAACCAGTCCCTCGCCCAGATGGTGGCCCTCGACCTCGACGTCGCAGGCGAGTTCCTGGTGATGGCGGCCACGCTCGCCCACATCAAGAGCCGGCTGCTCCTGCCGCGGACGGAGGCGCCGGAGACGGGCGAGACCGCGGAGGAGCAGGGCGACCCGCGGGCCGAGCTGGTCCGGCGGCTGCTCGAGTACCAGAAGTACAAGGACGTGGCCCGCCAGCTCGCCGAGAACCCGCTGCTCGACCGCGAGGTCTTCGCCCGGCGGATCACCCCGGCGGCCGCGGCGCAGGTCGAGTCGGCCGCCCTGGCCGAGGTGAGCGTCTACCGGCTGATCGAGGCGCTGGACCGCGTGCTCAAGGCCCTCGAGCCGCGGGTCGGTCACGAGGTGGTCCGCGATCAGCTGACGCTGTCCGCGGCGATGCAGGGCATCACCGCCCGGCTCCGCCCCGGTGAGCGGATCACCTTCATCGAGCTGTTCGAGGGTCAGCGGACGCGGGGGTCGGTCGTGGTCACCTTCCTCGCGCTGCTGGAGATGGTGAAGCTGCGTCTGCTCCGCGTGCACCAGGACCAGGGAGCGAAGGAAATCTGGGTGTCGGCGGAGGCCGGCGCACTCGACAGCGGGACTCCGGAGGTCGACGAGCGTGAGTACTCCTGAGAAGCCGGGCGAGCGCCCCGGCAAGGCGGTACCGTTCAGCGAGGCCGAGGTGCAGTCGGTGGCCCCGCCACCGTCGGACGTCGAGCTGGAGGACGTCGAGCCTGCCGAGATCGACGAGCAGCCGCTCGAGTTCGAGCCCTTCGAGCGGATCGTCCAGCGAAACCGCCGCCTGTCGCCGGAGCGGGTGAGGACCGTCGTCGAGTCGCTCCTCTTCGTGACCGACAAGCCGGTCACACTCGACCAGCTCCACGAGGCAACCGGGGTCGACAAGGCCCGTCTGGAGGAGGCGCTCGGGCAGCTGGGAGGCATCCACCGAGACGGGGTGAGCGGCATCGTCCTCACCGAGGTGGCCGGGGGCTGGCAGTTCCGGACCGACCCCGACAGCGGCGAGTTCGTCCGGCGGTTCCTCCGGGTGAAGCCGCACCGGCTGACCCGCGCCGCGCTCGAGACGCTGGCGATCATCGCTTACCGGCAGCCGGTCACCCGGCCGGAGATCGAGGACGTCCGGGGCGTGGACTCCGGCGCGGTGGTGAAGGCACTGCTCGAGCGGCGGTTGATCAAGATCCTCGGCAAGAAGGACGAGATCGGCCGGCCCATCCTCTACGGCACGACGCGCGAGTTCCTCGAGTTCTTCGCCCTCAAGGATCTGTCGGCGCTGCCCACCCTCCGCGAGTTCCACGAGCTGTCCGAGGAGCACCGCACGCTCGTGGACAAGGAGGCGCCGGCGCCCGCGGGCACCGAGGGCCTGGTGCAGGAGCTCGCCGATCCGGCCTTCGGCCAGGGGCTGGAGGAAGCCTCGCCCGGCGCCGAGGAGGCGATGGAGGCCCTGGAGGCGGCGATGGAGGAGGCCGAGGCACGCTCGAAGGCCGCCGCGGCCTCGCTCGGGACCGAGTCGCCCCCGCAGCACCCACCGTCCGGGGAGCCCGAGCGGTGAGCGAGCGCCTGCAGAAGTTCCTCGCCCGGGCCGGCGTCGCCTCGCGCCGCCACGCCGAGGTTCTGATCACCGCGGGCCGGGTGAGCGTGAACAACCAGCGCGTGACGGAGCTCGGGAGCAAGGTGGAGCCCAGCGATCTGGTGATGGTCGACGGGCAGCTGGTGACGGTGCCCGAGCACACCTCCTGGTACCTCCTCCACAAGCCGCCCGGCGTCGTGACCACGCTGTCCGACCCCGAGGGCCGGCCGACCGTCGCCGGGCTCCTCGAGGGCGTCGAGGAGCGGGTCTTTCCCGTGGGCCGGCTGGACTGGGATGCCGAGGGCGCGCTGCTGCTGACCAATGACGGCGGCGTCGCCCACCGGCTGCTGCATCCGAGCTTCGAGGTGCCGCGGACGTACCTGGTGAAGGTGAAGGGGACGCCGACCGATGAGACGCTGGCCCGGCTGCGCGAGGGCGTGCGGCTCGAGGACGGCCCGGCGCGGGCGCTCCGTGCCGAGCGCTTCGAGGCGACGGAGCGGAACACCTGGCTGATCCTCCAGGTGGGCGAGGGACGGCCGCATCTGGTGAAGCGGCTCTGCGCCGCGGTCGGGCACCCGGTGGTGCGCCTCTTCCGCCCGGGACAGGCCGGGGTCTCCGTCGCGGGTCTGCAGCCGGGTCAGCTCCGGCCGCTCACCACGGAGGAGGTCCAGCGGGTGGAGGCGATCGCCGCGGGAGGGACGGTCCCCGAGCCGGCGCCGTTCCTGCCTCCGCGGCGGCACGGTCGGGCCGGCGAGGACGACGAGGTCCTCGACGCGGGGGAGATGCCGTCGACGGCAGACACCGCGGCGCGCGAGGGCGTCGGTCGAGCGAGCACCGGTCGCGCGGGCGGGCCCGGAGGCAGGAGCGGCGGATTCGAGACGCAGGGTCGTGACGCTCGAAACGGACGCGGGGGCAAGCCTCGCTTCGGGCGACCGGGTCGTGACGCCGAGCGACCCGGAGCCGCGGGTCGACCCTGGCGCGGGGCTGCCGACGACGGCGACCGGCCTCGCGGGGACGGCAAGCGGCGAGGCCGTGACACCGGGCCGGGCGAATCCGGCGCACGGCCACCGCGCGGAGCGTCTGGTCCCTCGCGAGGTGGCTTCGGTGCTCGGGCATCCCGCGGAGCGGGCGTGTCCGAACGGTTCCCCCCCGGAGGCCGCGAGAGGGATCGTGGCTTCGGCGACCGGGCGCCGCGCGAGACGGGAGCGAGCGAGGGTGACTTCCGGCCTCGTGGCCGTGGCGCTCCGCGCGCCGGGTTCGGTGGCCGTCCCTCCCGCGGACCGGGCGAGGGCGCGTCCCGACCGCGTGGCGGGGGCTTCGAGCGGACTGGCTTCGGCAACCGACCGACGGGGGGCACCGGCGAAGGGGAGAGCGGGTTCCGACCGCGCGGTCGTGGCCCGCCACGAGGCGCGTCCGATGGCCGTCCCTCACGCGGAGGCACCGGGGGCGATTTCCGGCCTCGTGGACGTGGGGCGCCGCGCGCCGGATTCGGCAGTCGTTCCTCGCGCGGACCGGGCGAGGGTGCGTCCCGACCGCCTGGCCGTGGCTTCGAGCGAGCCGGGTTCGGCGACCGACCGCCGCGCGACACCGGAGCGAACGAGGGTGAGTTCAGGCCTCGTGGCCGTGGCGCTCCGCGCGCCGGGTTCGGTGGCCGCCCCTCCCGCGGACCGGGCGAGGCCGAGTCCCGACCGCGTGGCCGGGGCTTCGAGCGGACCGGCTTCGGCGACCGACCTGCGGGCGGAACTGACACGGGGGAGAGCGGGTTCCGACCGCGCGGTCGTGGCCCGCCACGAGGCAGATCCGCTGGCCGTCCGTCCCGCGGAGGCAGCGGGGGCGATTTCCGGCCTCGTGGACGTGGCTCGCCGCGGGCCGGATTCGGTGGCCGTCCCTCCCGCGGACCGGGCGAGGGCGAGACCCGGCCTCGTGGACGTGGCTTCGAGCGGACCGGCTTCGGCGGCCGACCTGCGGGCGGCACCGACGCAGGGGAGAGCGGGTTCCGACCGCGCGGTCGTGGCCCGCCACGAGGCGGGTCCGGTCCGCGGCCGCCGCGCGCACCCGGGGCGAGCATGGGCCGGTTCCCGCCCCGTGGACGCGCCGGCTTCGAGGGCGGATTCCGCCCACGTGGTCCCGGCGCCGGCGCGCCACGCAGCGCGCGTCCGGGCGGCGCGAGCTTCGGTCGCAGCGCACCCGGCCCTGGGGGCAATCCCCGTGGGAAGGGCCGCTTCGGCGCATTGCCCCGCGGTGGTGGTGCACGACGACCCCGCCCCGGCCCCCGTGGTGGAGGTGGAGGTGGGAGGGGTGGCGGGCGCCGCTGAACGGGCGCCACCGTCCCCGGGGTGAGGTAAAACCCCGATTCATCGATGGATCCTGCCCGGCTCAAAGCCGACGCCGGAGCCGCCCTGGCGGCAGGACACTTCGCGCGTGCCGCCTCGCTGTACGCCGCGTACTGCGCCAGCGCGCCTCGCGATCGCCAGTCGCACCTGCGGCTCGGTGACGCGCACGCGCGCGCCGGCGACAAGCCCCACGCCATCGACGCCTACCTCACCGCCGCGCGTGGCTTCGCCGAGGACGGGTTCCTCGCCCGGGCCATCGCCGCCAGCAAGCTGGTCCTCGAGCTGGATCCGAACCACACCCAGATGCAGCGCATCCTGGCGGACCTCTACGCCAAGCGCGCAGCCGGTGGACAGGCGCTGCGGACGCTCCTCGGAAGGGCCGAGGCGCCGCGCGACGAGCCGCTGCCGGTGCGTCCGTTCCAGGTGCTCGCCGCCGAGGCCCCCGCCGTCACCGAGCCCGTCACGCCGAAGCCCGCTCCACCGCCGGCCCATCCCGCGCCCCGCATAGGAGCCGAGGCCGGCGAGCTCCTCGTCACCGAGTACATGCTCGAGCCGGACCCGAAGGAGCCGACGCTCGAGGAGGTGCTCCGAACCGAGGCGAACCATCAGCACGAGACACCGGTGCCACTCGGGCGGCCGGCCTCACCCTCCGCCGGCGGCGACCCCGTGGACTCCTCCCCCGTCGCTGCCGCCGAGGTCGCCGCCGCTCCGTCCACTCCTCTCCCCACGCCCGCGCCTGCTCCGGTTCCACGGTTCGTCGAGCTCAGCCTCGAGGACGCCGGAGGCGAGGAGACGATGGAGATCCCCACCGAGCTTCCCAGGGCTGCAGAGACGAGGCCGGGGGAAGACGCGGGCTACATCGATCTGCAGCTGGACGAGGACCCGCCGCCACCGGCCGCGCCCACGCCGCTCCCTCTCGATCCCGGCCCCCTGATCCACGCCCTCGAGCAGGCCGCGGAGCTCGCTCCCGCCGAACCCTCCAGCGGTCGCAATCCGTTCGTCGCGCCGGCGGTGCACAACATGCCCCGCGCGCCCCTGTTCTCGGACCTGTCGCACGAGGCCTTCGTCGAGCTGGTGGAGCGCTGCCCGCTCCGCCGCTTCGAATCGGGCGACCGCATCATCCAGCAGGGCGAGCCGGGGGACAGCTTCTACGTCATCTGCGAGGGCAGGGCGTCCGTCCTCCGCGAGGACGATGGGCTGGCCCACCCGGTCGCCGCGCTGGAGGCCGGCGAGTTCTTCGGCGAGGTGGCGCTCCTTGCCGGAGGCCCGCGCACCGCCAGCGTGTACGCGCTCACCGACGACACGCAGGTGCTGGAGATCTCCGGCCAGCTCCTGATGGAGCTCGCCCGGCGTCACCCCGGCGTGGCCGCGGCGCTGAAGACGTTCTGCCGGCAGCGACTCCTGAGCAACCTCCTCTCCACCTCGCCGCTGTTCCGTCCGCTGGAGAAGAGCGAGCGGCGAGAGCTCGCCACCCGCTTCCGGGCCCGCGACGCGCTCGCCGGCGAGATGGTCATCACCGAGGGAGCGCGAGGCGACGGGCTCTACGTCATCCTCGCCGGGGAGGTGGAGGTGGTCCGCGAGGGCATCGTGGCCGGAACGCTCGGCGCCGGCGACGTCTTCGGGGAGATGTCGCTCCTCGACGGTCTCCCGGCGGTGGCGACCGTACGCACCCGTCGGCGGACCTCGCTCCTCCGCCTTCCTCCCGCGGACCTGACCCTGGTGCTCGAACGGTACCCGGCGGTCCGCCAGCACCTCGAGGCGCTGCGCGATGCCCGCTCGGAGATCAACGCCCGCCTTCCTCTCACTCCCGACGATGAGCCGCTCTTCGTGGTCTAGCCCTGGAGACGACACGCCCGTGACCCTCCGCCTCGCCGTTGCCTCCGTCCTCACCCTCGGCCTCGCCGGCTGCGCCCACGCCAACCTCGAGGGAAGCGACCTCGACAAGGTCCAGCACCCCGCCTTCGTCTCCCGCGTGGCCGACGAGGCCGGACCCCGCGTCGACGTGTACCGCTCCGACTCGAACCAGGCCGCGAAGCTCGGCCCCACCTCGCCCGCGGACGCCGACAAGAAGCTCGAGGAGAGCCTCAAGCCGGTCCTCTCGCGCTTCGAGGCCGCCGAGCGCCTCCGCTCGCACGTCCACGCCGCCATCCAGACCGAGAAGCCGTGGTCGCAGGCGGTTCCCCCCTCGCAGGTGGCGAGCGCGCTGGAGACCTTCCTGGTGCAGGAGGTGCCGGGCGGCGAGCCGGACTACGGACGGCTCAAGCCGCTCGGGGCGGACGCGGTGGTGGAGTTCGTCATCGAGGAGTACGGGATGCGCACCGAGAAGGGCGTCCCTCAGACCTGGGTGCGGGGAACCGGACGCATGTTCCGCCTCGGCGACGGCGGCGTGCTGTGGCGGAGCGGCTTCTCCGGCACCTCCACCGAGGCCGGTCTCCAGCCCCTGGACCCTGCCGCGCTCGCCTCCAACCCGCGTCCCTTCCACGAGCAGATGGTCGCGGTGCTCGACTCGGTGTCGGTCCGCCTGGCACGCCAGCTGAGCCCCACCAACCGCGCCGGAGGGGCCCCGATCCCGCCGGGGACCGGGGAGCTGCGCACGCCGGTCGACGAGCGCACCCCGCTGGAGAAGGAGATCGACAAGTCGAAGTCGAACCCGCCGCCCGACGCCGTCGCTCCGACCGACGTCCCGGTCGACGTCGGCTCCTCCAAGAAGAAGCCACCCAAGGAATCGGCGCCGCCGCCGGACGCAACCGCGCCCACCGAGGTCCCGGTCGACTCGAAGAAGAAGTGAGCACGGCCGGCGGCGGGCCGCGTCACACCATCCTCTGATACTCTCCGCCGCTCCGTCTCGTGTCCGCGAACGCCTCCATCACCGTCGACGGCTCCGCCGGCGGTCAGTCGCTTCGGACCGCGCTGACCCTCTCCCTGGTCACGCAGCGCCCGTTCCGCGTCGAGTCGTTCTGCGCCGGACGTCTGGCGCCGGGCCTGCGGCCGAGGCACCTCGCGCTGCTGCGCGCGGCCGAGGCGCTCGGCGGACGGGTCGAGGGCGGACAGGCAGGCGCGCTCGCCTTCCACTTCACGCCTGGCCCGGTCTCCGCTGGAAATCACGTGCTCGAGCTCGGTGCGTCGGCGCCCGCGTGCCTCGTGTTCCAGTGCCTCTTCTATCCGCTGGCCCTCGCCGGCGGCGGCGAGCTTCACCTCGTCGGGCTCACCCACGCGCCGAAGGGCCCCACCTACCACCACCTCGCCTGGGTCTGGCTCCCGCTGCTCGAGGCCTACGGCCTCCGGGCCTCGCTGTCGCTCCAGCGCGCGGGGTTCTGGCCGGAGGGGGTAGGGGAGTTCCGCGGGCAGCTCCAGGAACGCGGTGAGCCGCCGCTCCGGGTGGAGGTCCCGGCGCGGGGCACGCTCCAGGACGTCGAGGTGCGCAGCCTCGTCGGCGGGATGCCCTTCGACGTCGCCGCGCGCCAGGCCCGGGCCGCCGAGAACGCCCTCCGCGAGCGGGGCATCTACTGCCACGCCGAGAACCTCCCGCTCCCGGTAGGCAAGACGCCGGGCACGCTGGTCTTCATTCGCGCCCAGTTCGAGAACACCTTCGCCGCCTTCGCGTCGGTGGGCGCTCGCAACGCCGCGCCGGAGGAGGTGGGGGCGAAGGCGGCCCACGCCCTCGCCGACTTCATGCAGACCCCGGGCGCGCTGGACGAGCACCTCGCGGATCAGATCCTCATCCCCGCCGGACTGCTCGCCTCGGGCCGCCTCGGGACGTCGAGCCCAGGCACGACCCGCTTCACCGCCGCGCGCATCACTCCGCACCTGAAGGTCACCGCCGCGCTCCTGCAGGACTTCCTCCCCGTCCGGGTGGAGATGCAGGAGAGCGGCGAGGTCGCGGTGTTGCCCGCAACGGCCTGAGCTCGGCCGAGGTCAGGGCGTCCGGACGACCCGGGGCCGGGCGGTCCGTTTCCAGCACCGCAGGCGGCGAGGACGAGCGCGACGAGGAGGGGAGGGGGCAGCGCGAGCCATGTCCCCTTCAGGAACGCGAGATCCCCCGTCCAGGCAAATCCCCCGGCCACGCCGAGGCGATCCGGCTAGAGAACCCCATCGTGCTCCGCCCGCTGGTCGCCGCCGTCGTCAACCTCGTCCTGCTCCTCGTGGCGATCCTGCGGGCGCCGTTTCGGCTGCTGCGTCGCCGCCGCGCGCCGGTCTACGTCCAGTTCCTCCTCAAGGGAGATCCGCCCTACCGCCAGCCGTTCCAGCGGCGATGGCCCTGGCGGCGCGAACGGCTTGCGCCGGGGCAGGTCACGTCGCTCCACGCGCTCGACGCGTCGCTGGACACCCTCGCTGGCGATCCGGCGGTGAAGGGCATCGTCCTGGAGGTCCAGTCGCTGGAGATGCCGGCCGACAAGCGCGCCTGGGTTGCCGAGCGGCTCGCCGCGTTCCGCGCCCGGGGGAAGGACGTGGTGGGCACGGCGGTGAGCGCCGGCAATGGCGAGTACGCCTTGCTCTGCGCCGCCGACCGCATCGCGCTCCCGCGCGCCGGACGCCTCGAGCTCGCCGGGTTCCTGGTGGAGGCCACCGCCGCCGGACGGGCCTTCGAGCAGCTCGGCATTCGCCCGGAGTTCGTCCGGCGCGGTGAGCACAAGACCGCCCCCGAGCTGTTCATCCGCGCCGAGGTGTCGCCCAACCAGCGCGCGGCGCTCGAGCAGTTCCTCGACGAGCGGCACGCCGACCTGGTGGACGCGGTCGCACGCGGACGGCATCTCTCGCCCGAGGACGCCCGCGCCCGGGTCGACCAGGGTCCGTACAGCGCCACCCGCGCCCAGACGCTGGGCCTGGTGGACCTCATCGCAGACGACGTCGAGCTCCCCGCGGCGCTCGGCCTGGATGCGGACCAGACCCGGGCGCTGGCCGGGTCCGCGGGCGTCGGCACCTTCCGCGACTGGGAGCGTGCACGCCGGTGGCCGCGCACCTCCTGGATGGCGTGGCGGCGCCCGACCCGCCTGGCGGTGGTCCCCATCTCGGGGATGATCGCCCAGGCTCCGTCGGGCGCCCCCCCGGTGGGTCCCACCGTCGCCGGCTCGGAGACGCTCGTCGCCGGCCTCCGCGCCGCGGCGCGCGACCGGTCGACTCCCGCTGCGCTCCTGTACGTCAACAGCCCGGGCGGGAGCGCGCTCGCCTCCGAGCTGGTGCTCGCCGAGGTCCGCCGCCTCGCCGCGCGCAAGCCGGTCGTCGCCTACGTGGACCGCGTCGCCGCCTCCGGCGGGTACATGATCGCCCTCGGAGCCCGGGAGATCTGGGCCAGCCCGGGGAGCATCCTCGGCAGCATCGGCGTCTTCGCGGGGAAGTTCGACCTCTCCGAGCTCCTCAGCCGCGTGGGCGTGCACCGGGAGGTGCTCAGTCGCGGCGAGCACGCCGGACTGCAGACGTCGGCGCGACCGATGTCGACACGGGAGCGCGATGCGCTCGAGGCGGAGGTGGAGGAAGTCTACGGCCGCTTCGTGGAGCTGGTCGCCGAGCACCGGAAGCTCGCTCCGGAAGCGGTGCGCGCCCGCGGAGAGGGTCGGGTCTACACGGCCGCACGGGCCCGCGAGGCCGGCCTGGTCGACTCGCTCGGCTCGTTCGAGTCCGCCTGCGCGCGGGCATTCGCCCTCGCCGGCAGGACGCCGGAGCACTTCGAGCTCCGCCCCTTCGGGCTGCCCCGGCGGAGGCTGCCGCTGCTCTCGCTCCTCCGGAACGCGCTGGCCCCGGGCACCTACGCGCTGTGGTGGCCGTCCTGGACCGCTCCCGGGCTCCGGGGCGCCGAGGACTTCGGGGTGGACGGGGACTAGGCTCTGGCCCCGATGCGCCTCCCGTCCGTCCTGCTCCTGGTCCTCGCCGCCTGCGCCACCGCACCGCCGAGCGCTTCCCCCGAGGCCTACCTCGCCGCCCTGGAGCGGAACGATCTCCACGCCGCGTGGTCCATGACGTCGAGCCGCTTCCGCCAGGGCACCGACCGCGCCGCCTACGAGGCCCGCCTCGCGGACCCGGCCGCCCGCACGGCGCACGTCGCCCGGGTGCGCGCCGCGCTCGCCGGGACCGCTCCGGAGCTGCTGGACGTTCCCCCTCCCACCGACCAGCCGGCCGAGGCGGTCCAGGCGCTGGTCCGGGCGGCCCGGGCCGGAGACTTTCCGGAGGCCTGGCGCTGGCTCGCCGCGCCCGAGCAGGCCCGCTACACCCCCGATCGCCTGGCCCGGGACTTCCAGTCCGCCCCGGGAGCCACCGAGCGCCTCTCGCGCGCCCTCGCCGCCGTCGAGCGCCCCGGCGAGACCACGGGCACCGAGACCCGCTGGCCGTTACCGACCGGCGGCGCAGTGCGGGTGGTCCTGGAGGACGGGCACCCCAGGGTGGCCGCGCTGGAGTGACCCGCCGGGTCTGATAAGAGGACGAGATGCCCACCGAGAAGGACGTGCTCGCGGCGCTGAGCACGGTGATGGACCCCGAGCTGAACGTGAGCCTGGTGCAGGCCGGGATGGTGAAGTCCGTCCGGGTCGACGGCGGCCGGGTCGCCGCCACCATCGAGCTCACGACGCCCGCGTGTCCCCTGAAGGGGAAGATCCAGGCGGACGCCGAGGCGGCGCTGAAGTCGGTCCCCGGTGTCACGGGCCTCGACATCACCTGGGGTGCCCAGGTGCGCGGCCAGCCCCAGGGCACCGGCATGCTCCCGGGGGTGAAGAACATCATCCTCGTCGGCGCGGGGAAGGGCGGGGTGGGGAAGAGCACCGTCGCGGTGAACCTCGCCGTCGCACTGGCCAAGCACGGGGCGAAGGTGGGGCTCCTCGACGCCGACTTCTACGGCCCGTCGGTGCCGATGATGACCGGACTGTCGGACCAGCGGCCGGTCAGCCCGGACGGGAAGCACCTCGAGCCGCTCGAGGCGATGGGCATGAAGGTGATGTCGCTCGGTTTCCTGGTCGAGCCGGACCAGGCGCTGATCTGGCGCGGGCCGATGCTCCATGGCGCGCTCCAGCAGCTGATCCGCGACGTGAACTGGGGCGCGCTCGACTACCTGGTGATGGACCTCCCCCCCGGCACGGGCGACGTCGCACTCACCGTCTCGCAGAGCATCCGGGCCTCGGGCGCGGTGCTGGTGACGACGCCACAGGACGTCGCCCTGGCCGACGTGGTGCGGGCGAAGCAGATGTTCGACAAGACCCACATCCCGGTGCTGGGCATCGTGGAGAACATGAGCCAGTTCATCTGCCCGCACTGCCACACGGCCACGCCCATCTTCCATCACGGCGGCGGCCGCCGGGCCGCAGAGCTCTTCGGCGTCCCGTTCCTCGGGGAGATTCCCCTCGAGATCCGCATCCGCGTCGGCGGTGACGAGGGCCGTCCCATCGTGACGGCCTACCCGGACTCCGCGGAGGCCGAGGCCTTCATGGCGGTCGCCCGCGCCGTCGCCGGCCGGGTGTCGGTGGCCAATGGCGCGCGCGCTCCGGCGGCGGCCGTCCCCGCGGCGAGCTAGTCTGGCGTGGTGGATTCGCCCCGGCACGAGGACCCGCTGGACGACGTGGACGCCCCCGCCGACGCCACCCGTGGGCCCATCGTCGAGCTGATGCGCAAGGTGGCCTTCGCAGGCCTCGGCGCCCTGTTCATGACCGAGGAGGGGATCCGCTCCGTCGCCGGGCAGCTGAAGCTGCCCAAAGAGGCGCTGGGCTTCATCCTCTCCCAGGCCGAACGCACCAAGGACGAGGTGGGCCGGGTCCTGTCGGAGGAGGTCCGGCGGTTCCTCCGCTCGGACAAGCTGCGCGCCGAGTTCCTTCAGCTCCTCTCGGGAATGCAGGTGGAGGTGACCACGCACGTCCGCCTGGTGCCCGACCCCGGGAGGAAGCCCGGAGAGCCGGCCAGGCCCCGGGTCGAGGTCACCAGCGTCCGTACCCGGAGCTCGCGGAAGAAGTCGGAGTGACGGACGCGACCGGGGGCCCGGCGCCCCGGCGCGACCGGCCGGCGCTCCTCCGCCGGCTCGTTCCCCTCGCCATCGTGGCGCTGGGCATCGTGCTCTGGCGAAGCCCGCTGCTTCCGCAGCCGCGCACCTTCGTCTGGGACCGACCGTTCGGTCTGCCGGTCGTCTCCGCCGAGGTGCAGCTCTGGCGCGGAGAGGCGCTGCTCGCCCGCGCCGAGTGGCCCGACGCAACGCAGGACACGCTCAGCCAGGAGATCTCGCTCCGGGCCGGCCCGATCCACGTGCTCAGCTTTGCGCGGCTCCAGGACGGCACCGAGCGCCGCGCCACCCAGGAGCTCTTGCTGGGCTCGGAGGAGGTGGTGCACGCCCCACTCCTTCCCGCGGGCCGTTGACCGCCCGGGAGGCCGACAGTAGAGAGCCGGGCCGAGGCGAACATGGCCAACGAGCACGTGCTGGTCGTCGGTGCCGGGCAGATGGGAGCGGGGATCGCGCAGGTCGCGCTGACCGCCGGGCTCCGCGTCACCCTGGTCGACGTGGCGAAGGATGCGGTGGACAAGGGCGCGGGGCGCATTCGCTCCGGCCTGGGAAAGCTGCGGGAGAAGGGGAAGCTCGACGAGGGCGCCGAGCGGGCCGCGCTGGGCCGGCTCACCACCGCCACCTCCGCGCGCGACGTCAGGGACGTCGACGTCGCGATCGAGGCCGCCACCGAGAACGAGGAGCTGAAGAAGCGCATCTTCCAGGACCTCGACGCCGTCGTCCGTCCGGGCGGAGTCCTGGCCACCAACACCTCCTCCATCCCCATCACCCGCATCGCCGCGGCCACGAAGCGGCCCGACGCCGTCATCGGCATGCACTTCATGAATCCGGTGCCGGTGATGCAGCTGGTGGAGCTCATCCGGGGAGCCGCCACCTCGGACGCCACCTTCGACCGGACGCGCTCTCTCTCCCAGGCGATGGGCAAGACCGTCGTCACCTCGCGCGACTATCCGGGCTTCATCGTCAACCGGATCCTCATCCCGATGCTCAACGAGGCCGCCTACGCCCTGATGGAGGGGCTGGGCACGGCCGAGGACATCGACACCGCGATGAAGCTGGGGACCAACCAGCCCATGGGACCGCTGCAGCTCGCCGACTTCATCGGGCTCGACACCGTGCTCTTCATCGCCGAGGTGATGCACCGCGGGCTGGGAGACCCGAAGTACCGTCCCTGCCCGCTGCTGCGGCAGTACGTCGACGCCGGGTGGCTGGGCAAGAAGACCGGACGCGGTTTCCACGTCTACGAGAAGTGAGGAGGCACGCATGGCCGAGGTGAACGTCCGCGTGGAGGTGCAGGGGCCGTTCGCGACGGTGACGGTGGACCGTCCCAAGTCGCTCAACGCCCTCGACACGAGGACGCTGCAAGAATTGGAGAAGGCGGCCGCGGACCTCGCCGCGCGGGACGGCCTGCGGGGCGTCATCCTCACCGGCGCCGGCGAGAAGGCCTTCGTCGCCGGAGCTGACATCGCCGCGATGAACGGGATGAGCGCCGACCAGGCCCGTCACTTCGGCGCGCTCGGACAGCGCGTGATGGACGTCATCGCCGCGCTGCCGGTGCCGGTGGTGGCGGCCGTGAACGGCTTCGCCCTCGGCGGCGGCTGCGAGCTCGCGCTGGCCTGCGACTTCATCTACGCCTCCGAGAACGCCCGTTTCGGGCTTCCCGAGGTGAGCCTGGGCATCCTCCCCGGCTTCGGCGGCACCCAGCGGCTGACCCGGCTCCTGGGGCGCGCCCGGGCCAAGGAGCTCATCTTCACCGGGGACATGATCGACGCCGCCAAGGCCAAGGAGATCGGCCTGGTGCTGGACGTCGTGCCGCTCGCCAACCTCCTCGGGCATGCCCGTGCCGCGCTGGAGCGGATCGCGAAGAAGGGGCCGCTGGCTGTCCGTCGGGCCAAGGAGGCCATCGACCGGGGCGCGGACCTCGAGCTCGCCGACGGCCTCACCATCGAGCGCCAGCTGTTCTCCGACCTCTTCGACTCCGCCGACCGGCGCGAGGGAATGAAGGCCTTCCTCGAGAAGCGGCCCCCGGTCTTCACCGGCCGCTAGGACCCAGATGGACTTCGAACTGACCGACCTGCAGCGAGAGACGCAGCGACTGACCCGCGAGTTCGCCGCTCGCGAGCTCATCCCCCACGCGCGAAAGCTCGACGAGGAGCACCGCTTCCCTCACGAGGTGGTGAAGAAGCTCGCCGAGCTGTCCCTGCTCGGCGTGGCGGTCCCCGAGGAGTGGGGTGGGGCGGGGCTGGACAACGTATCCTACGCGCTGGCCATCGAGGAGCTGAGCCGGGGCGATGCTTCGGTGGGGGTCATCGCCTCGGTCAACAACTCGCTCTACTGTGACCCGGTGCTCAAGTTCGGCACGGATGCCCAGAAGCGCGAGTGGCTGACTCCGTTCGCCCGCGGGGAGAAGATCGGCTGCTTCGGGTTGACGGAGCCGGAGGCGGGCTCGGACGCCGCCGCACAGAAGACCGTCGCCGTGCGCAAGGGCGACAGCTACGTCATCAACGGCAGCAAGAACTGGATCACCAACGGCCCGGTGGCGGACGCGATCGTCCTCTTCACCATGACCGACCGCGCCGCAGGTCACCGTGGGATCACCGCGTTCATCGTCCCCACCAGCACCCCCGGCTTCAACCGTGCCCAGCCGGACCGGAAGATGGGCATCTCCGCCGCGCTCTCCTGCTCCATCTTCTTCGAGGACATGGTGGTCCCGGCGAAGAACCTCCTCGGCAAGGAGGGAGACGGGTTCAAGGTCGCCATGTCCACCCTGGACGGCGGCCGTATCGGCATTGCTTCCCAGGCCATCGGCATCGCGCGGGCCGCATTCGAGGAAGCGCTCCGGTACGCACAGGACCGGAAGACCTTCGGCCAGCCCATCGCGAACCACCAGGCGATCCAGTTCATGCTCGCCGACATGGCCACGGAGATCGACGCGGCGCGCCTCCTCACGCTCAAGGCCGCGCTGCTCAAGGACCAGGGCGTCCGCCACGGCCCCGAGTCCGCGATGGCCAAGCTCTACGCCAGCGAGATGGCCAGCCGGGTCGCCAACAAGGGGCTGCAGATCCACGGAGGCCAGGGGTACAGCAAGGAGTTCGATGCCGAGCGCCACGTCCGCGACGCGCGCATCACCGAGATCTACGAGGGCACCAGCGAGATCCAGCGCATCGTCATCAGCAGTTCCCTCCTGAAGGAGTGACAATGCTCGTCCCGCTGCTGGTCGTCCTCGCCGCCGCGCCCGCCGCCCCCGACGCAGGTGTCTCCGCTGCACCGGCCGAACCGGGTGCGAGCGCCCCCGCAGCGACGGTGGGTCCCGCGACTCCAGCGCGGGGCTCGGGTCCGGAGAAGCTCCCCTTCACGTCCGACACCATCAAGGAGATCGTTCGCGCCAAGCAGCCGGACATCGAGCGCTGCTGGGAGCAGACGCTGGCGGGCACGGACAAGCCGGTCGACGGCAAGCTGCAGACCCACTTCGTCATCACCCCCGTGGGCTCGGTGAAGCAGGCCAAGGTGGTGAAGAAGGGGACCACGCTGAAGGATCCCGCTCTCCACCGGTGCGTTGAGACGGTGCTCTCCACGATGTTCTTCCCGAAGCCCCCCGACGGGAAGGACCACCCGGTGGAGTACCCGTTCAATCTCAAGGCCGTGCGCTGATGCGGCTCGAGCTCACCGAGACGCAGGCCCTGGTCCGGAACACGGCGCGGAGCTTCGCCCGCGAGCGCGTCGCGCCGGGCGCGCGTGACCGGGACCGGAACGAGACCTTCCCGGTGGAGCTGCTGAGAGAGATGGCGGAGCTCGGGCTCCTGGGCGTCAACGTCCCCGCCCTGTATGGCGGGGCGGAGGCCGGCGCGGTCTCGTACGCGCTCGCGATGATGGAGGTCGCCGAGGCCTGCGCCTCGACGGCGGTGGCGATGGCGGTCACCAACATGTGCGCGGAGCTGATCTGCGCCTTCGGGACCGACGAGCAGAAGCAGCGGCACGTGACCCGGCTGGTGTCGGGAGCGGCGGTCGCCGGTGCCTTCGCGCTTTCCGAGCCGCAGGCCGGCAGTGACGCCTCGGCCCTGGAGACCCGGGCCGAGCGCACCAGGGACGGCTGGGTGCTGAACGGGAGCAAGCAGTGGATCACCTCGGGGGATCGCGCCGGGGTGATGGTGGTCTGGGCGCGCTCCGGCGGATCGGGTGCCGGTGGGCTCTCGGCGTTCATCGTCGAGGGCGGGACGAAGGGCCTCGCCGTCGGCCGGCACGAGGACAAGATGGGGCTGCGCGGCTCGACCACCGTGCCGCTGCAGTTCGAGGACTGCCGGCTCCCGGCGAACGCGCTGCTCGGCCCGGAGGGGCAGGGGTTCAAGCTGGCGATGGTGGCGCTCGACGGCGGGCGGATCGGCATCGCCTCGCAGGCCTGCGGGGTGGCCCGGGCCGCCCTCGCCGCGACGGTGCGCTACACGCGGGAGCGGAAGGCGTTCGGGAAGTCGGTCTCGGACTTCCAGGCGGTTCGCTTCATGCTGGCGAACATCCAGACCGAGCTCGCCGCCGCCGAGTTGATGACGCTGCGGGCCGCGGACCTCAAGCAGTCCGGCCGGCCCTTCACCCGCGAGGCGTCGATGGCCAAGGTGTTCGCCTCGGAGATGGCGAACCGGGCCGCGGACAAGGCTGTGCAGCTCCACGGCGGCTACGGCTACATCGACGAGTTCCCGGTGGAGCGGTACATGCGCGATGCGCGCGTGCAGACCATCTACGAGGGGACCAGTGAGATCCAGCGCCTGGTCATCGCCCGGGAGCTGCTGAAGGCGGCAGGCTGAGCCGCCGGTGGCCGCGTCGACCCTCTGCCGGGCCACGGTCACGCTCCTCATCAGTGGACTCGCCGTCGCCGGCGAGCCGCGTCCTGACGACGTCGAACGCCGTCGGTCGTTCGTTCCGGAGGGGTGGGAGGTCGGCGAGTGCCCGCCGGCGTACGGTCCTCACGCGGTGCTGTGCGGGGGGACCGACACCGGGCCGTTCAAGGTCGACCGGCACGTCCCGACGGTGTCCGTCCATGCCCCTCCGGGGTCATGCGTGGAGGCCGAGAAGGCGTTCCTGGCCCGATGGGAGGGCAAGACGAGCGTCGCCCGTCGGCTCGGCGGCCGGTGCGGGCCGTCCGGCGACGCGTGCAACGAGATCCGGCTCCAGGATCCACGTCTCGTCGATCCGGTGGGGGTCCTCGTGTACGTGAGCTGCCCCGCGGGGGGTCCGGTCGAGGTCGTCCAGTACGCGGTGTCGGCGAAGGTCCTCGACCGCTTCGCGGGCGTTGCTCGCGCGCTGGCACGCTGGACCGCCGCGCAGAAGTGAGAGCCGGAAGCCGAACGGCTCCAGGAGCGAGGCGACCGGTGCGAGCAGGTCCTCGCCCGAGCGGGACGAGGCCCGCCGCTCTCGGCTCAGCCCAGCCCGAACCGCGCCAGCAGCTCGGGCAGCTTCTCGGTCAGCCCGAGGCGCGACGCCGCCGACTCGAGCATCCGCCGCTCCTGGCGGTCCACCTTGCCGTCGACCAGCGCGATCTGCACCAGCGACCGGAGGAACGCCTCGCCCGCGGGCCCCGGTGGCGGCACCAGCCGCTCGAACAGCGCCGGATCCGCGTTCAGCGCCATCTCCACGTTCTCGTAGGGCACGCCCCAGCGCTCGGCGCACAGCTTCAGCATCCGCCGCTCGCGGTCGTCCACGCTCCCGTCCGCCGCGGCCATCGCTGCCATCGTGTAGAGCAGCCGCTGTCGCTCTGCCGCGTCGAGCACCACGTCGCGCCCTGGCTGCGGTGCTTGCGCGGACGTGCTCGCGCCGACCTCCGACCGGGAGCGCGCCGCCCACACCTCGAACGGCTCCGCCCGCGCCAGCACCCAGTCGTGCGCCCCGTCGTTCAGCGTCGCTCCGCAGTGCTCGCAGATGGGCTGCACCGAGTCCCCCAGCGGCGCACCGCAGTTCCCGCACCGCGCCGTCGCCATCCCCCGGGTCTGATCCGTCTTCACTCCCGCCTTGCGGGACAGCGTGAAGATCCAGCGCTGGGGCAGGGTGGCCAGCGTCCCAGGCGACGTGCCCACCGGGACGACTCCCATCCGCGCGCTCCAGCGCAGCTCCACGTGCGCCAGCGTCGTGCCCGGCCCCGGCTCGAACGCCCGGACCGCCACGCTGCCCACCGCCGCCTGGAGGAAGGCCCGGGCCCGCTGCCGGCTCTGCAGCGCGGCCAGGTCCGCCGTCATCTCGGCGAGGAACTCCGGCGCCGCCAGCTTCGCCATCCGCCCCGGCTGGTTCCGTGACTCCCCGTCGATCCACGCCCAGAAGAGCAGCGAGGTCCGGTCCTCCAGCACCTCCAGCGACAGCGCGGGGTCCTCCGCCCTCAGCGCGTCCAGCCCCGGAACCTCCAGCGGCGCGCTCCCTGCCTCGGCGCCCTGGGTGATCTCGGCGAGCACCCAGTCGTAGGCCCCGCTGTTGACGATGGCCCCGCAGTAGCCACAGTTGCCGGCCGCGCCGCCGTCGAAGGGCGCGCCGCAGTTCGGGCACTTCCCCGGGGGAAGCGCCCCGTCCTTGCGTGACCGCGTTCCCGGCCGCCGGACGAAGGACCACACCTCCACGAAGGGCTCCAGCGGCGCCCGCCGCGCGCGGTCCTCCGCCTGCTCGGGCGAGAGCGACACCGGCACGTCGACGTCCCGCGCCTGGGCCCGGATCCGCACGTGCAACGTGTCGAACGCCGTCGTTCGCTCCAGCCCTGCCGGGTGCAGGTCGAGCACCGCCATGTCCGCGGTGACGTTTCGCACGCCCTGGGCCCGGAGGAGATCCAGCTGCACCCGGAACCGCTGGAAGGTCGCGTCCGACAGATCTCGCCGCACCGGAGCGAGGTCGCCCCCCGTCCAGGACCCCTGCACGCGCAGGAACAGCGCCTTCACCTGGTCCAGGAACGTCACCAGGTCGAAGTCCGGATCCGAGGCGCGGAGCGCGTCCACCCAGGCCGTCACCTCGCGGGCCGAGGGTGGACCCACCTCGCGGCCGTCGGCCTCCTCGAAGGCCCGCTGCGTGCTCGCCGTCGCCCCGAAGCTCCGCGCGTACGTCCGCCAGACCACGAAGACCACGCCGATCAGCGCCAAGGTGAAGACCGGATGGCTCAGGAAGAAGAGCAAGAACCCGAGGTCTCCGCCGGACGACGAGCGCCCGCTGCCCGACCAGGACGACCCGCGCGAGCCCGAGGACCACGAGCCCCCCGACGACCGGGAACCGCCGGAGCTCGAGCTATGCCCGCCGCTGTAGTGCTGACCGCCCCCCACCCGCGCCATCGCGGGAGCGGCGGACACCGTCAACAGCAGGGCGAAGAAGCAGACGCGTCGATTCATTCGTCGCCGGGCGCCGGCGGCCAGAACTCTAACGGGATGGGGCTACGCCTTGCCATCCGGGGCCCGGTCGACCTACGCGCGAGATCGAGGGAGATTGCGCACATGGGAACCTTCCGGGAGGACCGGCGCGGACCGGTGGAGATCTGGACGCTCGACGCCGAGGACACGCGCAACGCCATCAGCCGCGCTGTCCTCGCCGAGCTCGAGACACGCGTCGCCCGCGTCTCGAGCGCCCAGGACGTCCGGGTCGTCATCTTCACCGGCGCCGGGGAGAAGGCCTTCTGCGCTGGAGCCGATCTCAAGGAACGCGCGACGATGAGCGAGCCCGAGGTCCGTGCCTTCCTCGGCGGCCTCCGCCGCGTCCTGCGGGCCGTGGAGACCAGCAACACCATCTTCATCGCCGCGATCAACGGCTCGGCCCTGGGCGGCGGCACCGAGCTCGCCCTGGCCTGCGACCTCCGCATCGCCGCTCCCGCTGCGGAGCTCGGGCTGACCGAGGTCCGGCTGGGCATCATCCCCGGCGGCGGCGGCACCCAGCGGCTACCCCGGCTCATCGGGCAGGGCCGCGCCAAGGACCTCATCCTCACCGGCCGACGCATCAACGCCGCCGAGGCCTTCGCCATCGGACTCGTCCAGCGCCTCGCCCCCGAGGGGCGTCTCCTCGAGGTCGCGCTGGCCGCCGGGGAGCAGATCGCCGAGAACGCACCGCTCGCCGTCGCCGCGGCGAAGCACGCCGTCGACCGAGGGGTCGATCTCGACATCGAGGCCGCCCTCGCCCTCGAGCTGGAACACTACGAGACGGTCCTCCGCTCGGAAGACCGCCTCGAGGGCCTCCGGGCCTTCGCCGAGAAGCGCCGGCCCGTCTGGAAGGGACGCTGAGCCGGGGCTATGCCGAGGCCCGCTCCACGTCCTCGGCCTTGTTCTTCACCTGGTCGAACAGGTTCATGGCGCGCTGGCGCACGTCGCTCCGCAGCTCCACGCCCGCCTTCGGGGCCAGGGCCAGCCCCACCACGGCGCCCACGAGCCCGCCCAGCAGGAAGAGGGTGATGTCGGTCGCGGTCCGGCTGCCTGGCGAGTAGGGCACCACGCCCACCTTCCGGAGCAGCCGCTCCTTGTCGAAGTCCCCGAGGTCGAGATCCCCGAGGCGGTTCCATAGCCTGACTCCGTCGCGGGCCAGGTTCGTGTAGAGGTAGCTCTTGGTGAATCCGCCGACGATGTCCGAGAACGCCATGGTGGGCTCCTTCCGTGGGAAATGGGGCGACTGAAGCCCAACGGTAGGAACGCCTGACAGGCGCGGCACCCCCCGTGGTAAGCCCCCGCGCCGCATGCCTGCCGACGACACCCTCCGCACGCGCCGCGCCCGGATCCGCGAGGGCGGGGCGCCCAAGTACCACGCCAAGAACTCCGAGACGGGGAAGCTGTTCGCAAGAGAACGCATCACCCGCCTCCTGGATCCGGGCTCCTTCGTCGAGGACGGGAGCTTCGCCAACGCCGCCGACCCCGAGCTGCCTGCCGACGGCGTCATCACCGGCCTGGGAAAGATGGGCGGACGCACCGTCGCCCTCATGGCCAACGACTCCACGGTGAAGGCCGGCAGCTGGGGGGCCCGGACCGTGGAGAAGATCCTCCGCATCCAGGAGACCGCCCGCGGGCTGCGCCTGCCGCTCCTCTACCTCGTGGACTCGGCCGGAGCCCGCATCACCGACCAGGTGGACATGTTCCCCGGCCGGCGCGGGGCAGGGCGGATCTTCTTCAACGAGGTCCAGCTCTCCGGCGAGGTGCCGCAGATCTGCCTCCTCTTCGGCCCGTCTGCAGCCGGCGGCGCCTACATCCCCGCGTTCTGCGACCTGGTGATCATGGTCGAGAAGAACGCCTCGATGTACCTGGGCTCGCCCCGGATGGCGGAGATGGTCATCGGAGAGAAGGTCACCCTGGAGGAGATGGGCGGCGCGCGCATGCACTGCTCGGTCTCGGGCTGCGGGGACGTCCTGGTGAAGACCGAGGACGAGGCCATCGCCGGGGCGAAGACCTACCTCTCCTACTTCCCCTCCAGCTTCACCGAGCCGCCTCCCCAGGCCGAGCCGAAGGCGCCCGCGCGGTCGGGCAAGCGCGTCGACGAGATCATCCCCGCCGACCAGAACAAGCCCTTCGACATGTTCGCCCTCATCAACGAGCTCGTCGACGCCGGCTCGTTCTTCGAGGTGAAGAAGCTCTTCGCCCAGGAGGTCCTCACCGGCCTGGCCCGCATCGCCGGCCGACCGGTCGGCATCGTCGCCAACCAGCCCAAGTACAAGGGCGGCGTCCTCTTCGTGGACTCCGCGGACAAGGCGGCCCGCTTCATCTGGCTGTGCGACGCCTTCAACATCCCCCTGATCTACCTGGCCGACGTGCCGGGCTTCATGATCGGCACCAAGGTCGAGCGCGCCGGCATCATCCGCGCCGGGGCCAAGATGATCTCCGCCGTCTCCGAGGCGACCGTGCCCCGGATCTCGGTCATCGTCCGCAAGGCGTACGGGGCGGGCCTCTACGCCATGTCCGGCCCCGGCTTCGGCCCCGACGTCACCCTGGCCCTCCCCCAGGCGATGATCGCGGTCATGGGCCCCGAGGCGGCGGTCAACGCCGTGTTCTTCAACAAGATCCAGGAGAAGCCCGAGGCCGAGCGGGCGGCCTACGTCCAGGCCCTCCGCGACGAGTACCGCGCCGACGTGGATCTCCTGAAGCTCGCCTCCGAGCTGATCATCGACGAGATCGTCCCGGGCGACGAGCTGCGGGACCAGCTGGAGCGCCGGCTGGAGGCCTACGCCCGGCGGTTCCAGCCCCGCCAAGTGAAGAAGCACGGCGTGCCGCCGGTGTAGAAGGGGAGGCTGAATGGACCTGACCCTCCCCGAGAGCCACCGTGCCCTTCAGGCCTCGCTCCGCGACTTCTGCGAGGAGCACGTCAAGCCACACGCCCGGAAGTGGGACCACGAGGAGAAGTTCCCCCTCGAGGTGGTGAAGGCGCTCGGCGAGCTGGGCGCCCTCGGCATCCTGGTCGGCGAGGAGTTCGGCGGCGCCGCGATGGACAGCCTCGCCGTGGCCGTCGCGGTCGAGGAGATCGCCCGCTACGACGGCTCGCTCGCCCTCACCGTGGCCAGCCACAACGGGCTCGGCACCAGCCACATCCGCGTCTTCGGCAACGACGCGCAGCGCGCCCGCTACCTGCCGAAGCTCGCCACCGGCGAGTGGCTCGGTGGCTGGGGCCTCACCGAGCCCGGCAGCGGCTCGGACGCCGCGGCGATGAAGACCACCGCCGTCCGCCGAGGCGACCGCTGGGTCCTCAACGGCACCAAGATGTTCATCACCCAGGGCACGGTGGGGCAGGTGTTCGTCGTCCTCGCGCTCACCGACCCCGACCGGCGACAGAAGGGCATCACCGCCTTCGTCGTCGAGAAGGGGGCCCCCGGGTTCAGCCAGCGAGCCATCCACGGCAAGCTGGGGATGCGCAGCTCGGACACCGGCGAGCTGATTCTCGAGAACGTCGAGCTCCCCGACTCCCAGCGCCTCGGCGAGCTGGGGATGGGCTTCGTGAACACCCTGCAGATCCTCGACCGCGGCCGCATCACCATCGGCGCGCTCTCCACCGGCCTCGCCCGCGGCGCGCTGGAGGAGTCGGCCCGCTACGCCCGTGAGCGCCGCGCCTTCGGCAAGCCCATCGGGGACTTCGAGGCCATCCGCTGGATGCTCGCCGACATCCAGACCGAGCTCCAGGCGGCGCGCCTCCTCGTGCACCGGGCGGCGGTCCTCGCCGACCGGGGGCGGCCCTACGGCCGCGAGGCCAGCATGGCCAAGCTGTTCGCCAGCGAGGTCGCCACCCGGGCCTGCAACAAGGCGATTCAGATCCACGGCGGCTACGGGTACACGCGGGAGTTCCCGGTGGAGCGCTACCTGCGCGACGCCAAGCTCTGCGAGATCGGCGAGGGCACCAGCGAGGTGCAACGGACGGTCATCTCCCGCGAGCTCCTCAAGGCCTGAGACACCGGTGTCGATGGAAGCGGAACGGCTGGCGCAGCTCGGGCTCACGGTGCAGGAGGGCGCGGACGGCCCGGAGGTCGTCCTCTTGCTCCAGCGCGCCGTCGTGAACCCGCTGACGCGGCAACCGGTGCCCGCGGTGACCCTGGCGCTTGCCGAGGCGCTGCTCATCCCGGTGGACCCGCCGGAGCTGGTGGGCCTTCCGCCGCTCGCGGTGGATACGCTGAACGAGGCCCCCGAGCTCGAGGCCCGGCTCCTGGCGGGCTTCGACGAGCACGTCGCCGGGCTCGAGGCGATGGCCATTCGCCTCGAGGCGCTCGGGCTCCAGCCCCGCGTCGACCCCGCCTCGCTGGAGGTCCACGCCGAGACGCAGGTCGGTGCGCTCCGGGTGGTCCTCGGCGCGGACAAGCAGGGCAAGCTCCACGTCCTCGAGGTTCACCGCGCGGGCGCGCTCCTGCGCTCCGAGGTGGGAGCTCCGTTCGCCCTCGCCCAGTTCCCGGATGCCACCGCGCTGCACGGACACCTGCTCTCGCTCCTCGGCGAGGGAGTCGCTCCCCGGCCCGGCATCGGATACGGCGAGCTGGCCGAGCGGTTCGCCCCCGCCGCCCGCGTGCCGCCCACCAGCACGCTCGAGCTGGTGAGCGACTTCGTCGTCCGCGGGGAGCGCTACCGCTTCGTGGCCGCGCGGGTGAAGGGCCGCACCTTCCGGGGGCTCCTCGTCGGCCCGGACGGGAAGAAGTGGGCGGACCACTTCCAGCTCGAGGACTTCCCCGGGGTGGCGGACGTCGCCTGCCGGGCCCTCGGCGTGGAGCCGGGGGAGATCTCCTGGCTCGCCGGAGACGAGCCGTGAGCGCCGACTCGCTCGCGGACCGGGTCCTCGCCGGCGAGGTGCGCGCCGCCAGTCGCCTCATGCGCCGCATCGACGACGAGGATCCGGCCGCCACCGCCGATCTCCAGGCGCTCTTCCCCCGGACCGGCCGGGCCTACGTCCTCGGGATCACCGGCTCGCCGGGGGCAGGGAAGTCCACCCTCACCGACCGGGTGGTCGCCCGGTTCCGCGCCCAGGGACAATCGGTGGGCGTCCTTGCGGTCGACCCCACCAGCCCCTTCAGCGGGGGTGCCATCCTCGGTGACCGCATCCGGATGCAGGCCCACACCTCCGATGCGGGGGTCTTCATCCGGTCGCTGGCCACGCGTGGGTCGCTCGGGGGACTCTCCAGGGCCACCGGCGACTGCATCCGGGTGATGGACGCCATGGGGAAGGACGTCATCGTGGTGGAGACCGTGGGTGTCGGCCAGGACGAGATCGACATCGCCCAGATGGCGCACACCACCTTGCTGGTCACCGTGCCGGGGATGGGCGACGACATCCAGGCCATCAAGGCCGGCATCCTCGAGGTGGCCGACGTCTTCATCGTCAACAAGGCCGACCTCGACGGCGCCGACCGCACCGTCCGCGAGCTGCGGCAGATGCTCGAGCTCCGCAGCGCGCTCCGCCACCCGCCGGTGGAGCACGATCGGCAGCACCGACTGAAGACGCGCGCCGCCGGGAAACCCGCCCCGCCGCCGCCACCCTCCGACGAGTGGGAGCCGCCCATCCTCAAGGTCGTCGCCGCCCGCGATCAGGGGCTCGAGCCGGTGATGGAGGCCGTCGCCCGGCACCGCGAGTTCCTCGAGCGCACCGGTCAGCGCGCCGAGCGCGAGCGGGCCCGGGCGCGGATGCAGTTCCTCGCCCTCCTGCGGAGCCTCCTCCTCCAGTCCGCCCTCGACCGGCTCGAGGCAGAGAAGGGCCGGCTGGACGAGGTCGCGCTCGCCATCTCCCGGCGGGAGGCAGACCCCTACGCGCTCGCGGAGACCCTCGCTCGTCAGCTGGCCACCTGACCGATGCCCGCGCCCGCCCGCCCCACGGATGCCCTGCTCGTCGAAGGCCTCTGCCGCCGCCTGGGGCTGGACGCGCTCGACTCGGTGGAGGGGCTCGCCGCGCTCACCCACAAGAGCTTCATCAACGAGCACCGGGACGAGGGCGCGGACAACGAGCGGCTGGAGTTCCTCGGCGACGCGGTGGTGGACCTCGCGGTGAGCCACCGGCTGATGGAGCGCTTCCCCGGCGCCGACGAGGGCGAGCTCTCCAAGCTGCGCGCCCTGCTGGTCAACGAGGAGAGTCTCGCCCGGGTGGCCCGGCAGCTCGGGCTCGGAGACTTGCTCCGGATGGGCCGGGGCGAGGAGATGACCGGTGGCCGCGACAAGAGCTCCGTCCTCGCCGACGCGCTGGAGGCGGTCATCGGCGCGGTCTACCTGAGCACCGGGCTGCCCGGCGCCCTCTCGGTGGTGGACCGCCTCTTCGGCGATCTCCTCCAGGGCGTGGCCGAGGGGAAGAGCGGCGAGGACTGGAAGACCCGGCTCCAGGAGCTGGTCCAGACCCGCCTCCGCCAGTCACCTCGCTACCGGGTGGTGAGCGAGGAGGGACCGGACCACTCCAAGACCTTCGAGGTGGAGGTCACCGTGGGCACGGAGCTCTTTGCCCGGGCCCGGGGCCGCTCCAAGAAGGAGGCGGAGCAGGCGGCGGCGCGAGAGACGTTGACGATGCTCGATTCCGAGGCCAAGAAGGACCCTGGCGCGCGCTGAAGGCCGCGCCGCCTGGCAGCTGCCACCCACCCTGGAGTGACGACACCCGCAATGCGACTCGCCCGCACCGCCGCAGTGTTCGCCGCGCTCGCCCTCGTGGCCTGCGAGAAGCAGTCCCCCCCCACGCCGCCGCCCGGGCCGTCGAGCTCGCCCGCGGCGCCGAGCCAGTCTCCGCCGCCGGCGGCCGAGACGCCGCTGGCCTCGGGAGGCCCGTGGATGAGCAAGGCCCAGGCAGGAAAGGACCTCTGGGCGACCCTCAAGACCAGCAAGGGCGACATCGTCGTGAAGCTCTTCAGCAAGGACGCGCCGAACACCGTCGCCAACTTCGTCGGGCTCGCCACCGGCGAGAAGGAGTGGGTCGACCCGCGCGACAACCAGCGCAAGAAGACCCCGCTCTACGAGGGCACCGAGTTCCACCGCGTCATCCCCAACTTCATGATCCAGGGTGGAGACCCCACCGGCACCGGTCGTGGTCAGCCCGGCTTCACCTTCCCGGATGAGCTCGGCAGCGGCCGCAAGTTCGACAAGAAGGGCTTGCTCGCCATGGCCAACCGCGGCGCGGACACCAACGGCAGCCAGTTCTTCATCACCACGTCGACGCCCGGCCACCTCAACGGCAAGCACACCATCTTCGGCGAGGTGGTCAGCGGCTACCCGGTGGTGGAGGCCATCTCCGCGGTGAAGACCATGATGGGCAACCGGCCGGCCGACCCGGTGACGCTGGTCTCGGTCACCGTGTCTGACAAGCCGCCCCGGAGCTAGTAGAGGGGGCCCCTCGAGGCGACGAAAGGAACCGCACGATGGCAATGGTCGACGAGGTGAAGGCCGGGAAGGACCTGTACGCGCACTTCGACACCACCGAGGGCAAGGTGGTGGTGAAGCTCTTCAGCAAGGACGCGCCGAAGACGGTGGAGAACTTCGTCGGGCTCGCCACCGGCGAGAAGGAGTGGACCGACCCCACCACCCGCGCGAAGAAGACGGGCACACCGCTCTACGACGGCACCATCTTCCACCGCTGCATCGCCGACTTCATGGTCCAGGGCGGAGACCCGCTCGGTCGCGGCACCGGCGGCCCCGGCTACCAGTTCGGGGACGAGTTCGGCAGCGGCCGCAAGTTCGACAAGCCAGGGCTGCTCGCCATGGCCAACGCCGGCCCGAACACCAACGGCAGCCAGTTCTTCATCACGGTGGTGCCAACGCCGTGGCTCAACAACAAGCACACCATCTTCGGCGAGGTCGTCTCCGGCCAGGACATCGTCCACCGGGTGGCCAACGAGATTCCCAAGGGGGCGGGTGACCGGCCCCGGACCGACGTCCGCATCAACAAGCTCACCATCTCCGCCCAGCCCTGAGGCCCCGGGGCTCGGCCCCGCCACGTTTCCGGGGAGGCGCCTGCTCGCGGGCCCCCTCCAGACCACCTCCTCGATGACCGTCCAGCACTCAGGATTCGCCGCGCTCCTCGGCCGCCCCAACGTGGGCAAGAGCACGCTGCTCAACCGCCTGGTGGGGGAGAAGATCGCCATCGTCTCGCCGAAGCCGCAGACCACCCGGACCCGCATCACCGGCGTGGTCACCCGGCCCGAGGGACAGGTGGCCTTCGTGGACACCCCTGGCATCCACGAGGCGAAGGGCGCGCTCAACCGGGCGATGGTGGACGCGGCGCTCGCCGCGCTCGAGGACGTCGACGTCGTCCTTCTCCTGGTGGAACCCTCGCTCGGGCCGGACGGGAAGACGCCCCAGGTCACGCCCGGCGTCCGGACCATCCTCGAGCGGCTGGCGCCGGTGAAGAAGCCGGTGCTCCTGGTGGTGAACAAGGTGGACACGGTCCCCAAGCCGCTGCTCCTGCCGTTCGTGACGGCGCTCGGCGAGGTCCGGCCCTTCGACGAGGTGCTCCTCGTGTCCGCGCTCGCCGGCGACGGGGTGGAGGACCTCCTCGCGAGGACGTTCGCCCACCTCCCCGAGGGGCCGCCGCTGTTCGATGCGGAGACCTTCACCGACCAGCAAGAGATCGGGCTCGCCGCCGAGCTCATCCGCGAGCAGGTGCTCCGCCACACCCGGCAGGAGGTCCCGCACTCGGCCGCGGTGGTCATCGACGCGTTCGACGAGAGCGAGCGCGCGCCGCGCCCGGGCACCAAGCCCGGCGGCCTCCAGGGCCTGGTCCGCATCCACGCGACGCTCTTCGTGGAGAGAGACAGCCAGAAGGCCATCGTCATCGGCAAGCGCGGCGCGATGCTGAAGGCGATCGGCACCGACGCGCGAAAGGCGCTGGAGCGCCTCCTCGGCACCCATGTCTACCTGGACCTGCGGGTGAAGGTGGAGCCGCGCTGGACCGAGAGCGAGCGCGGGCTCAAGAGAGTGGGGCTGAGGTGAGGCCGCTGGTCGCCATCCTCGGCCGCCCCAACGTGGGGAAGAGCACGCTCTTCAACCGCATCGCCGGGCGGCGTCTGGCGCTGGTGCAGGACGTGCCCGGCGTCACCCGCGACCGCCACTACGCCGACGCCGAGTGGCAGGGACGGCAGATCGCCCTCGTCGACACCGGCGGCTTCGTCCCGGAGGAGGCGAGCGGGCTCGCGGCGCAGGTGCGGGCCCAGGCGGAGCTGGCCGCGGCCGAGGCCGACGTGGTGCTCATGGTGGTGGACGGGCGGAGCGGGCCCATCGCCGCCGACGAGACGCTCGCGCGGGCGCTCCGCCGGACGGGGAAGCCGCTGCTCCTGGTGGTCAACAAGCTCGACTCACCAGCCGCGGCCGAGACGGGGACCGGAGACTTCTACCGGCTCGGCATCCCCGACCTGTTCCCGGTGTCCGCCGAGCACGCGCTCGGGATGGACGCGGTCCTGGACGCGGTCGTCGCCAGGCTTCCTCCGCCGCCCGAGGCGTCCGCGGAGGAGACTCCAGAAGAGAACGCGCCGGTCCGCCTCACCATCCTCGGCCGCCCCAACGTGGGGAAGAGCACGCTCCTCAACGCGCTGGTCCACGAGGAACGCGTCGTGGCGAACCCCGAGCCCGGAACCACCCGCGACCCCATCGACACCACGCTGGTCCACGGCGGCCGCCGCTTCGTCCTCACCGACACCGCCGGCATCCGGCGCCGGAAGGCGGTGGGGGAGAGCGTGGAGAAGATCAGCGTGCTCGCGGCGCTCCGGAGCATGGAGCGTGCGGACGTCGCGGTCCTCGTGCTCGACGGCACCGAGCCCGGCGTGGACCAGGACGCGCGTCTGGCGGGGCTCGTCGCCGAGCGGGCCCGGGCGCTCCTGGTGGTCGTCAACAAGTGGGACCTGGTCATGAAGGACCCGCGCACCGAGAAACGGACGCGCGAGGAGCTGAAGTGGACGCTGAAGTTCGTGGCCTACGCGCCCATCGTCTTCGTCAGCGCGCTCACCGGGTCCAAGGTGGACAAGGTGCTCGACCTCGCGGCCGGCCTCCAGGATTCCTTCCGCATGCGCGTGCCGACCCCCGCGCTCAACAAGCTGCTCGGCCAGCTGGTCGATGCGCACCCGGCGCCCATCGTCGACGGCCGGCCGCTCCGGCTGTACTACATCGCCCAGGTTGGCACGGCCCCGCCGGCGTTCGCCATCACCACCAACCGTCCGGAGAAGGTCCCCGAGGCCTACAAGCGGTACGTCTCGAACCAGCTCCGGGAGGCCTTCGGACTGCGCGTGCCCCTGCAGCTGTTCTTCCGGGAGAAGCCAGGCAAGGCCAAGCGGCTCGCCCGCAGGCGCCCTCACGCCCGTCGTTGACGTCCAACCATCCGGATCTCTACAGTGCGCGCCCTTTCCGGGCCCCAAGCAAGAAGGACACCAGGACACCACGTGGCACAGGATCGGATGAGTCGACAGGAGCTCCGCGCGCCGGACGCGTTCCAGCGGGTGGGGGTCGGTGCGGAGGGCTGGATCGCGCAGCGGAAGACCGCCGTCGTCGGCGCGGTCCTCGTGGCCCTCGCGGTGTTCTTCGCGGTGATGCTGGGGCGGAGCCTCTTCGAGAAGAAGGAGGAGAAGGGGCGCGCCGCCCTCGGGACGGCCATCGGCATCCTGTCGCGTCCGGTCCAGGCGGACATCCCGCCCGGGGCCGCCGAGGACCCGCCGCCCTTCAAGTCGGAGCAGGAGCGTGACCAGACGGCGGTCAAGGCCCTCTCCACAGTCCTGAACACCTATCCCGGCACCCGGGCCGCGCTCACCGCGACGCTGCCGCTCGCGGCCACCGAGGTCCGCCTCGGCCAGCTCGATACCGCCATCGGCCACTTCGAGGACTACCTCCGGGGCGCTCCGTCCTCCGAGCCGCTGCGGACCGCGGCCCTCGACGGGCTTGGCCACGCGCGCGAGGCAAAGGGCGAGCTGCCGCAGGCGCTGGAGGCCTACGAGCGGATGGCGCGGGAGGAGAGCGCCGGGTTCGAGGCGGGCATGGGCGCGTTCCACCGCGCGCGGATCCTCGCGCTGATGGGGAAGAAGCAGGAGGCGGCCCAGGCGTTCGCCGAGCTCGTCTCCGCGAACCCCGGCACCTCGGCCGCGCGCCTCGCCCAGGAGCGGCTCTCGGCGCTGGAGACCGAGGGCTTCAAGGCCACCGTCGCCCCCAGGCCGGACGCGGGATGAGCCGGACCGCGCTCCTCACCCTGGCCGTGGCGGCGCTGGGTGCCTGCGCCGGGCGGGCGCCGGTGCTGGCCGATCCATTCTCTCGCGAGCGCGCGCCCCCGCTGGCCGTCTACAGCATCGACTACTGGCACGCGATGGTCGAGCGCTCGACCACCATGGAGTTCGTACCGCGCGAGTTCGCCACCCCGGCGGTGGACCCGACCTCGGGCCGGGTGGTGGTGGGGACGCGCGACGGCGTGCTCCGCAGCGTCACCATCGACGGGAAGATTCGCTGGGCGGTCTCCACTCCCGCGCCCTTCTACGCGGGCGTGCTGATCCGCGACGGCGTCGTCTACTCCCCCGGCGGCGACGGCATTCTCCGCGCGCTGAAGGCCGACACCGGCGCGGTCATCTGGGCCTACGACTGTGGGGAGGAGCTGGTCACGGTGCCGGTGCTCGCCGAGGGCCGGGTCCTGGTGGCCTCCCAGTCCGCTACGCTCTACGCGGTGGACGCCACGGAGGGGAAGTGGATCTGGCAGTACCGGCGCACGCCTCCGGCGGGCTTCATCCTCCGCGGAGCCAGCACGCCGGTGGTCCGGGACGGCGTCGTGTACCTCGGCTTCTCCGACGGGCACGCGGCCGCGCTGGACGCCAAGACCGGCGGCGCCATCTGGGACCGCGTTCTCTCCACCGGCACCCAGTTCATCGACGTGAGCAGCACCCCGGGGTTCGACTCCGCTGGCCACCTCATCGTCGCCTCCTACAAGGACGGGCTCTTCGCCCTCGACGCCAAGACCGGTGACACGCTCTGGCAGAGCACGGCCTCCGGGCTGGCGTACGTCCTGGTGCGGGGCTCGGTCATCTTCGCCGCCGGCGAGGATCGGCTCGGCGCCTACAGCGCCGAGACCGGGAAGACCATCTGGCTCCTGCAGCTGCCCGACCGGGCCGGCCAGCAGCCGGCGTTCGCCTCCGGGCTGCTCCTGGTTCCCACCGGGCGATCGCTGCTCTTCGTGGACCCGGTGAGCGGGAAGATCCTCCGGCGGTTCGACCCCGGCAAGGGAGTCACGGCGACGCCAGGCGTGTACGGGCCCGACGCGCTGGTCCTGTCGAACCTGGGGTTCGTCTACGGACTGCACGTGACCCAGCCCGGAGCGATGTGAGCCGCGAGATCCGGGTGGTGGCGGCGCTCATCGAGACCGCCCCCGGACGGTACCTGGTCCAGCAGCGGTTGCCCGGGAAGAGCCGGGCGCTGCTCTGGGAGTTCCCCGGCGGCAAGGTGGAGCCGGGCGAGTCCGACGCCCAGGCGTTGATCCGCGAGGCGCGGGAGGAGCTCGGCGTGCGGCTCGAGGTGGGCCGGGAGCGCTTCGCCGTCCGCCACGCCTACGAGGACCTGACGGTGGACCTGCACCTCTACGATGCCCGCATCGTGGACGGCACGCCCGCGCCGCTCGGAGCCCACGCGCTGCGAGGCGCCAGCGCGGAGGAGATGCTCGGCATGCGCTTCTGCGAGGCCGACCTCCCGCTGCTCCGCCAGCTCGCGTCGGGGGGGCAGGGCAGGCTGCAGGGGTGATTCGCCGGACGTTCCAGCTCGTCCCGGGCATCGGTCCGTGGCGGGAGAAGGATCTCTGGGCCCGCGGCCTCGAGCGCTGGGAGGAGCTCCGGCAAGGCGGCGCGGACGTCCTGGGCCGGAAGCTCCACGAGACCGTGTCCGCGGCGATCGACCGGGCGGAGGCGGCGCTCGACGCAGCCGACCTACCCGCGCTGGTGCGGATGCTCCCGGCGCGCGAGCACTGGCGCCTGTGGCCGCTGGTGGCCGACGAGGCCCTCTTCCTGGACATCGAGGCGGACGGGGTGGGGGAGCGCCACCGGCCGACGGTGGCCGGCTGCCTCGACGCAGACGGCCTGGCGAGCTTCATCGAGGGCCGGAACCTCGACGCGCTGCCCGACCGGCTCGGCGCCCGGAGGGTGTGGGTCACCTTCAACGGCGGCTCGTTCGACCTGCCGGTGCTCCGGCACACGTTCCCCGGCCTCTCCCGGCCCGTTCTCCACCTGGATCTCAAGCCGCTGTGCCGCCGCATCGGCCTCGGCGGGGGCCTCAAGTCGGCAGAGGACCGGCTGGGCATCGCCCGGCCGCCGCACCTGCGCGGCCGCAGCGGGATGGACGCGGTGCTGCTCTGGCGCGCGTACCAGGGCACCGGTGACGTGGAGGCCCTGCGCTTCCTCGTGGAGTACAACCTCTACGACGCCTTCCAGCTCCGGGCGGTCGCGGACCATGCCTTCAACCGCGCCGCCGAGCGACTGAACTGGCCGGACCGCGTCCAGCCCTGGGACCGCGGCGTGGTGCTCTACGACCTGAGCCGGCTGCTCCTCGCGCTCGAGCCGACGGCGGGGGACCGGGCCCGCACCGACGCGGTGCGGATGCTCGAAGCGTGAAGTCCCCGGCCTGGATCCCGCCGTCCGGCGATACTCCGAGCATGCGCCCTCTGTCCTTCCTGGTCCTCGGCCTGGTCTCTGCTTGCGCCACCACACCGTCGGTCGGCTCCGCCACCGCGACGCCAGCCCCCAGCGTCGCGACGATCGCTCCACGTCCCGACGACGTGGGCTCGGTCGAGGGCGTCATGCGTGCCTTCTACGAGGTGACGAACGTCGCGCCGGGTGCGCCGCGGCAATGGGCGCGTGACCGCACGCTCTACGTCCCCTGGATTCGCTTCGTCGCGCTCGGGCCGGGGGCGACCGGCCGCACGAAGGTGACCGTCTGGACCCACGACGAGTTCGTCGCAGCCTCGGACCCATTGATGGCGAAGGGCTTCGTCGAGCGGGAGATCCACCGGGTGACGCGGCGCTACGGGGACATGGTCCACGTCGACTCGACGTACGAGATCCTGCCCGGACCTGATTCCCCGACGGGTGGGCGAGGGGTGAACAGCCTGGACCTCTACTTCGACGGGACGCGCTGGTGGGTGGCCAGCGTCATCTGGCAGTCGGAGGATGCGGCCCATCCCATCCCCCCGGAGCTGCTTCCACCCAAGTCGCCATCCGCTCATCGGCCCGAGTAGCTCGCGTGCGCCGGACGACGCCGGTCGACGCTCCGCGGTGCGTCCTTCCGCCGCATGCCTTTCGCCGGCCCGCTCCGCTGAGGTAGGCCACGGCACGGGTCCATGCCTCGCCGCCTCCTGATCATCGCCACGGTCTGCGCCGGCCTCACCGTGGTCGCGATCGAGCTCGTCATGCGCCGGCTCGCCACCGAGCCGCGTGCGCTTCCCGCCTCGGCGCACCGAGCGGGGATGAGCCCCGATGCTCCGCTGCCTGTGCTCTGGCCGGTGCCGTCCTACCGCCTCGTGGACCAGGACGGCCGGACACGGACCCCCGAGGAGCTGCGCGGATCGGTGTGGGTCGCGGACTTCATCTTCACCAGCTGCAAGAGCGTCTGCCCGGTGCTCTCGGCGAAGATGGTCCAGGTGCAGAGGGCCATCTCCGACCCGCGGCTGAAGTTCGTCAGCTTCTCGGTGGACCCCGAGCGCGACACCCCCGAGGCGCTGCGCGCGTACGCGAAGCGGTGGGCCCCGGACGAGACGCGGTGGACCCTGCTCGCCAACACCACCGCGAGCCTGGCCGAGCTGTCGAAGGGCATGAAGACCTTCGTCGAGCGCCAGCCGGACCCCGACGCCACCGTCCACGCCAGCGAGCTGTTCCTGGTCGACGGGAAGGGGAACGTCCGCGGCCTCTACGCCACCGACGGCGAGTTCTTCGCCGAGCTCGTCCCCGACGCCCGCCGCCTCCTCGCAGAGCTGGGGAGCTCCACGGCCGCGACCGCCACCGCCGTCGGAGGCGAGGACGGTGCAGCGCTCTACCGCCGCTTCGGCTGCGCCGGCTGTCACGACGTCCCGGCCATCGCGCCGTCGCTCGCGGGCCTCGCCGGACGAGCCGTGATGCTCGCCGACGGCCGGACGACGACAGCCACCGCCGAGTACCTCCGCGAGTCGATCCTCGACCCCGCGGCGAAGGTGGTCGCCACCTATCCTCCCTCGATGCCCGGCTACCGGGGTCAGCTCACCGAGGCGCAGCTCGGGGCGATCGTCCAGTACATCGAGAGCCTGAAGGGGGCCGCCGGTCCCTCGCCGGCGGCGATGGCCAGCGGCGGGGCGGCGGTGGATCCGGTCTGCGGCATGTCGATCCACGCCGGGTCGGACACTCCGCACGCCACCCACGACGGTCACACCGTGTACTTCTGCTCGGAGCATTGCCGGGATCGGTTCCTCGCCAACCCCGGCGCCTTCCCCGCCCGGACTCAGTGACGGCGGCGCTTGCGCTGCGGAGGTGGCTTCGGCCGCTCGCGGTCGCCGCTGGTGCGGAACTCGAGCCGCTGCTCGGGGATCTCCTTGCCGGTGCCGTCGTCGAACGTCGCCCCGGATTGCGCGTCCACCAGCACCGCGTATCGGTGACCCGGCTCGAGTGGCCGCAGCAGATCGATGCGGTAGCGGAGAGAGCCCGGACCCTCCTCGGGCACGTCGTCCGACTCCAGCGCCCGGTCCGACTCGTCCATCACCCGGACGCGGGCGTTGTGCAGCGCCTTGTTGCTCTCCACCAGCAGCTGCCGTGATGGTGGGACCACCGGCGTCTCCAGGCCGAGCAGGGCGTACCGCTCGATTCCTCCGTCCGGCAGGCCCACCACGAGATCGAGCACGAGCGGGATTGCGGGGCCGGCGTCGACCACCGCCACCGGCGGGCCCGCGTCGGGAACCGTCGGGAGAGGTCTCGTGCATCCCGCGGTCACTCCGAGGACACACAACTTCACCAGGTTCCAGGTGCGCATCGGCCGGCGGACGTTAGCTTGCCCACGCATGGCGGACACCTTCCGGTTCAGGAACCTCGACGGCTCGGGCCCGGCCCCGATCGGGCGGGTGCTGCGCTGGGCGCTGCTGGACCGAGTCGCCGGCCGCCGACGTCGCTCTCCGGCCCGGGCAGCGGTCCCGGAGGTGACGCCGGACGTGGAGAGCCTGCGGCTGCCGCCTCGCGAAGGGCTCCGGGTCACCTGGCTCGGGCACGCGAGCTTCCTCGTGCAGGGCGCCGGAACGTCGGTGCTGATCGACCCCGCGCTCGGCCCGCGCATCTCCGGCATCATCCCCCGCAACGCCGGGCCCGGGCTTCGCGTGGACCAGCTTCCGCGCATCGACGCCGCGCTGGTCACCCACAACCACTACGACCACCTCGACCTGCCCACGCTCCGCGCGGTCGGCGCTCCGGTCATCACCGGCCTCGGCACGCGCAACACGCTGAGAGACCTGCCCTGCACCGAGCTGGCCTGGTGGGACCGCATGCACCTCGGCGGCCTCACCGTCACCTTCGTTCCGTCCCAGCACTGGAGCCGCCGCGGCCTGGGTGACACCAACGAGTCGCTGTGGGGCGGCTTCGTCGTCGAGAACGGCGAGGTGCGCGTCTACCACGCCGGAGACACCGCCTACTTCGGCGGCTTCCAGGACATCGGGAAGCGCTTCCCGGGCCTCGACGCCGCGCTGCTCCCCATCGGGGCCTACGACCCCGAGTGGTTCATGCGCTCGCAGCACATGACTCCGGGGGACGCGACACAGGCCTTCGTCGACCTCGGAGCGAGGCGGCTGGTGGCCATGCACTGGGGCACCTTCAAGCTCACCGACGAGCCGCTCGACGAGCCGCCGCGCCTGCTCACGGCGGAGTGGGAGCGGCGGAAGCTGCCCCCCGACGCCCTCGCCATCCCGCCCATCGGCGGGTCGCTGGAGCTGCCGGGCGCGGCGGCGAGGGCGCGTCAGCCCGCGAGCTGATGCGCCTTCTGCGCGAGGCGGACCAGGTCCACCACCGACTCCGCGCCGAGCTTGGACATCACCCGCCCGCGGTGGACCTTGATCGTCTTCTCGGTCGTGCCCAGCTCGGCGGCGATCCGCTTGTTGGGCTTCCCCAGGGCCACGAGCGAGAAGACCTCGCGCTCGCGGGGCGTGAGCGTCGCGAGACGGTTGGTGGCCTCCTCCCGGACGGCCCGCGCCTCCCGCCAGGCGCGGCCGCGGGCGACCGCGCGGATGACCGCGTCGAGGACTGCCCCGTCCTCCGCCGGCTTCTCGAGGAAGTCGACCGCCCCCTCCTTCATCGCCCGCACCGAGCTGCGCACGTCCCCGTCGGCGCTGAGGAACACCACCGGCACCTGCATCCCGGCGCGCTGGAAGCGGGGGAAGAGATCGAGCCCCGAGGCATCCTCGAGCCACAGGTCGAGCAGCACGCAGTCGGGGACGGCGCGGGTGAGCGCCTCCGTCACCTCGCGCGCCGAGCGCAGCACGACCACGTTCAGCGCCGCGGTCCGGAGCAGCCGGGACAGGGCCGTGCAGACAGCCCGATCGTCGTCCACGACCCACACCACCGGAGCCGCCACCGAGTCGAGGTCCCTGAAGTCCATGGGCGGTCGTAGACTTAACAGAGTTGCATTCACATTGTGCTCCATGTGAGTTTTTCTTCGCGGAGCAAACCACTTCCATGAGTGGAACTGCCCATGGAGGGTGGGGGAGGTGCCGGGCAAGCGCGCCGTCCCCACTCTCCGCGCGCAACCGGTGAAGGTGACACACGTCATCCACGGCCTTCAGGTCGGTGGGCTGGAGCGGCTGGTGGTGGACCTGGCGGCCCGCTCGCGGGCGCTCGGCGTGGAGCCGGCGCTGGTCGCGTTCGGAGGGGATGGACCGGTCCGCGCCTGGGCGGAGGCGGCCGACATCCCGGTGACGTCGCTCGGGGCGGTCCGAGGCATGACGCCCGGGGCGGTCCAGGGGCTCGCCCGCGCCCTCTCCGGCGCCGCGGTCGCCCACGCCCACGACCTCGGTCCCTGGCTGAACGCCGTGGCGGCCCGGGTCTTCGCGCCGCGGACCCGGGTGGTCGCCACGTTCCATCAGCTCGCGCCGCCGTCGGGGCGGAAGCGAGGCGCGGCCCGGCTGGGCGCCCGCCTCAGCAGCGCGCTCGTCGCCTGCGGCGCGGAGGTGCGCAGCGAGCTCCGCGGCTGGGTCCCCGCCGGTACTCCGGTGGTCACCATCGGGAACGGGGTGGCGCTGGCCGGACCGGCGAGCCCCGAGCAGCGCGCCCGGGCCCGTGCCCGGATGGGTCTTCCCGCCGGAGCGGTCGCGGTGGGCTACCTCGGACGCATGCACCCGGAGAAGGGGCCGGACCTCCTGGTCGAGGCGATGGTCCGCCGGCTCCGGAACGTCCCCGAGGCCCATCTGGTCCTCGTCGGCAAGGGTCCGCTCGACGACGCGCTCCGGGAGGCCGCCGCTCCGCTGGGGCCGCGGGCTCACCTCCTCGGCGAGGTGGTGGACGGCGCGGCGGAGCTCCTGGCCGGGCTGGACGTCTATGCCCAGCCCTCCCGCAGGGAGGGACGCTCGGTGGCGATGCTCGAGGCGATGGCCGCCGCGCTCCCCACCGTGGCCCACGCCCTCCCGGCGGTGACCGAGCTCCATCCGGACGGAACGACCGCGGTGCTCGTCCTGCCGGAGGACGTGAACGCCCTCGGCGAAGCGCTCCTCGGTCTGGTGCACGACCCGGCGCGCCGTGGGGCCATGGGCGCGGCGGCGAGATCGCGGGTGGCTGCCTTCTCCATGGACGCGATGGTCGAGGCCTACGTCCGGCTGTGGCGGGCGTCGGTCCCGGTGCGGGCATGACGCAGGTCGTGCACGTGCGCTCCGCCCAGGGCCTGTACGGCGCGGAGCGCTCGCTTCTCGCCCTCGCCGCGGCGACCGAGCCTCCCTTCGAGCCCCGGGTGGTGAGCCTTCTCCGTCCCGGCCGGGAGGACGTGCTCGGCGCGGCAGCCGGCCGGCTGGGCATCCCCGCGACCCGCGTCGACGCCCGGGGGAGGCTGTCCCCGACGGCGCTCGGACCCCTGGTTCGTCTGGCGCGGGGCGGCCTGCTCCATGCGCACGACTACAAGGCGCTGGTGCTCGCCCTGGCCGCGGGGGCGCTCGCCCGCGTCCCGGTGGTGGCCACCTTCCACGGCGACACCGGACACATGCCTCGCGTGGTCCTCTACGAGCGCTTCGCCCGCTGGGCCGCGCGCTTCACCACCGGCGTCGCCGCCACGTCGGAACCGCTCGCGCAGCGGATCCGCGCCGCCGCGCCGCGCACACCGGTCCACGTCATCCCCAACGGCATCCCGGTGGGACCGCTGCCGACCCCCGCCGGGCGTGCCTCCGCGCGCCAGGCGCTGGGCCTCCCCGCCAGCGTTCCGGTGGTGGCCTTCGTCGGCAGGCTCTCACCGGAGAAGGCCCCCGAGGTCCTCCTCCGCGCCATCCGGGGCACGTCGCTCCGACTCCTCGTCGCCGGGGAAGGCCCGTTGCGGACAGCGCTCGAGGCGGAGGCGGATCCCGAGCAGGTGCGCTTCCTCGGCTTCCTCCCGGACGTCGGCACGGTGCTCGCGGCTGCGGACGTGCTCGCCCTGCCGTCGCGCACCGAGGGACTGCCGATGGCGGCGCTGGAGGCGATGGGCGCCGGGCTCCCGGTGGTGGCGAGCGCGGTGGGTTCGCTGCCCGAGGTCCTGTCCGACGGAGCCGGGGTACTGGTCCCGCCGGGCGACGTCGCGGCTCTCCGGCGCGCGCTGGAGCAGCTGTCCGTCCCCGGGGAGCGCGGCGCAGTGGCGGCAGAGGCACGGCGACGGGTCGAGTCGCGCTACTCGGCCGGCACGATGGCGAGGCGCTACCGCGAGCTGCTCTATCAGCCGGCGCTGGACAGCACGCGCGGCCGGGCTGGCTCGCCGCTGCTCCACGCCCGGTAGAGCTCGACCAGGCGGGCGCCGATGCGCCGCCAGTCGTGTTCCTGCGCCACCTGCCAGGCTGCGTCCGTGAGCCGTCCCCCGAGGCCGGGCTCGCGCCGCAGCCGAAGGAGCGCGTCCACGAACTCGTCCGGCGTCTCGGCATGGAGGAGGTGTGCTCCGTCCCGGAAGGGCAGGCCCTCGGACGCGAGGCGGGTGGCGACGATGGGGACCCGGGCGATCGCAGCCTCCAGCACCTTGAGCCGCGTGCCCGAGCCGGCGCGGAGCGGCATCGCGGTGGCGAAGGAGCGCTGGAGCCAGGGCGCGACGTCGTCCACTCGCCCCGTGACCTCCACGTCGTCGGCGGCGAGCTCCAGTACCGCTCGGGGCGGCTTCCGGCCGATGAGCGCCAAGCGCAGGCCGGGATACGCCTGCCGGACCCGCGGCCAGATCTCCCGGGCGAGGACCACCGCCGCGTCGACGTTGGGGCGCCAGTCGTACGAGCCGACGAAGGCGACGGTGTTCCGCGGGTCGGGGCCCGGCGGGAGCTGGCGCAGCTCCACGCCGTTGGGGACGAGGTGCACCTCTCGCGCGCCGGCCCGGCGGAGCGCCGCAGCGTCCAGCTCGGAGCAGCAGAGCACCGCGTCCATCCCCTGGACGGTGCGGGTCTCGAGCCTGGCGATGGCCGCGGCCTGACGGCGCAGGACGGTGCTCAGGGGCCAGGGGGAGACCTCCGCCAGTCGCTGTGCCACCTGCGCCTCGACGTTGTGAGCGTCCATGACCGCCCGGGCATTCGGCGAGAGCGCACGCGCATCGGGGAGCAGCTGCGCGGCATGGAGGTGGTCGAAGTGCACGAGGTCGACCGCGTGCTCCGAGAGGAGGCTCCGGAACGCAGCGCGTAGGCTCCGCCCGCCGTAGCGCGTGTAGCCCACCGGCCGTCCCCCCAGGACGCCGCGTGCCTCGGCCAGGGCGCCCGGAAGCCCCCCGGCCTCGCGCGCGGTGATGACCCGGCCACGGAGCTCGGCGCGCAACCCGGCTGCGTCGCCACCGGGGAGGTCCGGGGCAAGCACCGTCACCTCGAACGCGTCGTCGAGCGCCCGCAGCAGCTGGAGGCCACGGAGCGTGCCCCCGGAGTCTGCGGGAAAGGGGATCCTTGGGACAACGAAGAGAATTTTCACCGGGAAAGGCTTGCGCTCCCTCCGCGCTGCGGGGAAACCTGCGCTCCGCCGGTCGCCGCGCCAAGGGGAGCTGGGTGCGCCGGTGGTGGTGTCGCCTCCGCCCCCCTCACCGGAGTGTCCGATGATTCACGAACTCGCGCGCAACTGGGGCTTCGTCGCCCTCCGGGGTGCGCTCGCCGTGGTGTTCGGGCTGATCGCCTTCTTCGAGCCAGCCTCCGCCTTCGCTGCGCTCGTCCTGCTCTTCGGGGCCTACGCCTTCGTGGATGGCGTGTTCGCCCTCATCGCCCTCTTCCGCGGAGCGTCCAAGGACCGCTTCTGGGTCCTGGTGCTCGAGGCGGTGGTGGGCATCGGAATCGGCGTCCTCACCATCGCCCGGCCGGCGGCCACCGCGCTGGCGCTGCTCTACTACGTGGGCATCTGGGCCATCCTCACCGGCATCTTCGAGGTGGCGGCGGCCATCCGGCTGCGCAAGGAGATCACCGGCGAGTTCTGGCTCGGCCTGGCCGGCGTCCTCTCCATCGCCTTCGGCGTGCTCCTGTTCGCCATCCCGGGGGCGGCCGCGCTGGCGCTGACGGTGTGGATCGGCGCCTACGCCTTCATCTTCGGGGTGATGCTGATCCTGCTCGCCTTCCGGCTCCGGCGGTTCTCCGAGGGCCACCGGCCAGCAGGGACCGGCACCCCCGCGGCCAGCGTCAGCCGCTGATCGGCGACGCCCCCGGCTCCATCCCCCGGGTCAGCGACTCGAGCACGAGGGCGAAGCTCTGCCAGGGGCGCCCGGTGGCCCGGTGCATCCCGACGGTGCAGGGGTGGTTGGAGAGGAGGTGGACGTCGAAGGGGCGGCGGGCGATCTCCTCCGCCTCCGCCCGGGTGGCGGACGCGGTGAGCTCCGGGTGGAGGAAGCCGCGATCTCCCGCGAACCCGCAGCACCCGGCGCGGTCGGGCACCACCACCTCGTCCGCCACGGCCCGGCCGATGCCCACCAGCTTCGGCACGAGACCCATCTCCACCAGCGAGCACACCGGGTGGATGCAGGCGGAGCCGAGGCGCCGGTCCATCCGCAGCCGGGGCAGCAGCGTGTCGTGGACGAACTCGACCGAGTCCAGGATGCGCAACCGGTCGAAGCGCTCCTGGTTCGCCGGCGTCAGCACCGCCCGCGCCTCGCGGAACCCGTGGGCGCAGGAGCTGCCCTCGACGACGACGGGCAGCCGACCCTCGGCGCTCCATCGCCAGAGCCGCTCCAGGGTGGCGTTGCTCATCGCGACGTCGCCCTCGACGTAGCCCTTGGAGTGCCAGGGCGTGCTGCAGCAGGCGCCGGTGATGTCCTCCGGGATGTGCACCGGGACGCCGGCGCGACGGGCGAGCGCCACCAGCGCCTCGGGCACGGTGGGCCGCTCGGGCTCTCCCTCCGCCGGCCCGAAGATGCGCAGCACGCACGCCGGGAAGTAGATGGCCTGCGCGCCATCGGCGGTGGTGCGGGGCAGGGGAGGGGCGGCACCGGGCATGTCGGGGGTCCAGCGGGGAACCACGTCGTCGCCCAGCAGCGCCCGGAGGCCGCCGGTCAACGCGCCCATCGCCCCGTTCCCGACGACCGACGCGAGCACGTGCCCCGCGGCGAGGCCGGCGCGGGCCATCCGCTCGGTGGCGCGGGGAGCGGTCGCGGCCGCCAGCCCCGCCTCGCGACCGAGGGCGGAGTGCGCGTCGGCCCGGAACCGCTTCACCAGCGCGCCGGTGTCGATCGACACCGGGCAGCGCGTCTGGCACATGCCGTCGCCGGCGCAGGTCTCGAGGCCGGCGTACCGGAAGTCCCGCCGGATCTCCTCGGCCACCGTTCCTCCGGGCCGGCGCTCCAGCTCGCGCCGGACCACGATGCGCTGGCGCGGGGTCAGGGTGAGCTCGCGGCTCGGACAGACCGGCTCGCAGAAGCCGCACTCGATGCACATGTCGGCCTCGCGCTCGATCGACGGGAGCGACTTGAGGTCCTCCAGGTGCGCCCTGGGTCCGGTGGGGACGATCACCCCCGGGTTGAGCAGATGCTCGGGGTCCACCAGCGCCTTGAGCCGGCGCATGATCGCGAGCCCCTCCGGGCCCCACTCCGTCTCCACGAAGGGGGCCATGTTCCGTCCGGTGCCGTGCTCGGCCTTCAGCGCGCCGTCGTACTTGCGGACCACCAGGGGAACGAGGTCATCGATGAAGCGCGCGTACTGGTCCACCGCTGCCCGATCGTTGAAGGACTGGGTGACCACGAAGTGCAGGTTCCCGTCCTTGGCGTGGCCGAAGATGATCGCGTCGTCGTAGCCGTGCGTGCGGAAGAGGCCCTGGAGGTCCACCGCCGCGTCGGCGAGGTGGGGGATCGGGAAGCACACGTCCTCGATGATGACGGTGGTGCCGCTCCTCCGGACCCCGCCCACCGTGGGGAAGAGCCCCTCCCGCACTCGCCAGAATCTCTCCTGGATCTCCGGGTCGCGGGTGAACTCCCCGGGAGCGATCAGCGGGAGGGAGCGGGTCACGCTGGCCGCCGCGCCCTCCAGCGACGGCAGCTCCGCTTCCTTCCCGGTCTGGAACTCGCAGAGGAGCGCGGCGGGCGCGGCGCCGAGGTGGCGCAGCTCGGTGGGCATCCCGGGCTTGCCGGCGGCGGCGCGAAGGCTGGCGGCGTCGAGGAGCTCCAGCGCGCGGGCGCCCGCGTCGCGCAGGGGAGCGATGGCGCCGCAGGCGGCGTGGATGTCGCCGAAGAAGAGCAGCCCGGTGGACTTGTGAGGGAGCACCGGCACGGTGTCCATCACCGCCTCGGCGATGAAGGCCAGCGTTCCCTCCGAGCCCACGAGGAGGTGGGCGAGGATGTCGATGGGCCGCTCGAAGTCGACGAAGGCGTTGAGCTGGTATCCGGTGGTGTTCTTCATCCGGTACTTTGCGCGGATGCGGTCGACCATCGCCGGGCGGGATCGCACCTCGTCCCGGAGATCCCGGAGGCCCGCGTGCAGCGCCGGCTCGCGGGCATGCAGCTGGGCGTCGGCCTCGTCGGCTCCGCTGTCGATGACCGTCCCCGAGGGGAGGACGAAGGTCAGCGAGCGGAGGGTGTGGTAGCTGTTCTGCTCCACGCCACAGCACATCCCGCTCGAGTTGTTGGCGAGGATGCCGCCCAGGGTGCAGGCGCGGATGCTCGCCGGGTCCGGCCCGATCTTCCGTCCGAAGGGCCGGAGGAGCTGGTTCAGGTGATCGCCGATCATCCCCGGTCGGGCGCGGATGCGGAGCCCGCCGTCCTCGACCGTGGCCGAGCGCCAGTGCCGCGCGACCTCCACCAGGATGCCGTCGGAGAGCGACTGGCCGGAGAGGCTCGTCCCGGCGGCGCGGAACGTGAGCGGGACATGGCGCTCCCGGCTCAGGGAAAACAGCTCACGGACCTCCTCGACGCTGCCGGCGAGCACCACCGCCTGGGGCAGCAGCCGGTAGAAGCTCGCGTCGGAGGCGAAGGCCACGCGATCCAGGGGCCGGCTGAGGACCCGCTCCGGGGCGGCGCACCGGCCGAGCGCGTCCACGAGGTCGATCGCAGGCGGGAGCAGCTGTGCGGAGTCGGTCCCCATGCGGGCGCACTAGAAACCCTCGCTGGACCCGTTTCCAGCCCCACCCCGACGAGCGCGCGCCTCAGCGAGGCGGCAGGGTCGGGTCGGAGACGCGTCCCGGATCGGTCGGGGAGCGCGCAGGAGAGTAGGGCGCCGTGGGGTACGGATTTCCGCACTGGCAGACCCGGCAGCCGCGCGCGGCGTCGCGGGTGCAGTCCGGCGTGGTGGCGCAGCGAATCCCCTTCGACTCGGGACAGAGGTCCTTGTCGTTCATCGCGCAGGCTGGAGCGAGCAGGAGCGCGACCGAGAGAGCAAGCGAGCGCAGGCGCATGGGCCCAACCTAGCCAGTTCTCAGCGGGAGGAGAGCTGCTTTCCGACCCAGAGGCTCTTGGGGATCATGCAGTGCACGCCCTTGCGCACGTCGACCACCTGGCTCACCCGGCAGTCGCCGGCGATCGCGGTGAGCGAGTAGGCCTCCTCCCGGCTCAGGCCCTTGCGGGTGCTGAGGAACTCCACCATCTCCGAGACGGCGTTCACCATCGCCTTGCCCAGGTCCTCGTCGAAGCCGACCGTGATCCAGTGCGTCTTGGTCTCGATGCGGGGCCAGGTGAGCTTCATCTCGTGATGCACGATGGGCTGGATCTCGATGGACTCGAACGAGCACTCCAGGGCGGTGAGGTTCACCTCGCCATTGCCCTGGGCGCAGTGGGAGTCGCCGGTCCAGATCAGCCCGCCCTCGAGGAAGACCGGGATGAAGATGGTCGAGCCGGCGGTCAGCTCGTTGATGTCCATGTTCGACCCGTTCTTCCAGGGCCGGAGCGTGCTCACCGGGGCCATCGGGTCCTTCGCCCCGCCCTTGCGCGGGGAGGGATCGTCCGGGTCGATTCCCACCGCGAGCGTTCCCGGGAAGGGACGGATCGGGATCTCGATGCCCGGCTTGAAGACCGTCGTCCCTTTCTTCGGATCGAGGTCGAAGTAGTGGACGTACCCCTCGGGGAACTGCGTGGCCAGCGCGCCGATGGTGGGGAACTCCTTGCCCGGGAGGTTGAAGTTCGTACCGACCTTCTTGGGGACGATCTTCCGGATGCGGATCTCCAGGACGTCGCCGGGCTTCGCGCCCTTCACGAAGATGGGGCCGGTGAGCGAGTGGGGACCGCCGCCCGGATTCGCCTTCCGCAGCTCGACGATCTTCTCCATCGTCGTGCCCTTCTGGATCTGATCCTTCGAGTGCATCAGCGTCTCGATGGAGACGATGTCGCCGGACTCGATGGTGAGCTTCGGAGGCTCCTTCGGGTCCAGCCATCCCCACTGGACCGTGTCCGGGGTGGCGGAGAGCCGGTGCGTCTTCGGCGCAGGTTCGGCGAGCGCGGCGGTGGAGAGCACGGCGATCCCGAGCAGCAGCTGGCAGGCGACCTTCGTGGACATGGGTTTCCCCTCGGTCAAGCTGCCGGGGCGGCAGCCGACGCAGGGTAGGAGCCTGGAACTCCGAGCGTCAAACCGACCGTTCGGTTCGCGTCTCCGCCGTTTCCACGACTGGTGGCACCGCCCGCCCGCGCGCCGACTGGACCAGGACGATGCCGGCGGCCACCGCCGCGAGGCCGAGCCCGTCCAGCGGGCGGACCGACTCGCCGAGCAGGAGCGCTCCGAGGCCGAGCCCGAAGATGGGGGTGAGGAAGTAGAAGGCGCTCACCCGGCTGGCCTCGCCGTGGCGCAGGAGCCAGAACCAGAGGAACGTCGCCCCGAGGCTCATCACCCCGATCAGGTAGGCCAGGCTGACGGTGAACTCGGCGCTGGGGACGAGTCGCGGCGCCCCCTCGAGCAGCAACGTCAGCGGGAAGAGCACGAGCGATGCGGCGCCGAGCTGCAGCGCGTTCGCCGCCAGGAGGTCCTCGGACGTCCGCAGCCGCTTGAACACCAGCGTCGAGCCGACCAGGGCGACCACTCCGAGAAAGGCGAGGAGGACGTCCCCGGGCCGGGCGGCCTGCGTGCCGGCGCGGGCCGACATTGCGATCAGGACGCCCCCGAAGCCGAGCAGCAGCCCGACGACCTTCCGCGCGGTGAGCGGCTCGTCGAGGAGGGCCGGGGCGACCAGGGCGAGAAGCAAGGGATTCGTGCTGGCGATGATGGCGCCCATTCCGGACGAGAGGTGACGCAGCGCCTCGTAGGTGCACCCCAGGTAGCAGGCGTTGGCCAGCAACCCGTAACCCACGATCTGGATCCACGCCGAGCGGGTGCGCGGCCACGGCCTGCGCAGGGCGACCACGATCGCGGCCATCAAGAGCGACGCGATGGCGAAACGGACGGTGAGCACCCACAGTGGCTGGCCCATCCGGGAGAGGACGCGGCTGGGGACGAAGGCCGAGGACCAGAGGAAGACGTAGAGGAGCGCCAGCCCGGTGCCGGCGCGGCCGTGGGCGCTGAGGTCGCGGGAGGTCATCGTCCGCCCGGACACTCGCATCTCCACGCGCGCGTGCAATGCACAGTCGTGCTTCGTTCCGGCGGCCGGCTGCGCAGCGAACAGGGCCGGCGATGGTTATCGGCCACTGGAAGCGCGGATCAGCGACGCTTTCGCCGCGACGTGCCCCGCTCGGCCACCTCGAGCGCGGCGCGGGCGGACTCGGTGGGGTTCGCCCCCTCGGCGCGCCGGGCGTAGGTCCGCTCGGCACGGGCATCTGCCTTCTGCTGTGCTGGATCCGCGGCGTCGTCCCCGGGCAGCTCGACCCGGAGCTCCTTCACGATGCTCACGAGGGCCGCCGCGACGGGGAGGGCGAACAGGGCTCCGAACACGCCTCCCAGGCGCCCCCCGACGAGCAGCGCGACCAGGACACCCGCCGAGGGCAGCTTCAGCGTCCGTCCGTAGATGCGGGGGATGAGGAACCGGCTCTCGAACTCCTGGTAGGCCACCATCAGCACGAGGATGGCGATGGTGACCCCGGTTCCCCGCGACAACCCAGCGAGCACGGCCGGCGCCGTCGCCAGGATGCCACCGACGAAGGGGATCACGTCGGTGAGACCGGCGAACGCGGCAAGGGCGAGCGCCTCGGGCACCCGGAGCACGGTCAGCAGGACGAAGGTGAACACGGCGATGAGGACCGAGGTCACGATCTGTCCGCGGATATACCCGCCGACGATGGCTTCCAGGCTGATGAGCACCCGCGCGGTCCTCACGTGGAAGCGCCGCGGGATGAGCGCGTACACCACTCCGTGCATCCGTTCTCGGTCGGAGAGCAGATAGATGGTGAGGAAGATGGCCGTGACGCCGTAGCCGATGACCTCGGCCAGGCTCGCGCCGACTGCCAGCGCGGCACCGAGGTTTTCCCCTTTCACGAGTCGTCCGGGCTCGAGGCGACGGAGGCTCTGGGCGAGGCCGGCGGTCCGCTCATGGGAGGAGAGCGACGTGGCGAGCTCGTCACGGAACCTCGGAAGATCGCCCACGAACTTCATCCCCGCCCGCCAGATGGACGGCACGGTGACCAGGAGGACGACCCCGAAGAGGACGACTGCGCCCACGAAGACGACGGTGAGCGCCAGGCCCCGGCGCAGGTGGCGCGCCTCCAGCCAGCGGACGAGCGGGGCGAGCGTCCCGGCCAGCATCAGCGCGCAGGCGATGGTGACCAGGACCGGCACCAGGCGACCCAGGAGCCAGACCACCGCCACGACCAGCACGCCGAGGAGGATGCTGGTGGGGGAGATCTCGATGCGAAGGGAGCGGGAGTCGCCGGGAGGCGGGTCGGGGTCGGCCACGTCCCAGGAGTGGTGCCTGCCGGTCGGAAGCGCAGTCCTCGGGGCGAGGAGAGTGTCGCCCAGCGGTCGCCGGTCAGCGTCCGTGAATCCCGAGCAGGTCGTCGGCGAGCACGGCGCCGATCCCCACGGCGAGGCTCCCCAGGTAGATCACGGCGACCCCGAGCCAGCGGCGGCGGAAGGGGAAGGTGCGCGCCGCCAGGACCGTCAGCGTCCCGAAGGCCGCGCAGGCGAGGAGCACGAGAGCAACCCGCACCGGGCCGGCCGGGGTGACCGCGAAGGCGAGCTCTCCCTCGTCGGAGAACGGCGCCGTGCCCCGGAGAGCCCGGACCAGGTCGAAGGCGAGCGGGAACAGCCGGAGGCTGGCCTGGGTGAACGCCGCGGTGGCCCAGCCGAACGTGCGGTGCCGGCGCGCGACGGCGACCAGGACCCCCGCCAGCACCAGCGTGACCAGCGGCCCACCGGCCTTCCCCCAGAGCCAGAGCGCGTGGGAAACGGGGACCGTCGGATCCACCCGCTGGAAGCCCATCCGCGCCGGGGTGCCGGTGAGCCAGAAGACGGCCCGGTGCCCCAGCTCGTGCACCTCGATGGCAAGTGCCGAGAGCACCACGACGGCGGCCGCACGGCGGAGGACGGTCACCGAAGGAGGACGCCGTCCAGCGCCGCGAATTGCCCCGGGTCGACGCGCCGGGACATCACCTGGTGCCGAGGTGCTCGACGAGGATCATCGTGCCGATCCCGATGAGCAGCAGCCCACCGAGGGCGTCCAGCCGGCGGCCGAACATCGCCCCGGCACGGCGACCGACGAGCAGCCCCACCGAGCAGAGGACCGCGGTGGTGATGCCGATGGTGGCGATGGAGAGCGCGAACGGCGCATCGAGCATCGGGAGCGTGACGCCGACCGCGAGCGCATCGATGCTCGTCGCCACCGCGAGAAGGAGCATGACGCGAAATCCGAACAGGTCGTCCTCGCTCCGCGGCGCCGGGGCCTTCGAGCCCCGGGATTCCCAGAGCATCTTCGCGCCGATGCCCCCGAGCAGCACGAAGGCGATCCAGTGGTCCCAGGCCTCGACCAGCGGTCCGATGCGGGAGCCGACCAGCCAGCCGACGACCGGCATCAGAGCCTGGAAGCCGCCGAAGAAGAGCGCGACCAGGGCCACGTGACGGGGGCGCACGCGTGGCACCGCCATCCCGCGAGCGGCGGAGACGGCAGTCGCGTCCATCGCCAGACCCACCGAGAGGGCGAGGATGGCACCGAACTTCATCACGTCGGGGGCTCCTGTTCCGGAGAGCGGCCCTTCTACACGTTCTCGCCACGACCGCGCTCAGACGCCGCGCATTCCCTTCGCCGTCGACTGAACCGGCTGCGCGGGCGCGAGAGCGACGCCACGGGCTCCGGAAGAGCCTCTGATCAGCTCGACGTCCGACCGAGACCGCTCGATCACGCTGCAGGCGGAGGAACGGTGGCGGCGACCGCTGCGGTGGAGGAGGGTGGGGCGACGACCGGGGCACTTCCCTCGATGACCAGCGCCTTGAGCAGGGTGTAGCTCACCGCGAGGATGACCGGACCGATGAAGAGGCCGATGACGCCGAAGCTGAGCAACCCACCGATGACGCCGGCGAAGATGAGGAGGATGGGCAGGTTCGCGCCGCGGGTGATGAGCCAGGGCCGGAGCACGTTGTCCATCAGGAGCACCACCAGCGTCCAGACGAGGAAGAACGTGCCTCGGCCCGGAGAGCCGGACCAGTACAGCCAGATCACGCCGGGGATCATCACCAGCGCAGGTCCGAGCTGCGCAATGCAGAGTACGAACACGACCGCCGTGAGCAGCCCGGCGCGCGGAATGTCGGCGAGCCACAGTCCGAGGCCGGAGACCGCCGTCTGGATCAGGGCGGTGACGATCACACCCAGGGCCACGGCGCGGATCGCCTGACCCGCGAGGATGACGGCACCGTGACCACGTTCGCCGCCGAGCCAGTGGAAGAACGCCAGCACTCCTCGCGCGGCGACGTCTCCCTGGGCGAAGAGAACGGTGGAGATGATCAGCATCACCAGGAGGTGCACCAGCAGGGCGCCGAACGACCCGGCCTGCGCCCCGAACCAGCGGACCGCGGTACCGACATAGGGCTCGACGCGGGCGGCGAGGGCACCGGGCTCCGCCTGCGCGAGCTCGTTCCAGCTGCGAGCGACGCGTGGCCCGAGCGGAATGGAGTCGAGCCAGGCCGGCGCGGGCGGGACCTGGAGCGTCGGCAGCGCCCGGGCAAACTCGATGAAGCGGTCCGACTGCTCGATGATCGTGTCCACGGCCAGCCAGACGGGGATGACGATGATGGTCAGAAGGATCAGCGCCATCACCGTCACCGCCGGGCCGCGGCGGCCACCGAGGCGGGCCTGGAGGCGCCGGAAGAGTGGCCAGACCGCCACGACGATGGTGACCGCCCAGATGCCCGGACCGATGAAGGGACGAACGACCCAGACGCTACCGAGCAGCAGACCGCTGACGGCCAGGATCGACATCACGGTGCGTGGAAGGTTGACCGGCGTCGCCATGGCGTTCTCCGGGCTCGAGGCGGGCGCAGTCTAGAGGAACCGAGGGCACGGGGCCGTGAGACCAAGGTCGGACGTGGGCGAGGGGGCCCGCCCGTGGGGTATGACCGGCCGGATGCGCACTGCCGGGGCGATCGAGGCGGAGGTCGACGAGGTCCAGGCGTGGGTGGCACGGGTGCTCCCCGGTGGCGGCAAGGGGCTGAGGGTCCTCGAGGTCGGCTGCGGCCCCGGGGTCTTGGCGGAGCGGCTCCTTCGCGACGGGGTCGACCTCACCGCGATCGACGTCAGCGAGGAGCAGGTCGCCCAGGCCCGCGACCGGGGCGTGCCGGCAATCGTCTCGGACTTCCTGGCCTTCGACGCGTCGCCGTTCGATGCGGTGCTGTTCACGCGATCGCTGCACCACATCGCGCCGCTGGAGGCCGGGATCGCGAAGATCCGGGCCCTGGTGCGCCCGGGCGGTCTCATGGTGGCCGACGAGTTCGCGCACGACGAGATCGACGCGGTCACTGCAGCATGGTTCTGGGACCTCCAAGCGGTGCTGGAGAGCTGCGGCGCGCTTGCGCCGGACGTGCCGCGCCGGCATCACGGGCGGGGCGAACGTCACGGACACGGCCACGGGCACGGCGGACACCACAAGAAGGACGGTCCGCCGCCTGCGGATCCTGTCGAGCGCTGGAGAGAGCGCCACGTCCACGAGCCTCCGCTGCACGGTGCGCGGATGCTGATCGACGCGCTGAAGAAGGCGTTCGAGCTCCGCTCGCAGGAGCGCCTTCCGTATCTCCACCGGTACTTCTCGGACCGGGTCGAGCCGGGAGAGGCAGGAAGGCGATTGTTCCTCCGGATCCGGGAACTGGAGGTGCAGCGCGTGGGCCAGCAGCTGCTGGTGCCGATCGGGCTCCGCCTGGTGGCCGTGATTCCTCGGGTTTGACCCGGCGCTGTCCGACAGCGCATGGGCGTGCCGGCCCCGGAACGAAGGTTCCGTTGGCGGTCGAGCGATCGATGTGTACCTCGGCACGTGATGCGCCTCCTGGCGGTGTGGCTGACCGTGTCCTGTGCCTTCCTGGCCTGCGCGGGCGGGGTGGCGCCGCTGGATCGGAGCGACGGCGGCCCGGTCTCGCCCGGGGGGTCTGCCGACGGCGGCGTGCTCCCGGATGGAGGTCAGCCGGCGGGGCCCGACGGGGGTGGCCCTGACGCCGGACCTTCGGACGGAGGCGCGGTGCCGCCGCCCGACGCGGGCGCACCGGACGCTGGGCCGGCGCCCGATGCGGGGAGGCCGGACGCCGGACCACCCCCGGATGCCGGGAGGCCGGACGCCGGACCGCCCCCGGATGCCGGGAGGCCGGACGCCGGACCGCCCCCGGACGCGGGAGTTCCGGATGCGGGCGTACCGGACGCGGGACCTCCGCCCGACCTCGGCGAGACGACATGGACGTCGCTGCTCGATCCGAGCCTTTCGCGGTTCTACCGCTGGCTTCCGTCACAAGGCCGGAACAAGGATCCCGAGGGTGTCTTCAAGATGGAGGGAGACGTGCTGCACATCCTGGGACTTCCGACCACGGGCAAGTCCAAGGACTTCGGCTACGTCGCGACCTGGGACGAGTTCCACGACTACCGGCTCCGGCTGGAGCAGAAGTGGGGAACGGCGACCTTTCCGCCGCGACAGAACCAGCCGCGTGACAGCGGCCTGCTGTACCACCTGCATGCGCCGGATCAGATCTGGCCCCGGTGCGTGGAGTTCCAGATCATGGAGCACAACACCGGGGACACGTGGATGCTCTCCGGCACCGGGCTCACCGCGACCGTCGCGGACGTGCATGCCTCGCCGCCAAGGTTCGATCCACTCGGCCAGGAGGTCGCGCTGCGCGGGGGCCAGCTGATCAAGTCCTCCGAGACTGAGTCGCTGACCGGCTGGAACGCCATCGAGCTGATCGCCTCCGGACGCGACTCGGTGAACATCGTGAACGGCACGCGGGTGAACGCCGCGACCGACCTCGAGACCGACGACGGGGACGGCTGGAGCAGCCTCCGGCAGGGCCGCATCGCGCTCCAGGCCGAGGGAGCGGAGGTCTTCTACCGCAACGTCCAGATGCGCCCGCTGGTCTACCTGCCGCCGCCACAGGGCGCGGTGGTGCTGTTCGACGGCTCCGATCTCGACGCCTGGATGCAGAAGGACGGCTCGCCGGCACGCTGGCGGCTGGTCGACGGGGCGATGGAGGTGGTCCCGGGAACGGGCGACATCTACAGCCACCGCTGGTTCGGAGACGTTCACGTGCACGTCGAGTTCCAGGTGCCGGAATCGAGATCGGGCGCGGCGGAGCAGGACCGGGGAAACAGCGGCGTCTACCTCCAGAGCCACTACGAGGTGCAGATCCTGGACTCCTTCGGCGCCACGCTGTCCGGGGCGAACGACTGCGGGGCGATCTACGGGGTCCACGATGCGGCGGTGAACGAATCATTCCCGCCGGGAATCTGGCAGAGCTACGACATTGCCTTCCGCGCTCCACGGTGGAGCGGAAGGACCAAGGTGAGCCCGGCGCGCATCACGGTCGTGTGGAACGGGACGCGGGTGCAGCAGGACGTGGAGGTCTGGGGGAGCACGACGCTCGGCGACCCGGAGATTCCCGGGGAGCCGGACGGTCCGCTCAGGCTCCAGGACCACGGGCACCGGGTGCGCTACCGGAACATCTGGGTCCAGCGGCTGCCGTGATCGCCAGGAGCTGACCATGTCTGGATCGGAGCACCACTTCGCGAGCACGCTGCGCTGGACGGGAGCCGCCCGGGGCCCGATCCGGAGCTACGAGGGCTACTCCCGCGAGTACGTCGTCGAGATGGAGGGCAAGCCGCCCCTGCGGGCCTCGGCGGCGACGGTGTTCCGGGGCGATGGGGCGCTCCACAATCCGGAGGACTGGCTGGTGGCGGCGCTCTCGGCGTGCCACTTCCTGTCGTACGCGGCGCTCTGTGCGCGAAACGGGGTCGTGCTGGTCGGCTACGAGGACCGGGCGACGGGGACCATGGCGTACGACCGGCAGCGGAAGGTGATGGCCTTCACCGAGGTGACCCTCCGGCCGCGCTGCCGCGTCGCACCCGGGACGGACGTGGAGCGCGCCCGGGGACTCCACACGCAGGCCCACCACGAGTGCTTCATCGCCAACTCGGTGAACTTCCCGGTCGGGAACGAGCCCGAGATCGCCGTGGACGCCCCGGGCTGAGCCTGGCCGAACGTCCGATAAGATGCGTTATGTCAACTGGACCCTTGCCCGACGGGCCTGAACCGAGCCGACGGAATCACGTCGCGCGGTTCCTCGCGCTCTCGATCGCGGTTGGCTGCGCATCGCGGTCCCCGCCCCCGTCGTCCCAACCGGAACGGGCGGACCTGGGCGATTTCGAGTTCATCGATCACCGTGGACCGACCGGACGGCCTGTCCACGTCTGGTACGCGCGACCTCTCGTTCCAGGCCCGGAGCCCCGCATCGTCTTCATCCTGCACGGTGACTCGCGCACTGGAAGGCTCGCCCGCGACATCGGCGCGGCCTACGCCACTGGGCAGCGGCTCGTCGTCGTCGCACCGGAATTCCGCGAGGAGCAATACCCTGGCGACACGTACGACCTCGGCGGGATGGTCGATGGCGGCGTCCTTCAGCCGCGCGAGGCCTGGGCTCTGCCCCTGATCGAGCACCTCTTTGATCACCTTTGCGAGCGATGGTCCCTTTCCGTCAGGAGCTACGACATCCTGGGCCATTCGGCCGGAGGACAGTTCGTCCAGAGGCTCGTGCTGTTCGTTCCCGAAGCTAGGTTCCGTCGAGCTGTGGCCTCTGGTCCGGGAACGGTCGCCATTCCGGACGTCCGCGTTCCCACTCCCTACGGTTTGGGCGGTGTGGCAATGGATGCTGGCGATCTCCAGCGGTCACTGACTCGCGACTTCGTCCTCATCGTCGGTGATCGCGACATCGCCGAGGGGCCCAGACCGGAGGCGGTTCTCGCCCAGGGCAAGAATCGGGTGTCGCGGGCGTTCCGGCTGTTCGCCGCTGCCCACGAGGCCGCTGCTGAGCGAGGAGTACCGTTGGCCTGGCGCCTGCGGATCGTACCTGGGCTGGATCACTCGCCGCTCGAGACGCTCGCCATCGACTTCGAGGAAATTCTCAAGTGAAGTCCTGGCTCGGCCTGAAACGGGGCCCGGCGGCCTTCACGCTTGCTCGAAATACTGGTGGAGCGACTGGATGCAGCGGGAGCCCTCTCCCACGGCGGCCGCCACTCGCTTGACCGACCGACAGCGCACGTCACCGGCCGCGAACACCCCGGGGAGGCTGGTCTCGAGCGGCAGCGGCGCCCGCCGGAGCGGCCACCCCTCCGGCAGCTTCCCTTCCTCGAGGAGGTCGCTCCCGGTCGCGATGAAGCCCCAGCGGTCCCGGCGGATCCCGGACGGGAGCCAGTCCGTCGACGGCACGGCTCCGATCAGAGCAAAGAGGGCCTCTGCCCGGACCTGCCGGGTGTCCCCCGACCGGGTGTCCCGCAAGACGAGATCCTCGAGGCGTCCGTTCCCGCCGCCGCCCACGATCTCGACGTGGGTCGCCACCGTGATGTTCGGCGTCGCCTCGATCTGGCGGATCAGGTACTCGGACATGCTCGCCGAGAGCCCACGCCCCCGCGCCAGGATCACCACCCTGCGCGCGAACCGCGAGAGGTGCACCGCCGCCTGGCCGGCCGAGTTCGCCGCGCCGGCGACGAAGACCTCCCGTCCCTCCATCGCCGGAGCCTCGGCGACCGCCGCCCCGTAGTACACGCCCGTCCCGATCAGCCGCTCCAGCGAATCGATGCCCAGCCGCCGATAGGACACGCCGGTGGCGATGACGACCGCGCGGCTCCGGATCTCCGTTCCGTCGGAGAGCTTGACCACCCGGTCCGCGCCTCGCGTGGAGATCTCCGTCGCCGGCCGCATCAGGTGGAACTGCGAGCCGAACACCGCGGCCTGCCGGAATGCCTGCAGCCCGAGCTGACTCCCGCTGATGCCGCTCGGGAACCCGAGGAAGTTCCGGATCCACGAGCTGGTCGCCGCCTGTCCGCCCATGGCCTCGCGCTCGATGATCAGGGTCCGCAGCCCCTCCGACGCGGCGTTCACCGCCGCCGCCAGCCCCGAAGGCCCACCCCCGACGATGGTCACGTCGAAGCGCTGGTCCAGGGCAGGATCGACGTCGAACGCGTCGGCGATCGCGGCGTTCGACGGATTCGGCATCGGCGGCCCGTCGAGGACCCTGACCACCGGGAGGTCGTTGCCCGACATCCCCAGGGTCCGGAGCTCCGCGCTTCCCTCCGCCGTGGCCACGTCGACGAAATCGTGCAGCAGCCCGTTGCGGGTGAGGATGTCGCGGAGCTCGTGTGACCGCGGCGTGCCCCGGTCCCCGAGGACGCGCACCGACTTGAACCCGATCCCCTGGAGTCGCGCCCAGTCCGCGAGGAATCCGCCCACCGCCTGGTGGAACTCCTCGTCCGGCTCCACCTTGGGCTTGAGCACGAAGTAGTCCACCGAGCCGAGCGACATCGCCTCCATGAGAGGCCCGTTGCACGAGCGATCACCCCACTCCACCAGCAGACCGCGCCTGGCCATCGGGTGGAGCTCCCGTACCCGGCCGAGCAGCTCGATCCCCGTCATCGGCTTCATCCAGTGCCCGGCGAGCACCACGGCCACCGGACGGTCCGCGTCCCGGCGCGCCCTCAGCGCCTCCAGCGCCTCGCCGCCCGAGGATGCCTCGACGATCTCGTAGTCCTGGCCGTAGCGCTTCCTCAGCTCCTTTCCGAGCCGAGCGAGCCCGTCCTGCTGCTCGTCGACGACGAGGATCGCCGCCCTGGGCATCAGTGGCTCACCCCCGCGCCCGTCGCGCCGGGCCGCCAGACCGGCCTCGGATCCAGGGTGCGGTCCTTGGTATCGGGGTCGATGCCGAGCCGCCGGAGCGTCTCGTCGTCGGGGAAGCCGGTCTGCGGGAGGCCCTCGCTCTTCTGGAAGGCCAGGATGGGGCCGTTCAGCGTCGTCCCCTCCGGCGCATCGGCCGGGAGGAAGCCGCGCTGGCGGAGCGCCGCCGCGAGCTGCTCCCGCGAGTTCGGGTGCGGGATGTCCACCGAGTCGAACGGCGCGAGTGGCGACGTTCCCACCGCCGTCCCGCGCGGCGCGCTGCTCTCCGTCTCGTGCGCGCATCCGGCGGCGACCAGCGCCGCGCCGAGGCCGACCCACCCGAAGATTGTTCTCGCTCCCACGGCCCCATCCTCCTCCGGATCGGGCGCCCCCGGTCAGGGGCGCGCAGGCCGCAGCGGCCTCCCCGGTCGCTCGTCCGTCATCTTCCCGTCATCGAGCACCACCCGCCCGTTCACCACGACGTGGCTGAACCCCTCCGAGTACTGCAGCGGCTTCTCGAAGGTGGCCAGGTCCCGGACCCGGTCCAGGTCGAACACGACCAGATCCGCGGCCATTCCTGGCCGGACGATGCCCCGGTCGAGCAGCCGGATCCGCCCCGCCGGGAGCGACGTCATCTTCCGCACCGCGTCCTCCAGCGTGAGCACGTGCTCGTCGCGCACGTAACGCCCGAGCACCCGGGCCATGCCCCCGAAGGCCCGTGGATGCGCCAGGTCCTCCGCGAATGGCCCGTCGGTGGCCTGGCCGGGGTTGTCGGTCACGAAGCTCACCCAGGGCTGCCTCATCGCCAGCCGCACGTCGTCCTCGCTCATCCAGAACCGCACCACCCAGCCCTGGGCCCGGTCCGCCTCCACCAGCGCGAGCAGCGCCTCCTCGGGCGGCTTTCCCATCTCCTTCGCGACGTCGTCCAGCCGCCGGCCCATGTACTTCTTCACGTCGGGGTTCACGCAGCTGGCGAGCAGGATGTCGCCCGGCGGCTCCCGCTCGAGGGCCACCTTCACCTCGCGGACGATGCGCGCCCGGGTCTCCGGATCGTGGAAGCGCTGGAGCATGGCGTCGGCCCCGCCGGCCTGTGCCCACCCCGGCACCGTCGCCACCAGCCCGTTCGAGGCGGCGACGTAGGGGTAGATGTTCGCCGCGATGTCCACGCCCTCGGCGCGGGCGCGCTCGATGCGCGCGACGACCTCCTTCATCCGGCCCCAGTTCTTCCGGAGACTCGTCTTGAGGTGCCAGATCTCCACCGGCACCTGCGCCTCCTTGCCGATGGTGATGGCCTCCTCCAGGGCCTGCATCACCACGTCGTCCTCGCCGCGGATGTGGCTCGCATAGAGCCCGCCGTTCCTTCCGGCCGCCTTCGCCAGCGCCACCAGCTCGGCGGTCGTGGCGTAGGACCCCGGCGGGTAGATGAGGCCGGTGGACACGCCCACCGCTCCCTGCCGCATCGCGGTCTCGACCTCCTGCTGCATGCGGGTCAGCTGGGCGGCGTCGGGCTGGGCCTCCCCGAGACCGAGCACCACTCCACGCACCTGTGCCGCACCGACGTAGGTGGCGAGGTTCACCGTCGGGCGCGCCTTGCGGAGCCTCCGCCAGTAGCCGTCCAGGTCCTTCCAGTCGATGGTGAGGCGGTACTTGTCGAGCCAGGGCTTCGCCTCGGCGATCCACACCGGGCTCATCGGCGCGGCCGAGCTGCCCTCTCCGGTGATCTCGGTGGTGATGCCCTGGCGGATCTTCGACTCCACCCGGTTGTCGACGAGGAGGTTGAGCTCGGACTGGCCGAGCATGTCGATGAAGCCCGGAGCGACGTACTTCCCGCCGGCGTCCACTCGCCGCTTCGCCGAGGCCTTCTCGAGGTTGCCCACCGCGACGATCCGGTCGCCACGCACGCCCACGTCCGCCCGGAACCACGGTGCGCCGGTCCCGTCCACCACCCGACCCCCCGCGACGATCAGGTCGTAGTCCGCGGCCCTGGCGCCGTCCGCGACGAGACAGCCGACGAGCACCAGCCCCAGGATGCGCAGTCGAGGCATCGAACCTCCCCGGCGCGCGACCGTAGCCGAAACCTCAGCGCGACCGGCGGAGGATGTAGTCCAGCCCGCCCACCCGGAACCAGCGGTAGCCGTAGCCCTCGATCTCCACCCGGTGCCTGCCGCGCCCGTCGGCCCGCGAGTGGTCGTCGGAGAGCACGTTGGCGAGGAACCCACCGTTCGCGCTGCCGGCGCCGAAGGTCACCGAGAGCGCCTTGGGATCGAAGTTGTGGAGGAACAGCACCGCGTTGTTCCGCCAGTCGTAGCGGAGGGCGAGCACGCTCGGCGCGCTCGTCGGCAGCACCTTCCAGGTCCCCCACCCCACCTCGGGGCATTCCTTCCGCGCCCGGATGATTCGCTCGGTCCAGTTGAGCAACGAGGTCGGATCGCGCTTCTGGTCGGCGGCGTTGATCCGGCCGTATCCGAACGGTCCATCGGACACCACCGGCAACACGGGACGGCGCGCGGTGGAGAACCCGGCGTTCTGCTCGGTGGACCACTGCATGGGGGTACGCACGCAGCTGCGCTCGGGGAGGGACAGGTCCTCGCCCATCCCCAGCTCGTCGCCGTAGCGGAGGACCGGCGTCCCGGGCAGGGTGAAGAGGAGGCTGTAGGCCAGCTCGAGGCGGCGGCGGTCCCCGTTGAACATCGGCGCGAGGCGCCGGCGGATGCCCCGGTCGTAGAGCTGCATCGTCTTGTCCGGACCGAACTCGGAGAAGACGGTCTGCCGCTGCTCCTCGGTCAACCGGCCGAGATCGAGCTCGTCGTTGTTGCGGAGGAAGTGGGCCCACTGCGAGGTCTCGGGCCTGACCCGGGTGCGCTCGAGCGCCTTGACCAGCGGTCGGACGTCCGCCGAGGCGAGCGCGTAGAAGACGCTCTGGTTGACCTGGAAATTGAACATCATGTGCATCCGGTCGGCCTCGTCGCCGAAGTACTGCCGGTCTTCCCTGGGGAGGACGTTGGCCTCGCCGAGGATGATCGCGTCACCGGTGCGCCACTGGAGGAAGCTCCGCAGGTCCTGGAGGATGTGGAACTGCTCGGGGTGGTTGGCGATCGGCCCCTTCTTCTGGATGACGAAGGGCACCGCGTCCATCCGGAAGCCGGACACCCCCAGCTGCAGCCAGAACCCCATGATCCGGCGAATCTCCTCCTGCACCTGCGGATGGTCGGTGTTGAGGTCCGGCTGGAAGTCGTAGAAGCGGTGGAAGTAGTAGGCCTTCGCCTTCGGGTGGTAGGTCCAGGTCGAGCTCTGGACCCCGGGGAAGACCATCCCCTTCTCGGCGTCCTTCGGCTTTCGCTTCGACCAGATGTACCAGTCGCGGTACGGCGATCCGGGGTCCTTCACCGCCGCCTTGAACCAGGGGTGCTGGTCCGAGGTGTGGTTCACCACCAGGTCGACCAGCACTCGGATCCCGTGCTTCCGCGCCTCGTGAGTGAAGTCGACGAAGTCCCCGAGGCTCCCCATCTGCGGGTCGACGCCGTAGTAGTCGGTGATGTCGTAGCCGTTGTCGCGGCGAGGCGACGGGTAGAACGGCAGCAGCCAGATCGCGCCCACCCCGATGCCGGACAGGTACGCCAGCCGCCGGGCGAGCCCCTCGAAGTCGCCGACCCCGTCCCCGTTGGAGTCCTGGAAGGTCTTGACGTCGAGGCAGTAGACGACCGCGTTCTTGTACCAGAGGTCGTCGATCACCTCTGCACAGTGGGTCCGCCTCAGGGAGGGAAGAAGCCCGAGAACCCGCGCAGTCAGGACCGGCTGTTCACTGAACGGCGTCGGGCAAGGAGCAGCACCACCGCGGCGAGCGCCAGCATCGGCAGCCCGCCCGGGACGCTCGCGCAGCTCCCGGTCACCTCGCCCGGACCGGCCGAGCCGTCGGGCGGTGGAGTCCCCCCGTCCGCGCCAGCGTCGGGCGATGTGCCGGCGTCCGGCGGTGGACCTCCGTCCGGGGAGCCCGCATCTGACGTCCCCCCGTCCCCTGCCCGCGGAAAGCCGAAGGCCCCGAGGTCCAGGGTCGACCCCGTCGCGCGGGCCACCGTCCCGAGCGGCGCCGAGTACTCCTGATCCGGAAGCCCCTTCACCGGAGCCCCGGTGCCGTCGACCGCGGTCACGCCGTTCAGGCCGGCGTCCAGCACCGGCGAGCCTGCGGTGAGATGGAGGTCGGTCGCGCTCACGAAGCCCGGGTTGGTGCCGGTCAGGACGGAGCTCAGCGACCCGGCGGTGGTGACGTTGCTCGAGATCCAGTCGTTGCTCCCCACCAGGATGCCCGCGGTGGTCGCGTCAGCCGCGAGCCCGGTCCCGCTGACCGTGGCGTGGACGATGCTGTTCACGAGGTGGATCTGGCTCCCCGCGGCCGGATTGATGGCGTGGAACAGCCGGTTGGAGGGGTGGGCGAGGATGAAGGTGTTGGAGAACGCGTAGAGGCTGCCGTTGCGGCCCGTGTCGCCGGCATTGTCCGTGCCCCAGAGGATGACCTGGCTGTTGTTGTCCGCGCTGGACGGCCGGATGATCACGTTCCCGATCAGGATCGCGTTCGCGTTGGGAGCATCGGTCTGCGGCGGGTTCTGGATCAGGTCGATCTCGTAGTTCCCGGCGTTCTCGATGAGGTTGTAGGCGATGAGCGCGTCGTGTGACCGCACCTTCACGTTCTGCCCGGCCTTCGAGTCGTGGATGTGGTTCCCGATCAGGACGATCGATTCGCCCTGCACGTAGAAGTTGTGGGAGAAGCCGTCGCCTGCGCCATTGTGGAACACGTCGCTGGCGGTCACGGTCAGCGTGGCCGGGCCGTCGGACATGAAGCCGTCCTGACAGTCGTGAACCGACACGTCGTCGATGACGATGTCGAGGGCGTTCGCGGTGACCCGGAAGGCCGCTCCGTTCGCCGACCCGTTCTGCGCGCTCATCAGCTCCAGATGCGAGACGCGCCAGTGGCTCCCACCGGTGAACTGGAAGATGGCGCGCGGGACCGACCCCGAGCCCGAGAGGTCGAGCCCGGTCGCGTCGAACACCGGCCGCGGCCCCGGGATGCCGCGCATGACGATCGGCTTCACGAGGGTGCCCGACGCGGTCAGCTGGCACGCGTCGGTGTACGTCCCCGGGTCGACCTCCACGACGTCCCCCGGCTGGAGCACGACGCTCGCGACCAGGAGGCAGGGAGACTTGTACGCGCGCGAGGCGCCGACGGGGTACGTCGTCGCCCAGCCCGGCGCCGCAGCCAGCACGAGCAGCAACGACAGTCGTCGAGAGCCTGGCACGGTGAGGCGACTGTAGACGGCGCGCCCGGCGGAGCCCGATGTGGGTCCGGAGCGCAGGCGCACGCATCGGGCCGGCGGCCGCTGACGCGCCCCCGGGGCGACAGGGTCAGCGGCTGCGACCGTCGAAGTCCTGAACCTGGAACTGGCCCGGCTCGAAGCCGTCCAGGCAGCGGACGTTCACCGCCACCGTCGGCTGGCCGTCCCGGCCGGTGCCGCGGGCGAAGGCCTTGATCCCGCAGGTCTTGCAGAACAGGTGGTGGATGACCTGCTTGTTGAACTGGTAGTCGGTGGTCGCGTCCGCGCCGCGCTCGAGGCGGAACCGGGACGCGGGAACGAAGGTCAGGAGGGTCCCGGACCTGCCGCACATCGAGCAGTTGCAGCTGATCACCCTGCCCCCGCGATCCAGCTCCGCGGTGTAGCGGATCGCTCCGCAGTGACAGCCTCCGGCCCTCGTCTCGGTCTCTGCCATCTCGGCCTCCGGGCGACGAAGCAGTGCACCGTCGAGCGCCGGCTTTCAAGGCCTCGTCAGGCTGTCTTCCCCGAATCTTCCGGTTAGAGTCCTCCTGCGATGACGAGGCCCCCCATGGAGAACGAGAAGAAGCCCGAGAGCCCGCAGCCGGCCGCCCCCACCCCCTTCACCCCGATCGACCAGCACCTCTTCGAGTCGCGGACGGTGTTCGTCAGCGGCGAGGTGAACGCCGATCTCGCCCTCCGGGTGAACCGGCAGCTGCTTGCGCTCGAGCGGAGCAATCCCACCGCGCCCATCGTGATCTGGGTAGACTGCCCGGGTGGCGAGGTCTATTCGGGATTTGCCATCTACGACACCGCCCGCTTCATCGGTCCCCGGGTGATCACCGTCGTCGCGGGTTTCGCCGGGAGCATGGGCTCGGTCATCGCCCTGGCCGCCGAGAAGGAGGATCGCGTCGCCCTCCCCAACGCGAAGCTCCTGATCCACCAGCCGCTGGTCGGCGGGGTGATCCACGGCTCTGCGAGCGATCTGGAGATCCACGCCCGGGACATCATCGAGCTCAAGAAGAAGATGCACCGGCTCTACGCCGAGCGGACCGGAACGCCCCAGGAGCGCTTCGTGGACCTCATGGAGCGCGACCGGTGGATCGACCCGCCGGCGGCGATCGACCTCGGCCTCATCTCCAAGGTCGTCAACAATCGCAAGGACCTGGATACGCTTCTACAGCGCGGGCACTGAGCTCAGCCCCTGAGGGTCTCGAGGTACGCCACGTGGCTGTTCACCGCGGCGTCGAACCCCGCGACCTTGGGATTGCTGGCCTCGATGACCAGGTACTCGTCGGGCGCGTGGGCACCCGACCCGTGGCCCAGCCCGTAGTGGCCCGCGGGGAGCCCGAGCGGCTTCTCGGTGAAGAGGTACCCGGGCCAGGATCCTCCGCTCCGCGGCCAGAGCAGCGGGTCGACGCCCATCTTCCGGTAGACCGCGTCCATGTTCTTGATGAAGGCCGAGTCCGCCGGCGTGGTGGTCGGGTCGTAGCCGCCGGTCATGTTGACCTCGAGGTCTCCGAAGCCGCGCTTCTGGAGGTGAGCCTTCAGCGCCGCCAGAGCGCCGTCAGCGGTCATGTCCGGCACCAGCCGGAGGTCGAGCTTGGCCACCACCCGCGAGGGAAGCATCGTCTTCCCGCCCGGTCCGGTGTACCCGCCGACCAGCCCCTCGATGTTCACCGTCGGCTTGCTGCACAGCCGCACCAGCGCCTGTTCCCAGCCCTCATCGCGGATCCAGACCTTCGCCCCGAGCAGCTGCTTCGCCTGGGCCTCGCTCATTCGCTGCGCGGCGCGCTTCACCATCTGCAGCTCGGCAGGGGAGAGAGGCCGTGCCTTGTCCGCGAACCCGTCGATCGCCGGCTCGGCGCCGTCGGGCGTGACCAGCGTCGCCAGGGCCTGCACCAGGTGGAAGGCAGGGCTGTCGAGCCGCGCCCGGTTCGCGCTGTGAACGTCCCTGGAGGGCCCGCGGCCCCACTTCGCGCCCGAGGCCACGAGCTCGAGCTCGACGACACCCTTGCCCCCGAGGGTGATCTCCAGGGCTCCGTCGGGGTCCTGCGACGCCGAGGGCATGAAGATGCCGATCGACTTCCCCAGCGCGGCGGCGATGTCCGGGCGGCGGACCACCTCACCGAAGTGCGGTGAGCCGATCTCCTCTTCTCCTTCGGCGACCAGGACGAGGTTGACGGGCAGCTTCCGCTTCGAGGTCCGGTAAGCGTGCAGCGCCGCGAGGAACATGGCCTCGGGCCCCTTCTGGTTCACGGCGCCGCGGCCGACGAGCACCTTCCCGAACCCCTGCTTGTCGACGATCCGGGCCTCGAAGGGCGGCGAGGACCATTCGGCGGGGTCGGCCTGCTTCACGTCGTACATGAAGTAGAGACCGAGGGTCCTCTTCGCGCCCGCGTCGAGCGTCGCGAACACGCCGGGCTTTCCCGAGGTCTTCACCTGCTCGACCTTCTGGAAGCCGGCGTCGCGCAGCATCTGGAGGAAGAACGGCACGCCGGTCTCGAAGCCTTTCGACTCCGCGGCGATGCACGGCTCGCGGATCCACGCCTGCAGCCGCTGGACGTTCTCGTCGTGGCGCCGGGCGACCTCCGCGTCGAGCGGTCCGGAAGGCGCGGCAGCGAGCGACACTCGGGGCAAGGACGCGGCAGCCGCCGTTCCGACCGCGGCGCCGAGCAGGGTGCGACGTGACAGGTGGCTCATGAAGCGGGCGAGTTTCGGGCCTGCCCCGCCCGGCTGTCGAGGAGATCCTTCCCCTTCCGTCGACGTCGTGAAGCCTTGCTCGAGGTCGAACCTCACTTTCGCTCGGTCCGTGGACTGGTCCAAGCTGAGAGCCGACCATGGGTCCTCGCCGCACCCTCCTCGTCCTCGCCGTCGTCGGGCTCGCCGCCTGCGCGAGCCTGTTCGGCGAGCCGACGCCTCTGCCCGGTCAGCTGAAGCCCACCTGCGCCGACGTGGAGATGGACGCTTGCATCACCGAGTCGGTCACCGTCTCGGCTCAGAGCCTTCCCTACCTCGACCCGGGCGACATCGCGGCGCTCCTCGCCGATCGCCGTCCGGTTCCGGTGCGCTGCATCCTGCGCGACACCGGGGCGCTCGAGGCGTGCCACGTGCTCGACTCGCGCGGCCCGCCGTTCGATGCGTCGATCGAGGCCTGGCTCCAGCGGCGCCGCTACGCACCGGTCACCTACAAGGGGAAGCCGGTGCTGGTGCCCTACACCTTCCTCGTCTCGTTCAATCCCCCGCCCGCCGAGCTCGCCCGGACGTCCGCGGTGCGCATCGAGGTCTTCCGCGCGCTCCTCTTCCGGCTGCGAGGCCCTGCCGCGGATGCCGGGACCGCCCGTCCGCTGGTCTGCGTGGGCATCGGTGACGACGTGTCCGATCCACCGAGCAACGAGATGGAAGCGCTGGCTCGCGCCGGCGCGCAAGCGGAGCCGGCGTCGAGCTGCTGGGGGTTGATGCAGACCGTGGGCGGGGCCGCTCCGTTCGGGAGCATCGTGGTCCGCGACGTCAAGTTCGAGCAGCCCGACGTCGCCGAGGTCCGGGCCGAGCTCGGCATCTCGGGTCGGACCCCGGAGTTCCTCCTGCTGCGCGTGAGCCGGCTGGGAGGACGCTGGCTGGTCGAGGAGCTCCCCGCGCCGGCGCCGGATGCGGGCGTCGGCAGGGCCGGAGACGCCGGGGTCCGCTGAGCCTGGCCGCTGGCGCGCGCCCCTGCGCGCTTCCTCAGGCGTCCCCCTGGTTCGGGGGGCTGAGCCGGTTTACCTCTCCGGCGGGGTCGGGTGTGGGAACCCTGGAACCTGCTTTCCAGGAGCTCATCTCGATGCGCCGTCCAGTCCTTTCTCCCGCAGCGCTCGTCCTCGTCGCGACCCTCGCCGGTGGTGCCGCGCTCGCGCAGCAGTCGCCGTCCACCGCACCCCCGCAACGTCCGTGCGCGGCCGACGTGGCCCGCCTCTGTCCCGACGCCAAGGGTCGCGCAGGCGTGCATGCCTGCCTCCAGCAGAACGCCGATCAGGTCTCGGCGGAGTGCAAGGCCCGGATCGACCAGGCCCACCAGAAGTTCGAGGCTGCGAAGGAGGCCTGCCAGCCGGACGTGGCGAAGTTCTGCGCCGACGTGCAGCCGGGCGGTCACCGGATCGCGGCATGCCTGCGCGGCCACGCCTCGGAGCTGAGCCAGGCGTGCCAGGCGGCGATGCCGGCGACGAAGGGCAGCTGACGCCTCCGCCGCCGGATCGGCGTCACCGCGGCGCGGGCCGTCTCGCCGGCGAACTCGCGTGCGGTTGCCCCGGCGGAAGGGCGTAGAACTCGCCCAGGGCGGTCCGGATGCCTCGCGCGGTCTTCGTCGGGGTCTTGCCGAGGAGCACGAGCGCATCGGTCCCCGCCGGATCGAGCCACAGCTCGTACGCCGCGGCCGTTCCCTCGGCGCTGATTCCCACCGCCTGCTGGGGATCTCGGGTCCGGACGAAGAACCCGTAGGCGACCTCGGAGCCGGGACCGAGCGGGAGCCGGGGCAGCCACAGGGCCGCGCGAGTCTGGGGGGAGACCAGCTTTCCCGCCCGGAGCGCATCGATGAGGCGGAACTGGTCGTCGAGCGTGGTCGTCCCGCGGGCGTCGTCGGGACAGCCGCCGCCCGGGCCGACGAAGGTGGCCTTCATCCCTGCGGGGCCGGCGATGCGCGACTCCACGAACCGGGCGAAGGTCTCGCGCGAGACCTCGGCCACCACGCGCTCCACCAGGACCCACGGTCGTTCGTCCGCGGGGTCCACCAGCGTTCCGGGCGGGGCGCGGAGCGGGACCTTCGCCGCGTCGTCGAGCCGGGTCTCGGGCGTGGCCCCGGTGCTCGCGCCGAGGCCGGCGGAGTCGGTCAGCAGATTGGCGAGGGTGAGGCCGGAGAACGAGGTCCCGGCGGCGGCCGGGAGCCGGCGCTCGAGGCGGTCGTCCCAGCCGAGCTTCCCGTCGTCGACCAGGAGGCCCACCGCGACGGCCGCGAGCAGCCGGCGGCCAGCGCCCAGCGCGAGGCAGGTGGTGTCCCCGACGGCGTTGTCGATCTCCGGCTTGCCACCGTGGAGGACCCGGAACTGTCCCTGGAACCCGTCGTTGGATGCGATCCGCTCGAGGTCGGACTTCAGCGCGAGGAGCCAGTCGTCGCGGCGCTCGACCTTCGTCTCGGCCGACGGCGGCGGAGCGTGGGAACACGCCATCGATGACAGCAACACTCCCGCCAGCAGATCACGCCGCACCTTCCCTCCTCGCATGGGTCGAAGAAACACGGGCCGGAGGGCCTCCGTTCCCGCGCGAACGGTCGTACCACGTGACGGGCTGGCACCCATCTGGTCACCGGCGTAGAGCGCACCCGGAGGAGGTGGACGATGGCGAAGATGGTGGCGGTCCAGGTGCCGAGGCCCGGAGGGGACCTCGAGGTGGTGGAGCGGGAGGTGCCCGAGCCGGGCCCCGGGGAGGTGCGAATTCGCGTCCAGGCCTGCGGAGTCTGTCACAGCGACGTCGTCACCAAGGAAGGACTCGTTCCAGGAATCTCCTACCCGCGCGTCCCAGGCCACGAGGTGGCAGGAGTGATCGACCAGGTCGGCGCCTCGGTGAAGGGCTGGACGCAAGGAGAGCGCGTCGGTGTGGGGTGGCACGGAGGCCACGATGGGACGTGCACCGAGTGCAGGCGCGGCGACTTCATCAATTGCGCCAACATGCTCATCGCCGGCGTCAGCTACGACGGTGGATACCAGGAGTTCATGGTCGCTCCGGTCGAGGCGCTGGCCCACATGCCCGAGTCGCTCGATGCCGCGGAGGCCGCTCCGCTGATGTGCGCGGGGGTCACGACCTTCAACGCCCTCAGGCACAGCGGGGCGCTCCCGAGCGACCTGGTCGCGGTTCAGGGGATCGGCGGTCTCGGACACCTGGGCGTCCAGTTCGCGAAGAAGTTCGGATATCGGGTCGCGGCCATCGGCCGTGGCGCGGAGAACGCCACCCTCGCCAGAAAGCTCGGGGCCGACCTCTACATCGACAGCGCGAAGACCGACGTTCCGGCCGAGCTGCAGAAGCTCGGCGGCGCGCGAGCGATCCTCGCGACCGCACCCTCCGGAAAGTCGATGTCCTCGCTCATCGCTGGGCTGGGAGCGAACGGCACGCTGATCGTCGCCGGCGCTCCCGCGGACCCGCTCGAGGTCGCGGCCTACCTGCTGATCTCCGGCAAGAGGCGGATCCAGGGCTGGGCGTCCGGCATCCCCACCGACTCCGAGGACACGCTCCGCTTCGCCGAGATGACCGGAGTTCGGCCCATGATCGAGAAGTTCCCCCTGGCGAAGGCCACGGACGCCTATACCCGGATGATCAGCGGAGGAGCCCAGTTCCGGGCCGTCCTCACGATGTAGCCCGCCCGCTGCGCGGCGTTCGACTTCAGCCCATCGCCGCCGTCGTCCGCGATCGCACCGAGATGGCGACGGCGCCCAGGACGAGCGCCGCCGCGAGCAGGAACGTGACCCGGCGCGGGCGCTCCCTCACTCCCACTCGATGGTGGCGGGCGGCTTGCTGGAGATGTCGTAGACGACGCGGTTGATTCCCCGGACCTCGTTGGTGATCCGGGCGGAGATCCGCGCCAGCAGATCGTGCGGCAGCCGCGCCCAGTCGGCGGTCATCCCGTCCACGCTGGTCACCGCCCGCACCACCGCGGTCGACTCATAGGTCCGCTCGTCCCCCATCACGCCGACGCTCGACACCGGGAGAAGCACCGCGAACGCCTGCCAGACCTCCCGGTAGAGGCCCGCCTTCCGGACCTCGTCCTGGACGATGACGTCCGCCTTCCGGACCAGATCCAGCCGCGCCTCGGTGATCTCGCCCAGCACGCGGATGGCGAGCCCGGGCCCGGGGAACGGCTGCCGCATCAGCATCTCCTCCGGCAGCCCCAGCTCGCGGCCCAGCGCCCGGACCTCGTCCTTGAACAGCTCGCGCAGCGGCTCGACCAGCTTGAGCTTCATCACCTCGGGCAGCCCGCCCACGTTGTGGTGACTCTTGATGGTGGCCGAGGGGCCCTTGGTGGACACCGACTCGATGACGTCCGGGTACAGCGTCCCCTGGGCCAGGAAGTCCGCGCCCTGGATGTCGCGCGCCGCCTCCTCGAAGACGGCGATGAACTCGCGGCCGATGATCTTCCGCTTCTTCTCCGGGTCGGTCACTCCCGCCAGCCGGTCCAGGAAGCGCTTCCGCGCGTCCACCGTGCGGAGCGGCACGTGGAAGCGGCCCTCGAAGAGGGATTCGACTTGAAGCCGCTCCCCCTCTCTCAGCACCCCGTTGTCGACGAAGATGCAGGTCAGCCGGTCCCCGATGGCGCGGTGGATGAGGAGCGCGGCCACCGAGCTGTCCACCCCGCCCGAGAGCGCGCAGATGACCCTCCCCTGCCCCACCTGCTTCCGGATCGCCTCGACCGCCTCCTCCGCGAAGCCCTTCATGGTCCACGCGCCGGAGAGCTTGCAGACGTCGAAGAGGAACGCCCGGTAGATGTCCTTGCCCCTCGGGGTGTGGACCACCTCGGGGTGGAACTGGAGCCCGTAGATCGGCCGCTCGCGGTGTGCGGTGGCGGCGAGCGGCGCGTTCGAGGTGCGGGCGATGGGCTCGAAGCCGGGCGGGAGCACGTCCACCCGGTCCCCGTGGCTCATCCACACCTCGCACGCATCACCCTTCGCGAACGGCGCCAGGGGCCCCTTCGGGTCGAGCACCTCGATGACCGCGGGGCCGAACTCCCGGTGCGCCGACCGGTCCACGCGACCACCGAGCATCTTGGCGATCAGCTGCAGGCCGTAGCAGATGCCGAGCACCGGAACCCCGAGGTCGAACACCCCGGCGGCCGGCATCGGAGCGCCCTCGGCCTCCACCGACATCGGCCCGCCGGAGAGGATGATCCCCCTCGGGGCGAAGGCCTTGATATCCGCCAGCGGCAGGTCCGGCCGGTGGATCTCGCAGTACACGCCCAGCTCGCGAACCCGCCGGGCGATCAGCTGGGTGTACTGACTTCCGAAATCGAGGATGAGGACCTTCTCGTCGTGGATGTGCACGGTGTCTTGTCGTCTCGGTCAGGGCAGGCCGCACTCGATAGTCGTTCTCGTCATGGCGGCCGAGGCACAGTGTCGGGCGGCCACGAGTGCAGCGGTCAAGTGGGCGGGATTACTCCACGCGGTAGTTCGGCGCCTCCTCGGTGATGATGACGTCGTGGACGTGACTCTCGCGGAGCCCGCTCGGGGTGATCCGCACGAAGCGCGCGTTCGTCCGCAGCTCCTCGACGGTGCGGCAGCCCGTGTAGCCCATCCCGCTCCGGATGCCGCCGAGCATCTGGTACACGTTCATCGCCAGGCTGCCCTTGTACGGGACGCGGCCCTCGATGCCCTCGGGGACCAGCTTCTGCTCCTCGTCCACGTCGCCCTGGAAGTAGCGCTCCTTGCCGCCGCGCTTCATCGCTCCGAGCGAGCCCATGCCCCGGTAACTCTTGTAGCTCCGGCCCTGGTACAGGATGACCTCGCCCGGCGCCTCCTCGGTGCCGGCGAACAGCGAGCCGATCATCACCGTGCTCGCCCCGGCGGCCAGTGCCTTCACGATGTCGCCCGAGTACTTGATGCCGCCGTCGGAGATGACCGGAACGTCGTGACGGTCCGCTTCCTTCGCGCAATCGTCCACCGCAGTGAGCTGCGGCACGCCGACTCCGGCCACCACCCGGGTGGTGCAGATGCTCCCCGGGCCGATGCCGACCTTCACCGCGTCCACGCCGGCCTCGATGAGCGCCCGCGTTCCCTCGGCGGTGGCCACGTTGCCCGCCACCAGCTCGAAACCGGAGAAGTTCCTCCGGGTGTCCTGCACCGCGTCCAGCACGCCCCGGGAGTGACCGTGTGCGGTGTCCACCACCAGCACGTCGCAGCCGGCCTTGAGCAGCGCGGTGATCCGTTCCTCGCGGTCCGGGCCGACGCCCACCGCCGCCGCGCAGAGCAGCCGGCCCTTGCCGTCCTTCGCCGCGTTGGGGTGCGTCCGGGACTTCTCGATGTCCTTGATGGTCATCAGGCCGCGGAGCTCGCCGTGCTCGTTCACCAGGAGCAGCTTCTCGATCCGGTTGGAGTGCAGGAGCTCCTGGGCCGCCGCCTTGCTCACTCCCTCGCGGGCGGTGATGAGCTTCCGGGTCATCACCTCCTCGACCTTCTTGTCGAGGTTGGTCTCGAATCGCACGTCGCGGCTGGTGAGGATGCCCATCAGCTTCCGGCCACGGGTGACCGGGATGCCGGAGATGCCGTTCTTCCGCATGAGGTCGAGCGCGACGTGGAGCGGCGCCTCGGGCTCGACGACGACCGGCTCGCTGACCATGCCGCTCGAGTACTTCTTGACCCGCGCCACCTCCGCCGCCTGCCGCTCGATGCTGAGGTTCTTGTGGACGACCCCGATGCCGCCCTGC
>Ga0207675_100000010_pt1 | contig 147838 bp, 121 predicted proteins | sample KBSSwiS42_FD_184305 | JGI IMG/M metagenome (GOLD analysis project Ga0207675, IMG submission 184305) | Switchgrass rhizosphere microbial communities from Kellogg Biological Station, Michigan, USA - KBS Switchgrass S4-2 (SPAdes) (version 2) | ecosystem: Host-associated > Plants > Roots >...
ATTGCGCATCTCGGCTCCACTCTCAGGACTGGTCTTCTGGACATCGGAACCCAAGCGCTCGAGGTTCTCGACGTTGCCCGTGGCTGCATACATCGCTGCCAAGGCCGACGTGCCTGACACGTCGTCACTGGAGTGGGCATCGGCAGACGGCCAGCGCTTCACTCCGAGGTTCTGGTGACCCGGACCTGGCTTCCGGGCCTGAGAGCCTGGCTCCCACCGTCGGCATTCGTCGCTGCTGTGCTGAACCCTGGTGATCCTTCGAGTTTGCCCGGGCCTCTCTTGATCTCCGGGCCGGGGGGAGCTTGACCGCAGGCAGCAAGCAGCGCTCCGATCACGAACGAGAGCATAACAAACGCCGGTAACGACGATGGGCTACACATGGTCTTCCTCAATCAAGTGTTCAATCAGTCTTTCCACGCGGACGGCTGGAAATGGCGGTCTGGAGAGCCTTCGCATCCTCGAGGGCGTGGGGCTCCAGGGGTGAAAAAGTGATCTTCTGAAGCTCACGTTGGGCTTCAGGGATATGACCCAGAATCGCCAGCTGGGTCGCCAGACGCATCCGGAGGCTTCGTGTCAGTGGAAACTTCGGGAAGCGAGCCAGGAATTGCGTTATCTGCCCCGTCGATGGTCCGAGCTCATCGGCGGAAAGATTCAGGTAGTAATGCTCTCTCAAGGCAGCGACCGGGTCGTCGTACAGCCGGTCGCTACGAGGCCAGCTAAGAAACGCATATCCGGCCAGTATCGAATCGGTGTGTTCGACGACGGCATCACCCGCCGCTCGCGCCCGAGCGTCCGCTGGTGTCCCCTCCTCGACGCTCAAGGTCGCGGCTTCCGTTGACTGACAACAGGGCGAGTCAGACCTCAGACGAAGGGCGAATAATTTCAACTCAGCTGTCTCAAGGCAAGACACGCCGGCCAGCCCCAACACGGTCCCGCCGGGTGTGGGAGCAGCGCCGTTCGGAGTGTTCTCAAATTCGCTCGGGACTGCGCTGCTTGTCCCTGGCCGACTGCAGGCCCTCCACTCGCCAGCGCCTTCGCGGTACTCCCACCAGCCGTGCATTCGAGGGACCTCTTTTGCGGTGGATTTACCACCGTCCAAAAGGAGGACGGAAACGACCAGAGGCTCGCCAATAATCCTCTTGGGGCGCAGAGGACTCAGCGAGGTCTTAACGGGCTCGACAAGACCCGTCTCCAGAACCAAGAGCAACGCAAACGATAGAGTGTTCAAATCTGATTGCCGACCCCTCTGATTGAGCCCTTCCGCGGACTCACCGAGGTGCCAACTCCTCCACAATTAGGATCGCCGTACAACAACTCCTCGACACAAAAGTGAGCAAGGTCGAAGTGCTGGTATCCGCCAGGCGGGTTTGGCTGTTCGTGTCGCATGAGGCACACCTCATTGTAGCTGGGGTGGAGAACGTTTGAGCATGCCATCCTCGTATCCTCATGAGGATCGGGTATGCCGTTCGTGAATGTGCATGAATTCGTCTCGAACTGATGGCCCACTTCATGGGCCAAGAGCCAGCCGCTGACTCATTGAAAATCCGGGATCAGGCCGGGGCGGGGGGCCTTTCTCAAACCAGGTACCCGTTGAAGAAGAGCTGGCCCATCGAGAAGGCGATGGCGATCAGCCAGGCCAGCAGCGGCACGAGCACCCAGAGGGGCAGCTCCGGGAGCAGCAGGAGGACCGGAAGCACCAGCGCGTCGGCGCGGTAGAGGCTCAGCCCGCGACCGGCGATGAGGGGGAATCCCCAGTAGAGCAGGGCGGTCATCGCCGCCCAGGCCCGGAGCGGATCCCTCCACGACCGCGTCACCACGGAGGTGACGAGCCCGAGCACGACCAGGCCCATCACCGTGAGCGCCTGGATGCCGATGGTCCTTCGCTGGATGTCGGCGGTGACCACCTTGTCGATGACGTCCCAGTACCCGGCCAGCGGATGCCAGAGCCCGGGCAACCCCTTCTGGTAGGTGCGGAGCCACGCGTCCCAGTGGCCGAGCAGCAGCTGCTGCGCGAGGAGCACCGCCCCGAAGCCCGCCGCCGAGAGCCCGCCGACCACGAGCGCCGGGCGGATCGAGCGCGCTCGCAGCCAGGCCGAGATAGCCCCGGGCCCCGACTGCAGGACGCCCGTCACGTAGCTCATGGAGAGGAAGCCCCCGGCCAGCCCGCACAGCAGCCACCGTCCTCGAGCGAGCGCGACCCCCGCGGCGATCAGGCAGAGCTGCGCCACACCGGTGGGAAAGATGGCGTGCGCGTACACCGCGCCGGGAAACACGCCGGCCATCGCGAGAAGGACGAAGCCCTTCAGACCGCGTTCACGCAGCAGTCCGTTCCACAGCAGCACCAGCATCGCCAGCGCCGCGGTGCCGGAGACCCACACACCCGCCGTCGCCGGCTGGACGCCGAGCGCGATCAGCGGCCGCAGAAGCCAAGGGTAGAGCGGGAACCACGCCGCGTTGCCGCACCATTCCTCGGGCCGGCCGCCGATCGCGGCGCAGGAGAAGAACTCCCAGCCCTTCGTCGCGATGACCAGGTAGTGCCCGCTGTCCCACCGCTTCCAGGACAGCGGGTTCCAGGGGTCGAACCACACGCGGTAGGCGGCGCCCGCGAACAGCAACCGCACTCCGATGAACACCACGGCCGGTGGAACCAGCGCGGCGACCGTCCGGAGCCCGGGGCGGAGCGAACGCTGGAGCAAGCTCCCGCCGAGCCGTTCGCCTCCTGTCACCCGCGCACCTTCACGTGGGCCGCGACCCTAGAAAAGCGCCTGTGACCTGTCACCAGGCTATGGTTGGAGGCCGTGCTGCTCAGCGTCGTCATCCCGATGTTCAACGAGCAGGACTCGGTGCGCCCGCTGCTCGAGCGCCTCGAGACGACGCTCCGGCCGCTCGGCATCCCCTTCGAGGTCGTGGCGGTCGACGACGGGAGCAGCGACGGCACCCGGGCAGGGCTGCTCGCGTTCCAGCCGCTCGCCCGCGAGCTCAGCGTCGTTTGCCTGTCGCGCAACTTCGGCCTCGAGGGCGCCATCGAGGCCGGGCTCCGGCATGCCCGCGGTGACGCGGTGGTGCTGATGGACGCCGACCTCCAGGATCCGCCCGAGCTCATCCCCACGCTGCTCGACGCCTGGCGGAACGGAGCCGAGGTCGTCTTCACCACCAAGCGCAGCCGCGCCGAGCCGCTCGCCCGGCGTGCCGCGTTCGGCGGCTTCCACCTGCTCTACCACCGGCTGGCGCGCATCCCGTCGCCGCTCGGCGCGGGGAACTTCTCGCTCGTCGACCGCGCCGCGCTCGATGCGGTGCTCGCCATGCCCGAGCGCTCCCGGTACCTGCCGGGTCTCCGCTACTGGGTCGGGTTCCGCCAGGTCGAGGTCGCGTACGACCGTCCCGAGCGCGCCGCCGGTCGCCCGAGCATGACGCTGTCCAAGCTGCTCAAGCTCGCGCTCGACGGCATCTTCGGCTTCTCGCATCTCCCGCTCCGGCTGGCGACGCTGCTCGGAGCCTGCGCCTGCGCGCTCGGGGTGCTCCTCGTCGCGTGGGTGCTGGTCGAGCGCTTCATCACGCACACCGCGATCCTGGGCTGGCCCTCGCTGATGATCGCCATCTGTCTCCTCGGCGGCGCGCAGCTGGTCTCGATCGGCATCCTCGGCGAGTACCTGAGCCGCGTCTTCGACGAGGTCCGGCGGCGGCCCAACTACATCGTGCGAGACGTGCTCCGGCCGTCGGCAGGAGAGGCCGCCGAGTCCGAGCCGGTGAGCCTCAACACCCGGAGAGGGCGGTAGCTTGCTGGAGCGGGCGGGGCGGTACGCGCCGCGGCTCGTCGCGGTCGCCTATCTGCTGCTCGCTCTGCCCCTGCTCCGGCAGCACGGCGTGACCTACGACGCGCCGGCGCTCTACTACGCCGGCGACCGGACCCTCTTCTTTCTCACCCATCCGCGCGTCCCCGAGGCGTTGAACTTCGCCGCGCGCCCGGAACCGGCAGGCTTCCACTCCTTCTTCTCTCGCGACGACGAGTGGGCGGACCCGATGCGCTACCCGGTCCTCCCGGCGCTGGTCGCGGCCGTCGTCTCTGCTGTGATGCACGACGCGCTCGGGCTCCTCGACCCCGCGGCCGCCCACCACCTCGGCCTGGTGCTGCTCCAGGCGCTCGCCCTCGGCCTGTTCGCGCACTACGCGATCCGCTTCCTCGGCTTCCAGGCCGGGCTCTTCGCGTCGGTGGCGCTGATGCTCTTCCCCTCGGCGTTCGGCCACGCCTTCAACAACCCGAAGGACTGGCCGTGCGCGATGTTCTACGGCCTCGCGGTGATTGCCGCGGGCGAGGGACTGGTCAGTGGCCGCGCCCGGGACGTCCTCGCCGCAGGGCTCTTCGCAGGAATCTCGCTGGCCGCGAAGCTGAACGGCGTCTTCGTGCTCGTCACGCTCGGTCTCTGGCTGCCGATCGTCTGGTTCGCGCGCATCCGCCGGTCCGGGGCGGCCGAGAGGTACCGGTTGACCGCGGCCCTCCTCGCCGCGCCCTACATCGCCGGGGCGGTCTTCCTCGTCTCCTGGCCGTGGATCTGGAACGCCCCGCCGGCGGGGATGGTCGAGCGGCTGAGCCGCTACCTCAGCTTCATGGCCGCCTACGGCGTCAGCCCGCGCGACAGCTGGACCTGGCACCCGCTGAAGTGCCTCCTCTACATGACGCCGCCGGTGGTCCTGCTCGCCTCGCTCGTGGCGCTGATCGCCTGGGCACGAAGGAGGGACCCGGGCGCCGGCATCCGGGTCGCACTGCTCGTCATCTGGGTCGCGTTCCCCTACCTGCGCAGCGTCGCTCCGCACTCCAACTTCTACGACGCGAACCGGCACTTCATCGAGTACGTGCCGGGACTCTGTGCCCTCGCCGGCTGGGGGTTCGCGCAGCTGCTGGACATGGTGCAGCGGCTCGCCCGCCGGTGGGCCGGCCCTGTCCGGACGGACTCCGGCCAGCGAGCGCTCCGGGTCGCGCTCACCGGGGCCGCCGCGCTCTCGTTGCTGGTACCGCTGCTTCGCTACGCCCCGTTCGAGACGGCGTACTTCAACGTCTTCACCGGCGGCCTCGGCGGGGCGCAGGCGCGGGCGCTGTTCCGGATGCCTCCTCCGACCGACCCGCGGTCCGATGGCACCGAGGGCGACTACTGGTACCAGTCGATGCGGGTGGCGTTCGTCGAGCTCGGCAGGCGCGTTCCCGGGCCGACCACGGTCGCCCTCTGCGACGCTCCGCCGGTGCTGGGCCAGGCGAACCTCACCGGGCAGCCGTTCCACCTCGTCCGGCTCAACACCCCGGAGGGACGAGCGGCGCCGGCGGTCTGGGTCTCGCCCCGGGAGCGGGCCTGCGGGTGGAAGCTCGTGCGGGCACTGGAGAGCGAGCGCCCGGTCATCCTCCGCGTGGAGCGAGGCGGCGGCCTCGTCTACGAGCTGCTGGGCCCCCGCTCGGACCGTCCGCTCGAGCCGGTGTCCCCGGCGAACGCGTACACCGGCGGCGCCTGAACGCCGGAAGCCGTTCCCGCTGCCGGAACGTCACCCCGGCGGTTACTCTCCCTGGCCTCCATGTCGAAGCTGAAGATCCTGCTGCTCGAGTCGATTCACCCCGTGGCCGATGAACTCCTCGAGGCCGAGGGGTTCGAGGTCCACCGTGCCGACGGCGCGCTCAAGGAGGACGAGCTCGTCGTCCGGCTGAAGGGCATCCACGTGCTCGGCATCCGGAGCAAGACCCAGGTCACGAAGCGGGTGCTGGACGCGGCGGACTCGCTCATCGGCCTCGGCGCGTTCTGCATCGGCACCAACCAGATCGCGCTCGAGCACGCCATGAAGCGTGGCGTCGCGGTCTTCAACGCACCGTTCTCCAACACCCGCAGCGTCGCGGAGATGGTGATCGCCGACGTCGTCATGCTCTCCCGTCACCTGGGTGACCGGTCGCGCGAGATGCACCACGGAGTCTGGAAGAAGGTCGCCACCGGCTCCCGCGAGGTCCGCGGCAAGACGCTGGGAGTCGTGGGCTACGGGCACATCGGCAGCCAGGTCTCGATCCTCGCCGAGGCCCTTGGCATGCGGGTCGTCTTTCACGACACGTCGGCCAAGCTCCCGCTCGGGAACTCGCAGCCCCTGAAGTCGCTCGATTCGCTCCTGGAGCAGAGCGACTTCGTCACCTTGCACGTCCCGGAGACGCCACAGACCCGGGGGATGATCAGCGCTGCGCAGCTCGCGCGGATGAAGAAGGGAGCGTGTCTGATCAACGCGAGCCGCGGCACCGTGGTGGACCTCGAGGCGCTCGCCCGGGCGATCCGGGAGAAGCAGCTCGACGGCGCGGCGGTGGACGTCTACCCGGAGGAGCCCGAGGCCAGCAGCGCCGAGGGATTCGAGACGCCGCTCAGGGGACTGCCCAACGTCGTCATGACCCCCCATGTCGGTGGGTCCACCCTCGAGGCCCAGGAGGCGATTGGCCGCGAGGTCTCTGCGAGCCTCGCGCGCTTCGCCCACACCGGAGCGACGGTCGGCTCGGTGAACTTCCCGCCGGTGGACCTCGCGCGGACGCCGAACACCTGGCGGCTGATCAACGTCCACCAGAACGTGCCCGGCGTGATGCGTGACCTGAACCGCCTCGTCTCGGACCGGAACGCCAACATCCACGCCCAGGTCCTCTCGACCAACGCCGCGATCGGGTACCTGATCATGGACCTCGACTCGGACGTGGCGGCGCACGTCGTCGAGGACATGCGCCGCCTCTCCACCAGCATCTCCGCCCGGACGGTCGCCTAGAGCTACTCGGTGCAGCCGAAGTTCCCGCCGCAGCCGCCCGTCTTGGCGTTGAAGGTCTGCTTGCAGCCGGTCACGTTGGTGAAGGTGTTGCCGGCCGCGACATCCGGGTCGTTGACCACGCTCGCGACCCACGTCGCGTCGATGCCGTGGCCGCTCACGTTCTGGATGGTGCTGTTGGTGAGGAAGTTCGCTGCCGGGATGTCGGCGACGAGCAAGGCCGCGTTGTCCGAGGACCCGGACGGCCGGCAGTTCGCCGAGACCCAGCCGTTGCTCGCGCCCGCGTACTCGATGGTCACGTACGCCAGCTGCGAGCCGTAGGAGTTCAGGAGCAGCAGGCCTGCCCAGTCCCCCGGAGCCGGCGCAGTGCCATTCGGCAGGGCCGCCGACGCCGCGGAGGTGAAGACGATGGGGGTGTCCACGTCACCGATCGCCGTCAGCACCCCCGCGCCCTCGCTGGAGTTGCCGAAGTACATCCGGATGTCGTTCCCGGGGGCGAAGCGGAGCACCGCGCCTCCCTCGACGGTGAGCGTCGTCGTCGTGCCGGGAGTGGTCTGGCCGACCTTCACCTGCGCCTCGAAGTAGAGCGGGATGTGTCCGGTGAGGGTGGTGTCCTGGATCACGTTCGGCGCCGAGGCGAGCATCAGCGCGTCGGTGTAGACGCTGTTCTGCACCTGGGTGAAGGGGATGCTGCCCGCCGCGAGGATGTGCATCGCCAGTGGGTGGTCCTGCGCGCCGGTCACTCCCAGGTAGGTCGAATCCGGGGTGAACGCGGCCTCACCGTCGAGCAGCAGCCCGCCTCCGACCGGGTTGCCGACCACCAGGTTGTCCGCCGTGAGCACGCCCACCGGCGGCTGGTTCAGGCCCGGGCCGGCCATCACGATCGCCGAGTTGCGGTAGGCGCCGCCGTACCCCGCCGAGAGCACCCCCGCCCAGTGCATCTCGACGAGCGACTGGACGTTGTAGCCGCGGATCCCGGCCCAGGTCTGTCCCTGGACCGCGGGCTCGAAGGTGACGAAGTGATCGACGTCGGTGCCGGCGGCCACGAGCTTTGCCGCGACGTTGCCGGTCGTGTCGCCCTCGACGCCGATCTCCTGGCCGGCGGCGACCGCGACGATGGCGCACGCCTCGACGGTCACGGTGGCTCCCGGCTTGATGCGCACGCTCGAGGTCACCGAGTGGGTGACGCCGTTCCCCGCCCACGTCTCGTCGCCGGTGATGTTCCCCGAGTGAGTCACCACGGTCCCGTTCGGGGTGCCGCAGCTGCTCGGCTGCCGGACGGTGATCTGCACCGAGGCGAGCTTCGTGACGTCGTCGACGCTCGTCGCCGTCACCGTGTACGTCCCCGGGGTCGAGGTCTGGAACTTGGCCGCCAGTGGCTGGGTCCCGGTGATCGCCCCCGCGGGGTTGCTCGCCCAGGTCACCGTCCCGTTGCAGCCGGTCGCGTTGGGTCCCTGCTTCACGTTCGCCCCGAGGTCCACCTCGGTGCCCGGCAGGACGCTCGTCACGAGCGCGGTGAGCGAGACCCCCTCGATGGTGCACTTCGCCTGGGTGCCGGAGTCGGGGGTTCCCCCTCCGCCGCCCCCGCCTCCTCCGCAGGCCGTCACCACCATCAGCCCGGTTCCCAGCACCACTGCCACCAGTCGTCGCACGTCCATCGTTCGCTCCTCCTGGACGGAAAGCCTGGAAGGGAGCCGAGGACGCCGGCAGGTGCGCTTCCGAGATAGGGGCTGGGCCACCTGGCGAGGCCGTGATCCGCCTCGGGAATCAGGATCTTGGAAGCTGCACCCGGTCAGCGCCTCGCGAGCAGCGCCTCGGCTGCCTGGGAGCCCGGCCCACCTTTGATGAGCGGGTTGATCGCCCAGGCCCGCGCCAGGCTCTCCCGCGCTGCCGGGGCATCGCCGGCCAGCGCCTCGAGCTGTGCCCGGAGCACCCAGAGATCCGGATCGCCCGGCCGGACCTGCAGCGCCTTCTGCACGTGCTCGATGCCCTTCGCCGCGGCGGCCACCGTCGGCTTCCCCGCGCGGCTCAGCCATCGGGCGCTCTCCAGCGACATGCGCGCCAGGAACTCCTGCGGGAGGTCCTCGCCCGTTCGGGGCCCGAGCGTCGCGATGTGCTGCGCGGCTCGCTCGAGGACAGGCGTGGGGTCGGAGCCTCGTGACGTCAGCCAGCGCGCCTCGGCGATCCAGGCAGCGGCCCGGGAAAGCACCAGATTGGCGTCCTGCGGATCGGCACGTGCTGTGCGCTCGATCATCGGGACGCTCCGGTGAAGGAGCTCCGTCGGATCGCCGCCGCGCTCGCTCAGGAGGAACGCCTCGTCCGCGAGGAGCTCGGCCTCGATTGCCTCGATCATCGAGAGCCCCGGGGTCTTCTTCAGCAGATCATCCATGCGGCCCACGAGGTTCTCGAGCTTCGGGCATGGATCCTCACCGATGGTCAGGAGGATCGCGGCCTCCATGTCCACCGCGTTCCCGAACTGCGCGAGGGCCGCCGGCTGGCCGGGCATCGCCTGGATGGCGGCCTCGAACGCGGTCCACCCGGAGGCGAAGTGAGGCCGTGGATCCTCTCCGGCGAGCCAGGCGTCCTTTCCAAGGAGCATCCGTTGCTGCGCGACGATCGGACGGAGGAGCGTTCCACGTCCGGTGTTCATCCCCAGCGCGCGTTCACCTGCCTCGATGGCCGCGCGCCGTGCTGCCGCGGCCGGCTTGCGCTCGTGCTGGAGGGCATCGGCCTCGGTGGTGTGCAGGAGGGTCAAGACGAACGGAACTCCCGAGTCCTCGGGCCCGAGCGCCTCGGCGCGGGACATGATCTCCAGGCCCTCGCGGACAGGCTCGAGCGAGGCCTTGCCCAGCTCGTTCGCCCGGAACGCGCGGTAGTAGAGGCCTTGCCCCAGGAGCGACAGGGTGCGGACGTCGTTGGCCCCGAGGGCGATCGCCTTGCGGGACGAGTCGATCGCGTCCTCGACGGTGGCCTCCACCTTCGAGGCGTCGGCCATGAACTGGTACTGCCCCCGCGCGATCAGAGCGAAGCCCCGACGGACCAGCGGGGCTGGGTCGTCCGGGTCGAGCCTGCTCGCCTCCTCCAGCGCGACCAGTGCGTGGGCGATCTCCGGATCTGGCGACCGGCCGCGGAGGACCAGGGCGTTGGCACGCACGCTGTGGATCTCGGCACGCGCCAGCGGCACCGCAGGATCGCTCCGACCCCACGTTCCCGCCTGGTCGAGGAGCGCCGCCGCGGCGACCAGGGCTGGCTCCGTCTCGACGAGCTTCCGGGCGTAGCTCAGGTCGCGCGCCTCGGCAGTCCAGGCCTCTGCGGCGAGCAGCGTCGCCTCGTAGCGGTCCGGGGTGGTCGCCAGGACCTCTGCCGCGCGCGCCCGCGCCTCGGGAAAGTTCCGCTCGACCATCGCCGCCCGGGCGGCGAGCTCACTCGCACGCCAGCCTGAAGACTCTCCCATCCGGAGATAGGCCCGTGCGGGCTCGCCGAGGTCTGCTCGGAGCCTGGCGAACACCGGCTCCCTCGCCTCGGGAGTGAGCGTCTCGCGAGCCCGCTCGTAGCCGCGGCGGTAGAGCTCCCCGAGGACCTCCCCGAGCCCTTCGGCGAGACGCGGGGTCCGGAAACCGGCGCGCCAGGCACGTTCGTACGCGGCGCGCGCTCCCTCGGCATCGCCGGTCAGCTGCAGGGCCTTGCCGAGGGTGGCGTTCGCCGCTCCATCGCCCCTGGCGGCGAGCGGCCTCAACCGGTCGGCCTCGCTGCGAATGCGGGCCAGTGCCGGCCGGAGGTCGTGCGGCGGCCCGAGATGCTCCATCCGCAGCTGGTCCTCGAGCGATTCGCTGAGCGCACCCAGGCGCGCAGCCTCCACGGCGGCGCGATCTGCCCGGCGCTGGTTCCACCAGGTCCAGCCCCCTGCGAGAAGCAGGGTGAGGACGACGACCGCGGCCGCGCGGGACAGCGCGGTGTTCCTCCGCGACCACTTCAGCGTCCGCTCGAGGAGCGAAGCCGGCCGCGCCAGGATAGGCTCACCGCGCTGGACCCGGCCCAGGTCGGCCGCGAGCGCCTCGGCGCTGGAGTAGCGAGCGGTGGGGTCCTTCTCCATCGCCCGGGCGGCGACGGTCGCCAGGTCGCGGGGGAGCCCCGGGATGACGCGGGTCAGCGGCTCCGGGTCCTCCTCGAGGATGCGCCGGAGCAGCTCCACGTCGGGCTCGGCGTCCGTGCTCGGAGTCCCGGCGGAGGACGAGCGGCGGAAGGGCGGACGGCCGGCGAGGACGGAGTAGAGCGTGGCCCCGAGCGCGTAGACGTCGGAGCGGAAGTCCGGAGGCCCCGGAGCCACGAGCTGCTCCGGGCTCATGTAGTCGAGCGTTCCCGCGGGCAGGCCGCTCCGTGATGCCCCGGCCTCCTCTCCCCGCGCGAGGCCGAAGTCGGTGAGCAGCGCCACCGGACCCGCGTCGCGCGATTGCTCCACCAGCACGTTGGCCGGCTTCACGTCACGGTGGACGAGGCCCTGGAGGTGGGCGGCGTGCAGCCCGAGCCCGGCCTGACGGACCAGCTCCACCCGCTGCGCGAGCGACAGCGACGGCGCGAGCTCGGAGAGCGCCCTGCCCTCGACCAGCTGGAAGACGATGCACGGCCGGCCCTTGAGGGAACCCACCGCGTGCACCTTGACCACGTGCGGGTGCTCCACCCGGGCCTGGAGCCGGGCCTCGAGGAGGACCCGCTCGGCGTCGCGGGCGTCCTGGCTCCGCACCAGCTTGACCGCCACCGCCCGCTCGAGCCGCCGGTCCCAGGCCCGGTGAACCTCGCCCATCCCGCCCGCGCCGAGCAGTCCGCGGAGCTCGATCTGATCGTCCAGCGGGGCGAGGCGCTCGCTCACCGGAGATCCTCGAGCGCCGAGCGCATCCGGCGCGCCACCTCCAGCAGCTCGGGCTCGGGATAGTTGGAGAACCCGAGGCGCAGGCCGGAGACCGCGCTCCCATCGAAGGAGAATCGCCGGCCGGGCTGGAAGGACACGCCGCGCTCGAGCGCTCGCGCGGCCCAGGCGTCGACGTCGATCGCCCGGTCGACCTCGGCCCAGACGGCGAGCCCGCCGGAGGGCCGTTCCACCCGAAGCGTCCCGGGCAGCTCCTCGGCGAGACCGGCGCACAGAGCGTCCCGGCGGCTGCGGTAGATCTTGTCCATCCGGTTGAGGTGCCGCTGCAGCTCGCCGTCCTCCATCAGCTCGGCGATCGCGCGCTCGAGCACCGGGTCTCCGTGCCGGTCGAACGCGGCCCGGAGCACGTTCGTCCGCGAGATGAGCGGCCCCGGGCCCACCACGAAGCCCAGCCGGAGGTCGGGGCTGAAGATCTTCGAGAGCGTGCCGACGTGAACCACCACCTGGGCGGGATCCTTGGCCGCCAGCGGCGCCTGGGGGCGACCCTCGAAGTGGAACTCGGAGTCCGGATCCATCTCGATGACCGCGAACCGGTGGGTGGCTGCGAGCTCGAGCAGGCGCGCGCGGCGCTCGGCGGAGAGGATCGCCAGCGTGGGGTACTGGCGCTGCGGGGTGACGAACACCGCGCGGACCGGGGTCTCGCCGAGCAGGGTCTCGAGCGCGTCGAGCCGGAGACCCTGTCCGTCGATGGGGAGCGGCAGGCAGCGCGCGCCGGCGCGGACGAACGCGTCCCAGGCCCGGCGGGCTCCGAGCGCCTCCACCGCGACGGTGTCCCCCGCGGCTGCCAGCGCCTGGGCCACGAGGACCAGCGCCATCTGGCTGCCGCGGGTCACGAGGATGCGCTCCGGGCCGGCGGAGATCGCCCGGGTGTTGCTCAGCATCCGTGACAGCGCCTCGCGCAGCTGGAGATGGCCCTGCGGGTCGCCGCTCTCCGGGCCGCCCCGAACGCGCAGGAGCGAACGCCGGTATGCCCGGGCGAGCGCCGCTCCCGGGAGGAGACGCGGATCCGGCACGCCGCTCGCCACCTCCAGGAGCCCGCGCTGCCCACCCGCGGTGGGCGGCGCCGGCTCGGGTCCGAGCGCGAAGCCGATGCCGTCACCGCCGGCTCGCGGCACCTCGTTCCGCGACTGGAGGCGGGCGGGAAGATGCGCCGGGATGCGTCGGGCGACGGCGCTGCCCTCGCCGGGCGCGGACACCACCCAGCCCTCCACCTGGAGCTCGTGGTAGGCGGACATCACCGTGTTGCGGCTCACCCCCAGCTGCTCGGCCAGCGTGCGGTAGCCGGGGAGCGGATCCCCGGGGTGGAAGCGCCCCCGGTGGATCTCCTTCATCAGGGCGTGGGCGATCTGGAGGTAGACCGGATCCTTGCTCCGGGGATCGAGGAACAGCGCTGGGGTCCACTCGGCCACGCTCCCGTCCTCCGGCGACGGAGCCTAGCGCGCGCCCACGGTGCATCCTCGTTGCGTCTCCAGTCAGCGGGGGCTGATCACCAGATTCCTGAAGTACGCCTCGGTGGTCCGGTGCGCCCAGAGCGCGACGGCTCCGCTCCCGGATCCGTGCTTGAGGTCGAGGACCACGAGGGTCGGCTGGGTGGCGCCGTTCACGTAGAGCTCGGCGCGGGTGCCGGACACCTTCACCCGCATGGGCGTCCACACCCCCGGCTGGAGGTCCACGTAGCTCTCGTACTGGCCCGGCGCCTCCTTCCGGAGGCGATGCCACGGGTAGTCGGGAGTCGACGCGTACTGCACCGCGTGGTTGCGACGGAGCTGATCGTCGGCGCGGCCGTTGCTGGGCCGCAGGTACATGTCCTCCGACCGCGCGCCGTCGGCGGAGACGTGGAACGACACGCCGATGAAGCCGCGCATGTCCGCGGGAGCGCCCGGCAGCGGCGCGCCGGCCACCTCGACGGAGATCTCCCCGTCCTGGAGCTCCAGCCCGTCGATGATGGCCAGCACCACGTCATCCGGGCCCACCGCGTCCAGCGCGTGCAGCCGCAGCCCGCGCCGTCCGTCGTGGGTGACCGGTTCGGCCCGCCCCTGCAGCAACCGGAGGCCTTCCGCGGACTCGAGCGAGAGCGTCCGTGCTCCCGGCGCCGGAGGAGGGGGCCCGCCGGTGGCGCACCCGAGGAGGCACGTCGCGAGGAGCAGCACGCCGGCTCCGGGCCGCCCTCCTCGCACTGGCGGGTGCGTCCGCCGGCTGCAATCGTGGCGTTGCACCGGGATGGCGTTCGTGGATCGCATCGCCCCGGGACGCTACCCGTCACGGCGATCGGCCCGGACGGCCTCTGGCGGACACGCAACCACCGCTCGCTGAGCCGCTGCAGCCGACCGGCGCTCGCCGGCGGCGAACCGCCCTCAACCCGGAGCAGCCGCGACCGGCGCTTGTCCGCGCTCGACGCCCAGCGCCGCGAGCTGACGGTCGTGCCACCGCGAGAGGAGGACGAGCGCCGCGATCGCACCCACGAGACAGGTGGCCATGTCCTCCTGCGTGTCCCAGGGATCGCCCTGCGTGCCGAGGAACGCGTCCGCTCCCTGGTGCAGCATCACCGCGGCGCCCCATTCCACCAGCTCGTAGAGCGCGCTGACCGCGAGGCAGACCGAGAGCACGAGGAAGGTCAGCCACCCGCCCGTCCGCAGCGGCGTTCGCCGGAGCAGGACCTCGCGCGTCACCAGCGCCGGGACGAAGCCCTGGAAGAAGTGCCCCACCCGGTCGTAGTCGTTGCGGGCCAGTCCCAGCACCCGCTGCGCCCAGAAGCCGAGCGGCACCTCGGCGTAAGTGTAGTGACCGCCGAGGAAGAGAACGCAGGCGTGGAGCGCGATGAGCACGTAGACCAGCTCGGTGAAGCGGAACCTCCGGTAGGTCGCGAGGAGCACCGGGAGCGCGATGAGGAACGGGGCGACCTCCATCCACCAGGTGAGGCGGTCCTTCGGCCCGATGCCGGAGACGACCAGGGCCAGCAGGTCGACCCCGAGCAGGAAGAGAGGGAGACGGTCCTCGCGTCGCACGCGGCGGAGGAGTCTAGCCTCCGGGCACGACGCGCCTGGCAGCCACGCCGTCCGGATGGCAGGCTCGGGGCGTCGCACGGGAGGATCGATGAGGCGCTTGCTCGTCCTGGGGCTCGCGGTGCTTCCGATGACGTCGGCGGCCGCGAAGGAGGCGTTCGACATCGCGCGCTTCACCGCGCCGCCGGGCTGGCAGCGGTCGAGCTCTCCCGGCCTGGTCACGCTCCAATCGCCGCCCGTCCGCGGAAGCGGAGCGCAGCTCTTCCTCTTCGCCAGCGAGCCGGCGAGGGGATCGCCTCAGGAGGCCTTCCGGGCAGCGTGGCAGAAGCTGATCGCCGCGCCGCTGAACGGGCTTCAGCCGGCCAGCACGAGCACCGAGACCACCCCCGACGGCTGGACGGCGGTGACCGGCCTGGCGCCTTACACGAAGGGAGGCGCGAGCTGGCGCGCGGTCCTGGTCGCGGCGACCGGACACGGACGGACGATGAACGTGGTGGTCCACCTGCTCGGCCCCGCGCACGACGGCGAGGTCGACGCCTTCTTCAAGGACCTCGATCTCCTCCCCCCGCAGGGCGCTCCCGCCATCGCGGGGGCGGGCCCGCCGGCGGCCCCGGCCCCGGCCACGGACAGTGGCGCGACGTCGTCCGGCGGTGCCGCCGAGGCGGGCGGGATGGCCTTCACGCCACCGCGCGGGTGGAGCCGGACCACCCGGGCGGACGCGGTGGTCTACGTGTCGCCGCCGTACCCGAACACCGGCGAGCGCTGCGAGCTCGCGATCCTCCCGATGCGGAAGGGCAGCGGCGATCTCCTGCGGGACGCCCTCGGCGCGTTCCAGGGGCTGTTCCGGGCAGACCCGATGCGCGGCTACCCGGAGGATCCGCCTCTCCTGATCAAGGGGACGTCGCCGCTCGGCTGGCCCTACGTCACCCTCCACAAGACGCTCGGCCCGGCGGGGGAGGGTGGGCCGGGCATCATCCTCTTGGTGGCCGGAGTGGGGGACCAGATCGCCACCGTCTTCACCACCTCGAAGCGACCGCTGGTGAGCCAGTGCTTCGGCGAGGCGTTCCCGAGCGAGTGGCCGGGCTTCTTCAACAGCCTCCGCTTCAAGGGGGTGAAGCCTGCGGTGTCGGACGCGGAGATGAAGACCAAGCTCGCCGGGAGCTGGACCGCCACCGGGTCGAGCGTGCTCATCCGCTACACGCTGGCGGCGAACGGCCGGTACGCGAGCGGCTCCGCGATCGGCTACGCGCAGCGCGTCTCGCCCACCGAGGTCATGTACACGACGACCGGGTTTCGCGGAGACGGCGCGTGGACGGTGAAGGGCCAGTCGCTGACGCTCAGCCCCGACGGCCGGCCGCCGGTGCCGGGCGTGTTCCGGCTGGAGCAGGAGAGCAAGGACGGCCGGGCGTGGAAGGACCGCCTCTGCATCGTCGGCGGCACCGGCGACATCTGCTACCACCGCGACCCGTAGGACGCCCCGGTCAGGGGAAGGTCGAGTGCTGCTCCAGGGAGGTCCGGAGCTCCACCGGGATCTGCTTTCCCTGCGCTCCGGCGAAGGTCACCCGTGCGATCTGGGAGAAGGTCGCGGCGTGGTCCACGAGGGTCCCCGGCTCGAGCAGCAGCTCGTCCCGGTAGTCCAGGGTCGCGTCCACGACCTCGGCCTGGGCCGGGTCCACGCCGTTCCGGGCGAGGAACGCGGCGGCGAAGCGCAGCGCGCGACGGGCCGCCGCGCGTGGGTCGACGTCGTACTGCGCGCTCACCCGGGCGCAGCGCGCGGCGCCGCACGGCTCGAGGAGGTCAACGGTCATGGTCTTCTTCTGCACGGCGGGATCCGGGTCGGCAGCCGCCCAGGTCGAGCCGGGCGCGGTCGGATGGCCCACCACGTCGCGGATGACCATCTCGAAGCGCGCCACCGCGAGCTCCTTCACCTGCTCCGGACCGAACATCCCCCGCGCGCGCTCCGAGCCGGAGGAGACCAGGCCTCCGAGGACCTCCGCGGCCCGCTCGGCGCCCCGGACCTCGACCACCCGCGGCTCGGGGGTCACCACCAGGTCCACCGACAGGCCGCCACCGGGCATCCGCTCGCCGTCGAGGACGTCCGCTCCGTTGATCCGCACTGCCACCCGCTGAAGCTGCTGCGTGACGACCGTGTTGTCCCCCTCCCGGGTGAAGCCCACGTTCCACACGAACTCCTGCTCCTCGCGTTGGCGGTACGGGCTTCCGACCAGGCTGGTCTCGTTCACCAGCTTGACGGTGCGGACGAACCGCGTTCCGGGTTGCGGCGCGTAGGTGAAGGTCGGGGCGACCGCCGGAGTGGTCGCGCACCCCACGGTGAGCGCCGCGACGAGACAGGCACGAGCCGTCATGAGTTCCTCCCGGAGCGGAACCGTAACCTCCGCGCCCCGGCGGGCCAATGGTCACGATCGCTGCCGAGCGCGACGGAGCGGAGGGTGCGCCGGACGCCGGATGTGTGGTGGAACCCGGCACCGGAGGACACGGGATGAATCCACAGGCGTGGGGGGGAGTCGCCCTCTCGGTGTTGCTCGCAGCTGGCGCCGCAGGTCCGGATGCGGGGACGGAGGCGCTCCCCGATCTCGAGCGCTACAGCCTCATCATCCTCCGGAGGCCTGCAAACGGCGGCGCGAAGGTCGCGGACCCGGACGCGTTGCAGCGTCAGCACATTGCCCATCTGCACGCGATGGCGCGCGCGGGCAAGCTCGTCGTCGCCGGCCCGTTCGACGACCAGAGCGATCCGCGGATGCGCGGGATGTGCCTCTATCGCGTTCCACTCGAGGAGGCGCGAAGGCTCGCGAACGAGGACCCGGCGGTGAAGGCCGGACGGCTCGAGGTGGAGGTGCTCTCCTGGTGGGTGGAGAAGGGCGCGATGACCTTCCCGGTGGCCGAGGCGATGGCGCGGGAGAAGCGCTAGAAGCGCGCGAGAGGCTCAGCCGGCCGAGTCGGCGCGCGCGAGCAGCTCGGGGAGGCTGCCCGAGAGCGAGCGTGCCTCGGGGGCCGGCGCGCGGCGGAAGGCGAAGCGCCCCTCGTTCCAGCACAGCACCTCGAAGAGCGCGCTCGCTCCGGTGTGCGGACCGCAGGCTGCGTGGACCAGGGCGCCATCCTCGAACCACACCGAGCCGGTGCGGGCCGGAGCGTGGACGTCGAGCACCCCGGTCCTGCCGGCGCGGGCGTACAGCGACAGCACGTCGGACAGCAACGTGGTGGCGATGGTGCCCGCGCCGGCGCCGCCCGGGACCCACCGGCCGACCTCCGACCGCAGCCGCACCGGATCGACCGGGGCGGGGAGGTGGACGACGGGGGGAGGCAACGCATTGAACCCAGGTCCGTGGGTCACCACGACGGGAACGGGTCCCCAACGACCGCGCAGCTCTTCCACCAGGGCTGCACCGGAAGCCTTCGCGGTGTCGGCGGGTGTGACGAGCACGGAGGGTCGCTCGCACGCGATCCAGCCGAGGGCGTCCTCGTGGTCGCTCGTGCCGCGCACGGCAGCGGGGCCGAAGCCATGGCGGAGCACCGCGACCGAGGCGCGGAGCCGTTCCGAGGAGGCGTCGACGACCACGATGGAACCAGGACGAGCGCTCACGACCGGGAACAGGAGCACCGCCCGTGCCAGGGCGTGGATCGTGGGTGCGGCGGTGTGGTGACCCCGGCGGTTGAGGTGGCGACGCCACCCCGGGTCAGAACGCAGGACGCGGGTGGGCGACCAGCGCTCGCCGTCCCGGGGTGACGACGCGCGCGGCGCGCACCAGATCCAGGAACGCCTCCACCCACGGCGCCTCCGCGGAGACGCGTGGGGGAGGAACCATCGCGGTTCCCCGGCTCGTCAGCGCGGCCGCGGCAACGGCGATCGCCCGGCCGAGCTCGGGGTCGCCGACGAGGACCTCGCGGAGCGCGAAGTCCGGGGCCCGCCGGAGAACCTCGGCCACGTTGCGCGCCTGCTCCGGCTGGTCCCCGAGCAGGACCAGGAGCGGCGTGGCCGAGCTCCGTGCCAGCTCCAGCGCCCCCATTCCCGCGCCGGAGACGAACAGGTCGGCGGCGTGGACCACGTCGGCGAACCGGGCATCGGTGTCAACCCAGCCGGGCCGCGCCCGGTAGCCCTCGCCGACGGCGTGGAGGCGGAATCCTCCGCTGGACAGCCCCTCCTCGACCGCCGCGGCGATGGCCGAGTCCCTGAAGTGGGGGTTCAGGTACACCGCGGCGAGCGGGACGCCCTCGGGGATGCCGAGCGCCGCGCGGACCTCGGCGCGCGTTCGTCCAGGGCGCGCGACGATGGGCGCGAGCCGGTAGGTGCGTGCGGGGCCTCCTGGCTCGGGCACGGCGCTTCCGAGGGTGTGGACGACGCGGGCGAAGGCGCGATCGCGGACGACTCGCAGCGCACGGCGGTACCGGTCAGAGACCCAGGGCGGCGCCCGGTCGTCGAGGTTCGCCTCCATCGCCCACCAGAGGTTCTCGCCGTAGACCTGCACCACCGGGAAGGGGAATCCGAGCGCGGGGGCGAGGAGCAGCGCCGGGTGGAGCGAGTCGTTCACCACCAGATCCGCGCCGCGGGCCAGCACCGCGAGCCGGCGAAGGTCGCCGAGCGCTCGCCACGGTAGCAGGAGGTAGTTGAGGACGCGGGCGTCGGTCCGCCGGCGCGACATGTCGTGCCGCTCTCCGAACTCCACCCGGAAGTGCTCCGAGAGGAGCCGCGACGGCCGCCCCATCGATGCGAGGAAGCGGACTCCCTCGCGCGACGTGGTGACGATGTCCACCGCGAGGCCCGCCTCCCCCAGCGCGCCGGAGAGGAGGTGCGCCCGCATCAGGTGCCCGCGCGCGTCTGCGAGGGCGAGATAGAGGAGCCGGCCGGAGTGGGTGCTCACGTGCTTCGCTCGAACGCTCGTCCCGGGCGGGGCGGTCAGGCGAGGCCCTCTGCCCGGGGCCGTCCGAGGGCTCGCCTCGGGAGAGAGAGCTTCCGGCACGCGCGTGACGGAAGGAGCAGTGAGCGTGTGACGTCTCGGTCAGACGCCGGTGACGAACCACCGCCCGAGGCCCACGGTGAACAGCAGGCACCCGTAGGCGGCGTGCTCCACCGCGGTCGCGAGCAGCGAGCGGGTCCGGAGGTAGGTCCGCGCGAACAGCCAGCCGCCGACGAGGGTGAGCACCACCGCCAGCTCGTTCATGAGCACGATGTGCGCCCAGGAGAAGGCGATCGCGCTCGCCGCCGTCGTCGCCCCGCCGCTCCCGAGGAGACGGCCGTAGCGGGGGTGTCACCGTCCCTTCCATGTGGCACCGGGGTGACGCAAGGCAAGCGGCGAAAAGCAGACCCCCGGAATTCATGGAAGCACTAGCCTCCCCGGGCGATGCTGCTCCACCTGCTCGTCACCGTCCTCGCCGGCGCCGCGCCGGCCGCGGAGGAGAACCGGCTGGAGGACGGGTACGCGCTCACCCTCAGCGGCGGCGTGAGCCTCGGCAGCTACGAGGCAGGTCTCAACTGGGCCCTGGTTCGCACGCTCCGCACCAAGATGAACGAGATGCTGCTTCGCCGTCAGCCGAGGCTCGTCGCCGTCACCGGCGCGTCCGCGGGGAGCATCAACGCGCTCCTCGTCGCGGCGATGTACTGCGAGACGGAGGAGTCCGCGGGCCGGTCGAGCATCGACGACAACCTCCTCCGCAGCGCCTGGCTGCACGTGGGCCTGGACGCGCTGTTGCCCGAGGACCCGCGCGCCTACCGGCCCGACGACGCGGTGCTCGCCTCGGCGGCGCTCGAGCCGGTGGTGGCCGACGTGCGCCGCGCGCTCTTCGAGGGCGGCCTGACCTTCCGTCCACGCTGCCGGCTGCCCCTGGGGCTCACCGTCACCCGCGTGGAGCCGCTGGAGCAGAACGTGGGCGGGCTCCGCGTCACCTCCCAGCGCGCGGTGCTCCCCCTCCTCTTCGACATCGACGACCAGGGCAAGGTGCGTTTCGAGCGCCAGCCGCTGCCGCAGTCGAGCGACTCGAGCGAGAGCCGGCTCGCGCTGGCGGACGTGGCCGAGATGGGAAAGGTGGGCGTCCACCCCGAGGTGGTGTTGCAGTCGCTGCTGGCATCCTCCGCCTTCCCGCTCGCCTTCCGTCCACGGATCCTCTGCGAGTGCGCGACCGAGTGCGGAGCGGATCCGGAGGCGCAGGACGGGACCTGCCCCGGTCCGCAGGGCACGCCGCTCACCGGACTGTCCTGTCACGCTCAGTCGGCGGCGCAGGGCGGCCGTGCCCTGAAGATCTGCATGCGCCGGTTCGTGGACGGCGGTGTCTTCGACAACGCGCCGGTGGGCCTGGCGCTGGAGCAGTCGGAGGCGTTCTTCCGCCCCGGCATCCTCAAACCGCTCACGGCCCTGTTCGTGGACCCGGACATCCGCCGCCTCCCGGCCGTGAGCCGGCGCGAGAAGGTGGACCGGAGTCTCCGGGGCATCGGGGCCATCGGCACCTTCCTCGGCGACCTCGTGACCACCGCACGGAACCGGGAGCTGTCCCGTGCTGCGCAGGCCGGCCGGTGGAACCGCACCACCCGGCGCCTCCTCGTCGCCAGCTCGGGACAGGTGAGGGAGTACCTCGAGCTGATCGGCGAGCTGGTCGACCTCGATGGCCCACCGTCGAGTGTGGCGCTCCCCCCGGGCCTCCACGGGAACCAGGCCGAGCGGATCCGGATCGGCCGCACCCTGCAGAGCTGCCTCCTGCGCCTCGCGCCGCGACCGCTCGACGCCGCCTCCGAGGCTCTCGGACGCCAGTGCGCCGGATTCTTCCGGGGCGAGGCGGTGAAGGACCCGCTGGACTCCGACCCTGCGGTGAAGGCCCGGGTGTCCGAGCCCCTCTCCGATGCGGAGATCGCCGACCTGGCCGGGCTGGTGACACGGACGTTCGGAAACGCGCGGAGCCCGGCCCGACAGAGCTCGGAGCGGAAGATGCTCGACCCCGCGACGACCCCGAAGGGCCGGGTGGAGGTCGGTCGCGCGCTCGCCGACAAGCTGGAGATCGTCTCGCTCTTCCAGATCTTCCTTGCCGACCAGCTGGGGGGGATCGGCCACGGCGAGCTGCCGGAGTCGCGGTTGCTGCGCCTCCGCCAGGAGGTCCTCGAGTTCCTCACCCAGGGCGAGCAGCTCGGACCGTCGGCGGCGCGGCTGGCGGCGTCCCAGCTCGAGGACGCGCTCGGGCAGATCGCGGCGCGCTCCGGCCCGGGCACGATCCCCGCCGAGGCCCGGCGCGTGCTGGACGACGTCCGCGGCGAACCCTCCGGGACGCTGTTCCAGATCTCGCGGATCCTCCCGCTGCTCTCGGCGCTCGACGGCGTCCCTCCGTCCGCGGTGGACGCCTCGCTCCTCAGGGCGTGGCAACGACTGGATCGGCTGGTCCAGCTCCGGCCGCGCCTCCAGGCGCTGGCGGCGGACACGGTCCAGGTCGCCGAGCGGGCCCGGTCGCTCCTGCCCGAGGGGACTCCGGAACGGACGCTCGCCCTGTCCACCCGCTTCAGCCCGCTGGCCGGAGCCCAGCTGGCGAACTTCGGGGGCTTCCTGGACCAGCCGCTCCGCGAGTTCGACTACTACGCCGGGGTCTACGACGGCCTCCACGCCGCTGCGGTGTTCGTCTGCCGCGAGCAGGACCCGGACGACACGACGCGAACCGCCCCGATCCGCCAGCCGAGCAGCTGGGAGCTGGACCTCTCGAAGATGGAGACCCAGCGCTGTGTCGGGGAGGCGATGGGGCAGCTGGCGGAACGCCTCGGGGTGCGCACCTCGCAGAAGGCCACGACGCTCGTCGGGTGGCTCGCGCGCGCCGAGCTCGGTGCGTGGATCGGCAGCAGCAGCCTGGCCGACAAGGAGCTCGCCCGGCCGGAGTGGAGCTGGCTCGGGCCGCCAGGAGATCCGTACGCGCTCGGCTCGCTCGGCATCGTGGGGTACGTGCTGCTCTCGCAGAAGTCGCCATGCACCGAGCACGATCGCGAGGCCCTGTGCGTCTCGGACCTGAGCTTCGACGAGTTCCTCTCCGCGCTACGCGATTCGGGCTACAAGTCGGAGTCGCGAGCGATGCGGCTCGCGGTGGAGGACCCGCGCCAGTTCTGGCGGGAGACGGTGCAGCGCGGCCTCGACCGCGCCGCGACCATCGAGCTCACCTCGACCGTGGCCGACGCCGGTCAGCGGAAGGGAGTCCTGTTCGCCCTCTCCGCGGGCGAGGTCTGGACGCGCGGAGACGTCAACGGCACGTCGGTGCGGTTTGCGCTCGACCCGTCCACGATTCCCTCGGTGCCGCTCGCCAACGGCCCGGAGTGGGCCATCTGGGCAGCGCACGCGGTGCCCTACCGCGCGTCCCTGGACGTGGCGCGGGGCGGCCTCGCGCTGTCATGGATCGAGCCGGCGCTCCGGCTCGGCCCGCGGTTCTCGGTGCTCTCGACGCTGCAGCTGGTGGACATCGAGTTCGGGCAGCGCACCAGCACCACGTTCGGCATCCGGCCGGCGCTCCACCTCGGCGGTCTGACCGTCAACGCCGGCCCTCGCTTCGCCGTGCACTGGAACGGCGGCACCGACTGGGGCGGCGAGGTGGGCATCTCGATGCTGCAGGACCGGCTGGGCCTGTCGGTGGGCGTGAGACGGCTCTCGGGCTTCCACGACGTCTTCGTCGCCCTGAGCGTCTCGGACGTGAACGGGATGCTCTACTGGCTCACGCCCTGGGCGGAGCGGAAGCCGGTGGACGTCACCGACCCCGTACGTCCGACACGGTGAGCACGAAGTCGAGCTGCTGGTTCAGCGAGGCGAGCGAGCCGCCGCACTTCACCGCGTTGAAGTCCACCTTCGACACCAGCGAGTAGCGATAGTCGGGGATGGAGAGCGCGACGACCTTCCCGGAGAACGTGGCCCCGCCCGGGGGAACGTCGGTGACCTGGTAGTGGCACTCGCCCCAGCCCGCGGCGAGCACCCCGTCGGCGTGCACCAGCTTGGTGCTGCCGTCGTCGGTCTTCATCACCAGCACCACGTTGTCGCAGCCGACGTTCGCCAGCTCGTCCCCGGTGGACTGGGCACGCAGCGAGGGGTCGAGGGTGATGCGCCCCCCCACCCAGCAGGGTCCGTCGGTGCGGACGAAGGCCGGGTTCGCGCCGGCGGCGGGTGCGGGTCCACCTCCGCCGGATTCGCCCTTGCCCGAGGCGCAGGCGGCCAGGGTGAGAGCGAGCAGGGGAGCGAGGAACGCGCGGCGCCGCTGCGCGAGCCGGGGGGCGACCGGGCGCGCGGATGTCGTCTCGTGCACGGCGCACATGACAGCGCGTGGCTCGGCCCGGGGTCAACTGACATCTGGTGGACGTCCGCGTCCTGCCGCGGCGGGGGTCGGTGCCTAGCTTCCGCCCCCGGAGGACGACACGGAGAATGGGGAGGGTACTTCGGCGCACGTGCTGGGTGCTGGTGTGCGTGCTCGCCGCATGCGGGGATCGCCGGAACACGGTCAGCGTGGACGGGGCGCTGGAGCTCGCGCCCGAGGCGCTCGACTTCCAGCAGGTTGCCGTTCACGACCAGCGGAGCCTGCCGCTCACCCTGCGCAATAGCGGGCGTGGCCGGCTCGACCTGACCGGGGTCACCGTCCAGGGCGCCCCGGGAACCACCTTCCGCTTCTCGGTGCCGGGGCAGAACGCGATCCTCCCCGGTCAGACGGTGCAGGCGGAGGTGGTCTTCCAGCCCGGCGCGGCCGGACCGGCGAGCGGGACGCTCGTGGTCACCACCGACAGCACCACCTCGCCGCAGGCGACGGTCGGGCTGAAGGGCCTCGGCGTCGACGCCCTCGCGTCGCTGAAGGAGGACGCGCTCGACTTCGGGAAGATCGAGATCGGCGCGGAGAAGCTTCGCCAGCTCACCCTCACCAACCCGAGCCCGCTTCCGGTCCAGGTGACTGGACGCATCGTGGGCGCCGGCTCGGACGAGTTCTCGATGTCGCCGGTCACCCTGGCGCCCGGTGAGACCCGCACCCAGGACGTGAGCTTCCATCCGCAGCGCGCGGGAGTGAAGCGCGCCGCGCTCGCGGTGACGCCCTGCAAGGGATGCGGCGACGTGCTGGTGACCCTCACCGGCGAGGGCCTGGAGCAGGCCCTGATCGCCGAGCCGGCCACGGTCGACTTCGGCCTCGTCCCCACCGACTTCACGGTGAACGGGATGGCCGTGCTCAAGAACCTCTCGACCGAGCCGGTGACGGTGACCAGCGTCGCGGTCACCGGCGATGACGGCTTCTCCAGCGGCGGCACGCCGGTGCCGATGGTCATCGCGGGCGGAGCCACCGCGACGGTCGCGGTCAACTACACCAGCACGCACCTCGACGCCGCGGCCGGAACGCTGACCGTTGCCCACGACAGCGTGCGCCACCCCACGCTGGACGTCCCGCTGAGCGGCGTCGGCGGAGGGACCAAGGTCTGCGTGGCGCCGCTGCTGCTCGAGTTCGGCAAGCACGCCGTCGGTACCACCACCGACTCGCAGGTCATCGTCCGGAACTGTGGCGGGCCGGGGTACGTCTTCACCGTCGATTCGGCCACGCTCCTCGCGGGCGCCGGCTCCCAGTTCAAGCTCGTACCGCCGGTGGCCTATCCGGTGAGCCTCAACCCCGGCAACTCGGTGACCATCCCGGTCAGCTTCCAGCCGACGGTCTCGGGTGACGTGGTCGAGCAGCTGCAGATCGTGACCTCGGTGGTCGGAGGGACGGTGAACGTCCAGCTGCAGAGCACCGCCGCGGCCTCGGCTCCGTGCAACCTCCAGGTGACTCCCTCGGCGATCGACTTCGGCACGGTGGTGCCGGGGTCGCAGTCGCTTCTCGGAGCGAAGGTGCTCAATGCCGGGGCCGACGTGTGCCTGCTCCAGCAGATGACGCTCACCGACACCGGTGGAAACCTCTACGCTTTGCCGGCGGGGAGCGTGACCAATCTGCTCATGGCCCCCGCTGAGTACTTCACCTTCGAGGTGCAGTTCACCGCTCCCCCGACCCCGGGCACCTATACCGGGACGGCGACGGTGAACGGGTCGGGCCAGCCGCCGATCACTCTGCCACTCACGGCGTCGGTGGGAAGCACCTGCCTGACCACCAACCCCGGGTACGTCGACTTCGGCTCCGCCAGCCCGGCCTGCCCGGCGCTGAGCCGGCAGATCAACGTGGTGAACGGCTGCTCCACCCCAGTCACGGTGAACTCGGCGATCATCGGAGCCGGAAGCACCGACGGTGAGTTCCTCTTCGCGGTCGCGCCTCCCGTCCCCCAGACGCTGGCCCCCGGATCCGGCCTGACGCTGGACGTGGAGTACCTGGGGCTCGTGCCGGGGCTGAACCTCTCGCCGCTGTACATCGACAACTCCCTCATCAGTCCGCCGCTCCTGGTCTCGCTGGTCGGAGAGTCGAGCTCCACCGCAACGCAGACCGACACCTTCTTCGAGGGCCAACCAGGCCAGGTGGACGTGCTCTTCGTCGTGGACAACACCGCCTCGATGCTCGAGGAGAGCCCCCGGCTCGTTGCCTCGATGCCGGCGTTCGCCAGCGCGGCGCTGGCCACCGGGGTGGACCTCCACGTCGGCGTGACCACCACCGGAATCGACCCCACCGGGGCGAGCTGTCCGGGAGGCGCGCAGGGTGGAGAGGCGGGCCGGCTCTTCCCGGCGAACAACAGCGCGCCGCGCATCTTCACCAACGGGACGCCCAACCTCGGGCAGGCGCTGCAGCAGGCGGTGCAGGTCGGCGAGTGCGCCTTCGAGCAGGAAGGGCTGGAGGCGATGCGGCGGGCCGTGACGCCGCCGCTGGTGGACCACGCCGACGCACCGGGAACGCCGCTCGGGAACGACGGGAACCTCGGCTTCTACCGGACGACCGCGAGCCTGGCGGTGGTGGTGGTGAGTGACGACGACGACACCTCGCCGGACACGGTGTCCACCTACGTCCGGTTCCTCCAGCAGCTGAAGGGCGCGGGCGCTTCCGGCCGTGCCTCGCTCTACGCCATCGTGCCCTCGGGAGAGACGTGCCCGTCGGCGTCGGGCCAGGGCCTGCGGTACGCGGAGGCGGCGACGCGCACCGGCGGAGCGATCGAGTCGATCTGCGCCTCGGACTTTGGCCCGCTGCTCGAGGACGTGGTGGGCCGGGCGTTTTCCGCGCAGACCCGGTTCCCTCTGAGCGGGACACCCGATGCGTCGGGGGTCACGGTGACGGTGGACGGTGCCCCGGCGACGGGCTGGATCTACGAGCCGGTCTCCAACACGGTCATCTTCGCCCTCCCGCCGCCTCCGGGTTCGAAGATCGAGGTCACCTACACCCGCAGCTGCTCCTGAGCCGGCGATCCTCGGGAGGCGAGCATCGGGTGCCTCCCGGGCGCGACAGAGTCCCGCGGCATCGGAGAACTGATCGCCCGTGACGGGTCAGGTGGGCCCCGCCCGCGCGCCGGGCCGCTGATTGACGGGCCCCGTTTCCCGTGCCACGACCTTCGCGATGACGCTCGCCGCCGGCACGCCCATCGGCAAGTACGTCGTCCGGCGGAAGCTCGCCGAGGGCGGGATGGCGGAGATCTACCTCGCCGCGGCGCTGGGCCCCGAGGGCTTCGAGAAGGACGTGGTGATCAAGCGCGTCCGCCCCGGCCTCGCCGGAGACCCGGACTTCGTGCGGATGTTCATCGCCGAGGCGCGGGTCGCGAGCCGGCTGAACCACGCCAACCTGGTTCACATCTTCGACTTCGACAAGCACGAGGACACCTACTACCTGGCGATGGAGTACGTGCGCGGCCACTCGCTCTGGGAGCTGCGCCGGCGGTGTCAGGAGCGGGGGGTCGCGATGCCGCCGATGCTGGTCGCGCAGATCGGCATGGAGGTCGCGCGTGGGCTGGCCTACGCCCACCGGCTGACCGAGAACGGCCACAGCCTGAACCTGGTGCACCGGGACGTCACGCCGCACAACGTGCTCCTCAGCTTCGACGGCGCGGTGAAGCTCACCGACTTCGGGATCGCCAAGGCCGGAAGCGCGGCCACCACCTCGGGGATGCTGAAGGGCAAGTTCGCGTACATGTCCCCGGAGCAGGCCCGCGGGGACGCGGTGGACGCGCGCACCGACGTGTTTGCCCTCGGCGTGACGCTCTGGGAGCTGCTCACCGGTGCGCGCCTGTTCGAGGGTGACGGGGACGTGGCCGTGCTCCGCGCCGTGCAGGAGCGCCTGATCGTGCCTCCGGCGCGGCTCAACCCCGGCGTGTCGGCGAGCCTCGACGCAGCGGTGATGCGCGCGCTGGAGCGGGAGCTCGCGCGCCGCTGGCCCACCGCCCACGAGCTGGAGCGCGCGCTGGCGGAGGTGGTGCTGGGCGGCGCCCGCTCCCTCGAGGACACCGACGTGGGAGCCTTCCTCCGCCGGATGTTCCCGGAGGAGGCGGGGGTGGCCGAGGCCGCTCCGGACACGGGCTCGATCCCCATCTCCCTGTCCACCTCGGCGCCTCCGGCGACGGTGGCGTACGAGCCGGCCGCGCCCCGTCCGGAGCCTCTCGCGCAGGGGACGGAGCGGCTGACCCCGTCACCGGTCCAGCCTCCGCCGACCGAGGTCCTCCCCGTGCCCGGACGCGCGCGGCGCCGGTGGGCGGCGCTGGGGCTCGGCCTCGTCGCGGTCACGGTCCTCGCGCTCCGCACCGGCCCGGACCTGCTCGCGCGCCGGCGTACGCGCGCCGGCGCGAGCGAGAGAGTCGAGGCCGCGCCCCCCGCGACGGTCACCGCCCCGCCCACGCCGCCCGCTGCACCAGGGCTTTCGCCGTCGCTTCCGCCCCCGGAGGCGCCGGTGACGACGACGTCGGCCCCCGCTCTCCCGCCGCCGGGCGCCACGCCGGAGGCCGACCGCGCGACCCGGGGGAGGGGAGAGGCCGCTGCTGCCGCCACGGCCCGCGCACGGCTGGTGATCCGCGCCAAGCCCTGGGCCGAGCTCCGCGTCGACGGCAAGCGGGCCGGCTACGTCCAGGGGAGCAAGACGGTGCGCCTGACCGCGGGGCGCCACCTGGTCGAGCTGACCGGCCCGGACGGCGTGTCGGGCGCCTACACGGTGCAGCTGGTGCAGGGCCACACGGCGATGCTCGAGCATCCACCCGCCGACCACTGACCTCGCTCCCGGGTCGGGAAACTCCTCCCTGAACGGCCGAGCCCTCTTGACGTGGATGGAGCCCACTCAATAGCATCCAGTCAGTAGCCGATATTCTCAATCCGTCATTCAATGGATTATCTCGACCCCGGAGAGCTGGCGCGCATCGAGAGCGAGTTCGCCCGCGGCCTGTCCGCCGGGGCGATCGTCGAGATCTTCCGCCCCAAGGGCGTCCGCCTCTCCGAGGCCACCTTCCGCAAGTACATCCAGGCAGGGCTGCTCCCCCGGAGCCGCCGGGTGGGCCGCAAGGGCAAGCACCGCGGAAGCCACGGCCTCTACCCCGTCGAGTCGGTCCGCCGGATCAACGCGATCAAGAAGATGATGGCCGCGGGTCTCACCCTGGAGGAGATCCGCCGCTCCTTCGTCGGGGTGAAGAACCACATCGACCAGGTGGAGCGCAGCCTGGACGAGACCCTGACCGGCCTCGAGTCCGAGCTCGGCGAGCGTGCCCTGGCCAACGCGCAGCGGCGCTCGCTGCAGGGCGAGCTCAGCGGTCTGCGCCGTCGCGCCGAAGGTCTGGTGGCGGACCTCTCACGGGTCGGCAGCGCGCTCACCGCGCAGCGGGCCGTCGGCTCCGTCGAGCGGAGCGATCTGTCGTGACACCACCGGCGACCAGTTCCGCCGTCAAGCGGTCCGGAGGAGGGAAGCGATGAGTGAGGCCAAGCCCGAGTGGACGGCGGAGCCCGGCGAGCCCGCGGCCCCGCTGCCGGCCCCGACGGAGCGCCGCCGCTCGAAGACCATGTCCCGCAAGGAGATGGCCCGCGAGCTCCGGAGGCGCCGTCTGTCCGGCGACGTGGATCCCGAGGAGCAGGAGCTGCTCCGGAGCGTCGAGGAGAACCGGCCCCGGACCCGGGCCGACTGCATCAACGGCCCGCGGCCGTGTCTCTTCGTCTCCTGCAAGCACAACCTCTACCTGGACGTGAACCCCGAGACCGGGTCGATCAAGCTCAACTTCCCGGACAAGGAGATCTGGGAGCTCGAGCACACCTGCGCGCTCGACGTGGCCGAGAAGGGCGGCATCACCCTGGAGGAGGTGGGGGAGATCATGAACCTCACCCGGGAGCGGATCCGCCAGGTGGAGACGCGCGGCCTGGCCAAGCTGCGCGAGGCCACCGAGGACTAGACACACAGGAAGGCTGAACCGGCGCTGGATCGTCGGCTCGGGGTCGCCGGAGCCGACGCCGGGGCGAGGTGGACCCCCCGCCTTCGGGGCCATCGGTCGTTCGTTGACACCTGGAAACGTGCGGTGTTTCGTCGCGGGGTCTCCAGTTCACCCCTCACAGGACCCGTGATCGCTCTCCTCAGCGTCTCCGACAAGCGGGGACTCGTCCCCTTCGCCCGTGGTCTCGCCGACCTCGGATTCCAGCTTCTCAGCACCGGTGGAACTCTCCAGGCCCTCAAGGATGCAGGCCTTTCCGCGCGCAAGGTCTCGGAGCACACCGGAAGCCCGGAGATCCTCGGAGGCCGGGTGAAGACGCTCCATCCCCGCATCCACGGCGGCCTCCTCGGGCGCCTGGGGCTGCCCTCGGACCGGGCCGAGATGGAAGCGGGGGGCATCGCCCCGATCTCGGTGCTGGCGGTGAACCTGTACCCCTTCCGGGAGACGGTCGCGAAGGGGGTGGGCGAGGAGGAGATCCTCGAGAACATCGACATCGGCGGCCCGGCGATGATCCGCGCCGGCGCCAAGAACGCCGCCTCGGTCACGGTGGTGGTCGACCCCGCAGACTACGAGCCGGTGCTCGAGGAGCTGCGGCGCGGCGGAACCTCGGCCGAGACGCGGCGCCGGCTCCAGCGCAAGGCCTACTCCCACACCGCGGCCTATGACGCGAGCATCGCCGGCTGGATGGGGGAGCGCGACGAGGTCACCTTCCCCGACGAGCTCGCCGTGGGAGCATTGAGAGTGCAGGAGCTCCGCTATGGCGAGAACCCCCACCAGCGGGGAGCCTGGTACCGCTCCTACCGGGAGCCCCCCGGGCCGTCGGTCTCCTTCGCCGAGGTCCTCCAGGGCAAGGAGCTCTCCTACAACAACCTGCTCGACCTCGACGCGGCGCTGGCCCTGGCGCTGGAGTTCCCCGAGCGGCCGGCTGCGGTCATCATCAAGCACAACACTCCCTGCGGCGTGGCACAGGACGAGGTGCTGGAGAAGGCCTACCGGATCGCCCGCGCCGTGGACGAGGTGTCAGCCTTCGGCGGCATCGTGGCGTTCAACCGCGAGGTGGACGAGCCCACCGCCCGAGCCATGGCCGAGACCTTCCTCGAGGCAGTCATCGCCCCCGGGTACTCCGAGGCCGCGCGCACGGTGCTGGCGTCGAAGAAGAACCTCCGCCTCCTCGACGCGCGAAGGTCCTGGCCGCCCGGGGCGAGGGCGTTTCCCTCGCTGGAGCTCCGGAGCATCTCCGGAGGTCTCCTGGTGCAGGACCGCGACGCCGTCGAGCCCTCCACTGAATGGAAGGTCGTGACCCGCCGCGCTCCCACCGCCGCGGAGATGGCCGCCCTCCGCTTCGGGTGGCGGGTGTGCAAGCACGTGAAGAGCAACGCCATCGTCTTCTCCACCGCCGACCGGATCCTCGCCGTGGGCGGCGGTCAGACCAGCCGGGTGGAGTCGGTGAAGATCGCCGCCGCCCGGGGCGGCGAGGCCCTCCGGGGGAGCGCGGTGGCGTCCGATGCCTTCTTCCCCTTCCGCGACGGCCTCGATGCGCTGGCCCATGCCGGCGCACGCGCGGTGGCCCAGCCGGGAGGCAGCGTCCGCGACGCGGAGCTGATCGCCGCCGCGGACGAGCACGACGTCGCGATGGTCTTCACCGGCGTGCGGCACTTCCGGCACTGACGCCCGCCCCGGATGCGCTTCCGATGTGAACAGTGCAGCACCGAGTACCTCCTCCCGGACGAGGCCGTCGCCCGTGCGAGCCGTGCGCGCTGTCCGCGTTGCAAGCACTCCCAGCAGCTCCACCCTGGTGGCGTTCCGCTCACCACGCCCTCCGGTGGGAAGAGCCAGATCGGCCGGGTCGCGCTGACCACCCGGACCGTCGAGCCGGAGCCCGATCCCGAGGAGGAGCTGTTCGGGGAGCTCGACTGGGAGACCGACAGCCAGCTCGACTTCGTCGTCGGGCGGAGCAACGTCCAGTACGACGAGATACCTCCCGCGCCTCCCGCGGCCGTGCCGGCGCCGCCGCCCCCCGTGGCCAGCGCGCCTCCGACCTCGCTGCGGGCGCCGAGCTCGGCCCCGCTCGACTTCAGCGACATCCCCATCGACGAGGCCGAGCCCGGCCCCGAGCTGCGCGGTGGGCCCGAGGCGGACGCGTGGCCCGAGAACGACCGCTCCGATCCGTGGAAGCGCACGCCGCTGCCGCCGGTCCAGCGGCCTTCGGGCCCGGGCCGCTCGTCCACCCCTCCGAGCAGACCTGCCGCACCTCCGCCGCCCTCCGCGGCCCGCCCCGCGCCAGGCACCGCGCAGCCGCGCACACCGCCGCGCGGAGCCCCGCCGGCCATGCCCGCGGCCACACCCCGGCCCGCGCCGAGGACCGGCCCCTCGCCGACCCCGGTGCCTGGCGCCGCCGCGACCCCTGCCGAGCCGTGCGGCGCCTGCGGGGGCAAGCTGGTGGACGCCGACGACCTCGCCAGCGGCGTCTGCGGCGCCTGCCGGGCACGGACTGCCGCGGCACTCGGACGTGGATCGCCCAGCGGCAGCTCCGGCGCCCCGGCTCTGTCCCGCGGGCTCGAGCCGGACACCGTCGACCCGGCAGCGCAGCTGGTCACCCCGCCCTCGAGGCCCCGGTACGCCCTCCGAACCATGCCCGCGCCGGACCGGCGGGGTCCGCTCTGGGTGCTGCTCGCGGTGCTGGTGGCCGCGGCCATCCTCTCCGGCATCCTCTGGTACCTGCGCGTGCGCCCTGACCCGGCAGACCTCGAGCGGGTCACCGGCGCGCTGCCCCGTCCAGGCAAGAAGCGGGCTCCGGCCGAGACCCGTCTCCCCGACGGGCTGGAGGCCCGGCTCGCCTCCTGGAAGGTGCCCCCTCAGCCCGTCCCGGTGGCGGAGCTCGTCGCGTCGGCCCAGGCCGACATGGCGAAGGACACCGAGGCCTCGTACCTCGCCGCCGAGCACGCCCTGGAGACGGCGCTGGTCCAGGAGCCGAGAAACACCGACGCCCTCGGACTGTGGCTGGAGTCGATCGCCCGGGGTCGGGGGAACCAGCTGCCGGCGGGCGAGCTCGAGGCGCTGATCCGGCTCGGGGAGAGCGCGGTCGAGCGTCTCGGCCGTCAATCCTCGCTCCAGGTCGGCCTGGCCAGCCTCCTGCTCGCGCGCGGCACCCCGCAGGACGTCGTCCGGACGCGCATCCTCGGTCAGAGCGCGGTCGACGCCTCGCGTCCGCCCCCTCCTGCAGTTCCTGGCGCCCGGTCCCCGGCGGAGGCGATCGCCGCGCCCTCGCCGATCTGGGGAACCCGGGCCCGCCTGGTGCTGGCCGAGTCGTTCACGGCCGCGTCGGCGGGTCTCGCCCTGTCGCTGCTGCAGGAGGTGCAGGACCGCGACCCGACCCAGCGGCGCGTGTTCAACGTGCGCGCCGCGGCGCACGAGGCCGCGGGGTCGCCCCGCGTCGCCGCCGCGGATCTCCAGGGACGCCTGGCGGTGGACCCGGACGAGCCGCGCACTGCCCGGGCGCTGGCGCTCCTCTTCGGCCAGGTGGGGGAAACGGCGCAGGCGCGGAAGCTCTACGAGCGCCTGCAGGCCAGCCAGACCACCCAGGACGGGCCGGCGGTGGTCGAGATGGCGGCGCTCCGGGCCGGCCCCGAGCACGCGCCCGCCGAGGCGGTGAAGCTCGTCACCCACGCGCTGCAGCGCGGGCGGCTCACCGGGACGGAGCAGCTGCGAGCGCAGCTGTGTCTGGCCCGGGTGGCACGGGCCGCCGGTGACCTTGTCACCGCCTCGCAGGCGGTGACCGCGGCGCTGGCCCTCGCCCCGGACGACGTCCAGGCGCATCTCCAGGGCGTGCTGGTGGACCTGGACCGCAACGCACCCGAACGGGCCTCCGCGCACCTCTCGGTGGTGATGGATCGCCTCGGAGACCCGGCGCTCGCGGCGCTCCTGGAGGGCAAGGTGCGCGCCGCGCAGGGGCGCTGGCAGGCGGCGGGCGAGGCCTTCGATCGGGCATGGGCGGCGGACGGCCGGCGGACGGACGCGCACCTCTGGGGCGGGGCGGCGTGGGCGATGACCGGCTCGCGCGATCACTCCATGCAGAGCGTCGCCTCGGCGCTCCAGGCGGACCCGTACCGCGACGGCCCGGGGATTCCTCCGCTCTGGCCGGGCGACGGGCTCAAGGGCGCCGCCGAGCGCCTCGTGCTCCTGAGCAAGGACGATCGCGACGGCCAGCCGCTGCTCGCCGAGGCCGTGCTCCGCGTGCACCAGGGCGACGCGACCGCTGCGGAAGCGCTGGTGGACCGCATCCTCAAGACCGGCGCGACCCAGGCGGTGGTGCTGGGGTGGAAGTCCATCCTCCTCGGTGCCCGGGGAGACAGCGCGGGCGCGCTCGCGCGTGCGCAGGAGGCGGTTGCCTCCGGCGGGCGGACCAGCGGCTTCGCCCAGTACGCGCTCGGCGCGGCGCTGCTGGCCACCGGCGACGCCGAGGGCGCGCAGCGTGCGCTCCGCGAGGCGCAGAACCTGAGCCCCGGGCTGCTCGCGGCCCAGGTCCGGCTCGCAGAGCTGGAGGCCCGCTCCGGGGCCATCGTGTCCGCCCGCGAACGACTCCAGCGTGTCATCGTGCTCGATCCGGAGTACGCCTCGGCCTGGCGGGCCTTGTACCTTCTGCCGCCGGAGGGTTGATCGGACGCGATGCGGGTGCTGGTCCTGGGAAGCGGTGGGCGGGAGCACGCGCTCGCCTGGAAGCTGGCGCAGAGCCCGAAGCTCACCGCGCTGATCTGCGCGCCCGGAAATCCGGGCACCGCCACGTTCGCCGAGAATCGCCCGGTGGCGCCGGACCACCCCGAGGCGGTGGTGGCCGTCGCCCGCGAGGCCCGCGCGGACCTGGTGGTGGTGGGGCCCGAGGCGCCCCTGGTGGCGGGAGTCGCCGATGCCCTGCGCGCGGCCGGCATCGCGGTCTTCGGTCCGGACGCCGCGGCGGCACGGCTCGAGGGGAGCAAGGCCTTCGCCAAGGAGATGATGCTCGCCTCCGGCGTCCGCACGGCCGCCGGCCGGGCGTTCACCTCGGTCCGCGAGGCGGAAGCCTGGGCCCGGGCTCGCGGTTCGGTGGTGGTGAAGGCGGACGGGCTCGCGGCAGGGAAGGGCGTCATCGTCGCGCGCGACGCGGACGAGGCGGTCGAGGCGGTGCGCGCGCTCGCGGCCCTCGGCGAGGCGGGCCGGACGCTGGTCCTCGAGGAGGTGCTGGACGGCGAGGAGGTCAGCGTCATCGCGCTGTGCGACGGCGCACGGTACGTGCTGCTCCCGCCGGCGCAGGACCACAAGCGGCTGCTCGACGGTGACCGGGGCCCCAACACCGGCGGCATGGGCGCGTACTGTCCGGCACCGGTGCTCGACGCCGCGGCGCTGGCCCGGGTCGGCGAGGAGGTCATCGCCCCGGTGCTCCGGACCATGGCCGGTCGGGGGACGCCGTTCCGTGGCGCGCTCTACGCCGGCCTGATGGTGGGCCGGGCAGGTCCGGCGGTCCTCGAGTTCAACGCCCGCTTCGGCGACCCCGAGGTGCAGGTGCTGACGATGTCGCTCGGAGAGGACCTGCTTCCCTGGCTCGACGCCTGCGCGCGGGGCACGCTCGCGCCCCGGCCTCTCGAGGTGCTGCCCGGCGCCTCGGTGGGCGTGGTGCTCGCGAGCCCCGGCTACCCTGCGGCGCCGGTGACCGGCGGGCGCATCACCGGCGCCGACCGCATCGGCGGCAGCTGCCAGGTCTTCCACGCCGGCACCGCGATCCGCGACGGCGCGCTGGTGACGGCGGGTGGCCGCGTCCTCACGGTCTGCGCCCGGGGCCCCACCCTGGCCGAGGCCCGCGCCAACGTCTACGGGGCGGTGAGCCGCATCTCCTTCGAGGGGATGCAGTACCGGCGGGACATCGGGTCCCGGGGGCTCGGGACTCCGCGCCCGTGAGATGGCCCGAGCTCCCGCTGCTCGTCCGGTACCTGCTGCGCGAGCTGCTGGTGCCGCTCCTGCTCTGGGTGGTGTTCCTCTTCCTGCTGCTGTTCGTGATGCAGTTCCTGCGGGGCACCGAGGTGCTGCTCGGCTCGGCGGTGACGCTCTGGGACTTCCTGCGGCTGGTGGTGCACCTGAGCCCCCACCTCCTGGTGATGTCGCTGCCGGTCGGCTTCCTGCTCGCCATCCTCCTCGGCCTCGGAAGGTTGGGTGAGGACCGCGAGCTCCTCGCCCTGCTCTCGCTCGGGGCGACGCCCTGGCAGCTGGCCCGGGTCCCGCTCGCCGTGGGTGGCGGGCTCGGCGTCCTGGTGCTGCTCCTGGCCTCCACGGCGGAGCCCTGGGGGCTGAAGCAGGTGAAGGTGCAGGTGAGCGAGGTCATCAAGAAGAACGTGCTCGGGGACGTGCGTCCGGGCGTCTTCTACGAGGACCTGACCGACCTCACCCTCTACGCCCAGGAGGTCGACCGCGAGCGAGGCGTGTGGACGCACGTGCTGGTCCACGACGACCGCGACCCGCGGGCACCCCTGCTGGTGCTCGCCCACGAGGGGACGGTGAATCCCTCCGGGCGAGGCGCGTCGCTCGCGGTGGGGCTGAAGGCGGGCGAGGTGCACCGCGCCGAGCACACCGGGACCGACTACGCCGTCCTCACCTTCCGTGACGGGAGCCTCTCCATCGGCGTGGAGGACTCCATCCTCCGGAAGAACCACTTCCGCTCGCCCAAGGAGGAGCTCACTCCCCGGGAGCTGCTCGCCGCGGCCGACGACGCGAGGAGCGGCGGCCGGAGCCCGGCACCGTTCCTCACCGCCTTCCACGTCCGCCTCGCGGAGGGGTTGACCCCGCTGGCCTTCGCGCTCTTCGGCGTGCCCCTCGCCATGTCCTCGCGCGCGGCGCGGACGCGGGGGTACATGCTCGCGCTCGCCGCGTACGTCGCCTACTACATCGTCGAGCGCAGCTTCGAGAACCTCGGCACCGCGGGCCGACTCGCGCCCTGGCTCGCGGGCATCGCTCCGAACCTCGTCTTCGGCGCCTTCGGGACCTGGCTGTTCGTCCGTCTCACCCGGCGGGGGGTGGTGGCCTGATGCGCGGGCTGCTCCTCCGGCACATCCTCAAGCGCTACCTGGTGCTCGTCGGCGCGGTGCTCGCCGGGCTCCTGGTGGTGTTCCTGGTGGCGGACTTCGTCGACCGCGCCCGCGCGTACACCGGCCCCAACTGGGTCCGGGACGTGGTGGAGCTCTACGGGTGGAAGGCGCTGGTGGCCACGCATCAGCTCGCGCCGGCGGCCCTGCTGCTGGCGAGCGCCACCCTCGTCTCGCTGCTCCGTCGCCGCGGGGAGCTGACCGCCATCCTCGCCCTCGGGTTCGGGCGGCGGGTGCTCTTCCTCCCGGTGGGAGCGGTGGCGCTGGTCACCGCCCTCGTCCTCGGGCTGATGGACGAGTTCGTGGTGGGCAAGGCCAGCCGGCGGGTGGACGAGATCACCGCGCTGCGCTTCCACCGCTGGGGAGACTGGCGCTCCTTCTACGAGCGCAAGCAGTGGTTCCGGCACCAGGACCGCATCCTCCACCTCGAGAGCGGGGACGTGGAGTCCGGCTTCCGCGGCATCACCCTCCTGCGCATCACCCCCGAGTTCGAGCTCGCCGAGCGGGTGGACGCCAACGGCATGGAGCACGCCGGCGGGACGCGGTGGCGCCTGGTGGGCGTGACGCGGCGGGCGTTCGACCGGCGCGGTGGCCTCAAGCTGACCACCCTCACCGAGGAAACGGTGGACCTCGGAATCCCCCGCTCCCTGCTGGCCATCCGGCCAGGACGGCCGGAGCAGATGCGCCTCCCGGTGCTGCGGCAGCAGATCCGCGCCCGGCGCGAGGTGGGCCTCCCCGACCGGCTCTTCCTCCTCGCGCTCGGCAACCGCTTCGCCTACCCGCTGGCCGGAGTGCCCGCGGCGTTGCTGGCGGTGGCGCTGGCGCTCCGTCCAGGCCGGGGCACGTCGCTGACCGGGGCGCTGGTGGAAGGCCTCGCGGTCACGATGGGGCTGTGGGGGCTCACCGTCATCGCAAGGGCGCTGGTGAACGCCGGCCGGATGGCGCCGTTCCTCGCCGCCGCGCTCCCCATCCTCGCCCTCACCGTGGCGCTCGCGGCGCTCCTCTGGATCCCGCCCGGGTGGGCGCGCCGGTTCCTCCGACAGCGGGGGTGGTCCGGAGCGCCGGCGTGAGCGCAGCACGGGTGGCGACGGTGCTGGTGGCCGCCTGGGCCGCCGCGTTCTGGCTCGCCGAGGGGCTGCTCCAGGCCGTCGCCGACGTCTCCCTCATCGCCTCGGCGGTCCTCGTCCTCTGCGGAGCGTCGCTCCCGGCCGGTGCGCGGCTTCCGGTGCGCGCCGCGCTCGGCCTCGCCGGATGGCAGGCGGTGTCGCCGCTGGTCGCTCGCGCGGTCTGGGCTCCGGGCCTTCCTCCGGCCGCGCTCTGGCTGCACTGCCTGGACACCGCCGCGCTCGCCGCCGCCGCGCTGCTGGGAGCCCAGGTGGTCCGCTGGACCTGGCCGGCCGCGCTCCTCGTCGCCGGGGGCCTGCTCTCGCTCGCGCTGTCCTCGGTGCAGCACCTCGTGCGCTGGTCGATTCCGGTCCCCGGCGTCCTCCGGGTGCCGGTCGACCGGGTCCACGAGGCGTTCGGCGGCGAGGACCGCTACGCCGCCGGAGGCTTCTTCTTCCACCGGCTGCGGCTGGCGCACGCATCGATCGCCGCGCTCGGACCGGCGGTGGCCATCGCGCTCCGCCCCGCGGGGCCGCGAGTCCGGGCGCTCGCCGCCGCGCTCGGCGTCGCGTGCGTCGGCTGCATCGTCCTCGCCTACGCCCGGGCGGCGCTCCTCACCGCTCTGCTTCTGGTGGTGCTTGCCGCCGTGGTGGTGACCCGGAGCGCGCGGGTCCGCACCGCGGTGGGAGTTCTCGTCCTGCTCCTCGGTGTCGCGGCGCTGGTGAGCCCGGGCTGGCACGCGCGGCTCGGCGCGGCGACCGAGAACTTCGTCGGCGGCGAGCGGGCGCTGGCTCGCGGCGCGGGCTGGGACCTCGTCCACCAGCACCCGTGGCTGGGCGTGGGCTTCGGCAACTACCGGACCGCGGCGCTGGCCAGGGCAGGAGCGACCGGCATCACCGACCAGCTCTCGCGGGACGCCCACTCCATCGCCCTCACCGTCTGGGCGGAGACGGGGCTGCCCGGGCTGGCGCTCTGGGTGCTGCTCCACGCCGCGCTCCTGCGCGCGCTTCTCCAGCGGGCCCGGGAGGGGAACACGGTCGCGCTCGGGGCGGCGCTCTCCTGGATCGGCTACCAGACGCTGGGCATCGCCCACTACCTGCCCTTCCACCCCAGCGTGTCGCTGGGGTTCGCGCTGGTGTGGGGCGTGGGCCTGGTTCACAGGGCCGAGCGGTAGACCGCCAGCGTCTGCCGCGCGCACCGCTCCCAGGTGTAGGCCCGGGCCCGCTCGCGGCCGGCGGAGACCCAGCGGGCGCGCATTCCCGGGTCCTCGAGGAGCGCGGTGCTGGCGGCGAGCCACGCCTCCGGAGCGTCGGGGTCGAGCAGCCCGGCGGCGCCGCCGGTCACCTCGGGGAGCGATCCGGCGTTGGCGGCGAGCACCGGGCTCCCGCTGGCCATCGCCTCGAGCGCGGGGAGCCCGAAGCCCTCGTGGCGCGAGGGGAGCAGGAGCGCCTCGGCGCCTCCGTAGAGCGCGGGCAGGTGCGCCTCGTCGACCTGGGAGAGGACGCGGGTCGGGCTGGGAAACACGCGTCCGGCCGCCTCTCCGGCGAGGAGCACGAGCGGGACGGGGAGGCGAGCGGCGATGCGGGCGAGGAGCGCGAGGTTCTTGTGGGGCTTGGGGTTGCCCACCGCGAGCAGGTAACGGGGCGGAAGCCCGTAGCGGGCGCGCACGGCGAGCCGCTCCTCGGGAGTGGGAGGCCGGAACCGCGCATCGACTCCCGGAGGGACGACGGTCCAGCGCGACTCGGGTACGCCGAGCCGGCCGGCGAGCTCGCGCCGGGCGAACTCGGACACGGTGAGCAGGGCACGGGCGCGACGCACCGTCGGGCGCACCACCAGCCGGTAGTACACCGCGGTGAGCGCGCCGAACTCGTCGCCGCGGACGAGGTGCGCGGCGTCGTGGAGCGTCGCCACCAGCGGGCCGCGCCAGAGCAGTGGCACCGAGAACGACGTCGCGTGGAAGAGCGACGGGCGGAGCCGCCGGAGCACGGCCGCGAGCGCCGGCTGCTCGAGGGGCGACAGGAACGCCGCCGGCGCGGCATGCACCGTGAAGCCGGGCGCGAGCGGGCCGAGCTCGGGGAGCCCGCCCGGTGGCCCGAGCCCCTCGAACGCGAGGTCCGGCGCGAGCGCGGGCAGCACCCGGGCCAGCTCCAGCGCGTACCGGGCGATGCCGTGCAGCCGGCCGGACACCATCCGAAGGTCGATGAGCACCCGGGAGGCCATGTTCAGTGCCGCGGCCGGGGCATGCTACACGGGAGCGACTCGAACCCCTCGTGATTCGCGTTGCTCTCGTCCATGACTGGCTCACCGGGCGCCGTGGCGGAGAGCTGGTGCTCGCCCAGCTGGTCCGGCTCTTCCCCGGCTCGGAGGTCTTCACCCTCCTCCACGTGCCGGGAAGCGTGGGCGCGGACGTGGAGTCGCGCCCCATCCACACCTCGCTGCTGCAGCGGGTGCCCGGCATTGCCCACCGCTACCGGACGCTGCTCCCGCTGATGCCGGCCGCGCTCCGTCGTTTTGACCTGCGCGGCTTCGAGCTCGTCGTCTCCTCCAGCCACTGCGTGGCCAAGGGAGCCCGTGTTCCGCCGGGCGTGCCCCATCTGGCCTACGTCCATTCGCCCATGCGTTACATGTGGGATCAGTTCGACGCGTACTTCGGCCCGGGTCGCGCCAGCCTTCCGGTCCGCCTCGCCGCTGCGGCGAGCCGGCCGGCCCTCCAGGCCTGGGACCGGCGCACCGCGGCCGATCCCGACGCGCTGGTGGCGAACAGCGAGCACGTGGCACGGCGGATCGCCCGCTTCTGGGGCCGCGAGGCGGACGTCATCCACCCGCCGGTGGACCTCGTCCGGTTCAACGTCGGCGACCGGCCTCGCGATGGCTACTTCCTCTGGCTCGGAGCCCTCGCGCCCTACAAGCGGGTGGACCTGGCGGTGGAGGCGTTCCGCCGGACCGGCCAGCCGCTGTGGATCGCCGGTGACGGGCAGGACGCGCGGCTGCTCCGCGAGGGGCTTCCTCCCAACGTGCGCTGGCTGGGAAAGGTGCCCGATGCGGACGTCCCCGGGCTGTACTGCGGCGCCCGGGCGCTGGTCTTCCCCGGCGAGGAGGACTTCGGCATCGCTCCGCTGGAGGCCCTCGCGTCGGGCCGCCCGGTCATCGCCCTCGCGCGCGGCGGCGCGCTGGAGACCCTCACCCCGGAGACGGGCCTGTTCTTCGACGCTCCGGTGCCGGAGGCCCTGGTCGAGGCGCTCGGACGGTTCGAGGCCTTCGAGCGCGGCTTCGAGCCCGCGCGGGCCCGGAGCCGTGCGGAGCTGTTCTCGGAGGAGCGCTTCCGCGATGCCATTCGCCGGAAGGTGGAGGCCGTGATCGCCGGCCGTCCCGACCTCCGCGACCGGCTTCCGTGGTAGTGCAGGGACGTGTTCAACCGGCTGCAGCGGTTCTGGACATCGATCAAGGTCGCCATCGACGTGGTGATGCTCACGCTCGCCTTCGCCCTGGCGTACGTGACGCGCTTCGATGCCTTCACCGCTCCCCGGCCGCCGACGCGGGAGACGCTGGTCACCCTGGTGCTGGTGCTGGTGCTGTTCCCGGTGGCGTACCGGCAATCGCGCCTCTACGCGACGAACCGGGTCCGGACCCACCTCGAGGAGGTGTTCGAGCTCTTCAAGGCCACCATCACCGGGAGCCTGGTGCTGGTCGCGCTGACCTACTTCGGCCGCGAGCGCTACTCCCGGCTCACCCTGGTGTTCTTCGCCGGCTACTCGTTCGTGCTGGTGGCCGCGACCCGGGTGGCCTTCCGGATGTGGCTGGAGTCGATGCGCCGCCGGGGGCTGAATCTGAAGTCCATCCTCCTGGTGGGAGCGGGAGAGCTCGGCGAGCGGGTGGTGGAGACCATCGAGCATCACCGCGAGCTCGGCTTCCGCGTCACCGGCGTGCTCTCCCGCGACCTGCTCCTCCCCGACACCACGGTGCGCGGGGCGCCGGTCATCGGGACCACCGACGATCTGGAGAAGGTCCTCCGGGAACGGCCGGTGGACCAGGTCGTCCTCGCGCTGCCCTCGGAGGACATGCCGCTCATGAAGTCCCTGATGGAGCGGCTCGCCCTGCACACGGTGGACGTGAAGATCGTCCCCGACCTCTTTCAGTACGTGACGCTCTACGGCGGGCTGGAGGAGTTCGGCGGGCTGCCCATCGTCAGCCTCCAGGGCGGACCCCTGGAGGGGTGGAACCTGGTGGCCAAGCGCGCCTTCGACGTCCTCTTCTCCGCGCTCGCGCTGCTCATCCTCTCGCCACTGATGCTGATCACCGCCGTCGTGGTGAAGCTCACCAGCCGCGGCCCGGTGCTCTACCGCCAGGAGCGGATGGGGATGGACGGCGCGGTGTTCCCCATCCTCAAGTTCCGCACGATGCGGGTGGGCTCGGAGCAGGCCGGACCGCGGATGGCCACCGCCGGGGACGACCGTCGCACCCCCGTGGGCGCGCTCCTCCGCCGGACCTCGCTCGACGAGCTGCCCCAGCTCTTCAACGTCCTCCGCGGCGACATGAGCCTGGTCGGTCCGCGGCCGGAGCGACCGGTGTTCATCGAGGAGTTCAAGCGGCAGATCCCGAAGTACCACCTGCGGCACAAGGTGAAGTCGGGCATCACCGGCTGGGCGCAGATCAACGGACTTCGCGGCCAGACCTCGATCCAGAAGCGAATCGAGTACGACCTCTACTACATCGAGAACTGGTCGCTGCTCCTGGACCTCAAGATCCTCCTCCGGACGGCGCTGGGAGGCTTCCTCTCCCGCAATGCCTACTGAAGCGAGGAGGGCACCTCGCGCGAGCGCGACGCCTCCTGGAGGTCGAAGAGGGTCCGCCCCAGCCGGGCCATGCCGACGTCGATGCTGGCCTCGCTCTGGTTGGAGAAGTTGAGCCGGAGGAAGCCGTGCTGGGGCGGCCCGACGAAGAATCCGCTCCCGGGCACCACCGCGACCGCGTGCTCGATGGCGGCGTGGAACACCTCCTCGTCGCGTAGCCCGGGCGGCAGCTCGAGCCAGAGGAACAGGCCACCGTCGGGCGTGGACCAGCGCGTGCCGGGGGGCATGGTGCGCTCCAGCGCCCGGAGCATGGCCTCGCAGCGCCGGCGGTACTCCGCTCGGATCCGCCCGAGGTGCGCCTCGTAGTCGAAGGTCCGGAGCAGCTCGACCACCGCGTGCTGGGTCAGCGTCGCGGTGTGGAGGTCGCAGGCCTGCTTGGCGACGGTCATGGCCCGCATCGCCTGTCTGGGGCCGTGCACCCAGCCCAGCCGGAGCCCCGGGGCGAGGGTCTTGGAGAACGTGCCGAGGTGGAAGGTGAGACCTTCGGTGAGCGCGGCGATCGGCGGGGCGGCCGTCCCGCGGAACCGGAGCGCGCCGTAGGGGTCGTCCTCCAGCACCGGAATGCCGTACCGCCGGGCGACCTCTGCCAGCTCGGTTCGCCGGTGGGGCGCGAGCGTGGTGCCGCGCGGATTCTGGAAGTCGGGGACGACGTAGACCAGGGCCGGCCGGTGCTCCCGCACTGCCTCCTCGAGCAGCTCGGTCCGGAGCCCGTCGCCGTCGCCGGGCAGCGCCACCAGCTCGACCTCGTAGGCGGAGAAGGCCTGGAGCGCGGCGAGGTAGGTCGGGTTCTCGACCAGGACCGTGTCCCCGGGGTCCAGCAGGGTGCGCGCCACCAGGTCGATGCCCTGCTGACTCCCGCTGACCATGATCACGTCCTCCGCGCTCGCGACGATGCCCCGGCTGCTCAGCCGGGCGGCCACCCACTCGCGGAGGGGGAGGAAGCCCTCGGTGATCCCGTACTGGAGCGCCGCGCCCGGGTTCCGTCGCAGCACCGTCTCGAAGGCCTGGGACAGCTCCCGGGCCGGGAAGAGCTCCGGGGCGGGGAGGCCGCCGGCGAAGGACAGGACGTCGGGACGCTCCGCCACCTTGAGGATCTCCCGCACCGCCGAGGGAGCCACTTTCCGCATGCGCCTCGCTGTCTGGATCTTCATCGGGCGAGCTCCTTCCGCGGCGTGATGCGCGTCTCTTCCTTCACCGTGCAGAGGGCGATGGTGGTCTGGGTCCGGGTGACGCCGGGCAGGGTGCGGAGCTCCTCGGTGAGGAGCCGGTCCAGGGTGCCGGTGTTCTCGGTCCGCACCTTGAGCACGTAGCTGTCCTGGCCGGCGACGCGGTGGCACTCGAGCACTTCCTCGAGGCCCAGCACCTTCCGGGCGAACCCGTCGAAGTACTTGGGATGCTCGATCGCCACGCCGATGAAGGCGGTGATGTCCTTGCCGAGCTTCCGCGGGTCCACCTTCGCCGTGTAGCCGGTGACGACCTGCTGCTCCTCGAGCTTCCGGATGCGCTCGGCGACCGAGGGCTGGGACAGCCCCACCTTCTTCGCGATCTGCGCCTGCGTCAGCCTGGCGTCGGCCTGGAGCAGGTCCACGATCTCGGTGTCCACCTCGTCCATGAGAACGACATGATGCGCCCTCCGGACGGCTATTCAATAGGCGGTATGCTTGTATTGCCTATTTTGTATCGAAAGTGTCCCGTCGGCGGGGTCCGCGCCCTTGGGATAGCCTCACTCACGGTGCGGAAGGACCGGGGCGTGAGGGCGCGATCGGAGCCACCGGAGACTGACCCCATCGTTGGACCGGGGAGAGGCGCCGTCGTTCGGACGACGGAGCTGGCCGTCGTCCTCGTCGCCTACGTGCTCTCGGCCCGGCTGGGCCTCACGATGGCGCCGGTCAGTGGTCTCGCGACGCTGGTCTGGCCGCCGACGGGCATCGCCCTGGCCGCGCTCCTCCTCCGGGGCGTGCGTCTCTGGCCGGTGGTGATGCTCGGCGCCGTGGTGGCCAACATCTGGAGCGGAGCCTCCTTCGGGGTTGCCCTGGGCATCGGCATCGGCAACACGCTCGAGGCGGTACTGGCGGTCGCCCTGCTCACCCGGGTGGCCCGGATTCACCTGGCGCTGGATCGTCTGGTCGACGTCGTCGCGCTGGTCGCCCTGGCGGCCATCCTCAGCACCACCGTCAGCGCCACGGTGGGAGTGGCCGTGCTCCGGTCCGCCGGGCTCGCGCTTCCCGGGCACGTGCTGGAGACCTGGCGCGTGTGGTGGGTGGGCGACGCGCTCGGGGATCTCGTCGTGGCGCCGGTGATCCTCACCTGGGCCGGCCTGCCCGGGCTGACCCTCTCCCTCCGCAGGGCGCTCGAGGCGCTGGCGCTGGCCGTCGCGGCGGTGGGGCTCAGCTGCTTCGTCTTCCTCCTGGGCCCGGCCCTCGATCCCGCGCCGTTCCGGCAGGCACACGTGCTGTTCCCGGTGCTCATCTGGGCGGCGATCCGCTTCGGCCCCCGGGGCGGGACGGCGACCATCCTCCTGACGTCGGTCTTCGCCGTCTGGGGGACGCTCGGCGGTCACGGCCCCTTCGCGGGCGCAGCGCCGGAGACGAGCTTGCTGACGCTGCAGATCTTCCTCGCGGTGGCGAGCATCACCGTCCTGGTGCTCGCGGCCGCCAGCATGGAGCGGGTGGAGGCGCTCAACGCCGAGCAGGAGCTCCTGGCCATCGTCTCCCATGACATGAAGAATCCGCTCGGCGCGCTCCGGCTCGGCGCGCGGAACCTCCTGGGCCAGTCCCAGGCCGAGCTCGGACCGCAGGCCCGGAAGCACGGCGAGTTCATCGCCCGGTGTGCCCAGCGGATGGAGTCCCTGATCCGCAACGTCCTGGACTCGGCGACCATCCGGACCGGGCACCTGTCGCTGGTGCGCGCTCCGCAGGACCTCAGCGCGCTGCTCCAGGAGGCGGCCGACACGTTCCGGACCCTCGCCGACGAGAAGTCACAGCTGCTGCGGCTGGAGGTTCCGCCGTCCCTTCCGGTGGAGGCCGACCGGGAGCGCCTCCTCCAGGTCATCTCCAACCTGCTCGCCAACGCGGTGAAGTTCGCCCCCACCGAGGGGCGCATCACCATCCGCGCCTGGGTCACCGAGGGCTGGGTTCACTGCTCCATCTCCGACGACGGGCCGGGCATCGAGGCGGACGAGCTGGAGCGGGTGTTCGACCCGTACTGGAGCGGGGAGTCCACGCGGGGGACGGGCCTCGGCCTGTCCATCGTCCGGGGCATCGTCGAGGCGCACGGAGGCGCGACGTTCGTCCAGAGCGCTCCGGGGATCGGGACGACCATCGGCTTCCGCCTCCCCGGAGGCTCCGGAGAGCCGGCCCGCCGCGCCTGGATGCCGCGGATGCTGTCGCGGGGACCGGGGCCAGGGTAGCCGCCCCGTCCCGGTCGCCACGACGAACGCTCAGCGCACCGTCAGGCCGCCGTCGACGGTGAGGATCTGGCCCACCACGAAGCCCGCCTCGGGCGAGGCGAGGTAGAGGACCGCGGCGGCGATGTCCTCCACCCGTCCCGGAACCCCCACCGGAACGGCCTGCTTCGCGACCGCCTGGAGCGCGTCGAGGCCGCCGAACACCCGGGCGGCCATGTCGGTCACGATCGGCCCCGGGGCGACGGCGTTGACCCGCACTCCCTGGGGGATGAACTCGATCGCGGCCGCGCGGGTGAGCGCGTTCACCGCGCCCTTCGTCGCGGAGTAGATGGTGAAGTCCGCGAAGCCGACGTCCGCCACCGCCGAGCTGTTGTTGACGATGGTGCCCTTCGTCTTCACGAGGTGGGGCAGGGCGTGCTTCATCGCCAGCCAGGTCCCCTTCACGTTGACGCCGAAGGTCTCGTCGAAATCGGCCGGGCCGAGGGTGCCGATCGGCCCGTTCTTGCCCTCGATGCCCGCGTTGTTGAACACCACGTCGAGCCGGCCGAACTCCCTGACCGTCCCCTCGACGACGGCCGCGACGTCCTGTTCCTTGGCCACGTCGGCGCGGAAGAACTTCGCCGTGCCGCCGGCCTTCTGGATGCCCTGCACCACCGCCACGCCTTGCTCCTCGCGCCGCGCCGCGACCGCCACCTTCGCGCCTTCCCGTGCGAACGCCTCAGCGGTTGCGCGGCCGATGCCGGCGTTTCCCCCCAGGACCAGGACCACCTTCGACTCGAATCTCTTCATGGCTCGCTGTTGCTCCCTCGACACCGGGCCGGGGCGGGACGCTCCGGGAACCGGGTGCGGGGGATTGGATGCACATTCTGGAACGATCGTTCCACAAAATCGACGAGGCCGGACGTGCCTCCCGGAAATCGAGGGGTTAAGTTCAGCCGGATGGCCCGCCCCCGCGAGTTCGACGTCGACGAGGCGCTGGACCGCGCGACCGCGCTCTTCTGGACGCGCGGGTACGAGGCGACCAGCGTCCAGGACCTCGTCGACGCGCTGGGGGTGAACCGGGCGAGCCTCTACGCCACCTTCGGCGACAAGGCGCAGCTGTTCACCTCGGTGCTCGAGCGGTACGGACGGCAGGTGGACGGCGTCATCCGCGACGCCCTGGCCCCGCCCGCCTCGGGAGCGGAGGCGATCCGCGCCTGGTTCCGGGCCCTGATCGAGATGGCGACCCAGCCCGGCGGCCCGCGGGGCTGCCTCTTCGTCGGAACGGTGAGCTCGTGCGCCACCGCGCCCGAGCCGCTCAAGGAGAAGGTGGTCGCGGCCGTGCGCGCGTCGACCGACCGCCTCCAGCAGGCCCTGGAGCGCGATCCGCGGATCGCCCGGCGGGAGAACGTCCGCACCCTGGCGCGCTTCTTCGCCGCCGAGGGCCACGGACTCGCGGTCCTGGCCCGGGCGGGCGTGCGGCGCCAGGAGCTGGAGGCCGCGGCGGAGGTGGCAGTCCGGGTGCTCGAGCGCGCCCACTGACGGCGCGCGCCCGACGCGAGGCCTGCACGCAGACGTCACTTGCACCCGTCGGACCCTGCGTATAGATATGCAGACGTCATGCATAAGTATGCCATCGGCGTCGTGGGGGCCTCGGGCTACTCCGGCATCGAGCTCTGCCGCGTTCTCGCCGCGCACCCCGGAGTGGAGGTCCGCTTCGTCGCCAGCGACCGCTGGGAGGGCGCCACCGTCCGCGCGAGGACGGGCATCGCCGGCGCGGTCGGCGGCCTGTCGTACGTGCCCCACGCCCGGGTGCTGAAGGCCGCCCAGGACTGCGTGGCGGTTTTCCTCGCCACTCCGGCCGAGGCATCGATGGAGCTCGCCCCCGCCCTCCTCGAGCGCGGGGTGAAAGTGGTGGACCTCTCCGGCGCGTTCCGGCTCTCCGACCCGGCGGCGTACCCGGAGCACTACGGCTTCGAGCACCGGGCGGCTGGTCTCCTCGCCGGCGCGGTGTACGGCCTCCCCGAGCTGGTCGACCGCGACGCGATCGCCTCGGCTCGCCTGGTGGCCAACCCCGGCTGTTACCCCACCGCGGCAGCCCTGGCCCTGGTGCCCCTGCTCCGGGCGGGGCTCCTCACCGACGAGTCCATCGTCGTCGACGCCGCCTCCGGCGTCTCGGGCGCCGGCCGCCAGGCCTCCGAGACCTACAGCTTCTGCGAGGTGGCAGACGACGTCCGCCCCTACAAGGTGCTCCGGCACCAGCACACCCCGGAGATCGCCCAGTCGCTGTCCCGCGGCGCACGGAAGCCCGTCCGCCTCACCTTCACGCCGCATCTGCTCCCCATCAAGCGAGGCATCCTCTCCACCGCCTCGGTCCGCCTCGCCCCCGGCATCGGTGCCGGCGCTCCGGCCGAGGCGCTCCGGGCGGCCTACCGCGACGAGCCGCTGGTGGAGGTGCTGGACGGCCCCGAGCAGGTCTCCATCGCCAGGACGGTGGGCACGCCGCGAGCCGCGGTGGCCGTCTCCACCACCGACTCCGGCTTCGACCCGGGGCGCGTCATCGTCGTCTCGTCCATCGACAACCTGCTCAAGGGGGCCGCGAGCCAGGCGGTGCAGAACCTCAATCTCATGCTCGGGCTCCCCGAGCGCACCGCGCTCGAGCCGGCCCCGGGGGTGTCTCCGTGAACGTCGAGGGGTTCCGCTTCGCCGGGCTCCACGCCGGCATCAAGCCGGCCCGGAAGGACCTGGCCCTGGTGGTGAGCGACGTTCCGGCGTCCGCCGCCGGCTGCTTCACCGTCAACCGCGCGCCCGCCGCGCCGGTCCAGGACGCCCAGCCGCGCCTCCCGGCGACCGGGGTCCGAGCGGTGCTGATCAACAGCGGCAACGCCAACGCCCTCACCGGCGACTCCGGCCGCCGCAACGTCGCCCAGGTGCGCCGCGCGCTCGGGGCGGCGCTGAGCATCTCCCCCGAGGCCGTCTTCACCGCCAGCACCGGCGTCATCGGGGTCCCGCTCCCGGTGGAGAAGATCACCCAGGGGCTCCCGCGGCTGGTCGAGTCGCTCGGCGCGAGCTGTGAGGCCGCGGCCGAGGCGATCATGACCACCGACACCCATCCCAAGGTGGCGCGGCGGTCGCTCCACCTCGGGGGTCGCGAGGTCAGCATCCTCGGCCTGGCCAAGGGCTCGGGGATGATCGCGCCGCAGATGGCGACCATGATCGCCGTCGTCTGCACCGACGCGGCCGTCCCGCCGCCTGTGCTCGCCCGCGCCCTGCGCAGCGCGGTGGACGCGAGCTTCCACGCCGTGGTGGTGGACGGCGACATGAGCACCAACGACTGTGTGTTCGCCCTGGCCAACGGGCTGGCCGCCAACGCGCCGGTGGGCGAGGCGGGTCCGGACTACGAGAGCTTCTGTGCCGCGCTCACCGACGTCTGCGCGGAGCTGGCGCGGGACATCGCCGCCGACGGGGAGGGCGCCACCAAGCTCCTCACCGTGGAGGTCACCGAGGCCCCCAGCGCGGCCATCGCCCGGGACATCAGCAAGGCCATCGCGGTCTCCCCGCTGGTCAAGACCGCGCTGTTCGGCGCGGACCCGAACTGGGGACGTGTGCTGGCGACGGTGGGCGCGCGCGCCGGCAGCCAGGAGTACCCGGTCGATCCGGAGAAGGCCGAGGTCCGCATCCAGGGCATCCGGGTGTTCGGGGACGGCGGACCGCAGGCGCACGACCCGGAGACGCTCCGGGCCCGCATGCGCGAGCCGCAGGTCGTGGTGGAGGTCGCCCTCGCCGCGGGCAAGGATTCGGCCACCGCCTGGGGATGCGACTTCAGCTACGACTACGTGAAGATCAACGCCGACTACACCTCGCTCATCGTCCCCCAGGCCGACGGCTCGGTGCGCCGCGAGGACCGGCTCACCCGCTACAGCCCCGGGTTCAAGCAAACGCTCCTGGTCGAGGCGCTGAAGTACATCTCGCGCTTCTCCGGGACCACCTGCGTCCTGGGCTACGGCGGCGAGGGTCTGCGCAAGAGCTCGCTGCGGGCCAGCTTCTGCGAGGACGTGGTCCTTCTCCGCTCGGTGGGGCTCCGGCCGGTGGTGGTGCACGGCGCGGTGCCTCCCGAGGAGGGGATGCCCCCGGTGGACCCCGACGTCCTGGAGATGGTGCTCACCGGCCGGATCACCGGAGATCTGGTCGCGCTGCTCAACGCCGGCGGCGGCCGCGCGGTCGGCGTCTCGGGCAAGGACGGTCCTCTCCTCCGGGCTGTCCCTGCGGCGTCGGGCGCGTTCCTTCCCCGCGATCGGATGGGCGAGGTGCGCGAGGTGAACCGCGCCTTCCTCGAGATGCTCACGGAGAAGGATTACCTCCCGGTCATCGCCCCGGTGGGCATCGGCCCCGGCGGAGAGACGCTGCACCTCTCGCCCGAGGGGGCCGCCGCCGAGGTCGCCATCGCCCTCGGCGCGCCGAAGCTCATCCTCCTCCAGGACGCGAAGGGGCTGCTCGCCGACGGTGAGGTCCGCAACCAGCTCACGGTGACGGACCTGGAGCACCAGCTCGCCGACGGAGCCGTCCCGCCCAAGAACAAGCCCCTGGTGCACGCCATCCTCCGAGCGCTCGCCGGAGGGGTGCAGCGGGTCCACGTGCTCGACGGGCGGGTGGCCCACGCCACCATCGCCGAGCTCTTCACCGACGACGGCGTCGGCACGCTGGTGACCGCCGGATGAGAGCCCGCGAGGAGCAGACCACCGAGGCCCGCCGCCAGGCGATCCGCCGCCTCATCCAGGGCCGCAAGGTCGCCACCCAGGAGGACCTCCGCGCACTCCTGGCCAGCCAGGGCTTCGACGTCACCCAGGGGACGCTCTCCCGCGACCTCGCGCGCCTCGGCGCCCGCCGCGCGCCGGGCGCCGAGGGCGGGACGGTGTACGAGCTCCCGCCGGAGACCGCGGCGGCGGCTCCTCCCGGTCTCCTCGAGGCCCTGGACCCGCTGGTCCGCGGGGTCCGGGACAACGGGGCGCTGGTCGTGGTGCACACCACTCCCGGCGCCGCCCAGGCGGTCGCCCTGGCTCTGGACCAGGCGCGGCTGCCCGAGGTGCTGGGAACGATCGCCGGGGACGACACCGTGTTCGTCGCTCCGGTGCAGGCTGCCTCGGCGTCGAGGCTCACCAGGGTCCTGCAGGGACTCCTACGGAAGGGAAGAAGGTCATGAAGAGAGAGAAGATCGTCCTCGCGTACTCCGGGGGCCTGGACACGTCGGTGCTGGTCCGGATCCTCACCGAGGACTACGGCTACGACGTCGTGTGCTGCCACGCCGACGTGGGCGAGGCTCGCGACGCGAGGGCCCTCATCGAGCGGGCGAAGGCCGCCGGCGCGATCGCGATGGAGATGGTCGACGCCAAGGAAGAGTTCGCGAAGGAGTTCTGCTTCCCCGCGCTCCAGGCCAACGCGCTCTACGAGGGCGTGTATCCGCTCAGCGCCGCGCTGAGCCGCCCGCTGATCGCCAGGCACCTGGTGGACGTCGCCCACACCTACGGGGCGAGCGCCGTTGCTCACGGCGCGACCGGCAAGGGAAATGACCAGGTGCGCTTCGACCTGGCGGTGAAGGGACTCGACCCGGCGCTGAAGATCATCGCCCCGCAGCGAGAGCGGAACATCAGCCGCGACGAGGCGATGGACTACGCGGCCAAGCACGGAATCATCGTCCCCACCACGCGCAAGAGCCCGTTCAGCATCGACGAGAACCTCTGGGGCCGGAGCATCGAGGGGGGCATCCTCGAGGAGCCGAACACCGAGCCGCCGGAGGAGGCGTTCGCCTGGACGAAGTCCTGGAAAGACGCCCCCTCGGAGCCGGCGCTCCTCCGGATCGGCTTCGAGGCCGGGTATCCGGTCAGCGTCAACGGCGAGAAGCTCTCGCCTGCCCAGCTCATCACCAAGGTGGGTGACGTCGCGGGCCTGCACGGGGTGGGGCGCATCGACCTGATGGAGAATCGGGTGGTGGGCATCAAGAGCCGTGAGAACTACGAGTGCCCTGCGGCGGTGACCCTGATCGCCGCGCACCAGGACCTCGAGCGCTTCACGACGCTCGGCCTCTCGGCGCGGACCAAGGCCCAGCTGGACACGACCTTCGCCCAGCTCACCTACGACGGGTTCTGGTACTCGCCGCTCCGCACCGCCATCCAGGCGTTCAACGACGAGCACAACAAGTTCGTCACCGGCGAGGTGACGATGAAGCTCTTCAAGGGGTCGTTCCGTGCCGTGGGCCGGACCTCGCCCTTCGGGGTCTACAACAAGCTCCTCTCCACCTACGGCCGGGAGGACCGGTTCGACCACCGCGCCGCAGAGGGCTTCATCAACCTGCTCGGTCTGCAACTTCAAGAGTACAGCCGCCTCCACGGGGGAGGGGCGTGATCGCCAAGACCGACGCGGCCGGGGGCCCCTCGCTCCTGCCGGAGGTCCTCACCTTCTCCAGCTCGCTGGAGCAGGATCGGGCGCTCCTGCGCGAGGACCTGGTGGGGTCGATGGCTCACCTCGCCATGCTCTCGCGCCAGGGCATCGTCCCGGCCGAGGCGGCGCGCGCGATCCACGACGGCCTGGTCGGTCTGTGGCAGGACGCCGGGTCGGGTGCGTTCGTCCCGGCGGGCGAGGAGGACGTGCACATGGCGGTGGAGGCCGAGCTGACCCGTCGCCTGGGTGAGGTCGCCGGCTTCCTCCACACCGGTCGCTCCCGCAACGACCAGGTGGCCCTCGACCTGCGCCTCTTCGTCCGCGAGCGGTGCGCGGACGTGCTGGCAGGGCTCTCCGAGCTGCTGGCCCTGGTGGCGAGCCGCGCCGAGTCCGACCGCGATGTCCTGCTCCCGGCCTACACCCACCGCCAGCGCGCCCAGCCGGTGACCGCCGGGTACTGGTGGGCGGCGTACGGCGCGATGTTCGCCCGGGACGTGGAGGCGGTGCGCTTCGCCCTCGGGCAGGTGGACGCATCGCCGCTGGGCGTGGGCGCCATCGCCGGGACCTCGCTGCCCACCGATCGGCGAATTCCGCAGGAGCTCCTCGGCTTCGCGCGCCTGACGGCCAACGGCCTGGACACGGTGGGTGACCGCGACTTCGAGCTGGACTTCGTCTACGCGGCGAGCCGGCTGCTGCTCCACGCGTCCCGGCTGGCCACCGACGTGGTGGATTTCGCCTCCAGCGAGTTTGGCTTCCTCGTGCTCGACGATGCCATCGCCTGCGGCTCGAGCCTGATGCCGCAGAAGAAGAACCCCGACGTGTTCGAGCTGGTGCGCGGCCGGAGCGGGCAGGGCATCGGCGCGCTGGTCCAGCTCTTCACCGTCCTGAAGGGCCTGCCGGGGGGCTACAACCGCGACCTCCAGGAAGACCGGGGGCCGCTCCTGGCCACGTCGGCGAACGTGCTCGCGGTGCTCGGCGCGCTCCGGGTCGCCATCCCCCGCATCCGCTTCGACCCGGTGCGGTGCCGCGCGGCGCTGGACCGCGACCACACCCAGGCCACGGACGTCGCCGAGGCGCTGGTGAGGACGGGCGTTCCCTTTCGCTCCGCGTACCGGCGTGTCGGCGCGCTGGTCCGGAAGGCGCAGGAGGCCGGGCTCGGCCTCATGCAGGCGCAGGAGCTCGCCCGCGAGCTCGACCCGGAGCTGGCCGGGGCGCTGGCCTCGGTCGGCGACGTGGCGGCCTCGGTCGCCGGCAAGCGGAGCGCCGGGTCCACCTCTCCACCGGAGGTCGACAGGCAGATCGCCATGCTCCGCCGGGGAGCGGACGAGGCCCGGACGGCGGCGGCCTCCGTGCCCCGGCTGGTCCAGCTCTTCACTGTGCTCTCCGGAGCGTCGCGATGAGCCACTTCCTCCGCATGACGGATCTCGACCGGGGGCAGATCCGCCGGCTCTTCGCCCGCGCCGCGGAGCTGAAGCGCCGCCGCCGGGAGGGCCACCTCGAGGATTCGCTGGCCGGCAAGACGGTGGTGCTCCTGATGGAGAAGGCCAGCACTCGCACCCGCCTCTCGTTCGCCGCCGCCGCGTTCCAGCTCGGCGGCCACGCCATCGAGCTGAGCGCGGGCACGAGCCAGCTCGCCCGCGGCGAGCCGCTCTCCGACACCTCGCGGGTCATCTCCGGCTACGCCGACGCGGTGGTGATGCGCACCACGACCGATGAACGACTGGAGGAGTTCGTGCGCTGGAGCGCGGTGCCGGTCATCAACGGGCTCACTGATGGCGGCCACCCGGTGCAGGTCCTGACCGACCTCTTCACCGTGGAGGAGGCCATCGGCTCGGTCGCCGGCAAGCGCATCGCCTTCGTGGGGGACGGCTCGGGGAACATGGCCCGCTCCTTCCTGGAGGCGGCGCCCCTCCTCGACTTCACGCTCTGCCTCGGCTCGCCGGCTGCATTCCGGCCTCCGGCGGTGGAAGCGCAGGCGGCGGGACGTGCGCTCGAGGTCACCGCCGATCCGCGCGCCGCGGTCGCCGGGGCGGACGTGGTGGTGACCGACGTCTGGACCAGCATGGGGCAGGAATCCGAGGCCGCCGCGCGGCTGAAGGCGTTCCAAGGATTCACGGTGGACGCGGCGCTCATGGCCCGGGCCCGGCCGGGCGCCATCGTGCTCCACTGCCTGCCGGCCCACCGGGGCGAGGAGATCTCCGAGGAGGTCCTGGAGGGACCGCAGTCGCGCGTCTTCCAGGAGGCCGAGAACCGCATGCACGTGCAGAAGGCGCTGCTGGAGCACGTCATCCTCGGCGGCGTGGCGGAGACCTTCCGGGCCTGAGCGCCCGGCGGTTTGCCGGCCGCCGGCGACCTGCCCTGAACCGAGGCGCGTCTGTACCGGTCGCTGCCGGGGCGGATCGCTACGATGGGCCCATGGTCGTCATCCTCTTCCGTTCTCGTCTGACAGCGCAGGCCGGGCAGGACTACCAGGAGCTCGACGCCGAGCTGGAGCGCATGGTTCGCGATCAACCCGGCTACGTGACGCACAAGGCCTACGGCGCGGCCGACGGCGAGCGCCTCACGCTGGTCTGGTTCCAGGACCAGGAGGCGCTCCGGGCGTGGAAGATGCAGCCCCGCCACCTCGAGGCGCAGCGGAAGGGCCGCGAGCGCTGGTACGAATTCTACGAGATGGAGGTCGCGGAGATCGTCCGGACCTCGAAGTTCAAGCGCGCCGCGCCGACGGGGTGACCTCGGCGACCGGCGCCGTGGTGTCTTCCCCGCGCCCTCTTCCTCCGGTAGACGAAGGAGGACTCCCGGGAGGACCCCTGATGCTCGCCCGTGACCTGGTGGATCGGCTCGCCGCGATGCCTCGCCTGGTGCAGGCCTGCGCCGGGCGCCTCCCGCGCGCCGAGTGGACCCGGCAGCCCTCGCCGGGCCTCTTCTCGCTCGTCGAGCACTGCTGTCACCTCCGGGACTTGGAGGAGGAGGGCTACACGCTCCGGCTCCGCCGGATGCTGCGCGAGACGGTTCCCGTCCTCGAGGACTTCGACGGAGGCGCCGTGGCGGCCCGGCGCGGCTACCCGGCGCAGGACATGACGCAGGCGATGCAGGCCTTCGTCGAGGCGCGGAGCCGGAATCTCCTCGTCCTGGCGGGTCTGGACCCGGCGTCGCTCGCCCGGACGGCACGCTTCGGCGAGCACGGAACCATCACCGTCACTCGCCTGGCCGAGCTGATGGCGGAGCACGACGCCGGTCACCGCGGCGAGCTCGAGGACCTGCTCCGGACGTTCGGGGTCTCTGCTCCGGCCTGAGCAGCCGGTCACTGCTGACCGGTGGAGCGGCCGGGGGCGATCTGCACCCGCTCGCCGGTCTCCAGCCTCAGCGCGTCTTCTGCTGGGCGGCGATCCACGCGTCGATGCGGCGCTCGAGCACATCGAGGGGCAGGGAGCCCTGGAGCAGCACCGCGTCGTGGAAGGCGCGCACGTCGAAGCGGGAGCCGAGCGCCTTCTCGGCGCGGGTGCGGAGCTCCCGGATCTTCAGCTGGCCGATCTTGTACGCCAGCGCCTGGCCCGGCCAGGCGATGTAGCGGTCCACCTCGTTGGTGACGTCCAGCTCCGACCGCGGCGAGCTCTCGAGGAAGTACTGGATCGCCTTCGCCCGGGTCCAGCCCTTCACGTGCATCCCCGTGTCGACCACCAGCCGGACCGCGCGCCACATCTCGTAGGCGAGCTGCCCCATCCTGTCGGCCGGGTCGTCCAGGAGGCCCAGCTCGTCCGCGAGGGTCTCGGAGTACAGGCCCCATCCCTCGCCGAAGGCCATGGTGTAGCGGTGGCGGCGGAAGGCGGGCAGGTCGTGCTGCTCGGAGGCGAGCGAGACCTGGAAGTGGTGGCCGGGGACGGCCTCGTGGAGCGTCAGGGGCACCATCTCCCAGCGGGGGCGCGTCTCGGGCTTGTAGGTATTGACCCAGTAGGTGCCGGCGCGCGAGCCGTCCTCCGCGCCCGGATAGTAGAAGCCGGTGGCCGCGTCCGGGGCCATGGCGGCCGGGGTCGCCTCCACGCCGTAGGTCAGCCGGGGCAGCGTCCCGAACAGCCGGACCAGCCTCGGATCGATGCGCTTGGCCAGCGCGCGGCTGTGGAGCAGGAGCTCGTCGCCGGTCTTGAAGAAGTAGCGCGGGTCGGTGCGGAGCTGCTGGAACACCTCGGCCAGGCTGCCCTTCCATCCGGCCCTGGTCTTCACCGCCTCCATCTCGCCGCGGATGCGGGCGACCTCCGCGAGCCCGAGCTGGTGGGCCTGGTCGGCGGTGATGTCGGTGGTCGTGGAGTACCGGATGCAGAAGGCGTAGAGGCGCTCCCCGTCCGGCCAGTGGCTCACGCCGACCTCGGTGGGGGCGGCCGGGATGTACGTGCCGACGACGAACTCGCGGAGGCGGCGGTACGCCGGCTGGACCCGGTCGCGGACCAGCCGCTCGGCGGTCTGGGCCATCGTCCTGCGCTCCGCCTCGGGGAGCGCGTCGGGCATCCGCTTGAAGGGCGCGTAGAAGACGCTCTCCGTGGGCACGCCGTTCGCCAGCGCGTCGAGCTGCGGCGGGATGCGCTCCAGCACCACCTTTGGCCAGACCATCTTGCGGCGCACGCCTTCCTGGAGGAGGGCGATGGTCTGGTCCACGTAGGTCGGCAGACCGTCCAGCCGCGCGAGCCAGTCCCGGTAATCCTCGAGGGTGGTGAAGCGGAGCTGCGCCGCGAGCTGCCCGGCGTTCTGGATGCCCGGGAACTCGCCCGTTCCCTCGGGCAGGCCCCGCGAGTGGTTGAGCGGAAGGAACTGCAGCCCGAGGTCGTGGGCCTCGATCCGATCGCGGTGGTCGCGCCCGCTGATCTCGGCGTTGAGCCGGTCCGCCCCGGAGAGCTTCCCGCGCGTCAGCCTCCCGAGCTTCTCGAGGTAGCCGACGTCGTGCTGGTGGTCGGCCTCGATGCCGGCGAGGGACAGATCGTCCCAGCGATCGTTCCAGCGGCGGTCGCCGAGGGTCGATGCGTAGGTCGGGCTATGGGAGAGGTGGTACTGCCAGTCCTCGGCGAACAGCGCCGCGAGGGCCGACGAGGGGCGAGGCTCGGCGGCGAGGCCGCTGCCAGAGAGGAGCGAGGACATGAGGAGGAGGGTCCGGGCCCGGTGGGTCATGGAGGCTCCCCTCTACTCCGCCGTGTGATCGCTTGACAGCCCTGGCAGCTGCTCCTTGGATTGCGCTCACAACTGTTTCAGCGAGCGGGAGGCGAGATGGGCAGGGTGCGGGTCCACGCTCCGCAGGATCTCGTCGCGGGCGCGAGCCTCCTCGCGGTGTCGCTGTTCGCGCTCTGGGCCGCGAGCCCGCTCGACGCTGGCCGGCTGAGCACGCCCGGTCCGGGGCTCCTGCCGCGCGTCCTGGCGGTGATGCTCGGTGGGGTCGGGGTCTGGCTGATCGTGCTCTCGCTGTTCCGGCCCGGCGAATCGCTGGGCCGCTGGCCCGTGCGTGGCCCGCTGTTCATCGCGCTGTCGGTCGTGGCCTTCGCCCTGACCATCCGGACGCCCGGGCTGGTGGTGGCTGGCCCCGCCTCGATCCTGGTGGCGGGCGCGGCCTCTCCGGAGACTCGCTGGCGGGAGCTGGCGATCTTCGCCGTCGCGGTGACGGCGGGCTGCGTCGCGCTGTTCCGCACGCTCCTCCATCTGCCCATTCCCATCCTCGTCATTCCGGGCTGGGTGGTTCTGTGAGGGGTGCGCGGTGAGCACGCTCGTCTCGAACCTCGAGCTGGGGTTCTCCGTCGCCTTCACGTTCCACAACCTGGGGCTCTGCTTCCTGGGCTGCCTGGTGGGGACGCTGATCGGGGTGCTCCCCGGCATCGGGCCCATCGCGACCATCACCATGCTGCTCCCGGTGACCTTCGGGCTGCCGCCGGTGGGGGCGCTGATCATGCTGGCCGGCATCTATTACGGCGCGCAGTACGGGGGCTCGACGACGGCGATCCTGGTGAACATCCCCGGCGAGGTCACGTCGGTGGTCACCACCATCGACGGGCACCAGATGGCGAAGCAGGGGCGGGCAGGCGCCGCGCTGGGCATCGCGGCCCTGGGGTCGTTCTTCGCCGGCTGCGTGGCCACGCTGATGATCGCCGGGCTGGCGGTGCCGCTCACCCGCGTGGCGCTGCTCTTCGGTCCCTCGGAGTACGCGGCGCTGATGACCGCCGGGCTGGCCTTCGCGGTGGTGCTCGCCCGGGGGTCGATCCTCAAGTCGATCGCGATGGTGCTCCTGGGGCTCCTCCTCTCGACGGTGGGCCAGGACCTGGAGACAGGCGTGGATCGGATGACCTTCGGGGTCGCCTCGCTCTCCGATGGCATCGACTTCGCGGTGCTGGCGATGGGGCTGTTCGGGTTCGCCGAGGTGATGCGGAACCTCACCGTGGACCAGGCGCGCGACGTGGTGCACGCGAAGATCGGCCGGCTCCTTCCGAGCAAGGCGGAGCTCCGCCAGTCGGCGGGGCCGGTGGTCCGGGGGACGCTGCTCGGGGCGATCCTGGGCATCCTCCCCGGGAACGGGGCGGTGCTCGGGCCCTTCGCCTCCTACGCGCTGGAGAAGAAGATCGCCCGGGACCCGCGGCGCTTCGGGCGCGGGGCGATCGAGGGGGTGGCAGGGCCGGAGTCGGCGAACAACGCGGGAGCCCAGACCTCGTTCATCCCCCTGCTCACCCTCGGCATCCCGCCCAACGCGGTGATGGCGCTGATGGTGGGGGCGATGACCATCCACGGCATCGTTCCCGGGCCGCTCGTGATGACCCGGAACCCCGGCCTGTTCTGGGGGGTCATCGCGAGCATGTGGCTCGGGAATCTCATGCTCCTGGTCATCAACCTGCCGCTGATCGGGGCGTGGGTTCGCTTGCTCAAGGTGCCGTACCGACTGATGTATCCGGCGATCGTCATCGTCTGCTGCGTGGGCATCTACTCGGTGAACAACCTGCCCGAGGACGTGCTGCTGACCGCGGTCGTCGCGCTCTTCGGGTACGCCGCGACGAAGGTGGGGTTCGAGAGCGCGCCGCTGCTCCTTGGGTTCGTGCTCGGGCGGCTGCTGGAGGAGAACCTCCGGCGCGCGATGGCCATCTCGCGGGGGGACCTGGCGATCTTTATCCACCGTCCAGTCAGCGCCTGGCTCCTGTTCACGGGGCTGGTGGTGCTGGTGGTGGCAGTGCTACCCAGCATCCGCACCCGCCGGGAGCAGGTGTTCGTCGAGGAGTGACCCACCGTCACTGGGAGGAGCGATGAGACAGACTCTGTTCGTCCTTGCCGTCGTCCTGGCCGTGCCGCTCGAGGGGAGGGCCGCCTACCCCGAGCGACCCATCACCCTCATCGTCCCGTTCGCCGCGGGCGGGCCCACCGACGTCGTGGCCCGCATCGTGGGCGAGAGCATGTCCCGGACGCTCGGGCAGCAGCTCGTGGTGGAGAACGTGGTGGGTGCCGGCGGCACGATGGCGAGCACCAAGGCGGCGCAGGCGGCACCCGACGGCTACACGCTGATCATGGGTCACATGGGGACGCACGGTGCGGCGCCGGCGGTGTATCCCGACCTCAAGTACGACCCGGCGAAGAGCTTCCAGCCGATCGGGATGGCCGCGGGAACGCCGATCCTGATCGTGGCGAAGAAGTCGTTCCCGGCGAAGGACCTCAAGGAGTTCGTCGCCTACGTGAAGAAGAACTCGGAGAAGCTCAACGAGGCGCACGCCGGGGTGGGCTCGGTGTCCTTTACCACCTGCGCGTTCTTCAACTCGCTGATCGGCGCCAAGCCGACCCGCGTGGTGTACCGGGGGACGGGGCCGGCGCTGAACGACCTGGTGTCCGGCCAGGTCGACTACATGTGCGATCAGATCGTGAACCTGGTGCCGCAGATCCAGGCGGGGACGATCAAGGCCTACGGGGTGGCGCTGCCGCAGCGCTCGCCGGCGCTGCCGGACGTTCCGACCACGAAGGAGGGCGGGCTGCCCGAGTTCCAGGTCTCGGCCTGGAACGCCATCTTCGCACCGAAGGGGACGCCGCCGGAGGTCGTGAAGAAGCTGAGCGACGCGCTGACGAAGGCGCTCGCGGACGAGAACACGCGCAAGCGGCTGCTCGACCTGGGGGCGGACCTCTCGGACAAGGCGGCGCAGACGCCTGAGGGACTGGCGAAGCTGGTCGACAGCGAGGTGGCGCGCTGGAAGAAGGTGCTGGCCTCGGCGAGCAAGGACGCGCCGCCGCCGGCGAAGTAGACAGGGACGCAAGCCGGGCCGACTCCAGCGGCACCGTCGCGTACGGCCCGGGCCGTCGCCCGGGGCTCAGTCGGTCGGAAGACAGGAGATCCGGCGGAAGCGATCCCAGAAACGTCATCGCGCCGCCCGGAACGCAGGGCGACGCGACGGACATTCCGAAGCTCCCGCGGGAAGCGGGCCGCGGCTCAGCTACACCCGCTCGTGGCGCCGCAGTTGTTGCACTTGTAGCAGGCGCCGCTCCTGTACATGATCGCGCCGCAGGTGTGGCACGGCGGCGCGTCCTGCTGGTTCAGGAACGAGTGGCGCGGCGCGGCTGCCTCCACCGGCTCCGCCACCGGCGCCGGAGTCGGGAGCGCCTTCACCTCGGCCGCCGGTGGCGCGACCTCACCCTCGTCCAGCGTGGGCTTGTCGAACTTCAGCGACAGCCACCGGAAGATGTAGTCGGTGATCGACTTGGCGATCGGGATGTCCGGATTCCCGGTGAAGCCGGACGGCTCGAACCGGGTGTGGCTGAACTTGTCCGCCAGCACTTGCAGCGGCACCCCGTACTGGAGCGACAGCGAGATGGCGGTGGCGAAGCTGTCCATCAGGCCCGAGACCACCGAGCCCTCCTTCGCCATCACCACGAACAGCTCGCCCGGCGTGCCGTCGTCGTACATCCCCACCGTCAGGTAGCCCTCGTGGCCGCCGATGCTGAACTTGTGGGTGATGCTCCGCCGCTCGTCCGGCAGCCGCCGCCGGACCGCACGCGTGGCCTCGACCGGGGCGACCTCGACCTTCTCTGCCTCGTCCTTCTTCTTCGAGGTGTTGAGCGGCTGGCTCCGCTTGCAGCCGTCCCGGTACACCGCGACCGCCTTGAGCCCCAGCTTCCAGGCCTCGAGGTAGGCCTCCTCGATGTCCTGCACCGTCGCGGCGTTGGGGAGGTTCACCGTCTTGCTGATGGCCCCGGAGAGGAAGGGCTGGGTGGCGCCCATCATCCGCAGGTGACCGAGGTAGTGGATGCTCCGCTCGCCCTTGGCCGGCTTGAAGGCGCAGTCGAACACCGGAAGGTGCTCGGACTTGAGCGCCGGGGCGCCCTCGATCGTCTCCTTCTGGTCCAGGTACTGGACGATGCCCTGGGCCTCGGTGGTGCTGTAGCCGAGCCGCTGCAGCGCGAGCGGGACGGTGTTGTTGACGATCTTCAGCATCCCCCCGCCGACCAGCTTCTTGTACTTGATGAGCGCGATGTCCGGCTCGATGCCGGTGGTGTCGCAGTCCATCATGAACCCGATGGTGCCGGTGGGGGCGAGCACCGTGACCTGGCTGTTCCGGTACCCGACCTCGCTGCCCAGCGCGAGCGCGTCGTCCCACGCCGCTCGCTGCGCGGCGAAGAGGTCCTGGCTCACGCCGTCGGGCGCCACCGCGTAGGCCGCGCGGCGGTGCTTGCCGATGACGCGGAGCATGGGCTCGGCGTTCTTCGCGTAGCCGCTGAACGCGCCCATCTTCTCCGCCATCTTCGCGGACATCCGGTACGCCTGGCCGCACATCAGCGAGGTGACCGCCGCCGCGTAGTTGCGGCCCTGGTCCGAGTCGTAGGGCAGCCCGGTCGCCATCAGGAGCGCGCCGAGGTTGGCGTACCCGAGACCCAGCGGCCGGTAGGCGTGGCTGTTCACCTCGATCTTCTGCGTGGGGTACTTGCTGAAGCCGACGATGATCTCCTGCGCCATGAGCACCACGTCCACCGCGTGCTTGAACGCCTCGACGTCGAAGCTCCCGTCCAGGGGGCTCCGGAACAGCATGAGATTGAGCGACGCCAGGTTGCAGGCCGAGTCGTCGAGGAACATGTACTCGGAGCAGGGGTTGCTGGCGTTGATCCGCGCCGTGTTCGAGCAGGTGTGCCACTCGTTCACGCTGGTGTCGAACTGCAGCCCCGGATCACCGCAGAGCCACGCCGCCTCGGAGATCTCCCGGAACATGTCCCGGGCCCGGTACGTCTCCATGGCATGACCGTCGCGGACCGCGTGGGTCTGCCACGCCTGGTCCTCCACCACGGCCTTCATGAAGGCGTCCGTCACCCGGACCGAGTTGTTCGAGTTCTGGAAGAAGATGGAACCGTACGCCTCGCCGGTGAAGCTGCCGTCGTAGCCGGCGTCGATGAGCGCCCAGGCCTTCCGCTCCTCGTCCGCCTTGCAGCGGATGAACTCGAGGATGTCCGGGTGGTCTGCGTTGAGGATGACCATCTTCGCTGCGCGGCGGGTCTTCCCTCCGCTCTTGATGACGCCCGCGAACGCGTCGAAGCCCTTCATGAACGACACCGGCCCGGAGGCGGTCCCACCGCCGGCGAGGAGCTCCTTGCTGGAGCGGATGGGCGAGAGGTTGCTGCCGGTCCCGCTGCCGTACTTGAAGAGCATCCCCTCGGTCTTGGCCAGCCCGAGGATGCTCTCCATCGAGTCGTCGACCGAGTTGATGAAACAGGCCGAGCACTGGGGATGCGCCTCCACGCCCACGTTGAACCAGACCGGGGAGTTGAAGGCCGCCTTCTGCCGGAGGAGGAGGTGGGTGAGCTCGGCGTGGAAGGTCTGCCGGTCGGTCTCGGTGGCGAAGTAGCCGCCCTCCTGGCCCCAGCGGGTGAGGGTGTCCACCACGCGGCCGACGAGCTTGCGGACGCTGGTCTCGCGCTCGGGGGTACCCGGAGTGCCCCGGAAGTACTTCGAGGCGACGACGTTGGTGGCCAGCATCGACCACGACTTCGGGACCTCGATGTTCTTCTGCTCGAAGACGACCTTGCCGTCCTCGCCGGTGATGCCGGCGGTCCGGTACTCCCAGGCCATCTCGTCGGCCGGGTCCACCCCCGGGGTGGTGAAGTAGCGCGGGATGCTCAGGCCGCCGCGCACCGCCGCCTTCCGCTCCTTGGCCTGCTTCCGCTCCTTCGACGCCGGGGACTTCAGCTCACGCTCCATGGACTCTCCTGAAAATAACCGGTGGACGCGCACGGATCCCGGCGATCTCCCTCGTGTGGGAGCCCGGAAGACGATGCGAAATGGGTGGGAAGTGGGACCGGCGGCGAGCTGCTGGTTTCGTCAGGATCTCGGGCGTTTCGAGGCGCCGCCGTGCGTGAAACGGATGAAACCCCGGAGCGGGCAGGCTGTCAAGCGCCTGACCGCTCAAAAGCTCAACCTGTAGGGGGACTCTGCTCTCCAACGCTCAAGGGATGGTGGTGCACCGTGACTCCCCTGGTCTGCACGGTCATGGCGTCCCCTGGTCGATCCGCGACGCCTCCGGGGTTCCGGAGGCAGGGGATCGAACATCGCTCAGGGGTCTGACAGACCGATCCATCGCGCGTCGTGACGCGACGAGCCTCCTCTCACTCCGAGGCGAGCGCTTCCGACGGATGCACGCGCGCCGCGCGACGCGAGGGAACGACGACCGCGACGACCGAGGCAGCGAGGAGCAGGAGCGCCACCGCGCCCAGCGTCACGAGGTCCGTGGTGCCCACCCCGCGCACGACCCCGGCGAGCGCCCGGCCGAGCAGCACCGAGAGCACGACGCCGAGGAACAGCCCCACCGCCACCGGCCGGAGCCCGGTGCGAGCTGCGAGCCGGAGCACCTCGCGGGCGGTCGCTCCGAGCGCCATCCGGATGCCGATCTCCCGCCGCCGCTGGGCCACCGAGTAGGCCACCACGCCGTACACGCCGATGGCCGCGAGCAGCAGGCCGCTCAGTCCGAGCGCTCCCAGCAGGCGCAGGAGGAAGCGGTAGACCGCGGTGGAGTCGCGGAGGCGCGTCTCCATCGTGGCCACGTCGTAGAGGGGAAGCGACCCGTCCACTCGCGCGACCGCCGCCCGCATCCCGGGAACCAGGCGGCTCGCGTCCCCCTCGGAGCTCCGGGCCACCACGCTCATCGTCTGCTGGGTCCATTGCCAGGACAGGGGCGGGGCCTGGGTGAGCGGGAGGTAGAACTCCGGCTGGATGCGCCCGGCGGGGCCCTGGGTGTGCACGTCCTCCACCACGCCCACCACCGTCTTCCAGACGATGTGCTTGGGCCCGCCCTCGCAGCAGTCGATGCGCTTGCCGATCGCGTCCTGGCCGGGGAAGGCCGCCCTGGCGAGGGCCCGCGAGACGACCATCACCCGCTCGGAGCCGGCGACGTCGGTCGCCTCGATGAACCGCCCCTGGAGCAGCTTCAGCCCCATCGCCTGGAGGTAGCCAGGCGTCGTCACCCGGAGGAGCGAGTTGATCCGGTTCTCGGGGTCGAAGGTCTTCCCCTCGGGAACGAGGCCGTTGCTCGATTGCCAGTTGCTGAGCGGGACCGACGTCACCACCGCGGCCGCCTCCACCCCCGGCATAACCTGCAGCGAGCTCACAACCCGCTCGAAGGCGGCGGTCGACGCAGCCGCCCCGTCGTACACGCCCGGGGGCAGCGAGAGCCGCGCGCTGAGCAACCCATGCGGGCGGAACCCAGGCTCGACCGACCCGAGGTAGAGCGCGGTCCGGACCAGGAGGCCTGCGCCCACGAGCAGCGCCGAGGCGAGCGCCACCTCGACGACGATGAGGCCTGCCCGGAGCCGGTCCTTCCCGCCGCCGGTCTGCGCCGCGGCCGCGCGCTGGAGCGTCCCGTGCAGGTCCGTCCGCGCCGCCCGGAGGGCCGGCACCACGCCGAAGAGGAGGCTGCTCCCCAGCGAGACCACCAGGGCGAAGGCCAGCACGACGCCGTCGAGGGACGCCTCTCCCAGCCGAGGCACGTCGGCCGGCGCGGCGGCGCGCAGCAGCTGGACCAGCACCGCAGCGAGGAGCACGCCCACCGCCCCGCCGAGCACGGCCAGGACCACGCTCTCGGTGAGGAGCTGGCGGACGATGCGCGGCGCACCGGCGCCGAGCGCAGCACGCACCGCGAGCTCGCGCGTCCGGGCGGTGCCCCGGGCGAGGAGGAGGTTCCCCACGTTCAGGCAGGCGATGACCAGCACCAGCAGCACCGCCCCGAGCAGGATGAAGAGCTGCTGCGCCGTGTCCCCGACCAGGAACGCGCCGAGGGGCGTCACGCGCGCCGTGCGCCCGAAGTTGTTGCTCGGGTAGTCCTTCGCCAGCTGCACGGCGAGGGCATCCATCTCCCGCTGCGCCCGCTCGCGGGTGACGCCGGCCTTCAAGTTTCCCACGACCTGGAGGAAGTGCTCGTCGTGCTGCGCCCGCTGCGTCGGCGTGAGGGCGAGCGGCACCCAGAGCTGCGTCTGGTCGAGGAAGGGATCGAACCGCGCCGGCATGACCCCCACCACGGTGTAGCTGTCGCCGCCGAGGCGGATTCCCCGGCCGAGCACCTCCGGGTCCGCGCCGAAGCGCCGGCGCCAGAGCCCCTCGGACAGCACCACCACTCGGTCCTGACCGGGGACGTCCTCCGAGGCGACGAAGGTCCGGCCCAGGCGCGGCCCGGTGTGGAACACGTCGAAGAAGCTGCTCGAGACCCGCGCCGCGGCGACCCGCTCGGGAGGGCCGGCCTCGCTGAGGTTGAAGCTCGCGCCGTCCACGGCGGCGAGCTGCTCGAGCTGCGTGGCCCTGGCCTGCCAGTCGACGAAGTTCCCGGCGGACACGCCGCCGGGGTGACCGTCGAAGAGCGACTCGACGGCGACGGTGCGCTTCGGATCCACGCCCGGGAGCGGCTTGAGCACCACCGCCCAGACCAGGCTGAAGATGGCGCTGGTGGCGCCGATGCCGAGGGCGAGCGTGCCGATCGCGGCGGTGCTGAATCCGGGGGCCCGCGTGAGCTGGCGCAGGGCGTAGGCCGCGTCGCGCAGGACTCCGGAGACGGCGCTCCCGCCTCCGCTCGTCCGTCCGCCCTGCGTGCCGTTCCTCGCCATCGATTGTGCCTCCGCTGTTCGGTCCCGATGGTGCAAGGCGCACGCCGCATGCCCCGACGGATTGCGCTCCGGGACGCGGGGCCCTGCGCGGGGGGCCGATCCCGCTTCCGGGACGTTCCGGGCGAGGCTGGGACGCACGCTCAGAGGGAGCGCAGGGCCACTGCCGGGTCCACCCGGGAGGCCCGGAGCGCGGGAAGGAGCGCGCTCACCAGGGCGACCGCGCCGAGCACCGCGACCACTCCGCCGAGGACGAGCGGGTCTGAGCTGCCGACGCCGAAGAGGAGCCTCCGGAACACCGTGGCGAGCGCGACCGAGCCCACGAGCCCCGCGGCCGCGCCGGCCAGGACGGGACCGCTGCTCGCCCGGAGCACCAGCCGCACGATGTCCGCCGGGACGGCGCCCACCGCCATCCGCACGCCGAACTCGCGGGTGCGCTGCACGACGCCGAAGGACACCACGCCGAAGATGCCCACGCAGGCCAGCACCAGGGCGACGGCGGCGAACACGCCGAGGAGGAAGGGCGGATACCGGCGGAGGAACATCGTCGGCGCCTGCTGGAGCACGTCGTCGAGCTTGCGGGTCGGACCGACCACGAGCCCTGGCGCCGCCTCGCGCACCGCGCGCCGGACGTCCTCGCCGATTCCCGGACGAGGCGAGCGGATCAGCAGCGTCCAGCGCGGCGAGACCGCCTGCGTGTCCGGGTAGTACAGGATGGGCGGCCGGGCCTCGTCGAGCCCGCCGAGGGTCTGGTCCGCGACCACGCCCACGATGGTCAGCGGCGCGTCCGAGGACACGAGGCGGATCGACTTCCCGATGGCGTCCTCGCCCGGGAAGTACCGCTGCTGGAGCGCGCGGTTCACGATGACCACCGGCACCGCGCCGCGGATGTCCTCCGGACCGAAATCACGGCCACCGAGCAGCGCGATGCCGAGTGTCCGGAAGTAGCCCGGGCCGACCTCCCGGTAGTACGCGTCGGGCTCGGGTCCGGTGGGACGCGGGTGCTCGGGGCGGACGAAGCTGTGCGAGCCGGCGTTGCCGGTTCCCGGCATCCGGTTCACCCGCCCGGCGCCGGAGAGGCCGGGAATGGACGCGACCGCGTCCTGCACCTTCGCCCGGAGGGTGACCACCCGGTCCGGTGCCGAGGCGCCGCCCGGCTCGGCGATGGACAGCTCCAGGCCGACCGCGCCCTCGGGGCGGTAGCCGGGATCGGTGGAGAGGACACGCAGCAGGCTCTTCCCCATCAGGCCCGCGGAGCCGAGCAGCATGACCGCGAGCGCGATCTCCACCGCGACCAGGACGTCGCGCACCCGGTGGCGCAGCGGTCCCGACCGGGTGGGGGCGGCGTCCTTGAGCGCGCCCTGGATCTCCGGGCGCGATGCGCGAAGCGCCGGAAGCAGGCCGAAGAGCAGGGTGGTGAGGATGACGACGGCGGCGCCGTACCCGAGGACGCGGGCATCCACGTCGAGGCGCTCGAGGAAGGGCATGCCGGCGCGGTCACGGGCGGGGATGCCGGCGAGCAGGAGCGGCAGGCTCAGCTTCGCCGCGAGGAGCCCCAGGGCGCCCCCGCCGAGGGCGAGCAGCCCGCTCTCGGTCAGCAGCTGCTGCACGAGCCGGCGGCGGCCCGCGCCGAGCGCCACCCGGACCGAGAGCTCCTTCTGTCGCCCTGCGGCCCGGGCCAGCAGGAGGTTGGCGACGTTCACGCAGGCGACCAGCAGCACCAGATTCACGCAGACGAAGAGGAGGACCAGGACCGGCTCGACCCGTCCGACCAGCTCGTCGCGGAGCGGGACCACGTCGCTCGCGACGCCGCCCAGGGCATCCGGGAAGCGCGTGCGCACGCCGTCCTCGAACGCAGCCAGCTGCTTCCGGGCCTGCGGGACGGTCACGCCGTCCCGGAGCCGGGCGATGGCGCGGATCCAGTTGAGGTTCCGTCGCGTGGCGCGGTCTCCCTGCGGCTGGACCGCCATCACGACGCGCGCCTCGCCGCCGGGCGCGAAGGGGAACCCAGGCGGGAGGACGCCGACGACGGTGGTGGGCTCACCGCCGAGGTCGAGGGTCGTCCCGAGGACCTGGGAATTCGCTCCGAGCCTCGTTCGCCAGAAGGCGTCGGTGAGCACGACGGCGCGGGGGCCGCCGGCCTCGTCCTCGCCGGGCAGGAAGCCGCGCCCGAGGGCCGGACGCACGCCGAGGACGTCGAAGAAGCTCGCCGTCACGAGGAGGGCCTGCAGCTCCTCCGGATCGGACCGACCCCTCCAGGCCACCGGCGCGACCGAGTAGCCGGCGACGGAGGCGAACAGGTCGGAGGCCTGCAGCTCGCGGAGGGTCTGCCAGGCGAAGGGGAAGGGCCGGCGCTCGGCGTCGTCCTGGACCTGCCAGAGGTGCACGAGCCGCTCCGGCTCGGCGTAGGGCACGCTGCGGACCAGCGCCGCGTCCACCACCGTGAAGACCGCGGCGTTCAGGCCGATGCCGAGCGCGAGGGTGAGGATGGCAACCATCGCGAAGCCGGGGCGATGCCCGAGGCTGCGCAGTCCGTACCGGAGGTCCTGGAGGAAGGCACCCATGGTCACCGGCGCCGCGGCTTGCCGTCGTGGGGGCCGAGCGGACGGGAGGGAGCGTCGTGCCACCATCGCCGCGCCGGGAGGTCGGTCTTCCGGCTCGGGTTCACCGGATAGACGATGCGGTTCTCCTCCTTGTCCGCCTCGCCGCCGACGAGGATGACGGCCTCCTGGTCCCCGTCGTTGAGAAAGGTGTGGCAGACGCCGGTGCCGGAGGGGAAGGCAGCGAGGTCGCCGGCCTTCATCCGGAAGAGCTCGCCGTCGATCCAGGCGTCGACCTCGCCGGAGACGACGAAGACGAACTCCTCCTCGCTCGACTCGGCGTGGGGCCAGGACGAGCGGGTCCCGGGGAGGAGGCGCATGAGGTGGATGCCGACTGCCCGGAGGCCGGCGGTGCGGCCGATGGCGCGGGTGGGGGCCATCTGCTCGTCGCTGTTCGGGTAGAGGTGCCGGGTCTCGGGGACGTCGGCGGGCGAGACGATGAAGGATGGTCGGCGCGGCATGGTCCGACCAGCTTTGCACCGCCCGAGCCATCCCGTGGGGCTCCGAAGTCCGCGGACCGACCGGCGTGTCGCCCTCCGGAACAGTCCCCGGTGCCCGCCTCCGGGCGGGGTCGTCCCAGGACCGGTCGGCCCCTGTCCCCCGTCAGCCGGCGGCGACGCGACGGATGGCGGCCAGCAGCGCCTCGAGGTCGGCCTCGGTGGTGAGTGGATTGATGAGGGTCACCCGGAGGTGGACGTGCCCCCGGAGCCGCGTCTGCACCAGGTAGAAGCTGCCCTCGGCGAGCAGTCGGGCCCGGATTCGCTCCTGCTGGGCGTCCAGGTCCTGGAAGTCGTCCGGCACGTGCCGGAAACAGACGATGTTGCAGTCCGGCGCGACGGCCAGCTCGAAGTCGTCGGCGTCGTCGAGCATCGCCGCGAAGGTGCGCCCCAGGTCGAACATCCGGGTGACGTAGTCGGAGAACATCCGCGTCCCGTGCAGGGTCAGCGCGGCCCAGAGCTCCAGACCCATCATCCGCTTGGTGCACTCGAGGGTGCGGTGCGCCGGGTTCCACCACTCACCCTGCCCGCCGTGGCGCAGCAGGTAGTCCGCCCGCTGGGAGAACGCCTCGTACGAGCGGCGGGCGTCGCGGAAGATCACCGCGGTCACCAGCGCCGGGAGCAGCATCATCTTGTGCGCATCCCAGACCAGCGAGTCGGCCCGTCCGATGCCCGCGGCGAGGTGGGCGTACCTCGGGGACAGCACCGCCGAGGCGCCGTGCGCGCCGTCCACGTGGAACCAGAGGCCGCGCTGGCGGCAGAACTCGGCGACCGGCTCGAGGGGGTCGAAGGCTCCGGTGGAGGTGGAGCCCGCGCTCGCCACCACGGCGAAGACCTGGCGCCCGGTCCGTTCGGCCGTGGCGAAGGTCTCGGGGAGGGCCTCGGGGCGGAGCTTGAACCGCTCGTCGACCGGGATGGAGAAGATGCCGCCCTTGCCGAGACCGAGGATCTGCGCTGCGCGCTTCACGCAGTAGTGGGTCTCGTCGGGGACGAGGATGGCCAGCGGCTTTCCCCTGGCGAGCCCCTCGTCCCACACGTCGCGCCCGGTGATGGCCTGGCGCGCGGCGAGGAGCGCGGTGAGGTTGCCCGCGGAGCCACCCGAGGTCAGGACGCCGTCCGCCTCCGCCGGGAACCCGGCCTGACGGGCCATCCACGCGAGCGCGTGGCGCTCCATGGGCGCGGAGACCGGCCCCATCTCGTACACGGCCGTTCCGTTGTTCAGGAGCGCCGAGGCGAGGTGGACCAGCGCCGACGACGGAAGCGGCGAGGTGACCTGGTGGCCCACGTAGCGCGGATGGTGGAGGTGGTTGGAGCCTGCGAGGACGCGGGTCATCAGCTCGCCGAGCGAGGTGCCCGGCTCCTCGGGGAAGGCTGTGGCCCAGCGGGCGAGGTTCGAGTCCGGCTCCGCCCAGGGAAGCACGGGGCCTTCGCGGCCGGTGACCGAGCGCAGGTAGTCGGCGAGCTGGTCGACGAGGGCGTGCCCGTCGCGGCGAAACCGCTCGGGGTCGAAGGCGTCTCGGAGTGTCTCGGGGAGAGCGTCCATGGAGCACGCAGCGTGCCCGAGCGGACGGCGGGGCGCACGGCCGAAACTGCCGTGTTAGGAGAGGCCCGTGCCTCCCTACCGACTCCACATCTTCACCTGCACCAACCGGCGCCCGGACGGGGACCCGAAGGGCTCGTGCGGGGAGAAGGGGAGCGAGGCGATCCACGCCCGCTTCAAGGAGCAGGTGGCGAAGCTGGGCCTGAAGGGCGAGGTCCGGGCGAACACGGCCGGCTGCATGGACGCCTGCGCCTTCGGTGTGACGGTGGTCGTGTACCCCGAGGGCGTCTGGTACGGGCGGGTGAAGCTCGAGGACGTGGACGAGATCCTCCAGTCGCACATCATCGGCGGCGTGCCGGTGGAGCGCCTGCGGCTCAAGGGGCACTTCGAGTCGCCGAAGATCAAGCGCGCGAATCCGCGCGAGGGCTGAGCGCGGGCGTCCGTCCCTTCACTTGCTAGGATCGGGTGCGGCCGCGGTGCCGAGTCGCTGGATCAGGGCGCGGTAGCGGGGCTCCTGCCGGAGACTCTGGAGATCGGGATCGGCGGAGATCTCGCTCGCATTGGTGAATCCCGCGCTCGCGGCCTCCTCGAGCCGTCCGAGCGCAGCGTCCTTGTGGCCCTCGAGCGCGTGGGCGCAGGCGAGGTTGTAGAGCGCGACCGAGCGGGTGCGCTCGGGCAGGTCTGCCCTGGCCACGAGGGCGTCGTAGGCCTCGATCGACCCCGCCCGATCGCCGGAGATCAGCAGCATCCTCCCGAGCTCGCTGCGCGCCTGGACGTCGTCGGGCTTCTCGGCCAGTCGCTCGCGCAGCGCCGAGATCGCCACGGTCGTTCGCCGCCCGTAGATGGCCTGCATGTACCGGCGCGCCTTCGATGGAGCCGGCGTCGGAGACAGCGGGGCGAGCTGACGGGCCAGGTAGTCCACCGTTTCCATGACCAGGCGCCGGCTGGCCTCGCTCTCGTCGAGCGCATCGAACGCGTGCGGCAGCCCGCGCGCGACCACCGTCGTCCATGGCGCTCCCGCCGCGCGCGCGAGGTCCCAGATCTTCTTCTGGTTCGCGATGAGTCCCGCGTCGTCGTCCGAGGCCATCACGTAGAGCAGCGGAAACTCCGGCCGGATCCGGGTGACCTCTCCCGAGCCGTAGTAGAGGACCGCGGTCCGGACAGCGTCGGGCGGCGCGTTCATCAGCCAGGGGAGGGCGATCGTCACGTTCGCCGAGCAGGCCCACACGCCCAGCCGTTCGCCGTCGACGCCCAGCGCCTCGCCGTTCTTGCGGAGATGATCGATGGCCTGGCCGAGGTTCTCCGTGGCGTGCGCGGTCTCGGAGTCCGTGATCACGCCTGCAATCCCGTGGGCCGCGAGCAGCCGCGCCCAGCTCCGGTAGATCTCGGTCGCACGGAACGGCCGCGACCCTCGCTCACCCGCGATGTTGGCGAACACCACGGCCGGGGGCCGGGCTCCCGTCCGGGGAAGGTAGACGTCGAGCTTCAGCGGGCCGCGATCCCCACGCGCGAAGACCACGTCCTTCTTCACGCGGAGCGACGACTCCTTCGGGGTCGGAACGACGACCTCGTACGAGAACGCGTCGTAGGGGTCCTTCGGCTCGGCTCTCGCCGGACTGCCGGCGACCAGCGTCAGGACGACGAGTGCGGTCCAGCGCATGCGGCGGACGTTGCCACGCAAGCTGATGCCGGGCGGCCTCCTGCGGTAAACGGCCCGCCCTGACCGGCGAACGGCGCGCCGTCAGCGCCCCGGCTCGATCCGCAGCCGGCCCTTCGACTCCGCCAGGGTCTTCGCCAGCAGTGCGACGCAGGCGTGCACCGCGGTGAGGTTCGGCGTCGGCACGCCGGTGATGCGCCCCAGCTCGAGCACCGAGCCCACCAGCGCATCCAGCTCCAGCGGCCGCCCGGCCTCCACGTCCTGGAGCATCGACGTCTTGTGCTTCCCGACCGCCTCGGCTCCGGCGATCCGCTTCTCCAGAGTCACCGGGAAGCGGACGCCGAGCTTCTCGGCGATCTCCTGCGCCTCGCGCATCATCCGCTCGGCGAGCGCGCGGGTCGGCGGGAACTGACAGATGTCCACCAGCGTCGCGTGGGTCAGCGCGCTGATCGGGTTGAAGGTGCAGTTGCCCCAGAGCTTCACCCACAGCTCGTTGCGTAGATCGCTCGAGACGCGCACCTTGAAGCCCGCGTCGCGGAGCAGCTTCACGGTCGCGCGCAGGCGCTCGGTATCCGAGCCGTCGATCTCCCCCAGCGAGATCCGGTCCCCCTCGATGTGGCGGATCACACCCGGCGAGACGATGTCCGCCGCCGGGTAGATGATCGACCCCAGCACTCGATCCACGTCGATGTTCTTCGCGATGACTCCGCCGGCATCGACGCTCTCCAGGGTCGTCCCCTCGTGGGCCCCGCCGGTCTTGAAGAAGTACCACCAGGGAATCCCGTTCTGCGCAGTCACCACGATCGTCGAGGGGCCGCACAGCCCCCGGATGTCCGCGGCCACGCCGGCCACCTGGTGCGCCTTGAGACCGATGATGACCAGATCCTGTGGACCCAGCTCGGCGATCCGGTCCGTCGCGCGGACCGCGAACGTCCGCTCGGTTCCGCTCTCTTGAAGTCTCAGTCCCTTGTCGCGGATCGCCGCGAGGTGAGGCCCGCGCACGACGACGCTGACCTCCTGGCCGATCGCGGCCAGCTTCGCGGCCACCAGCCCGCCGATCGCTCCGGCGCCGACGACGCAGATCTTCATGTCACGAGCCCAGGCCCAGCTTCTGGGCAAGACCGATCCGCTGCAGCTTGCCGGTGGCGCCCTTCGGGATCTCGGTGAGGAGCACCACCTTCCGGGGCACCTTGAAGTCGGCGAGCCGACTTGCGCAGAAGTGGCGGAGCTCGCGCTCGGTGGCCGTCGCTCCCTCTCGCAGCACGACGGCCGCCGCGACCTCCTCTCCGAGCTTGTCGTGTGGCATGGCGAAGGTGAGAGCCTGGGCCACCGCGGGGTGCGACGAGAGCACGTCGTCCACCTCCAGCGGGGAGAACTTCTCGCCGCCGCGGTTGATCTGCTCCTTGATCCGACCGGTGAGCCGGAGGTAGCCCTCCTCGTCGAGGACGCCCTCGTCGCCGGTCCGGAACCAGCCGTTCCGGAAGGACTGCGCGTTGGCCTCGGGATTCGCCTCGTAGCCGGGAGTCACGTTGGGCCCGCGGATGGAGACCTCGCCCACCTGCCCGCGCGGCAGCTCCTTCCAGTCCTCGTCGAGGATCGCCACCTCCGGCCCAGCCGCCAGACCCACCGAGCCGGGCTTGCGCGCCCGCGGCGGGAGGGGATTGGAGGCCATCTGGTGGGAGGCCTCGGTCATCCCGTAGCTCTCGATCACCGGGACGCCATAGGTCTTCTCCATCTCCACCATCACCGGCGCGGGGAGCGATGCCGAGGAGGAGCGGATGAGCCGAAGCCGGCTCCGGGCGATCATATCGCGGTGGGAGCGGGCCCGGGCGAGGATCGCCTGGTGCATCGTGGGCACCGCCGTGTACCAGGTGGGCCGCACCTCATCGAGCCAGGCGAAGAACTTGAGGGCGTTGAAGCCCGGGGTGCACGAGACCGAGGCACCGGCGCCCAGCGAGGCGAGCGTCGCCGCCATGAGCCCGTGGATGTGGAACAGGGGCATGATGTTCAGGCACACGTCGTCCGGGGTGAGGGCGAGCATCCGGCCGATGTTCTCGGCGCTGGCGAGGAGATTCCGCTGCAGCAGCGGGACCAGCTTGGGCCGGGAGGTCGTGCCCGACGTGTGCAGGAGGAGCGCCGGATCGTCCTTGTCGCCCATCCCCCCTCGGGCGGGTGCTCCCTTCGAGCCGCCGGAGAGCGTGAACCACCCTGCGCCCCGGGCGCGGTCGGCGGTCAGCTCGAGCACGGGGATGGACAGCTTCCTCGCCGTGGCCCGGGCCGGAGAGTCGACGCCGGCCTCCAGGACCAGCGCCTTCGGCTCGAGGTCGCCGAGGTAGAACTCGAGATCCTTCTCCCGGTACCCCGGATTCAGCGGCGCGGTGGCGGCGCCCGCGGCGATGCAGAGGAACGAGCTCGCCATCTCAGGCCCGTTGTGGAGCACGATCGCGACCCGGTCGCCACGGCCGATGCCCACCGAGTTCAGCGTCTCCACCGTGCGCCGGGCCAGAGCGACGAGGTCGCGGTAGAGGAGGGACTTCACACCCTGGGGGGCGCCGATGGCCGGCGCATCGGCCGGACCTGCCTCGAGGAGTGCAAAGATCGATGGGTGGGGCATGTGCCCCGAGTCTAAGCACGACCATCGCCAGGGGCGTCAGCGAGGAGCTTCACGCTCATCGCGCGCCGGCTCATGGGCTCCAGAAATTCGGATGCGGGGGGTCGCTCAGCTCGGGCACGTGCGAGGGCAGCTTCATCCTGCGCAGCACGAGGAAGGCGAGCATCGCCGATGGGGATGATGAACACGCCCAGCGGAGCGCACACGAGACGCGAGCGCCGTCGTCAGGACCCGCCGGTGGACGTCCCGACCATGCCCGGAGCCCCGGTCGGTTGCGCCGGCTGCATCGGCTGGGAGAGCTCGCGGTAGGCCACGAAGAGCCGGTAGCCGCTGAACCAGCTCATTCCGACAGCGTAGAGCACGCCGAGCATCAGGCCCAGGGCCGTGCCCTGCTTGCCCCCGAGCATCCCGACGATCATCCCGATCGCCACGGCGGGGATGAGCAGCACGAGCGGGGAGAACACCGCGTACCAGAACAGCCCCGAGGTGAGCCCGCTCGCCGGCATGACGTAGCTCGCACCGGATCTGGACCTGAGCCCGATGATCACCTTCCGGGTGAGGAGGTGACCGTAGATGGTGAGGCAGACTTGATCGCCGAGCCGCGCACCCTGGGCAATCTCGCGGCCCAGGCCGTCGCTCGCGACGAAGACCTTCTGCAGCGTTTGCTCGCCGACCCTGATTCTCGGAAACACCATCCGGTGCTTGGTCCAGTACGTGCGGCGTTGCACCTCGGCGCCGGTGGAACGATCGATGGTTCGGACCTCCTGCGTCGAGACTCCTCCGCCCACCGGACTCTCGAACTCCTTCAGCTCCCCACACAGCGTCGGCATCGCGACCTCGCTCGGGCTGGTCCTTCGCAACTCCCATGCGCAGAACGCGGGGAAGATCCGTCACGGAACCGCGCCTGGGGTGGGCGAGGACCTCGCACGGGAGCTCCTCCACGCGGTTCCAGGAAGAAGAACCGCGGTTCCACTGCGTCCTCAGCGTTCCACCCCGGCCGCGACGGCCACCTTCGGATGCGGGTCGTAGCTCAGCTCGGGCACGTGCGAGGGCAGCTTCATCCTGCGCAGCACGAAGAAGGCGAGGACGGCCGCCGTCAGGTCGAAGACGATGGCAACGGTGAAGACGCCCACCCAGCCGACCTTCGGCAGCGTGAACTTGGCTGCGAATGGCGTCCACGCCCCGGGCACCACGGTCAGGACGATCCCGTACGTGACGAGGCAAAGCCCGATGTAGAAGAGCGTGTCGTGCAGCTTCCGTGAGATGCGCAGGCCGAGCACGACCGGGCCGATGAAGTGGGCGAACACCGCCAGTGCCCCACCGAGCAGCAGGAGCACATCGGCGCGGAAGTCGAAGGCCTTGCCGGCGGCCAGCGCGGAGCCGATCGGGACCAGCACCGAGGCGGTGCCCTTGGCGGTGTAGAGGAAGCCGTAGTTCGCGGTGGCGTGCTTCCTGCCGAAGAAGTCGCCCGTCAGCGCGGGGAAGAGGGAGAAGATCTCTCCCCAGCCGAAGAAGGTGAACGCGCTGAAGACCACGAAGGCGACCGGGTTGTGCGCGAAGTTGATGAGGATGAAGATCGCGATCGCCTCGAGGCCGAAGGCGACCGTCATGGTCTTCTCGCGGCCGATGTGGTCCGAGACCCATCCCCAGAACGGGCGGCAGAGACCGTTCACCAGCCGATCCGCCGACAGCGCGAACTGGATTGCCGGCAGCGTGATGAAGAGGAACTTCACCGGTACCTGATCGACCTTGTAGTCGATGGCCATCGGGTTGAGCTGAGCGACCGCCATCAGACCGCCGGTCGCGACCAGCGTCATCATCAGGTACATCAGCCAGAACTGCGGCGTGGCCGCCATCTGGAACGAGGTGAACTCGGCCCCGCTCTGACGCTTCTTCACGTCGTGCCCGGCGTCCACCTTGGTCCACTGTCCGGGCAGCCAGCCCTCCGGCGGCGCGTGAAGGAAGAGCGCGGCGACGACGACGACGACCCCCTGGATGATTCCCCACTGGATGAAGGCCGTCTGATATCCGGCCGTCTGGATGAGGTTCGCGATCGGCGTGACCGTGAATGCGGAGCCGGCGCCGAATCCGGCAGCGGTCAGCCCGGCGGCCAGTCCGCGGTGATCGGGAAACCACTTGAGCGCGCTCCCGATCGCCGTGCCGTAGACCACGCCGGCACCGACGCCCGCGAGCGCATAGGAGAGGTACAGCTCCGTGACCGTGTTCGCGTTGCCGGAGAGCACCCATCCGAGCCCGGCGAAGAGCCCACCGAGCATCACCAGGAGCCGCGGTCCGAACCGGTCGACGAGCCAGCCTTCGAAGGGCACGAGCCATGTCTCGAGCAGGACGAAGACGGTGAACGTGACCTGGATGGTCGCCCGATCCACCCCGAGGTGCTTCTGCAGCGGCGGCACGAACAGGGTCCAGCCGTACTGGAAGTTCGCGACGGCCACCATGCTGACAACGCTGAAGAAAAGAATCAGCCAGCGGTTGTCGCGAAGACGCGTCACCTCGCTCGTCGTAGTGCGCTGCACCGGATCCGAAGTCATGGCTCGCTCCCTCCAGAGCGTTCTTTCCGCGCAGGACCGACCACGTCCTGACGGGTTTCTCTCCTGACCGCTCGGCTCGGCCAACATGCGCGGCGCTATCGGTCGAGCGTCGTCATTTCCGCCCGCTCAGGCTGGCGGGCGATCCACCTCGATCTGCTTACCGAACGGGATGACACCCGGGATGAGCCGTTTCTCCCAGGTTTCGTCGACCTCGCTCTGGAAATCATCCACGATCGCTCAACAGCAGGCCGAAGGCGGCGTCTTGCAATTCAGCTGCGTCACGGGACCAAAGCGGGTCAGCCCGCCGAGGACGCGGCCGCCGCTGCCGCTCGTCGATCAGCCGATGGGTGAATCAGACGTAGGACGGCGCCTTCACGCGTTCTGTGCTTGAGGCTCGCGCGAGCGCATGCGCCCCAGGACCTTGCCCACGGCCGGCCAGCAGAGAATGACGAGCGCGAGGGTGACGATCGAACCGACCAGCGGATTGGACCAGAAGATGCCCAGGCTGCCGCCGGACAGGAGCATCGACTGGCGAAATGCGGTTTCCGCCATGTCACCGAGCACGAGCGCGAGCAAGAGCGGCGCGAGCGGATACTTGAGCTTCTTGAACACGTAGCCGACGACGCCGAACACCAGCATCATGGCCACGTCGAACATGTTGTTGTGGACGGTATAGGCGCCGATCGCGCAGATCACCACGATCACCGGCGCGATGATCGAGAAGGGAATGCGCAGGATCGCGGCCCACCACGGCACCGTGGTCAACACGATGATGAGCCCGACGACGTTGCCGACGTACATGCTGGCGATCAGCCCCCACACGAATTCCTTCTTCTCGACGAACAAGAGCGGACCCGGCTGCAGGCCCCAGATCAACAGGCCGCCAAGCAGCACCGCCGCGGTCGGTGACCCGGGAATGCCCAGCGTCAGCATCGGCAGCAACGCGCTGGTGCCGGCCGCGTGCGCCGCGGTCTCGGGCGCGACGACACCCTCGATGTGACCCTCCCCGAACTGCTCCTTGTTCTTCGAGAAGCGGCGCGCCATGCCGTAACTCATGAACGACGCCGGGGTAGCGCCCCCAGGCGTGATGCCCATCCAGCAACCGACGAGGCACGCGCGGAGCGACGTGAGCCAGTATCGCGGCAGCTCGGCCCAGGTCCTCAGCACCACCTTGGCGTCGATCTTGCCGCTCTTGCGCTTGAACGACAGGCCCTCTTCCATGGTGAGAAAGATCTCGCCCAGCCCGAACAAGCCGATGACTGCGACCAGGAAGTCGAAGCCCTGCAGGAGGGTCGGCGATCCGAACGTCATGCGCAGCGTGCCAGTGACGGTATCGATGCCGACCGCTGCAAGAGCGAAGCCGAGCATCATCGAGGCGATCGTCTTGAGCGGCGGCTCGCGCCCCATGCCGACGAAGTTGCAGAACGTGAGGAGCTGGATCGCAAAAAACTCGGGCGGTCCGAACTTGAGCGCGAACCTCGCCACCAGCGGCGCCAGGAAGGTGATCAGGATGATTGCAAACAACGCGCCGACGAACGACGACGTGAACGCGGCGGTGAGCGCCTCCCCGGCGCGGCCCTTCTGCGCCATCGGGTAGCCGTCGAACGTGGTCGCGACCGACCACGGCTCGCCGGGGATGTTGAACAGGATCGACGTGATGGCGCCCCCGAACAGAGCGCCCCAGTAGATGCACGACAGCATGATGATCGCCGACGTCGGTGGGATCGTGAACGTGAGCGGCAGAAGGATCGCCACGCCGTTGGCGCCCCCCAGGCCGGGGAGCACGCCGATGAGCACCCCGAGCAGGATGCCGAGGAGCATGAAGGCCAGATTCTTCCAGGCCAGCGCCACCACGAAACCCTGCATCAGGTTGCCGATGTCTTCCACCCGTTCTCCCGTGATCCGCTTTGTCCGTACGCGGCTCTTGATTAATTTTAGTAGCCCAGCATCCGCTCGAGGGGTCCTTTGGGCAGCGGTACGAGGAACCAGATTTCGAACAACGCAAAGAGCACGCCCGGGACGCCCAGACTCACGCAGAGCGTCGGCAGCCACTTGTACTTGCCCTGGACCAGCATGAAGCCCGCGATGAACACCGCGGAGGCCACATAGATGCCGATGACCTTGATCAGGATCACGTAGCCGATGGTCGGCAGGACCATCGCCAGCACCGGCTTGAAGTCGGCGTAGGTGACGAACACCTGGCCGGCGAGCCGCTTCCAGCGGTGGATCGTCTGCCCGGCGATCCACGCGCCCGACCCGGCCAGGATCCACCCGATGATGTTCGGGAAGTAGCCGGACTTCGGCCCATCGTCGCCCCACGACGCGCCGACGCGGTTGCTATCGACGACGACGACGAGGCCGACCACGACGAACATGAGGCCGACGGCGACCTCGAGCCAGCGGGTGGGGACGCTTCCGCCCGCAGGGGTTTCGCGCTCCTCTGTCATTTGGCGATGAAGCCCGCTTCCTCCATCAACGTCTTGTGCGTGGCTTCGGTCCGGGCGAGCCAGTCGACGAACGGCTTGCCCGACATCGTCGTGGCGTTGAACGCTGCGTCCTCGCTGAACTTCTTCCACTCGGGCAGCGCCTGCACCTTCTTGAAGAGGTCGATGTAGAAGTCGACCTGAGCCTGGGTGACGCTCGGCGGCATGAAGATGCCGCGGAGCATCGTGTACTCGACGTCGAGACCGGACGACTTGCAGGTCGGAATGTCCTGCCACGACTGGGTGGGGGTCACCTTCGTGGGGTAGGGCATCGGCTTGCCGTCGAAAACACACAGAGGGCGGAGCGCGCCCGAGCGCCAATGAGCGATGGCCTCGATCGGGTTGTTCACCGTCGAGTCGACGTGCTTGCCGACGAGCTGCACGGCGACGTCGCCGCCGCCCTTGAACGGGACGTAGGTGAGCTTCTTGCCGACCACCTTCTCCAGCGCGACCGTGATGATCTGGTCTTCCTGCTTGGACCCGGTGCCGGCCATCTTGAACTGGCCGTTGTTGCCGGCCTTGATGGCGTTGGCGTAGTCGCCTGCGGTCTTGTGCGCCGACTCCGCGTTCACCCACAGCACGAACTCGTCGAGCGCGAGCATTGCGACCGGGGTCAGGTCCTTCCAGTTGAACGGCACACCGGTCGCGAGCGGCGTGGTGAACAGGTTGGACAGCGTGATGATGATCTTGTGCGGATCGCCCTTGGCGTTCTTGACCTCGAGAAAGCCCTCCGCGCCCGCGCCGCCCGACTTGTTGACGACGACCAGCGGCTGCTTCATGAGGTTGTTCTTGGCGACCACGCCCTGGATGAAGCGAGCCATCTGGTCGGCGCCGCCGCCTGTGCCGGCGGGGACGACGAACTCGACCGGCTTGGTCGGCTCCCACGCGGCGACTGCCGGGAACGGGGTGAACGCAAAGCCTGCGGCAACGGCTGCCGCGACGAATCCGCGACTCGAGATGCGACGGACCATGACATCCTCCGAGTGACTAAAATTGTCTTGCACGGCCTCCTGTCGACGCAGTCCGCTCGTCGGTAGGTTTTCGGCGTTCCCCGTACTATCTATCGGATTGCAGGTAGCCCCGAACAGCGGAATGAACGTGCGCTCCGCTGCGTCCAGATCCGGCGGCAAGGCTCAGCGTCAGGCCGTTGTCCGTCGGACACAGGCATGCCGGAGCCGCCCGACCCCGCCGGGCCGGCGCGTACGCCAGAGGCGCCCTGGGGCGGATCTCGCCTGATTGCTTGAAAACGTCCTCGGGGATCTCGTCGTCGCCGGCGAGCGCTCCGGTGTGCGAGCTCGCCGCGCGCGCGCCCTGCTTTGAGCAAGGGTCCCCACGCCCGGCCGGTCGGGCCCGGTGAGGTTCAGTTTGGCTCAGCCAACGTCCGCTGTGCGACCGGTCCAACCGGTCGTCAGCTCCACCCGCTCAGGCTGGCGGGCGATCCTCCTCGAGCTGCTTCTTGAACGGGATGACGCCCGGGATGAGCCACCTTTCCCAGGACTCGTCGACCTTGCTCTGGAAATACGCGATGTCGTCCTCGGTGAAGTGGGCGAAGCGTCCCTGCCGGAGCAGGTAGTCGCGCACCGGCAATCGCTTGAGGCGGCCGTCGGCGATGTCGCGGGTCTTGCCGACGAGCTTGAGGACGCCGTCCTCCACCTCGTAGAGCGGCCAGATGCCCGTCGTCACCACCAGCTCGCCCAGCTCGTGCGACTGGATGGGGTCGTAGTCCCAGCCCTTCGGGCAGGGGTCCATCGAATGAATGAACGTGGGACCCCCGATGGAGAGCGCCTTGCGCACGGCGTTCATCGAGTAGACGGGATAGGACATGTCGACCGTGGCAATGTACCGGCACGTGGGGTGACCCGCCGCGAGCATCCCGGCCAGGTTCTTCTTCCAGCGGTGGTGCATGATGCGCTTCACCTTGCCTGGCGGGCTGAAGGTGGTGTGCGCCCCGTACGGCGTCGAACCCGACAATTGAATGTCGGTATTGGCGTACGACTCGTTGTCGTACATGAGCATCAGCAAGTTGTAGTCGGGGTGGGTGAGCGTGGCGGAGATCGCCGACAGCCCCATGTCCGCCCCGCCGCCGTCACCGCAGAAGGCAATGACGTTGATCGGCTCCTCCTTGATCTTGCCCTTGCGCATCAGCACCTTGAGGGCGGCCGCCGTGCCCAGTCCCGCCGAGCCGCTCGACCCGAGCTGCGTGTGCATCCAGGGGACGACCCACGAGGTGCTGTAGTACGTCGTGTTCGCGACGTACATGCAGCCGGTGCTGCCGAGCACGATGGTCCGCGGGCCCGCGGCCTTGACCATCATCTTCATGACCAGGGCGGACTCGCACCCCTGGCAGGTCCGATGTCCGGAGGTGAAGAACTCCTCGAGCGGAAGCTTCTTCACGCCCTTGAAGGGATCCAGCGTCTGCGTGGGACGAAGCTTCAACAGCTCCGCCATGTCCTTGTCGCTCACTGCCATGGGTTGATCCTCCACGCTCGACGCATTCCAGCTACTCGCGCAATCCGATCCACTTCGTTCCCGGTTGCGTCTTTCCTTCCGCTGCGAGGTAGACGCTGTCGGTCATCTTCTTCACGTCCGGTACCGTGACCTCACGACCCCCGAGGCCGCAGATGAACCCGAGGATGGGCGGCCGGCTGGCAGCCGGGTACATCGCGGCGCGTACCTCGGTCGCGAGGACCCCGCTGTGGTACGGCGCGCCCAGCGAGAAGTCGCGGTCGATGACACCCACCGCCTTGAAGCGCCCGAGCGTCGCGGCCAGCTCCTGGGCGGCGAAGGGCCGGAACCAGCGCACGCGCACGAAGCCGACCTTCTTCCCCTCCTGCCGCATCTGCCGGATGGCGACCTTCACCGGAGTCGACAGCGTTCCCATGCCGACCAGCACGACGTCCGCGTCGTCGGTCTGGTACTCCTCGAAGAACGGGTTCCCGTAGCTCCGGCCGAAGATCCGTTCGAAGTCGGCGTAGGCCTCGCGGATGACGCTGGAGGAGCGCTCCATCGCGGCTGCAGTCTGGCGACGGATCTCCATCAGCCAGTCCTCGTTCGCCTGGGGGGCCACGGTGATGGGGTTGTCGGGGTGGAGCAGGAGATCGCCCCGGTCGTAGCGGGGCAGGAAGGCCTTCACCTTCTCCTGGCTAGGAACCTTCACCAGCGCCTGCGAGTGGGTGAGGAAGGCACCGTCGCAGCTGATGGCGCAGGGCAGGAAGATGCGCCGGTCCTCGGCCACGCGGTAGGCGATGAGCGCCGTGTCGAGCGCCTCCTGGGCGTTGTCCACCCAGACCAGTTGCCACCCCAGGTCGCGCACCGCGAGCGCGTCGTTGTGCTCGACGCCGAAAGCGCCGGGGTCGTCGAGCGCGCGGTTCCCCACCATGGCCACCATGGGAATGCGCAGGGCCGGCGTCACGGTGAGCGCCTCGAAGGCGTACATCCACCCGACGCCGCTCGAGCCGCAGAACACGCGCGCCCCCACGGCCGAGGCGTGCTTGACGATCTCGAACTGTGAGTGCTCGCTCTCCGCGACGATGTACTCGCAGTCCAGCTCGCCGTTCGCCACGAGCTTCGCCACGTACTGCATGACCGTGTCGTAGGGACGGATGGGGTAGGCGGTGATCACGTCCACGTCGGCCAGCTTGCAGGCCACCGCGATCGCCTCGCTCCCTGTGATGAGCGAGGTCTTGTCGGCCGCGGGTTGCGTCTGCGGAGGGGGTGCCAGTGCCTCAGTCATGATCGGTCTCCCTCGTCCTCAGCCTTCTTTGGCGATCTTCAGCATCTCGGGAACCTCTTCCTGGTACTGCCCGCGGAACCGGAAGCCATGGGAGCGTTCGGGCGGATCGGCGATCTTCTCCTTGACCCAGGACTTGTAGCCCTCCTTGTTCTCCCTCCACGCTTCCCACTGGCTGTCGTTGTTCGCGAACTGGGTCTCGTTGACCATCGTCACGCATTTCGCCACGGGGCAGACCGCCTCGCAGACACCGCAGCCGCAGCACGCTTCCATGTTCGCGTCGTAGAGACCGTCGGGCGTGACGTCGAAGACGGAGTCAGGACAGTGCAACCAGCAGAGCGTGCACTTGATGCAGGTGTCGAAGTCCACCACCGGCCGCATGGTGCGCGTGGTGAACTTCTTGAAGGTTGGGTTTCGCTCCGGCTGGTAGCCGCCCGTCTTCCCGGTGGTCGGATCCTTCATCTCATGGCCGCGGGGGATGCCGGGGATGGCGATGCCCTCGCGCATCTCCGTCCACTTGGGCATCTGGAACTCGAAGGGCTTCTCCGGATTGCCCTCCGTGGGCTGCACGGTCACGCTCGTGGCGCGTTCGTACGCGCGCTTCGCGGAGGTGGCCTTGAGCTCGTCGTTCCATTCGGTCCGGATCACCTGCTGGACCGAGGCCAGGCTGAACAGCTCCGGCAGGACCTTGGCCATCGTTCCCAGGATGCGGACGTCGGTGTGGTCGTCCTTGTAGACCCAGAGACCGGAGAAGCTGGGCTTCCCCTTCACGATCGCCAGCTGGTAGGGCGTCTCCTTCCGGTGGGCCATCGGGATCAGAGTCTCGGCGTCGTGGTGTGAGGTCACGATCAACGTGCCGCCGGGTTTCGTCAGGCGGTTGATGGGCTGCAGCCCGTACCAGGCCCAGGACTCCACGCCCTTGAAGAGCGTGTCGTCGACCACGATGCTGATGTCGACCTCCTTGGGCTCGTACTTGGCCATCCCTTCCTCGAGCGTGAGGTCGTCGGTGGCGACGATGGCGAAGTTCTTCGCCGGGATGCCGTTGCGCTCCGGGCTGTCTCCGTACCGCCCGAAGGAGATGCCGGGCTTCCCCTCCTCGTGGGCGGCGAGGACGATCGCCCGGCTGATCTTCGTCGCGAGCTGCTTCTGGAAGATTCCCCGATAGACGATCTCGACTGCGAACAAACGTCCCATCTCTTCGCCTCCGGTCAGAGCTGCCGCGTCACGATCTCTTCGATTTCCTTCAAGTGCTTGCGCACCGCGGCCTCGGCGGCGGGGCCGTCGCGGCGCTTGATCGCCCTGAGGATGCGCCGGTGACCTGCGCAGGAGCGCTCGGGCCGCCCAGGGACTTGCAATGAGCGCGCGCGGCTCTCGCGCAGCAGATCCATGAGGACGTCGAGGACCCGCAGCACCACGGTGTTCCGGGCGGCGAGTGCGATCGCGTAGTGGAATTCCGAGTCCTCTTCGATGCTCGGCTCCCCGCGCCGGACCTTCTCCGCCTGCCGGCGCAGGATGTCCTCGAGCCGGGCCAGCTCCTCGTCGGTGGCGTTGGCAGCGGCGCGGGCCGCCAGGGCGGGCTCGATCATCCGGCGAACGTCGAGAAGCTCGGCCACGAGCCCGCGCTTGTGCGCGAGCACGCTCGCCAGCGGCACCACCAGCGACTCGGTCGACAGGTCGCGGACCACGGTGCCGCTGCCCTGACGGGACTCGACGATGCCCATCACCTCCAGCGTGCGGATGGCATCACGCAGGGAGCTGCGGCCGACGCCGAACTTTGCCGCCAGCTCTCGCTCCGGCGGGAGGCGATCGCCCGGCCTGAGGGCACCGCTCGCGATCAGCCGCTGGATCTGCTCCGCGACCTGCTCGTAGCGCCGGCCTTTTCGGACGGCGTGGAACTCGGGCTCGGGTGGAGGCCGCTGCAGCTGGCCGGGAGCGTTCCGCACTGAGTCTCCAGATGATCAGGTCATCGGACCACTTTGGGCGGACGCTCCCGCTCCGGCGGTGGCCTGTCAAGAGGTTCCAGGCGGGCAGCTCGGCGGCAGCGTCACTCGGTGGACGTGCGAGGTGGCCCGGCGAGCCAGCGGCAAGCGCGCTCCGAGCGACCGGCCGCCGGTGCCTCTAAGCGACCGCCGTCACAGCTGAATGTTGACTCGGTGGCCTGCGTCCCCGAGAGTCGCCCGGCCGCCGCAGGGGGCGGGCGAAGGGCTTCCTGAACCGGAGGAGATCACACGTGAACGGACACGACGACGAGACACCCCGCTTCGATCGCCGGCGGGCGCTCCAGATCCTGGGGGCGGGCCTCGGCGCCGCGACTGGCGTCCTCGCGTTGACCGGCTCGGAGGCCCGCGCCGCCGAGACCCTGAACTGCAAGACGAAGGTGGCGATCGACCCGGCCGCGGCGCAGATGCGTCGCACCCTCCAGTACGCGGAGAAGTCGAACGTGCCGGGCAAGCGCTGCGACAACTGCGCCCAGTGGGAAGCGGGCAAGTACAAGGACTGCGGGGGGTGCAAGCTCTTCGCCGGGGCCGTGAATCCCGCCGGCTACTGCCTCAGCTGGGCGATCAAGAAGCCCGCCTGATCGAGCTGTCGAGACGACTGCGGCCGGAACCCCGTGAGAGGTCCCGGCCGCGAGACAGACACAGGACGCGCGGGCTCGACCTACCGGCGGCGGTCTCCGAACAGCCGGAGGAGCGCCAGGAACAGGTTGATGAAGTCGAGGTACAGGTTCAGCGCCCCGACGATGGTGACCGACGTCAGGCCCGCGCCCGCGTACTGCGCCCCGAGCACCCGCAGCTTCTGGGTGTCGTAGGCGGTCAGGCCGGCGAACACCACGACCGTCGCGCAGGACAGGACGAAGGTGAATCCCGGGCTGCTCCACCAGAACTGGACGATGCTGGCGATGACCACGCCGATGAGCCCCATGAAGAGGAAGGTGCCCCATGCGCTCAGGTCACGCTTCGTCACCGTGCCGTAGACGCTCAGCGCGGCGAAGGAGCCGGCGGTGACGAAGAACGCCGTCGAGATCGACCCCAGCGAGTACACGAAGAAGATCCCGCTCAGGGTCAGCCCGGTGAGCCCGGCGTAGACCATGAAGAGCAGCGCGGCGACCGGCCCGCTGATCCTCTGCGCCAGGAACGACAGCGCGAGGACCACCACGAACTGCGCGATGATCAGCGGGATGATCGCCCCGGCCACCGTCCTCGCCAGCTGCACGTTGCTCGCGGTGTAGAGCGCGACGCCGGCGGTGACCGCCAGCCCGAGCGTCATCCACCGGTACACCCCGGCCATGAAGCTCGCGGCGGTGGCGCCGGTGAGCTCGCCGGCGCGGCCGAAGCTGCCCGCCTCGCCGAGGTCACGGTTGTCGCGTGCCGCCCGGCGTGCATCGAATTCCCAGGCCATCGTTGCGTTCTCCTTGCGGGGCGACCGCCCCCGGTGCGCCTTGACATAACGCAGGTCGGGTCGGTGGCCACCGTCCCAACACCCCGGGAGCGGTCAGGATTCCGCCCCCAGTGCACGCCGCAGCTTCGCCCAGACCGGCTCCATCAGGAGCGGCAGGACCCCGCCGCCTCCCTGGATGTTCACGATCCGGGAGGCCGAGGCCCGGACGACGCCACCCCAGGCCGGCTCGGACCGCAGGCCGACCGAGGCGAAGGCGGAGTAATCGACGAAGACCTCCCCCTCGACGGGGCCTGCGGGCGTGGCCAGGAGGTGTCGCTCGCGCGGAACGTCCACCACCGCCTGCACGACGAAGCCGCCCCCCCGGGGATCGGCCGCCGCCCGGGCGACGAGATCCGGCCAGTCGAGGCGCTCGCCGAAGGCAGCCTCGGAGCGGGTGGCGAACCCTGGCTCCCCCGAGGCCGGACCGACGAAGACCGCCTTCCCGCCGTAGTCCCAGGCGCGCTTGAGGACGAACCCGTCGGGATGCGCCGCCACGTGGGCGACGAGATCCGCCAGCGCCTCTCCCCCGGGCCCTCTGGCCGGACCCGGCGCGAGGACCCGGGTCCAGGGGACGGCTCGCCGGATGGCCTCGAGGTCCTCGGGTCCGAGACCGGCCACGGCTGCCAGGCCTGGCTCCTCCACCGCCCTGGAGAGCAGCGCGAAGTTGCTCTTGGCCTCGACGTGCGCGGCGGGGTGATTGAAGAGGAGCGATTCCCGGGCCGCCTCCCCGGCGAAGAACGCCTCGAGGAAGGGCTGCGGCGTCTCCGAGAGGCGGTGGACGAAGAGGTGGCGGTAGACGAAGTCGAAGGTCTTGCCCTGGGCGGTGAACAGCTCTCCGCCGCTCGCCTCGTCGGGGTAGACGCGGTGGGCCTCGGTCCCGAGCTCGGCGAAGCGCCCGACGAGGTGGTCCACCTCCGTCAGCTGGCTGTCGTTGCGGCGACAGAGCACCGCGATGCGCTCGGGGGGCCGGCCTCGCTCCTCCAGCGACGTCGTCACCAGGGCCTCGTGGAGCGCCTCGACGTTGCTGCCGTTCTCGGCCTCGAGCTGCCGGACCGCGGCCGGGTCCATTCCCGCCGCGCGGCCCACCACCGACAGGAACGCTCCTGCTGCCATGTCCGAGTACCCCGGCATCGCCGGGATGGTCGCGTTGAGCTCCAGCGCCGCCGGCCGGGTGGAGACCATGAAGTCGACGCGCGCGATGGCGAGCCGGCGGGTCTCCGGGGCCGAGCGCTCGATCAGCCGGCGCTCGAGCGGGGAGAGGGCACCAAGGATCAGCTCCCGCGAGGACCCCAGCGCGATCGCCTGGGCCATCCGGAAGCCCGCGGCGGCAAGGGTGTGCGCGAGCGCGTGGCGCTCGGCGATGACCCTGGCCGGCAGGACCACTGGCGTCGCCCCCGGGGTGATGGGCTTGCGAGTCCCGTCGGGGGCGGTGGTGGCGAGGCCACGGGAGAACGCCTCCCGGGCGAGCGCCGTCGCGTAGGTGCCGGCGAGCGGGCGGAGGTCCTGGAAAGGATCGTGCACGGGGGCTAAACGACTGGCGGCAGTCCTACGACGGCCGGCGCCCGGGCGCCAGGCAGGAGACAGTGGACGATGGCGATGGTGACCGGCGGGCAGCTCGTGGCGCGGATGCTCAAGGAGGAGCGTGTGCGGCACGTCTTCACGCTCTCCGGCCTCCACGTCGCCCCCATCTACGCGGGCCTGGTGGAGGAAGGCATCGAGGTCATCGACACCCGTCACGAGCAGGGCGCCGCCCACGCCGCGGATGCCTACGCGCGCATCACCCGCGGAGTCGGGGTCGCCGTGGTCACCGCCGGGCCGGGAGTGACCGACGCGCTCACCGGCGTGGCGAACGCCAATGCGGCCAACTCGCCGCTCATCCTCCTCGGGGGCGCGGCGCCCCAGTTCAACCAGAGCCGCGGGAGTCTTCAAGAGATGGAGCAGGTGGATCTCTTCCACCGGATCTCCAAGTGGTCCGACCGGGTTCCGTCGCCGGACCTCGTCCCGCTCTACATGGCCAAGGCTTTCCGGGTGGCGCTGAGCGGCCGCCCGGGGCCGGTGTTCCTCGAGCTGGCCTGGGACGTGCTCTGCAACGGCGTGGACGAGAGCAGCCTGCAGATCCCTCGGCTCTACCGGACCCGGGCCCGGATGGCCCCGGACCCGCTGGCGGTGGAGGAGGCGCTCGCGCTGCTCGCCGCGGCCGAGCGCCCGGCGATGATCGCCGGCTCGAGCGTGTGGTGGGACGACGCGCCGGACGCCCTCCGCGCCTTCGTCGAGCGGGCACAGATCCCGACCTACCTCAACGGCGCCGGCCGCGGCTGTCTGCCGCCCGACCACCCGATGTTCTTCCAGCACACCCGGAAGGACGCACTGACCGGCGCAGACGTGGTCTTCGTGATCGGGACGCCCTTCGACTTCCGGCTCAACTACGGCGCCGAGCCGACCTTCAGCTCGAGCTCGAAGATCGTCCAGGTGGACATCGACCCCACCGAGGTGGGGCGGAACCGGCCGGTGGACGTGGGCATCGTGGCCGACAGTCGCTCGGCGCTCGCCGCCTTCGCCGACGGAGCGAAGAAGGCGACGCGGACCGCCTACCTCCGCCAGCTCCGCGAGGGCGAGGACCGGAAGCTCGCCGCGATGCAGGAGTGGATGCGCAGCGACGCGGTGCCCATCCACCACTACCGCCTCGCCAGGGATCTCTCCGACGTCGCCAACGCCGGCGATCGGGACCCGATGTTCATCGCCGACGGAGGGAACTGGGTCGCGCTCGCGGCCAAGGTCCTCTCCCTGAAGGCGCCCGGGCGCTGGCTCGATCCGGGCCCGCTGGGCTGCCTGGGGGTGGGCGCTCCGTTCGCGTTGGCGGCGAAGGTGCTCCACCCGGACCGGCAGATCTGGGTGGTGCAGGGCGACGGCTCGTTCGGGCTGAACGGCTTCGACTTCGAGACCGCGGTCCGCTTCAAGCTGCCGATGATCTGCGTGGTGGGGAACGACGCCGCGTGGGGACAGATCCGCCTGCCCCAGGTGGGCATGTTCGGCGAGGAGAAGTCTCCGGCGACGCTCCTGGCGCCGACGCGCTACGACGAGGTGGTCAAGGCCTTCGGCGGGTGGGGTGAGCGGGTCACCGAGCCGGCGCAGATCCGCCCTGCGCTGGAGCGCGCGCTGGCCTCGGGAACCGTGGCCTGCGTCAACGTGATGCTCGATCCACAGGCTCCGGCCACGTCCGGGGCGATGGGGTACGCCGTATGAAGCCGCAACTGCTGAAGCGAGAGGACACCGCGCTCCTGGTGGTGGACGTCCAGGAGCGGCTCGCCGCCGCGATGGAGCCCGAGGCCCTGTCCCGGGTGCTCGGCCGGCTCGGGGCCCTGGTCGAGGGCGCGCGGGTGCTCGGCCTGCCGATCGCGATCACCGAGCAGTACCCGAAGGGACTGGGCCACACCGTGCCGCCGATCCGCGAACGGCTGGGAGACGTCCCGGTGATCGAGAAGATGAGGTTCTCGTCGCTGGACGACGCGGTACGGGCGCGCTTCTCCGGAAGGCGGAACGTGGTGATCGCCGGGATGGAGACCCACGTCTGCGTGTACCAGACCGTGCGCGACCTGGTGCTCGAGGGACGCCATCCGGTGGTGTGCATCGACGCGGTCCTGAGCCGCAAGGCGGTGGATCGGGAGGCCGGACTCGAGCTGGCGCGGGCGGCGGGGGCGACGCTCTCCTCGGTGGAGGCGGTGCTGTTCGACCTGCTCGGGGTCGCCGGCACTCCGGAGTTCAAGAAGATCTCGGCAGCGGTGAAGTGAGGGCTCTCGTGTACCAGCTCGACCTGTTTCTCAGAGGTGAGGCGCTCGAACCGGATCAGCTGACCCGCATCCTCGGGGTGACGCCGTCGTTCACCCGGATGTCCCCGGGGACGCCGGGGATCTGGCTCCTCCAGATCCAGAGCTCGTCGCCGGACGAGTGCGTCGATTCGCTGGTGGGACGCTTCCGGGGTTGGCTCCGGGACCTCTCGCGCCTTCCCGGCGTGGACGAGGGGCACGTCGAGCTGCTCGTCCCGCTCGGAGCCGACCATGGAGCGCGGACATGCCTCGAGTGGGAGGCGGCGAACGTCGCCCAGCTCGCCGCATGCCGGTTGCCCCTGGTCATCACCTTCGACCGGGCCGGCGCGGAGGAGACGCTCCTGACCGAGCCGACCAGCGACGAGTCGGTCCTCTTCTGACTCAGCAGAGCCGGGTCAGCGCAGCGCGCATCCGGTCGGGGAGGTCGACCGGGCGGCGCGTCTCCCGATCCACGAAGACGTGGACGAAGTGGCCCTGTGCGGCGGCCGCCTTCTCACCGGCGCGGAAGATGCCCACCTCGTAGCGAACGCTCGACCGGCCCAGCTTCGCGACGCGGAGCCCCGCGTCCAGGACGTCGGGGAACGCGACCGAGCTCAGGTACCGGCAGCTCGACTCGACGCACAGACCGATGACCGGTCCCGACTCGATGTCCAGCCCGCCCTCGTGCACCAGGAACGCGTTCACCACGGTGTCGAAGTACGAGTAGTAGACGACGTTGTTCACGTGCCCGTAGACGTCGTTGTCCATCCAGCGGGTGGGGATGCGCCGGAAGTAGTGGTACGCCGTGCGCTGCTCGGGCTCGGGGCGCGACACGGACGCTGCTCGGTGCGGCATGGGCCCGGCGAGGAGACCTCATCCCCGGCCCGCGCGGAAGCCCGGAGTGGAGAAGGTTCCCCCAGGTTCAGTGTCCCGCGAGCTGCGCCCGGCGCATGATCCACGCGCCGCCCACGCACACCGCGCCGCCGGCGATCGACAGTGCGGCGACGTGCTCTCCCCGGACGAGCCAGCCGAGCAGCAGCGCCACTCCGGGGATGAGGAAGGTCGTTGCCGCCGCCCGGGTCGCGCCCATCCGCCCGGCTGCCACCGCGAGCAGCACGTAGGCCACCCCGGTCCCGAGCGCGCCGAGGGCCAGGACCGAGAGCAGCGGCCCGGCCGTCCAGTGCGCGCGCAGCAGCTCGGGCACACCGAGTGGCGCGGTCATGAGGAGTGCCCAGCCCTGCGCGCGCCAGATGACCGGCAGCGCGCCGCTCCGCTGCTGGAGGGGGCGGGCGAGGTTGAGCGCGAAGCCGTAGCAGGTCACACCGGCGAGGATGAACAGCACGCCGTCGAGGCTGCTCCCGCCGAGGCTCAGGCTGGGGAGCGCCACCAGGACGGTGCCGGCCAGCCCGACCGCGAGGCCGAGCAGCACGTCGCGCCCGGGCAGCCGCCGGGAGAAGGCCGCGGCGACGATGGCGACGAAGAGCGGGTTCGCGCCGTTCAGCATCCCGGTGAGGGCGGAGGACACCCGCTGCTCGGCGAGGGGGAACATGCTCAGCGGGAGGGCGAGCCAGATGAGCCCGAGCAGCGCCACCTTGCCCCGGTCCTCGCGGGGGAGGGCGCGCCGGGCGCTGGGGACGAGCCCCAGGATGACGAAGCCCACCAGGATGCGGGCGAAGGTCAGGCCGTTGGGACCGACGGACTGGAGGCCCTCGGCGATGAAGAGGAACGAAGCGCCCCAGATGAGGCCCGGGCCGAGGAGAAGAAGCCAGTCGGCGGTGCCGGTGTGCTCCGCGGGCGTGGACGCAGCGGGCGTCCGGGCCGGGGAGAGGTCGAGCGGGGCGCGCATGGAAGGAGGAATCACGGGTGCCGGGTTGCGTCGCCGTCGCCGGTGGCCAGGAGCAGCGCGGCCGCCGACGCGGAGAAGACCGAGTAATCGAGCGGGGACTTGATTCCCAGGGACAGTGCCATGGCCACCCCGAAGATCAGAAGGAGCGCCGCGGAGGCGAGCGCCACCGGCCGGCGCCAGACCCCGAGGACCAGAAAGACGCCGAGAGCGAGCTCGGCTGCGGTGGCTGCCCAGGCGAGGAACGGGATGCTGGCCCGCGGCATGAACGCGTTCACCTCGGCCGTGTATTGCTCGAAACCCTCGAAGCTGCCGTCCCCGACCCCGGCCAGGCGCCACAGCCCGAAGCGACTGGCGATGCCGGAGAGGAAGGCGGTGCCCAGCGCGAGGCGAGCGAGGCGTGGGGTGGCGCGAACGAGCCAGAGAGGGATGTCCATGGTGCAGAGATAGCGGCCGGTGGACCAACCAGAAACGTCCAATTAGCATCGTCCGGCTGGTCCACTTCTCATGCCCCGGAGCGCCGGCAGCCTCGATCTGGTCCTCGGCCCGCGAGGGGGAGGACAGCCAGCGCAGCGCTGGGTGTACGAGGGGGTCCGGGCTGCCATCCTCGAGGGAAGGCTTCGCGGGGGAGCCCGGCTTCCCGCGAGCCGCGACCTCGCCCGCCAGCACGGGCTCGCGCGGGGCACGGTGGTCGCGGCGTTCACCCAGCTCCAGGCGGAGGGCTACGTCCGCTCCACGGTCGGCTCCGGGACGTTCGTCGGCCAGGTGCCGCCCGATGCGCTCCTCGGCGTGGGGCGGTTCCCGGAGGCTCCGGCCTCTGCGCGCCGGTTACCTCGCCTGCGGCTCTCGCGGTTCGCGCGCCGGGTGAGGGCCTTCCCGGTCCTCGAGCCGCGGAGGACCCGCGCCTTCCGCACCGACCTGCCCGCGCTCGAGCTGTTCCCGGCGACGCTCTGGGCGCAGGTCACCGGGAGGGTGCTGCGGCGGGCCTCCACCCGGTTGCTGCTGGGGAGCGAGCCCCTCGGCCATCGGCCCCTTCGCGACGCGGTGGCCGCGCACCTCCGCTCCGCACGGGGTGCGCGCTGCGAGCCCGAGCAGATCGCGATCGTCTCCGGTGTCCAGGAGGCGCTCGATCTCGTCGCGCGGCTCCTGGTCGACCCGGGCGACCGCGTGGGGCTCGAGGATCCGGGCTACGGCGGCGCTGCCCGCGCCTTCTCCGCGGTGGGGGCGCGGCTGGTCCCGGTCCCAGTGGACGGCGAGGGACTGGTGGTCGATGCGCGGCGGCTCCGGGGCGCGCGGGTCGTCTACACCACGCCCGCGCACCAGTACCCGCTCGGCGTGACCATGAGCGTCACCCGCCGCCTCGCGCTGCTCCGGTGGGCGCGGCGGAGCGGGGCGGTCCTGATCGAGGACGACTACGACGGGGAGTACCGCTACCAGGGACGGCCCATCCCCGCGCTCCAGGGGCTGGAGGCGGACGCGCCGGTGCTGCTCGCGGGGAGCTTCGGCAAGGTGCTCTTCCCGGCGCTCCGCCTCGGGTACCTGGTTCTCCCCGGGGCGCTGGTGGAGCGGGTGACGGCGCTGCGATCGGCGACGGTCCGACATCCGCCGGTGCTCGACCAGGCGGTCCTCGCGGCGTTCATCGAGCAGGGGCACCTGTCTCGCCACGTGCGGCGGATGCGAGAGGTCTATGCCGAGCGCCGGGCCGCGCTGTACGAGGCGGCGGAGCGGATGCTCGGAGAGCGCCTGGTCCTCTCCCCGGTGGAGGCGGGCCTGCAGACCACCGGGCTCCTCGGTGCGGGGCTGCGCGCCGCGCCCGTGGTCCGTGCGGCGGCAGAACAGGACGTGGAGGTGACCGCGCTGGGGCGCGAGTGGCAGGGACGCTTCCGCCGGGAGGGCCTGCAGCTCGGCTTCGCCGCGGTCCCGCCGGAGGAGATCCGCCGGGGAGTCGAGGTCCTGGCGGGCGTCCTGGACCGGGCGCGGTCTCTCTGAAACGCTCGCCTCGTCAGCCGAGGATCCGAGTGGCCCGCGTCGAACGGCGGCGCGGACGAGGCCAGCCCGATGACCAAATTCTGGGGACAGCGACTCGGCGATGGGAGCTGGTTCACCGCGGCGGCAGAGCGGAACCGGGACCCGATCCTCGCCGTGCTCAGGCGTCATCTTCCGCCCCGGGGACTTGTTCTGGAGGTTGCCAGCGGCACCGGCCAGCACGTCCTCCATTTCGGGAGGCTCCTGCCCGGACTCGTCTGGCAGCCCAGCGACCGGGATGCGGAGCTCCGGCATTCCATCCGCGTCAGGGCGGAGCAGGCGGGTCTCCCCAACGTCCGGCCCCCGCTCGACCTGGACGTCACTCGCTTCCCATGGCCGGTCAGCACGGCCGATGCCGTGCTGTCGATCAACATGATCCACATCGCGCCGCCAGCGGCGATCCCCGCGCTGTTCGCCGGCGCGGGCACCGTGCTCGCGACCGGAGCTCCGCTCTACCTTTATGGCCCCTTCCGGAGGCACGGACGTCACACGGCGCCGAGCAACGAGCGATTCGACCAGCAGCTCCGGTCACAGGATCCAGCGTGGGGGTTGCGCGATCTCGAGGCGGTGGTCGATCAAGGCCGGGTCGCGGGCTTTCACCTGATCGAGGTGGTCGACATGCCGGCAAACAACTTCAGCCTCGTCTTTTCCAGGCTGGCGGCGGTCCACCCCGGGTGAGCCGCATCTTTCTGGCGCCGGACAGTGAGCGCTCATGAGTCGCGCAGCGGCGAGCGGAGAGCGCTGTGCTGGTGAGCGTGACCAGTCCGGACATCCCCATTCCCGAATGCCCATCCGCGGTCCGGCGAGGGCCGGCATGAGTCCCGACCCGGAGCAGCCGGATCTGGTCGAGGCGGCGACGGCGCTGAACGAGACGCTCCGGCGGCTCCGGGAGGTCGTCGAGAGATCGCTGCAGGGGACCCTCACCACGCGAAAGCAGATCGAGCGGACCGCCGCTGCGCTCACCGCGCTCGGACCGCTGGAGACGGAGATCGGCCTGCATGCCCGTGCCCTGGTCGGCGCGATCGATCGCAGCCGGCGCCTGCAGGAAGAGCTCACCCACAAGGCGCACGCGCGCGCGCTGGAGCTCCAGGCCCGCAGCGCCGAGCTGCAGTACCTGATGGATGCGCTGGGGAAGCTCGGCGAGGAGACCCACCGGGTGGCCGGCTCGTTCGAGGGTCAGACCAGCGCCGACGGTCTCGCCACGGCGGCAGTGGAGCTGGACGCGCTGGTGGCCCGGGCCCGAGAGCTGGCGGAGCAGGCGGGCGCGCGCGGGTTCGACGACGTGCGCCGCCAGGTGGACTCGCTGCGGCAACAGCTGGCGGCGGCCCGAAATCGGCTCACGCTCTCGGGCGGACCGGCCCGGGCATAGGACGGCGCCGGGGTGTAGGTGTCCGATGCTGCGGAGCGAGCTGGTGCCCGGAGGGCCAGCGGGCGGGCGGGCTTGTCGGACATCCGGATCGGGGTTACGAGAGAACCATGCCGATGGACCTCTCGGTCGACTTTCACTTCTGCGCCGCGCACCGGCTGCCCTACTACGACGGCCCCTGCTTCCGGATGCATGGGCACAACTACAAGCTGCAAGTCACGGTGACCGGGAAGCCGAACCCGCGCGACGGGATGATCGTCGACTTCGAGGAGATCCGGAAGAAGAGCTGGGAGCTCGCGCTCAACCAGTGCGACCACCACACCCTGAACGACTTCCTCGACAATCCCACCGCGGAGAACGTGATCGTCTGGATCTGGGACCGGCTGAAGCCCCAGCTTCCTCAGCTGAAGGAGCTCCGCCTGTGGGAAACGCCCGAGTACTGCGTCACGTACAGCGCGGACTGAGCCGCCGCGCGGGACAGGTGCCGGACGTCGAGGCCATGCGGCGCGCGGTGCAGGCCTTCCTCGAGGCGTCGGGCCTGTCGCCGGACGATCCCGAGCTGAAGGAGACGCCGGCGCGCGTGGCGGAGGCGTGGGCCCAGCACTTCCTCGACGGGTACGGGCGTGACCCGGACGCGGTCCTCGCCGAGCGGATTCCGGTCCCCGAGGGATCGCGAGGCGAGCTGGTCGTCGTGACCGGTCTGCGGTTCCACTCGATGTGCCCGCATCACCTGCTTCCGGTGGAGGGCCGGGCGCACATCGCCTACGTCCCGGGCGAGTGGGTGGTGGGCTTCGGGCGGCTGGCGGCGCTGCTCGACACCTGGGCGCACCGCCTCATCCTCCAGGAGCAGCTCGCGCGTGGCGTGGCGCGGTCGCTGGCGCGTGGGCTGGAGAGCCCGGGCGCGGCCTGCATCGTCGAGGCGCACCAGGCGTGCCTCCGGGTCCGGGGCGAGGAGCAGCGAGACGCGGTGACCCACGCCGAGGCCTACGAGGGAGTTCTGCGCAAGGACGGGATGCTTCGCCGCGAGCTCTGGGCTCGCATCTCGGCGGCCGGGGCGGCGTGGTGAGCAGCCTGGCGGGCCGGGTCGCCCTGGTCACGGGCGGCTCGCGTGGCATCGGGCAGGCGGTGGCCGAGCAGCTGGCGGGGGCCGGAGCGGCCGTGGCGGTGGTCTCCACGACCGAGCCGGGCAGCCTCGCGGTGGCGGAGTCGCTGCGGGCACGCGGTGCACGGACGCTGGGACTCGCGGCGGACGTGGCGGACGGGCATGCGCTGGACGAGGTGGTCGCGCGCGTGGAGCGCGGGCTCGGTCCGGTGGACATCCTGGTGAACGACGCTGGGGTGGCGCTCCGCCGGCCGATGGCGGAGATGACGGATGCCGACTGGGATCGGGTGCTGTCGGTGAACCTGAGCGGGCCCTTCTACCTGTCACGGCGCTGCGTGCCGGGGATGGCCGAGCGGCGCTGGGGGAGGGTGGTGAACGTCTCCTCCATCAGTGGCCGGCTCGGGACGGCGGGGATGACGGCGTACTGCGCGAGCAAGTGGGGGCTGAACGGCTTCACCCAGGCGCTCGCGGCGGAGGTGAAGGAGCGGAACGTGCTCGTCGCCGCCGTGCTCCCGGGCAGCACCGACACCGACATGCTGAAGGGTTCCGGGTGGGCGCCCGAGATGACTGCCGCGGAGGTGGCACGGGTGGTGACGTTCCTCTGTACGGAGGCTCCGCTGGCGATGAGCGGGAGCCTGGTGGAGATGTTCGGATGAACCGTCCTTCCAAGGAGCAGCTGGACGGCTGCCGCGCCGCGCTCGTCGAGGCACTCGGGTCGGCCGCGCTGAAGACCGATGCCGACGCGCTGTCGGACTACGGGCGCGACGAGTCCGACCTGGGGACGACCCCGGCGGATCTGGTGGTCCTGCCCCGGACGACGGCGGAGGTGTCACGGGTGCTGAAGATCGCGGCTGAGCACCGGGTGCCGGTCACTCCCTGCGGCGCACGCAGCGGGAAGAGCGGCGGGTCGATGCCGGTCCACGGGGGAGTCGTCCTGAGCGTGGAGCGGATGAACGCGATCAAGGAGATCTCGACCGAGGACCTGGTGGCGGTGGTCGAGCCGGGGGTGGTGACGGGAGATCTGATGAAGGCGGTGGAGGCGAAGGGCCTCTTCTACCCGCCGGACCCCAACTCCTGGGGGTGGTGCACGCTGGGCGGGAACATCGCCGAGAACGCCGGCGGCCCGCGCGCGCTGAAGTACGGCGTCACCCGTGAGTACGTGCTGGGGATGGAGTGGGTGATGCCGGACGGCGAGGTGATCCGCGTCGGGCGGCGCACCATCAAGGGCGTGGCGGGCTACGACCTGGTGGGGCTGCTGGTGGGGAGCGAGGGGACGCTGGGGATCGCCACCGAGATCACGCTCCAGCTGTTGCCGCTGCCGCGCGAAGTGCAGACGGCGCTGCTGGTCTTCGACGACGTGCGGGCGGCGGCGCGGGCGGTGAGCGCGATCCTGGCGGCGGGGGTGCTGCCGCGGACGCTCGAGCTGATGGACGACCTGGCGGTGAAGGCGGTGGACGGCAAGGGGTTCAACTTCCCGCCTGGGACCGGTGCGTGCGTGCTCGCGGAGGTGGACGGGAACGTTCCCGAGGCGGTGTTCGGCGAGCTGGCCCGCCTGGGGGAGATCGCCGAGCAGCACGGGGCGAAGGAGACGTGGCTCGCCCAGGACGAGGGGCAGCGGGAGAAGCTCTGGGCGGCGCGGCGGACGGTGAGCATCGCGCTCCGGGGGCTGGCGAAGCACAAGCTCTCCGAGGACCTGGTGGTGCCCCGCTCGCGCATCCCGGAGATGATCGACCGCTGCAAGGCGATCGGGGAGGCGCACGGGCTCACCGTGGCGACCTACGGGCACGCCGGGGATGGCAACCTCCACGCCAACGTCCTGTTCGACTCGGCGGACGACCGGCCGAAGGTGGACGAGGCGCTCCGTCAGATGGCGGTGGTGGCCATCGAGCTCGGGGGGACCATCACCGGCGAGCACGGCATCGGCGTCGCCAAGAAGGACCTCCTGCCGCTCGAGCAAGCGCCTGCCGTCCTCGCTCTCCAGCGGAAGCTCAAGCAGGTGTTCGACCCCGAGGGCCTCCTGAATCCAGGCAAGTTCCTGCCGGACTAAGAAGAACGAAGGGTTAGCGGTCCAAACGGCGTCTCAGAGACTTCGATCGAGGATTCCCCGGCGGCAGGCAGAAAGAGCAGCTCGTCCGCCTGCACGCTGGGCTGGCCGGCCCACCAACTGTTCGGGCTGCTGCCGACCACGACTGATCCAAACGCGTCGGGGAGCTCGCGTCGGGAGAGCGCGTGACGGCTCCTCGACCGAAAACCCGAGCAGTTCCGCGCTCTCGTGGGGGCTCGCGGACCGAGGCGTCGACGTGCCGCAAGCGAGGCCGATTCCTCACGTAAGCGGGAAGAATGCCCAGGTTCTCGACTGTTGCGCCGCTGCGAAACCCCCGGGCCGCTCGTGCGTCAAAGAAGCGTCTCTGAAGTCCCCTCGGGGTCCGAATCACTTCAGCAAATCCGACGAAAGGAGGTTTGAGACACCATGCCCGCAGTTGCTCGTTCCGAAAGTCTTTCCTCGTACCTCCGCCAGATTGGCGGTCGCCCCCAGCTCACCCGTGAGCAGGAATACGAGCTCGCCCGGCGCGCGCGAAAGGGTGATGCCTCCGCCCGCGACACGCTCGCGCTCTCGAACCTCCCCTTCGTGGTCGCGGTTGCCAAGAAGTTCGCGCACCGGGGCGCCCGGCTGGACGACCTCGTCCAGGAGGGCAACGTCGGCCTGATGAAGGCCATCGAGCACTTCGACCCGAAGAAGAACGTCCGCTTCGCCACCTACGCGGTGTGGTGGATCCGCGCGTACATCACGCGGTACCTCAAGGACAACCGCAGCCAGGTCCGCGGTGGCGAGTCCGAGCGCGGGTCGATGGTCGACTTCAGCCTCGACACCGCCATTGACGAGGACGGCGACACCACCTTCCTCGACCGTCTCGAGGAGCCGAGCCTCGGTCCTCAGGACACGTTCCTCGGCCGCGAGCAGGACGACGACGTGCAGGAGGCCCTGGCGAAGGTCCGCAAGCGCATCGGGGACCTCGGCTGGGACATCGTCCAGGAGCGGCTGACGCAGGACAAGCCGCGGACCCTGGAGGAGCTCGGCCAGCGCTGGGGCGTGAGCCGCGAGCGCGTCCGTCAGGTCGAGCTGAAGACGAAGCACTTCCTCGCCCGGTATCTCTCCGCGTTCAACCAGGACGAGGAGCAGCTCGACACGCCGGCCGAGGCCGACGCCGCCTAGTGCGTCGAGTGACCGCGAGGCGTCCGGTTCCGCCGGCGCCTCGCTCCGTTTCGGGCAGCTGACGCGGCGCGCCAGCTTCCTGGAGCTTCCTTGCGAGTGGCGACGGGCGCGTGTTACGCGGGCCGTCACCCATGCGCTGGACGTGTCTCCTGGTGTCCCTGATCGGTCCGGCGGTGTGCCTGGCCGCGGAGGGTGCGGACGGCGGAGTCCCGTCCACGTCCGGCGACCCCGCGCTGGCGGCGATCGACGCCCTCTGGCGTGAGCGTGGAGACCCCGCGAAGGCGGAGGAAGGAATCCGCCAGTCCCAGGCGGCGCTCGCCGCGAAGCCGGAGGACGTCGACCGGATGTACCGGCTCGCCCGGGCCGAGCTCTGGGTCGGTGACGGGCTGGAGAACAACGAGGACCGGAAGCAGAAGCTCGGCCGCGAGGTCTGGGAGCTCGGCGATCGGATGGTGAAGTCCAAGCCGGACTGGGTCGGCGGCAACTACTACGCCGCCGCGGGCATCGGCATCTACAGCCAGGCCGTCGGAATCCTCAAGGCCCTGGGCGAGGGACTGGAATCGAAGTTCAACGAGCGGCTGGACAAGGCGATCCAGATCGACCCGCGCTTCCAGAAGGAGATGCCGCTCATCGCAAAGGGCCGGTATTTCTTCGAGCTCCCGTGGCCCAAGCGGAACCTGGGCAAGTCGGCCACCTGGTATCGCAAGGCGCTGGCGGCGAATCCGAACAATCTCCGGGCGACGGCCTGGCTTGCCGAGACGCTCTGGCGGGATGGTGACGTCGCCGGTGCGAAAGCGCAGCTGGCAAAGGTGGCCGAAGCCCATGACCCGGACGACCTGGCCGAGGAGGCTCGGGTGAAGTCCATCGCGAAGAAGATCGCGGCCCAGATGGAGAAGGAGGGCGCACGATGAGAGCCGAGAGTCAGGTGGCGAGCCCCTCCACGGGCGCGAACACGCTGCTGCACCTCCTTCAGGAGCGAGCCTCACGCACGCCGAAGCAGGAAGCGGCGACCCACAAGAAGTTCAGCAAGTGGACCCACGTCGACTGGGTGACCATCCTCGACGACGTCCGCCATCTCTCGGCCGCGCTCGTGTCGCGCGGCATCCAGCCGGGCGATCGCGTCGCGATCTTCGCCGACAGCTCGCTGCCCTGGTGCGTGGTCGATCTGGCGATCAGCGCGGCCCGGGCGATCACCGTGCCGATCTACGCCTCGAACACGCCCGACGAGGTGAAGTACGTCCTCCAGCATTCGGGCGCGGTCATGCTGTTCGTGGATCACGACCGGAGCGCCGGCAAGCAGCCCGGACGGTTCGCCCGTGCGCGCTCGGTGCTGCGTGAGTGCCCGGCGGTCCGGCAGGTGATCACCATGGAGGAGGAGGGGACCGGCGCCGACGTGTCGATGGCGAAGCTCCTCGTCGAGGGGACGCCCCTCGATCAGAAGGATCCGCGGAAGTTCGAGGAGCGGATCGGGGCGCTCCGGATGGACGACCCCTGCTGCTTCATCTACACGTCCGGGACCACCGGGGCGCCGAAGGGCGTGATGCTCACCCACGGCAACCTGGCCTTCGAGGCGAAGGCCCTGACCACCCTCCAGGTCTTGCGGCAGGACGACGCGGTGATGCTCTTCCTCCCGCTGGCGCACAGCTTCGCCCAGGACGTGAAGGCCGCGTGGGTTGGCCTGGGCTACCGGATGATCTTCGCCCAGAGCACGGACACGCTGCTCGCGGACATCGGCGAGACCTCGCCGACCATCCTGCCCGCGGTGCCCCGCATCTTCGAGAAGATCTACAACGCGGTCGTCTCGGGAGGCATGGCCAAGCCCGGCGTCGCGGGCAAGCTGTTCCGGTGGGCGATGCGGCTGTTCGAGGAGTCGGTCGAGGCGCGGCTCCAGGGCCGGAGCTACGACTCGCTCTCGCTCACGCTGGCCAAGAAGCTCGTGTTCAGCAAGGTGAAGGCCACGCTGGACCAGAAGCTGGGCGGGAAGATGCGGCTCTTCGTTTCGGGCGGGGCGCCGCTCTCGCGAAAGATCGCCTTCTTCTTCGACATGCTGGGCTTCGAGGTGCTCGAGGGCTACGGATTGACCGAGACCACCGGCGGGGCCACGGTCAATCCGCCCGGGCGCGCCCGGATCGGCACCGTCGGGCCGCCGATGCCCGGTTGCGAGGTGAAGATCGCCTCGGACGGGGAGATCTTGATGCGCGGCCCAAACATCATGAAGGGCTACTACAACGCGCCCGAGGCGACCCGGGAGATGATCGAGCCGGACGGGTGGCTGCACTCGGGGGACATCGGGGAGATCGACCCCTCGGGCTTCGTCCGGATCACCGACCGCAAGAAGGACATCATCGTCACGGCCGGCGGGAAGAACGTCGCGCCGCAGAATCTGGAGAACAGCCTCAAGACGTTTCCTCTGATCAGCCAGGCGATGGTCCACGGCGACAAGCGGAAGTACCTGTCGGTGCTGATTACCGTGAACGAGGAGACCGCACGCAAGCTGCTCCAGGACCAGGGGCTCACCCCGCCGGCGTCCTATTCGGATGTGGCGGCAAGACCGGAGATCAGGGCCGCGGTGCAGAAGGTGCTCGACGCGATGAACGCGCACGAGCCCCCCTACAACCAGCTCAAGCGGTTCTACGTGATGGACCACGATTTCACCCAGGAGTCCGGCGACCTCACGCCGACCCTGAAGGTGAAGCGGAAGGCCTGCACGCAGCGGTACCAGGCGATCCTCGACGGGCTCTACGACGGCGAGAAGGTCACCGACTGAGGGGTCTGCAGGGCGCGCAGGATCCCTGGTGTCCTCCGGGTCCTCGCGCTAGCTCCGCACCACCTCGGCCAGACTCGTCGCGACGACGCTCGCCTTGGCCAGGACCGGCCCGAGGCCGCTCATCCCTCTGCAAGCTCCCCGGTGACCGGGTCGAATCGCGCCGGGGCCTCAGGCGTCCTTGCTGGCCGAGGCCGGAGCGCGGGTCCCAGCCTTGGCGCTGTCGCTGCTCCCGGTGCTGAGCGTGTCCTGCCGCTGCGCGTCACCGTGGGCGTCAGCGTCCCCACCGAAGCCCTTCTTGAAGTTCCGGATGGCCTGGCCGAGCGACGAGCCGAGCTGGGGCAGCTTGGTGCCCCCGAAGAGCACCAGGATGACCAGGAAGATGATCAGCAGCTCACCCATCTTGAGACCGAACATAGACCAACCTTGTGGTGGGACCGAACGAGGGTAGACACGATCCCTCCCCCCCACGCAAGCGCCTGACCTACCGAGGGACGGTCTTTCGGGACCGGGGACGTCCATCGCAGGCCCTGCGCTCAGCGGGGAGGCGGGAGCAGGAGCTGGAACAACGTCCGGCCGCTGAGGCTTCCCACCTGGGCCCGACCGCCATGGGCTTGCACCAGCGCGCCGGCCATCGCCATCCGGAACGCGGAGCCGAGCTCGTGGCCGCGGAGCGCCTGCTCGCGGCGGTCGAAGACGTGGGCCTCTCCCTCCGGGGTGAGCGGCGGTCCGGAGTCCCAGAAGGTCAGCTCGGTTCCCTCCGGTGAGGTCCGGGCGCTGAGGCCGGCCGATGCTCCCGATCGGCTGCGCGCGAGGACGTGCGACCAGGCGCCCGTGAGGGCCAGGTGGATGCGGTCGATGTCCACGCGGACCGGGGGCAGTGTCGTGGGGAGCGAGACCTCGAGCCGGACGCTTCGCTCGCGCGCGGTGCTCGCGACCGACTCGGCGCTCGCCCGGAGGATCGGGAGGAGGTCCTCCTCGCGGAGATCGAGATGCAGACCGCCGACGTCGAGCCGCCAGGCCTCGGCCAGGAAGTCCCAGCTGGCGAGCGCCCGGTCCAGGTTCCGGAGCATCACCTCCACCGCGGTGCGGACGCGCTCGTCGAGGGCGAAGCGCGGGGAGGCGAGCAGCGATGCGTAGGTACGGACCGTTCCCAGAGGGCCCCGGAGCTCGTGGCTGGCGAGGGAGAGGAAGCGGGCGGCGCTGTCGTCGGGCGGGCGATCCACGGCGCTGCCGCTCCTATGCCCACCCCCGACGTCCACGAGCCAACGCGACGTCTTACGCAGGGTGTACTTTCTGCGAGGTTCCCGACTCCGCGGTGCACAATCGTTGAGAAGCGGGCAACGGAACTGGAGCGATGGACGGACTCTCCACTCACCGGCAACAGGGAGTGACGCGACGAGTGCTGGTCGTCGACGACGACCCGGACATCCTCGACGCACTCAGCGAAATCCTCGAGGTGGAGGGGTACGAGGTGCAGCGGGCGCGGAACGGCCGGGAGGCCCTGCAGCGGATCGAGCAGGACATGCCGGACCTCGTCCTGCTCGACCTGATGATGCCGGTGATGGACGGCTGGGAGTTCGCCCGGAGCCTCGCCCCGGGAGCCCGCCCGCCGATCATCGTCCTCAGCGCGGACCGGAACGTGTCCTCGAAGGCGAAGGAGATCGGCGCGCTGGGGTGGCTCGCGAAGCCGTTCGAGCTGTCGGAGCTCCTCGCGGCGGTGCGCAGCGCAGTGCCCGCCGAGACGCCTTGACGCGGCGCGTGGCCCGTCGATACGGTCCGCCGCGCGCAGCATTTGATTCGTGAGTCAGCGCACGCCCCGAGGAGGCGGCAACCATGGCGGACACCCCGAAGAGCATCCTGGAGCAGGCCATCCCCGAGCTCCTGACCGCGAAGCCCGAGCTCGCGAAGGAGCTGAACGCGGTCATCCACTTCGTCATCACCGGAGACCAGGGAGGAACGTGGACGCTGGACGCCACCCGCGCGTCGGACTTCGTGAAGAGCGGGGCGGACGGCACGCCGAAGATGACAGTCACCGTCAGCGATCAGGACTTCGTGAAGATTCGCAACAAGCAGCTGAACGCGCAGATGGCAGCGATGCAGGGGAAGCTGAAGTTCAAGCCCATGGACATGGGCCTGGCGATGAAGCTCGGGAAGCTGCTGACCTGAGCGGATCCGGCGAGGCTGGGGCACGTCCGGGTCTGCCGCTCTCGGGTGTGCGGGTGCTGGATCTGACGCGGCTCGCTCCGGGGCCCTACGCGACGCTCATCCTCGCGGACCTCGGCGCGGAGGTGGTGAAGCTCGAGCCGCCCGAGGGCGACGCCACGCGCGCGATGCCTCCCGGCGGCGCGGGTGAGCTGTTCGCGGCGCTCAACCGCGGGAAGCGTTCCGTCGTCCTGGACCTGAAACGTCCTGGCGCGGTGGAGGCAGTGAGGCGGGTTCTCGCCCGGTGCGACGTGCTGGTGGAGGGGTTCCGCCCAGGGGTGATGGATCGCCTGGGACTCGGGCACGCGGCGCTGCTGGACGCGTTCCCGCGGCTGGTGGTGTGCGCGCTCTCGGGCTTCGGTCAGACCGGGCCGGATCGCGGCCGGGCGGGGCACGATCTGGGGTACGCGGCGCGGGCCGGGCTGCTGGCGATGGGGGGCCGGGACGGGGCGCCGGCCATGCCGGGGCCACAGATCGCCGACGTGGGCGGGGCGTGGGTGGGGGTGAGCGGCATCCTCGCCGCGCTGCTGGAGCGGGCGACGACGGGGCGCGGTCGTCTGGTCGACGTGTCGCTGGTCGAGTCGGCGACGTCGTTCGCGGCGCTGCACCTCGGACCGGCGCTGCTCGGGTTCCCGGTCGCGCCGGCGGGGCAGGGCATGCTGGACGGAGGGCTCCCGTCGTACGGGCTCTACCGAACGGCGGACGACCGCTGGCTCGCCGTGGCCGCGCTCGAGCCGAAGTTCTTCGAGGCGCTGTGCGAGCGGCTCGGCCTCGGAGATCTCACCGTGGAGGCCTACGGTGGTGGCGAGGGAGCGGAGCGGGTGCGGGCGCTGCTGGTGCGGACGTTCGCAGGCGCGCCGCTCGCGACATGGCAGGAGCGGCTGGCCGGGCTGGACGCCTGCGTGGAGCCGGTGCTGCTGCCGGAGGAGGTCCGCGGCGACGCGCACCTCGGGTCGCGGGGCCTGTTTCCCCGGCCGGGCGTGCTGGCGACGCCCCTCCACCTGGGGCCGCCGGCGGCCGCGCCCGCGCCGAGCCTCGGCGAGCACACCCGGGGGGTGCTGTCGGAGGCCGGGTTGACGCCCGCCGAGATCGACGCCCTGACCTGAGCCGGTCCGGCGTCTCGGTTCGACGTCTCAGAGACTTCGTCTGGGCCCGTAACCGCTCGAAATGACGAGGCCTCGACCGAGTGAAGCGCCCGAGACGAAGTCTCTGAGACGTCGTCCGAGGTTCTCCAGGGACATCGGGGAGGGCAGCGCGGACGCCCTTTGAGGAGGCCTTGCGTCGGCAGGCGGCCTATCATTGACTCGGAAATCAATCCGTCGTGGAGGTCCGCGGTGCCGCCGATCCAGAGCCCGTTCACCGAGGAGCACGAGGCGTTCCGCCGCAGCGTCCGGACGTGGGTGGAGAAGGAGCTCGCTCCCCACGCCCTCGAATGGGACCGCGCCGGCATCTTCCCGCGCGAGGTGTTCAAGCGTGCCGGGGAGCTCGGCTTCGTCGGCGCGAACCATGACCCCGCGTGGGGCGGGGCTGGAGGGGACTACTGGTTCGTGGTGGCGTTCACCGAGGAGCTCGCCCGCAGCCGGAACGCCGGGGTGAACATGGCGTTGCTGGTTCAGGCGCAGATCGCGACGCCGGTCATCGGTGCGCTCGGGACGGACGAGCAGAAGCGCGAGTTCCTCGCCCCGGCTCTCGCCGGGGACCGCATCGGAGCTCTCGGCGTGAGCGAGCCCGGCTGTGGCTCGGACGTCGCGAGCATCCGCACCACCGCGCGACGGGTGGGCGACGAGTACGTGATCAACGGCAGCAAGATGTGGATCACCAACGGCACGCGGGCCGACTTCATCACCCTCGCGGTGAGGACCGGCGGTCCGGGCCACGAGGGAATCTCGCTGGTCACCTTCCCCACGGACGTGCGCGGCTTCAGCGTGAGCAAGAAGCTGGACAAGGTGGGGAATCTCTCCAGCGACACGGCGGTGCTCTACTTCGAGGACTGCCGGATCCCGGCTCGCTACCTCCTCGGCGAGGAGAATGGCGGCTTCGCCCACATCATGATCAACTTCCAGGGCGAGCGACTGGTCGCCGCGGTGATCGCGGTGTCTGGCATGGAGCTGATGCTCCAGGACGCCATCCACTACGCACGCGAACGTCAGGCGTTCGGCAGGCCCCTGATCGGGTTCCAGGTCTGGCGGCACCGGTTCGCCGAACACCTCGCCGCGGTGGAGGCCGCGAAGCGGCTCACCTACCATGCCACCTCGCTGTTCGACGCCGGTCTCGAACCGGTGAAGGAGATCAGCATGGCGAAGCTGTTCGCCGGGGATCTCGCCCAGCGTGTCGCGTACGATTGCCAGCAGCTCTACGGCGGGATGGGCTACGTGGACGAGACGCCGGTCGCACGGGCGTGGCGTGACGTCCGTCTCATCACCATCGGGGGCGGCACGAGCGAGATCATGAAGGAGATCATCGTCAAGCTCGAGGGCCTGTAGCGTTCCTGCCGGAACCTGCTAGCGCCTGAAGAGCGCGTCCGCGGCTTCCCGCGCGGCCCTGAGGGGGTCCTCGTCGGTGAGCCCGCCCTCGCCGAGCTGGAAGAACTCGCAGAAGTTGGCCTGGTCCTTGTCCGAGGGCACCTCGGCGAAGGGCTCCTTGCATTCCTTGGCCACCGCGGGATCGAAGTGGCGGCACTGGCGGCAGGCGTGGAGGTCGTGATCGCACTGAGGGCACGTATCCCTGCGGCCCACCGCATTGCCGACCACGTCCAGCCGATTGCCGCACCACGCGCAGCCGGTCATGTGGGCAGGATAGATCGGTCCGGGGACGGTCGCGTGCTCCGTCCGGTGACGTGCTCAGGTGGTCGCGGATCCTCGCTCGGAGTGTGGCTCGGCCATCGCCAGGTCCGCATGGAGGCGCCCGAGCATCCACAGGAGCCACACCGCGAACAGCCCTGCGAAGGTCCCCAGCGCGCCGAGCAGCTGCAGGCGCTGCCACGACTGGACCCGCGAGACGACGTCGCGTCGCTGCTGGAAGGTGTCGAGCTGCTGGTCCGCGAACTGCCCGTCGAAGGAGCTCGCGAATGCGTCGGCGTGAGCGCGCGAGCGGAGCAGCAGCGCATCCGATTCACGCCGGAGCGGCTGCATCTTCACCGTGGAGCCGATCGCCAGCGAGATCGACAGGACCGTCCACATCCACGCCAGGAGCACGCCGCGGGTCCTCATCCGTCGCTCACACGAATGCTATGGAAGGGGTCCGACCCATGGGCAAGCCGTACCGGCCGAAAGATCATTACTTCCAACGCGCCAAGCAGCGAGGATTCCGGGCTCGGAGCGCGTTCAAGCTCGAGGAGCTCGTCGAGCGCTTCGATCTCCTGCGGCCGGGAGCCCGGGTGCTGGACCTGGGAGCCGCGCCGGGAGGGTTCCTGCAGGTCATCGCCCGGGCGGTGGGTCCCTCGGGCCTTGCGGTCGGCGTGGACCTCTTGCCGCTGCGGCCATTCACCGAGGCGTGGGTGCGGACGGCAGTCGTGGACGTCCTTGCCGACGACGCCGAGAGCCAGGTCACCGCGGTGGCGCCCGGGCCGTACGACGCCGTTCTCTCCGACATGGCTCCGAAGACGACCGGCGTGCGCGCGACGGACGAGGCTCGGTCGATCCGGCTGGCCGACCGCGCGCTGGAACTCGCCCGGGCCCTGGGACGACCGGGCTCGGGCTTCGTCGCAAAGTTGTTCATGGGCGGGGAGTTCGAGTCCTTCCGCGCGCGGTTGCGCGAGGCCTACCGCGAGGTGAAGGTCGTACGGCCAGAGGCAACGCGGTCTGCGAGCGTGGAGATCTACCTCGTGGGGCTCGGGCTCCGTCCGGGAGGAGCACGACGCGGCTGACCGCGTGGGTGATCGCTGGGGCTGCAGAAGCGCGCTCGACGCGTGCACCGGGCCCCGGGGGAACTGGTCTCCGTGGCAGGCAGTGGGTTTCAGTAGACGCCGCCCTGGACGTGAAGCCCCGAGGCGGAGAGGAGCGCGCGGCCCAGGGCGTTGAACGCCGGGTCTTGCGCGAGGGCATCGCGCTGGAGGATCCGCACCCGGTACTGCCCGCCGCGCGCACCCTCGAAGACCCAGAGCGAGCCGGATTCGATCGAGGGGAGCTTGGCCGCAGGAGCGGGGTCGCCCCAGAGGTGCGTGGCCTCGATCCGCGCGACCAGCTCCTGGACCTGCGCGGGTGAGGCGAAGGCGCTCGATTCCTCGAGGAGGTCGCCGGGGTCGCCCAGCCCCTTGCCGCCAGTCTGCGCTCCCCGGAGCTGGCCCGCGTCTCCCTGGCGTTCGAAGCGCACGCTCACCGGGTGGGCGCCTGACCGAAGCCAGAGCACGCGATACACCTCGGCGGAGCGGGGAAGGGGGAAGAGCGACGGCTCACCGAGGGCGTTGAGCTGGCTCGACAGCCCGCAGCCGAGCGCGTGCTCCGACGAGCCGGTTGGGGCGAGCGAGCCCTTCGGGAAGTCGGAAGGGACGCTGCTGCCGTCACCGAGGTCGCAGTCCTCGAACACCTGACCCGGCGGCGCCTCCACCCGGACCGGATCCGGCTGGTACGTCTCGTGCGCGCAGCCGGCGGCCACCACGAGCAGTCCCAGCAGGCCGCTGCCGGAGCGACGAACCCTCCTCACGAGGGCGAGGGTAGGCCCTCGCTTCCTCGCCAGCAAGGCATGCAGGCAAGCATCCCACCCATCCCGACGTCTCTCGCTCATCCCGCCCACGTCGCTCAAGCGAGTTCTCTGATACCTCGAACCGGGAATTCCCGGAGCCCGGGCGGGGTCATGTCGCGACGAGTTAGCCCGCTGGCCAACGGGTCCAGACCCGCTGAACGAGTTCTCTGAGACGTCGGCGGAGAGAGGTCAGCGGACCGTGATCCGGGCTGCCCGGAGTTTTCCGACCTGGACCAGGTGGGTCCCAGGGGCGAGCTCCGCCTTCGGATCGGAGACCCGCTCTCCGTCGACCTTCACCGCCCCCTGGGCGATGAGCCGGCGCGCCTCCGATGTCGAGGCGACCAGCTGGACGTCGAGCAGCGCCCGGACCAGCGGCGCCCGCGCGCCGCCCGTGGCCACCACGTGCTCGGGAAACTTCTCGGGGTCGACCTCGCGCCGCGAGAACCGGCGCTCGAACTCCTCCGCTGCTGCTGCTCCTGCCTCGGGTCCGTGGAACCGGGCGACCATCTCCCGGGCGAAGGCGACCTTGACGTCCTTGGGATGCAGCTCACCCCGGGCGACCCGCTCGCGGTCGGCCTGAATCGCCTCCAGCGGACGCCCGGAGAGCAGCTCCGCGTAGCGCCACATCAGGTCGTCCGAGATGCTCATCAGCTTCCCGAACATTTCGGACGGCGGCTCGGCCACCCCGACGTAGTTGTCCAGCGATTTGGACATCTTCTCGCCGACGATGCGCCCGTCTTCCATGCGCGCATCGAGACCCTCGAGGATGGGGCCGGTGAGGATGACCTGCGCCTCGAGGCCGTACTCCCGCATCAGCGTGCGGCCCACGAGCAGGTTGAAGAGCTGATCGGTGCTGCCCAGCTCCACGTCCGCCTTGAGCGCCACCGAGTCGTACCCCTGGAACAGGGGGTAGAGCAGCTCGTGCATCGAGATGCTGCGGCCCTCGCGGAACCGGGTCTTGAAGTCGTCGCGCTCCAGCATCCGCGCCAGCGGCCAGTGCGCGGCGAGCCGGACGGTACCTTCGGTCCCGAGCGCATCGAGCCACTCGGAGTTGAACCGGATCTTCGTCCGCTGTGGGTCGAGCACCTTGAACACCTGCGTCTTGTAGGTCTCGGCGTTCGCGAGCACCTCCTCGCGGTTCAGCGCCGGGCGGGTGATGCTCTTGCCGGACGGATCCCCGATCATCGCGGTGAAGTCGCCGATCAGGAACACCACCTCGTGTCCGAAATCCTGGAAGCGCCGCATCCGGGTAAGGAGCAGGGTGTGGCCCAGGTGGAGGTCGGGACGGTTCGGGTCGAACCCGGCCTTGATGACGAGCGGCTGCTCCCGCTCGTAGGAGCGGCGCAGCTTCGAGCGAAGCTCGTCGGCGACCTGCAGATCGACCGTGGCCCGGGTGACCTCGGCGAACTGCTCGTCGGGGGTGGCTCGGCGAAGGAGCGACATCCCGTTCCACCTACCAGGCCAGCGGGGGAGCGGTCACGTCCCGGGAAGGTGCTCCCGAACCCGGATGATGCTCCGGCCTCGGCCGGTGGCGTCGTCGATGTCGACGACCACGCCCTGGAGATAGACCAGGTTCTTTGCCACCTCGTATTGGTTCGGGCGCTGGGTCAGGAACCGCTCGATGCTCTGTTCCTTCTTGATGCCGATCACCGAGTCGAGCGGCCCGCACATCCCCACGTCGGTGATGAACGCCGTGCCGCCGGGGAGGATCCGCTCGTCCGCCGTCTGGACGTGGGTGTGCGTCCCGACCACCGCGGACACCTTGCCGTCGAGCCAGGCGCCCATGGCGTTCTTCTCGCTCGTGGCCTCGCAGTGCATGTCCACGAAGATGCAGGAGGTGGTGCGCCGCAGCTCGGCCACGAGGCGCTCGCCCACCCGGAAGGGGTCGTCCAGCGATTTCATGAAGACCCGCCCCTCGAGATTGAGGACCCCCAGCTTTCTCCCGTCGGGCGTCTGGATGACCGTGTGGCCGCGCCCGGGGCTTCCCTCGGGATAGTTCGCGGGCCGGAGGAGCAGCTCTGGATGGCCCTCGACCCAGGGAAGGATCTGCCGCTTGGTCCAGAAGTGATTGCCGGAGGTCAGCAGGTTGACCTGCGCGCCGAGGAGCGCCTCGGCGGACTCGCCGGAGATCCCAGCGCCGCCCTCCGAATTCTCGGCATTGGCGATGACGAGGTCGACCTCGTGGCGCGCGATGAGGCGAGGCAGGAGGGTCCGGACGGCGAGCACCCCGGGTTTGCCCACCACATCCCCCATGAACAGGACGATCACGTGGCGGTGAAATCAGGCGGCCGGGCCAGACCGCGGAAGACCTCGTTCTCGGTGACGATGAGGTCGACGTCGACGTCGTCCTCGTTGGTCGGGAGGTCGTCGACGATCTGTTCCGCAAACGCGAGTCCCACGCGCCGGCTGGAGATGGCCCCCGCCTTCAGGGTGGCGTCGTAGTAGCCGCCGCCGCGCCCCAGCCGCTTCCCGTCCGGGGTGAAGCCCAGGCCCGGGACCACGAACAGGTCGATCTGCTCCACCGGGATGAGCTCCGCAGCGTCGGCCGGCTCGCGCACGCCGAGCCGACCCGGCTCGAGCTCGGACTCGCTCCGGACTGCGCGGAAGGAGAGCACGCGGCCTCGCACGTGGCTCAGCGGGTAGCAGATCACCTTTCCGTCGGCGAGGCCGGCAGTGAGGATGTCACGTGTCGGCACCTCGCCACGGATGGGCGCATAGAGCGCCACGGTCCGCGCGTGGTGGTAGTAGGGGGTCGCCAGGAACCGCGCCTGGATCTTCAGACCCCGGGTGTCGACCAGCTCGGCGCTGAGCGCCTTCCGACGCGCGGTGAGCTGCTCGCGGAGTGTGGCCTTGCGCAGTGCCCCCTCGTCGGTTCCCATCTCACGCCTGTCCGTCGCCAGCCTCTCACCTCTCCAGAAAAAAACGTCCCCCGCCGCTGGGCCGTGTGCGCAGCGTCCATTGAACCCAGTTGAGCCAGGTGGGAGCCGAGGTGAGGTGCCGTAGGTCTCCCGGGTCGTCGGCAAGTGCCGGCCGCCCCGGGCCTGACGCATGGAACCCCGGTACGGCCCCCGGAATGGACGTATCGGTTCGAATTTCTGCTGCACATCACGCACCCCGCAGGGGACAACCTTGCAAGGGCTTCCGGCCTCCGACCGGTCGGCTGCGACAATAAGGACGGGCCCGAGGGGGGTCAAGGGAACCTGGGCGTCTGTTTCGTTGCACTGGCTGGCATCGGCTGCGCTGCTCGTGCCAGCATCCGGAAGGATCCAGTGCCCCGGCTCTTGTTCGCCACCACGCTCTGCGCCCTGATCGGTGCCGGACCGGCACTCGCGGCGGTACCGCTGCTTGCCTCTCGCGCGCGGTGGGGCACCAAGGGCGTCCTGACGTGGCAGGCGCTGAACGAGCATGTGCTCGGGCGAGCTGGCGAGTCGAATCCGTGCGGGTTCGAGGCGGGAAGGGCGGTCGTGGACGCCGCATGGGAAGGGGACGTTCTCGTCGGCCGCCTGACCCTCTGCACCTCGTGTGGCGAGCGCACGGTGCCCTACCTCGGCGTGCACGTCGCGGCGAACGGCATCGTGGTCGCGGACGTGTCGCTCGTGCCGGGATGTGAGTCACCGGGACTCGAGCGGGGACGGCTGGTCCTCGCGCCGCTGGCGGAGCCGACGGGCCGAAAGCCGCTGAGCGCTCACCTCGAGGCGGGCGAGAAGCTTCTCCAGGTGCGCCGCGGGAAGGCGGCGCAGGTCGAGTTCCAGAAGGCGCTCGCGGCGAAGGAGGACCCTGGGAAAGCGTGGCTGGGGCTCGGGCTCGCGTCGGTACTGCTCGGCGACTCGCAGGGAGCAGTGACTGCTTACGAGAAGGCCCGGACGTTCGCGCCGAGCGTGCTCCTCTCCTACAACCTCGCCTGCGCGCAGGCGAGGCTCGGTCACGTCGACGAGGCGCTGGCCAGCCTCGCCGATTCCATCGAGCGAGGTTTCGCTGCACCCGACGATCTGCTGCATGACCCTGACCTGGCACCGCTGCGAGGCGATCCGCGCTTCTCGGCCCTGCTCACCCGGACCAGGAGCAACGAGGAGCGACGCCGGTGAAGCAATCGGAAGTCGTCCTCTGGTCGTCCGGAGCCCGGTTCGGCCACTACGAGATCCTCGCACCGCTGGGGAAGGGCGGCATGGCGGAGGTGGTGCGGGCGCGGACACTCGACGGCCCCTGGGCCGGGACTGAGGTGGCCATCAAGCGGCTCCTGCCGCAGCTGGCGCGGGCGCCCGAGTACGTCCAGCTGTTCGCCAAGGAGGCGGAGCTATCCATCGCGCTCCGGCACCCCAACATCGTGCAGACGCTGGACGTGGGAGCCATCGGCGGCGTCGCGTACCTGGCGATGGAGTGGGTGGACGGCCGCGATCTCGGACAGGTCCTGCGGCGGTGCAGGAAGCAAGCGATCGCGCTTCCGATCGACTTCGCGGTGTACCTGGCGCGGGTGCTGCTCGAGGCTCTGGAGTACGCGCACCGCGCGGAGAGTGCGAGCGGGACGCCTCTACAAGTGGTGCACTGCGACGTCTCGCCGTCGAACGTGTTCATTTCGCGAGTGGGAGAGGTGAAGCTGGGAGACTTCGGGGTGGCGCGGGTCCGGGTGAAGTCCGGGGTGCGCGACGCGGTGATCGCGGGGAAGCCGTACTACCTGTCGCCCGAGGCGACTGCCGGCGAGGTCACGCAGGCGGTGGACCTGTGGGCGACAGCCGTGGTGCTGTTCGAGCTGTTGACGCTGGAGCGACCCTTCCAGGGGAACAATCCTCAGGAGGTGTTCGGTGCGATCCGCGCTGCCCGGAGGGCGAGAGTGCGGGATCGGCGGCCGGAGGTGACGGCCGGGCTGGAGGCGGTGGTTGACCGCGCGCTGGCGGCGGACCCGCGGGCAAGGTTCCCGACGGCGGGGGAGTTCGCCGCGGCACTCGAGCCGCATTGCGACGAGCGCATCGGAACGCCGCTGGCGATCGCCGCCCTGGTGCGCGGCCTCTTCGGAAACGCCGGCTAGAAGTTCTCAGAGAGTTCGTACCCCGGAGAGTTCGTACCCCGCCTCTGAGGATCGTGAGTTTTGTGCGTCGGGAACGCCCGTTGCGAGCTCTCTCGCCTGCTTCGAGGTCGCAGGTCCTTACCGTCTCGGGACGAGAAACCCTCAGGGCGACCAATCTTCGGCCGACCAATCTTCGGCGAGATCGGTGAGGCGAGGGTTCGAGGTCGGCCAGACGAGCGACGAACGTCGTGAGTCGGAGAAAGCTCAGGCCGCCATGGCCAGGGCTGGATAGCTCGGAGGCCACAAGAAAGGCCTGAAGGCGCCGAGTGGAAACTCGACTCCGAGCTCACCCCGACGCCAGCTCGACGATGCGGAGCGGCACCTCGTGACGAAGGTGCGATAGAGCTCGATGTACTTCTGCCGGGTGACCGCCCGCGCCGCGTGACAATGAGGCCGAGGAGAACGCTCGGCGCGAGCTGGCCGGTGGTGAGGATGCTGGGCGAGGATCGCTGCGGTCCCCAGGACCCCTTCGTGAACGGCCTCCGCTTCTCTCTCGACGCTCCGCACGAGTTCGAGCACTCGACGTGCGCGGTGCTTCTGCGAGAGGTGTGCCCAGTGCGGCAGGGCCACGAGTCGGAGGGTCTCGCGCTCGACCCAGCTCGGGTGAAATCGGTCCTTCGCAGTCTGCTGCTTCCGTGACACCCAGCGCTTGGACCATGAGAACCAGGGAAGGCTCCGCACGGATCCGCGCACGAGCATCCGGAGGCAGTTGAGCCCGGGCCAGTCACGAACCCTCCGGACGAGGCCGTCCTTCACTCCCTGGGAGAGGATGTAGCGCAACAACGCGACCAGCGATTCTTCGTCGAGCACTGGCTCGGCCGAGTACCGCCGCCCCCAGAACCTGCTGTTCCACCGTACGAGCGAGCCGACCTTCCTGGCGACGTTGGCCAGGACGAACTGCATGAACCTGGGAAGGTTCCCTCGCGGGGCACGAAGGAGAAGATGGAGGTGGTTCGACTGGAACGCGAAGGCAAAGATCTCGACGTCGTACAAGCGGGCCGCCCGGGCCAGTACACCGCCGAGGACCTCATTCGTCTCGGTCGATGGACGGATCAGGTATCGCGCGTGGATGCACCTTGCCGTGACGAAGTACCCAAGCTCCGGGATGAACATCCTCAATGGATAGGCCACGTCCCCCTCCCTGTGCGGAGCAAGGACGAAGCACGTTCCGGGCCAGCGGACCTCTCAGAGACCTCGATCGAGCCCTCGGGCGACAGCGCTCGATCGAGAGAGAACTCGATCGAGTGCACCGAGCAGCCCGGTCACGTCGGCGTCGGTCGTCTCACGGCCGATCGAGATGCGGATCGACCCCCGGGCGTCCTCCACCGAAACGCCCATCGCCAGCAGCACCGGCGAGGGTCGCATCGTCCCTGACGCGCACGCCGCCCCCACCGAGACCGCGAACCCCTCGAGATCGAGAGCGATCAGCACCGTCTCCGCATCCACGCCCGGAAAGCACACGTTGCTCGTGTTCCCCAGCCTCACCGCCCGAGCCCCGTGCACCCGAGCCTCCGGGCGTCTCTCGCAGAGCGACCGCTCGAACCGGTCACGCAGCGCGGTCATCCGCGTCACCTCGGTCGCACGGCTCGCCTCGGCCAGCTCCAGCGCCAGCGCCGCCGCCTCGCAGAGCACCACCGGCGGAGTCCCGCCTCGCAGCCCACCTTCCTGATGTCCCGGCACCAGCGGCTCGAGCTTCACCCCGCGCCGGACCGCCAGGATCCCCACGCCAGCCGGTCCCCCGAACTTGTGCGCCGAGTAGGCGACGACGTCCGCCTCGAACTCCGGCGACAGACGGCCCGGAGCCTGCACCGCGTCCACGAAGCTCGTCACTCCGCGGGCACGCGCCATCCGGGCGATCTCGTCCGCTGGCTGGACGACTCCGGTCTCGTTGTTGGCGGCCTGCAGAGCGCACAGGGACGCCCTTTGGGCCACCGCCGCGTCGAATGAATCCGGGGAGACCCGTCCATCGGGTCCGGGCTGCACCTGAACCAACGGCGTTCCGCGCCTCTCTGCCGCGAGAAGGACACAGGGATGCTCGATGGCGCTCGTCACGAGCGTGCCCGCCCGGCCGAGTCCGAGCACCGCGGTCGCACAGGCCTCGGAGCCGGACGCAGTGAAGAGCACTTCCCTGGGAGCGCGCCCGATCACCCGTGCCACCCGGGCCCGAGCTGCGTCGAGGCGCGCCCTCGCCGCCCGGCCGGCGCCGTGCACGCTGCTTGGATTCCCCACCGGCTCCCGGCGATATGCCTCGGCGAGGAGCGCGGCCACCTCCGGGTGGAGTGGCGTTCCGGCGTTGTGGTCGAGGTAGGTCACCGCTCGGTGGCGGCGCTCTTCCCCGCGAGGAGCAAGGACCGCGGACGCTCGCCCTTCACGCCAAACGCCTCGAGGAACGCGCGCATCAGCCCCCGCCGGAGCGCCGACACCGGGCGGCCCGTGGGCAGCGGCAACCGTGCCCCGGCCATGCTTCCGTGTCCACCGGCGGATCCGCCCAGGTTCTCGCAGATGTCCCGGATGAGCCGGCCGGCGTTCATCCTCCGGTCACGCACCCGGAGCGACACGTAGAGTTGGCCCCGGAAGGTGCCGAGCGCCAGGGACCATTTCATCCCCTCGAGGAAGCTCAGCCGCTCGGCCACCTCGGCCACCATGTCCGGCGAGTAGACCTCGCCGAGATCGACCGTCACCACCGTCTGTCCGTACAGCCGGGCCCGCCCGATGGCCGAGTGGTACAGCCGGAAGTACTCGACCGGGAGGTCCGGGTGCTCGATGCGCCCGAGCAGGTGCTTGTCCACACGCGGGAACAGCCACAGGTACGCCTCGACGTCCGCCGGCGTGGTCTGCCGCCCGAGGTCCCGGCTGTCGGTCTTGATGCCGTAGAACAGTGCCGTCGCCACCTCGATGGTTGGCTCCAGCTTCGCCGCGCGCAGGTACTCGACCAGCATCGTCGACGTGGCGCCGTACTCGCCGCCGACGTCGGCAAACGGGGCGATCAGGCTCTCGTCCCGGAGCGGGTGATGGTCCAGCACCACCTCCACCGGGTACTGGGCGGGAACCGAGTGGTTCCCCACGGGCGGCTGCGTGTCGACGAGCGCGAGGAGGTCATGCTCGTCGAACACGACCTGGCTCACCGGACTGATGGGCAACCGGAGCACCTTCACCAGCGCCAGATTCTCGGACCGGCCGATGATCCCGCCGTAGACGACCCGCGCCTCCACCCCGGCGCGCTTCTCGAGCAAGAAGGCCAGCGCCACCGCCGAGGCGATGCTGTCCGGGTCCGGGTTGTCGTGGGTCAGAACCAGCACCCGCTGGCGCCCCCGCGCCAGCTTCAGGAGCTCGTCGAGCTTGCTCCGGATGGGAAGCTCGGCGAGCACACGTTCCGGACTGGGAGGGTCCTCGGCCTTGGTTCGGCTCGAGGGGGATGAAACGGACGGCATGGGCGGCCTTTTACTTCCGGATCAGCGAATGGAGAAGCCGGAGCCCCCTGGCATAACGACTGGGATTCGGGGTTTCCAGGACCGCCGGTGTCTCTTGAAAACGCGGGTCGTTGACGAGATACCGGAACGCGGGGAGTCCCATCGCACCCCGCCCGATGTCCGCGTGTCGGTCGACGCGGGCCCCCCGGGCCCGCAGGCTGTCATTCAGGTGGAAGCATCGGATTCGCCGATGGCCAAGGCGGCGAACTGCCTCATCCAGCACCGCCTCCGTTCCGGTCTCGCTGGACAGGTCGTAGCCGGCGGCGAAGAGGTGGCAGGTGTCCAGGCAGACGCCGACCCGCCCGGGTGCATCGACCCGCGCGAGAATCTCCTCCAGGTGCTCGAGTCGGTGCCCAAGGCAGTTTCCCTGTCCGGCGGTGGCTTCGAGGCAGATCCGGGTGGAGAGTCCGGGCAACCCTCGGTGCACCTCGTCGAGCGCCCGAGCCACCAGCCGGAGGCCCTGCCGCGTCGATGGGTGCGAACCCGGATGGAAGACCAGCGAGCGGATGCCGAGCGCCTCGCACCGGAGCAGCTCCTCTCGTACCGCGTCCAGGCTGCGTCCCCGAACGACCGGATCCTCCGACGCAAGGTTGACGAGGTAGCTCCCGTGAGCGATCGCCGGCACGCCCGAGGTGCGTGCGGCACGTCGGAACGCTCGTCGCTCCTCGGTGGCGAGCGGGGGAGCGCTCCAGGCCCGGCCGGAGCGGGTGAAGATCTGCAGCGAGCGTGCGCCGTGCTCCACCGCGCGACCGAAGGCGAGAGAGACGCCGCCCGCGACCGACTCGTGCGCGCCCAGCCTCACACTGCCCGGTTCAGTTGATCGCCCGGTACCGCCGCGCCTGATCGCGGAAGTACTTCAGCCCGTTGTCGAGCGAATTCTCCATCGCATCCATCATCAGCACCCGGAACGAGGCGGGAGTGCCGCGGAACGACTCGTAGTACCGCTGCCGGTCGATGGAGTGGATGATGCACGGCAGGTAGCCGTGCCGGGCGAGGATGAGGTTCGACGTCATCCTCGCGACCTTCCCGGAATGCTCGCTGAAGGGGAACACCTGCAGGAACTGGAACTGGAAGGTCGCCGCCTGCTTGATGGGATGGTACTCGCGGAACTCGGTCGTTCCGGTGAACTCGATCAGCTTGTCGAGGAGGGCCTGGATCTTCGCCGGCTGCGCGATGTCGTGGAAGTAGGTCCGGTGCAGCGGCATGTCCTTCCGCAGCCCGGCCCGCTCCCGCTCCTTCGCCAGCTCCTTCTCCGTCCGCTCGCGGCGCTCGAGCTGTGCCCGCATCGCCTGCGCCTCGGGAGTGTTGCCGAGCAGCAGGTCGTGGATGCGCTTCACCGTGGCGAGCGGGACGGCCGACGCCTTGCGCCCCGAGCTGCGCGCCTCCTCGCGGATGTATTCGATGGCCGCCTTGTGGTTTCGGATGTCCAGGACCGCCGGGAGCAACGAAGCCTCGGGCGGAGCGCCGCTCGGATCGAGGCCCGCTCCGAGCTCCTGCTCGTTGTACACGACGCCCTCGAGCGCATTGTCGTGGTACACCCACGCGCGCTCGAAGCGCGACATGAACTCCGCGGCCTTGGGGTGATCGGCGAGAAGCTCCCGCAGCGCGTCGTTCTTGTCGTCGATGTCCTGGTAACGTTCCTTCAAGGGGGTGGGGGGGCGCGGCGGAGGGCCGGGGAGGCTAATCGCCTCGGACGCACTGCGCAAGCATCGACCTACCGGTCAGCCGCTCGCCGAAGGCTCCCGACGACGTCTCAGAGAACTCGTCGAGGGGCCCGTGAGGGGTTCATCCGACCAGCCCCGCCCTGGACAGCAGGCTCATTCCGGAGACGGGGAGTCCCGGGAGAAGGACCCCACGAGGTCTCAGAGACCTCGCTCGGCAGAAGGAGCTGTCACGAAGCCCGGAGGCCGAAGTTCGAGGTCTCAGAGAACTCGTTCGGGGGGTCACACGTACGTGAGCCACTCCGCGTATCGGGGCTCCTGTCCGCGAACGACGCGGAAGTACATGTCCTGGACCTTCTTCACCACCGGCCCCGGCGCCCCCGTCCCGATCCGGCGGTTGTCCACTTCCCGGACCGGCGTGATCTCCGCCGCCGTCCCGGTGAAGAAGACCTCGTTCGAGATGTACAGCGCATCCCGTGTGAAGGTGACCTCCTCCACCGGGTGACCCACGTCCCTCAGGATGCGGAGCACCGACCGGCGCGTGATGCCCGCGAGGATCGGTGAGGACAGCGGCGGCGTCCGCACGATGTCCTTCTTGTTCACCATGAAGATGTTCTCGCCCGAGGCCTCCGCCACGAACCCCGCGATGTCCAGGAGGATCGCCTCGTCGTAGCCGGCCTGCACCGCCTCGCGCTTCGCGAGGATGCTGTTCACGTACTGGCCGGTGATCTTTCCCCGGACCATGTTCACGTTCACGTGCATGCGGGTGAAGCTCGATACCTTCGCCCGGATGCCCTCTCGCATCCCCTTGTCACCCAGGTACGAGCCCCAGTCCCACGCCGTCACCGCCACCCGCGTGGGGTTCACCGCCCCGAGGCCCATTGCCCCGTCCCCCATGAAGGCGATCGGCCGGAGGTAGGCGCCGTTGGCGAAACGCGCCCGCTGCGCGCGGAGCACCTCCAGGCACGCCTCGCACAGCTGGTCCTCGCTGTAGGGCAGCTGCAGCTGAATGATGTGGCACGAGTCCGCGAACCGCTTCATGTGCTCGCGCAACCGGAACACTGCCAGCCGCCCGTCGTGGGTGCGGTACGCCCGGATGCCCTCGAACACGCCCAGCCCGTAGTGCAGGGCGTGGGTCATGATCGGCACCTGTCCCTGCGCCCAGGGGACGATCTTCCCGTCTAGCCAGATGCTGTCTGCGGTGAGGATCGCGTTGGAGGTCGAGCTCATGTCGGAGCCGAACCACCGCACGTCGCGGGCCCCGCAGTCAAAGGCTTCAGGACGGCCTGGACTGTGTCAGCCGTGCCGCCCAGGTCAGGATGCTCAGCTCGCGGAGCGCCTCGGTGCAGCCCGGATTGCACTCCACCGCCTTCTCGTACTCACCCTGCGCCTCCGCGGTCTGCCCGAGCGCCTTGTGCACGTGGCCCTTGTAGAGGTGCGCCCGGTCCAGCGTGGGGCTCCGCTCCACCGCGTCGCCGAGCAGGCTCAGCGCCTGTCGACCGGCGCCGGCGTCGGTCGGCGCCCGGGCATGCGTGGTCCAGCCGAGGAGCGCCAGGAACTCGCCCTCCTCGGGCTGCAGCCGCACCGCCTCGCTGAACGCCGCGTACGCCCCCGGCAGATCCCCCGAGGCGAGCAGCTGCTCCCCCCGGCGGAAGGTGCTCTCGGCCTCCAGCATCCGGCCCACCGCCTCGCCCACCTCGTGCTTCACCCCGCCCGCCTTCAGCTCGGACTCGTAGCGGGCCCGCGCGCCGGGCTCGACCAGGGTGTCGTGCGCCTGCCCCACGAGGTCGGCGATCTGCTTCACCACCGTCTCCACCTCGGTCGAGCTCGTCGGGCCGTCCACCCGGTACTCGCGGAGGAGCTCCACCGCGGCCGTCCGGACCGCGCCGGCGGGAGCATCGCGCCGAAGGCCGAGGAGCTCGAAGAAGTCCATCCGGCGCATCGCAGCCAGCGCGCCGAGGAGCCGCTCGCGCAGGTGACCCTCGTCATCGTCGGGCGGGACCTCGTCCTCGAGCTCGAGAACCTCCTCGTCTTCGTCCCAGGGCCTGTCCCCGGGAGCCTGCGTCGCCGCCGCCTGCAGCGGGCTCGGGGGCGGAGGCCCGGTCCGGCGCTCGCTGCGGAGCTCCACCATCTGCGAGGCCAGCAGCGCGTACAGGAACCGGTCCGTGTCCAGCGGGGACAGGGGTCCCCTCCGCCGGAGCTCCCGCACCGTGCGGCTCCCGTCCATCAGGGCCAGCAGCCCGCCCTCCTCCTCACCGAGGGACATGTCCTGCGCCGCGAACAGTGGGTCCTCCGCCGGGTGCACGTACCTGCCGGCGATCTCCCCGAGCGCCTCCAGCAGTCGCGCGGTGTCGTAGCTGCGCTTCACGCCCTCGTACACGATCGCCGCGGTGGACATCTGTAGCCGCACGGTCTCGGCCGGTGGCTGGGCCTTGGGGTTGAACTGGTACTCGCCCCGGGACCAGCCGAACACCTCGAGGAGCTTCAGCCTCAGCTGCAGCTCGAGCGCGTAGCGCAGGTTGTGCGGGCTGATGCACCCCATCTCGATCAGCACCGTGCCCTGCTGCCGACCGGAGGCCTTCATCCGCTTCAGAGACTCCTCGCAGTCCGCCTCGGAGATCATCCGCTCCCGCACCATGACCCGCCCGAGACACTCCGACAGCCGGTTGCTCTTCACGCTCTCGGGCGCGCCCGCGCGGACGAAGACGATCTTCTTCACCTTGTCCCGGCGCAGCAGGAGCCCACCCGTTGCCCGGCGCCGGTGGAGGTCTGCGAGCAGCTCCGGAAACGCCCGGATGGCGAACGTCCCCCGGTCCGGCGCGGCTCTGCCCGCCGGCGCCGGTGCAGGCGTGACAGGCTCGGACTCGAACTCGGACTCTGGCTCGGACTCCGCCTCGGTCGACTCCGCCGCGGTGGACTCGACCAGCGAGGCCTCGGCCTGGGCGCGCGGGTCCGCCAGGGGCTCGGACGCGGGCTCCGGCGAGCCGTTCGACGGCGGGGCGGGCGGGGGTTTCGGAAACCGGTCGCCCAGCACCCCTTCGAGCTTCCCGAACAGCTGGGTCAGCTTGAACGGTTTCTCGACGAAGGCCGCAGCTCCGTGGCGCTCCAGCGCCTGCGCCTGGTGCATCTTCGTCTTGTAGATGCCGGACAGCATCAGCACCGGCGTGCGCTCGCCGCGGGGGGTGCTCTTGATCCGCCGCGCGACCTCGTAACCGTTCAGCGCGGGCAGCAGGACGTCGAGCAGCACCACGTCGAAAGACTGCCGCTCGAAGGCCGCGAGAGCGGACTCGCCGTCCCGCTCGACCGTGACTCGGAACCCCGCCTTGCCGAGCGCATCCGCCAGCATGCGCTGGACGTTGCGGTCGTCGTCGACCACCAGCACGTGGACGGGGTCCGTCGGGGCCACCTGGCCATCCTTCCTACCACGCTCACTGCTGGAGGACACGGACGTAGGCCGCTCGAACGGTGGCCGCGACCGCGCGGTACTCCGACAGGAACGCACCGCCGGCGTCAGGTCCGCCGTAGCCAAGCCGGCGCGCGAGCAGGACCAGGGGTCGACCCCGGGTGGGGAGGTGCTGGAGCGCCCGCCCGTGGACGAGGCGCTGCCTGTTCTCCACGCGACGGAGGAAGAGGTAGCCCTCGCGGAGCCCGGCGGCGTCCTCGCGCCGCAACCTGCCGGCCGCGGCGAGGGCGGCCAGCGCGTCGAGGGTCCCGGGCTGGCGGACGCCCCGGAGGGTCCCCCCGTGCACCAGCTGGAGGTACTGGGTGGCGAACTCCACGTCCACCAGCCCCCCCTGGCCGGTCTTGGGGTTCAGCTGCTCCACGGACTCGCCGGCCACCTCGCGCTCCATCCGCATCCGGAGCCGGTGGATCTCCTCTGCCGCGCCCTCGGGGAGAGGCCGCTCCCAGACGAGCGGTGCCAGCGCGCTCCCGAGGAGCCGCTCCCCGTAGTTCACGTCGCCCGCCACGGCACGGGCCTTCACCACCGCCTGGCGCTCCCAGAGCTGCGCTCGACGGGTGTGGTGCTCGAGGAGAGCCTCCTCGCTCACTACCAGCGGCCCTTGATTTCCGGAGGGACGCAGACGGGTGTCGACTTGGTACAGCCGGCCCTCCCGGTACTGCAGGGTGAGGAGCGACAGGAGCCGCTGCACCATCCGCGCGAAGTACTCGTGGTGGCCGAGCCGACCGGCGGTTCCACCGGTGGTCTCCTCGTCGGCGCTCGACCCGTAGACGAAGAGCAGATCGAGGTCCGAGTGGTAGCCGAGCTCGCGGCCCCCGAGCTTTCCCATTCCGAGCACCGCCAGCGGCGCCCTCCGCCCGTCCCGCATCCTCGGGATGCCCCACCGTGAACGCGCGTGCTCGGCGGCGAGCAGGACCGCGTGGTCGAGCAGGCCGTCCGCGAGCGCGGTGAGCTGCCGCGCGACCTCCGGCACCTCGAGCTCCCCGGCGATGTCGCCGAGGCCCACCCGCAGCACCTCCTCGTTCTTGAAGCGGCGCAGCGCCCCCAGGAGCTGCTCCGGGTCCTCGGTGGCGCGCGCGGCCCGTCCGTCGAGCTCGGTGCGGATCCGTTCCGGGGGCTTGTGCAGCGCCTCCGCGTCCCAGGAGACGAGCTGGTCCAGGAGCTCGGGGGTCCGCGCCAGCTCGGCGCTGAGGTACGCGCTCTGTCCGAACAGGTCGAGCAGTCGTCGCGCCACCGCCGGGCGCTGGTGGAGGAGTCGGAGGTAGCCGGCGGGCACGGAGAGCGCCGAGGCGAACTCGGCGAGGTAGAACAGCGCCTGGTCCGGGTCCGGGCTCCGGGCCGCGCCCTGCAGCAGCTGCAGCGCGATCCCCGAGGGCCCCGGGCCCTCCTCGAGCCGCGCGGCCCCGAGCACTCGCCGGAGCCTCTGCACCGACGCCAGGGCCGCGGACGGATCGTCGAACCCCCGGCGGGCGAGCGCCTCCGCGCGCGGCGTGTCCTCCACGTCCTCGTCGAGGGCGATGACCAGGTCGGGCTCCTGCGGCAGCTCGCCCCGTGCCTCCTGGCCGAGGAGGACGTGGAAGGCCTGGGCGACGTAGTTCCGGTGACGGTGCAGCTCCGCCTCGAGCGCGGCCGCGTCGGCAAGCTCGAGCGAGTGCGCCAGCCTCTCCCGCTCCGGCCCGGGGGGAGGGACCGCCTGGGTTTGTCGCTCGTCGACCATCTGGAGCCGGTTCTCCACCCGGCGGAGAAAGGCGTACGCCTCGAGCAGCCGGTCGACATCGGCCTGGGAGAGCAGCCCTGCCTCCACCAGGCGCCGCAGCGCGCGCTGGGTGGAGCGGACCCGCAGCGCGGGATTCCGTCCGCCGTGGAGCAGCTGCATCGCGGCAGCGACGAACTCCACCTCGCGGATGCCGCCAGGCCCGAGCTTCACGTCGTTCTCTCGAGCGGTGCTGCGGAGGTCGATCTGCATCTTGAGATCCCTGAGCGCTTCCACGGCCGCGAGGTCGAGCGTCCGTCGCCAGACGAACGGCCCGAGCTCCTCGAGCAGCTCCTGTCCGAGCGCGAGGTCTCCGGCCACCGGACGAGCCTTGATCCAGGCCGCCCGCTCCCACGTGCGCCCCTGCTGCTCGTAGTACTGCAGCATCGACGGGAGCGAGCTCACGGCCGCCCCGGCCCGGCCCTGCGGCCGCAGGTCCAGGTCGACGCGGAAGCAGAAACCGTCCTCGGTGACCATGGACATCGTCCGGGCAAGCGCCTCGGTGAGCCGGGTGTAGTAGGTGACGGTCGGCACGGATCCGGCGGTGCCGCCTTCGGTCATGCCGTCGCCCCGGTGCACCAGCACCAGGTCGATGTCCGAGCTCCAGTTGAGGTCGTCCCCGCCGAGCTTTCCCAGGCCGAGCACCACGAAGCCCTCCGGCGACGGTGCCCCGTACCGCCTCCGCAGCGGCGCTTCGAGGTGGGGCAGGGCAGCCTGCAGTAGTGCCTCGGCCAGAGCGGTCTGCTCCCGCCCCAGCGCCTCCATCGGCGCCCCCAGCCACAGGTCACGCGCGGCGAGCCGCAGCGCCTGGCGCGCCTTGAAGCGCCGCAGCCGCCGGAGCAGCTCGGCGGGGCCTTCGTCCCCACCACGGCGGAGGAACGCATCGAGCCGTCCAGCCAGTGCGGCCGCGTCGAGCGGGACAGGCGTGCTGGCACTGCGGTGAACCCAGCGGAGCAGGCCGGGACGTCGCTGCAGCAACCGCTGGATGGACTCGCTGGCCAGGACCAGCCGCGTGGCGAGGGCCTCGGCTCCTGGCGCCGCGAGCAGCGCCTCCTCGATCCGGAGCAGGCCCCGGGTGACCGCCTCGACCTCGCCGGTGCGGCGGATGGCCTCCACCAGGGCCGTCGCGCGTTCGGTGCCGATCCGGGCGGCGAGCGCCTCGAGCTCTCGCCCGGTGCGCTCGGGCAGCCCGAGCGTGCCCGGACCGGCGGTGGTCACGGCGCGGCGATCTGCCCGAGCTGGCTCCGCACCTTCTCCACGTCGGACGCGTGCTTGAGGACCACGTTGAGCGTCGAGGCGACCAGCTCGGGCGAGAGAGTCTCGGCGTTGAGGAGCACGAGGCTCCGCGCCCAGTCCAGCGTCTCGCTGACGGAGGGTGGCTTCTTGAGCTCGATGCGCCGGATCCGCTCCACGGCCGAGACGACCTGGGCGGCGAGTGCGGCGGGCACTTCCGGCGCCCGGCTCCGGACGATGCGAAGCTCTCGCTCGCGATCTGGAAAATCGATGTGGAGGTGGAGACACCGACGCTTCAGCGCGTCCGAGAGCTCCCGAGCAGCGTTGGAGGTCAGCACCGCGCGCGGTGGGAACTTTGCCCGGAGCGTCCCGAGCTCGGGGATGGTCACCGCGGCGTCCGCGAGCACCTCGAGCAGGAAGGCCTCGAACTCGGGGTCGGCCTTGTCCACCTCGTCCACCAGCAGCAGCGCCGGCTTGTCCGAAAGCAAGGCCCGGAGCACCGGACGGGGCAACAGGAAGCGCTCGGAGAAGAACACCGCGTCCGACGCCGCGATGCGGTCTGCGGCCTCGGTCAGGGTGGCCGCGCCGGCGAGTGACTCACCGAGCTTGTCCTTCAGGATCTGCGTGTAGAGCAGCTGCTTCGCGTACTCCCACTCGTACAGCGCCTTGGCCTCGTCCAGGCCCTCGTAGCACTGGAGGCGGATGAGGGGTCTGCCGAGGGCCTGGGCAAGGGCGCGGGCGAAGTCCGTCTTTCCGACACCCGCCGGACCTTCGACCAGCACCGGCTTCTCCAGGCGGTCGGCGAGAAACGCCGCGGTGGCGATCTCGGTCGATGCCAGGTACCCGGTCGCCTCGAGGCGGCCGAGCGCGTCTGTCACGGAGGTGAACCCTCCGGACACCCCTGTAGAAGAGGGCGGGGGTGTGACCGAATTTTCCACGGTGAAGTGCCGTCCCTGTTTCGTGCCGGCCGCACGGCCGATGCGCATCTCGTGGATATCAGAGGTGCGGCAGCCGGGCACGAACGCTGGTCCGGCGCGTGCAAAGCAGGGTCGTGGACGGAGCCCGGCCGAGGCTCCGCGAGGTGCAAACGTGAGGTCGCGCGGGCTGAAGACGGGGGTGGGTGTGGTGGCGCTGCTGTTGCCCGGCGGACTCCTGTTCCTCATCGGGTGGGTCCTCGTCCGTGCGTTGGCCCGGGCAAGTGTCCGGCTTCGCGAGGAGATGCGCGCCGCGGGTGAGACGGGCGGGGTGTGGCAGGCAGTCTCGACCCTCAGTTTCCGCGACGTGCTGCGCGAGGCCCGGGCCACGCTCTAGAGCTGATCGGTCACCGGCAGCGCCGTCCGCGGGTCGATTCCCGAGGGGGCCGCCGGTGACCTCCGGGGCGTCCGCGACTCGCCCAGCAGGCCCCGTCATCACCGCCGGAAGCAGTGACCCCTCGCTTCCGAGGAGTTCGTCCCCGACTGAAAAAGAAGAGTCGTCGAGGAACGAGAGCTCGGACGAGGTCTCTGAGGCGTCGATCACACCCGTTTTCCGGGGCTCCTCGAGACCCGCCGGACGAGCGGAAACGAGTTCTCTGAGACCACGAAACCCATCGGGTTCTCGGGGGGTTCCGTGGTTCCGTCCCGGCGCCTGAGCTCGAAGACGAGTTCTCTGCGACCCGCCTCGCCCGTGGACCCGGGGCTTGGCCGGAAGCGCTCGCGTCCGCCGGGCCCGTGGTCGGCCTCGAACGAGGCTCGAACGAGTTCTCTGAGACCTCAGGGCTTGTCGAGCTCGTCGACCAGCTTCTGCCAGGCCTCGTCGCCGTCGGTCGGCGGGGCCGACTTCGAGGCCGCCGCGGGTGCCGGGGCAGGGCGCTGCACCACCACGTTCGCGCCCGTGGCCGTCGACCCCGCCGGCGCCGCGCGCGCCTTCAGCCGCGCCAGCTCGAGCTCGGCCACCTTCAGCGCACGCGCCCGCTCCTGCACCGACTGCTGCAGCCGCGCCACCTCCTGCGCCTTCGCCGCGTCCCGCCGCTCCAGCTCCGCTCGCTGCTTCCCCACCAGCTCCTCGCGCTCGGCCAGCGCCCGGACCTCGATCTCCTTCCGCGCCTTCTCCGCCGCGGCCAGCCGCCCCGCCGCGTCGGCCGCCCGCGCCTCCGCCGCCTGCACCCGCCCGCCCAGCTCCCGCTCGACCCGCGTCCGCTCCGCGACCGCCGTCCGCGCCTCGCCCTCCCGCGCCGCGGCCCGCTGCGCCGCCTCGTCCCGCTCGGCCAGGGCCTGCGCGCTCGCCTCCTCCAGCTCCGCCACCCGCGCCCCGAGCTGCGCCCCCGTCTCCTGCGCCTGCCGCTCCCCCGCCTCCGCCCGCTCCAGCAGCGCCTGCTCCCGGCCCGCCGCCTCCGCCCGCTCGCTGGACAGCTCCGCCTCGAGCTCCCCGGCCCGCGCCCGCACGGACTCCAGCTCCGCCCCCAGCTCGGCCCGCGCCTTGTCCCGCTCGCTCTGCGCCTGGGCCAGCTGCGCCGAGAGCTGATCCACCCGGCCGCCCAGCTCGGTCTTCAGCGTCAACGTCTCCCGCGTCGCCGTCGCCAGCTTCTGCGACAGCTCGGTCTGCCGGCGCCCCGCCGCCTCGGTGAACTCCTTGAACCGCGCCTCGGCCTGCTTCAGCTGCTCACCCTTCGCCTGCGCATCACGCGCCGCCGCCTCGCGCTCCCGCGTCCGCTCGTTCGTCGACTCGGCCAGCCGCCCCCGCGCCTCGTTCAGCTGCGTGGTGAGCCCGGCCAGGTCGCCGCGGAGCAGCTCCTCCTGCCGCGCGGCAGAATCCTGGAGCTCTCGCAGCTTCTCCTCCACGTCTGCCCGGGCGTCCTCGGTCTGCGCGAGCTGCCCCGATAGCCGGGTCACCTCGCCGACCCGCGTGCCCAGCTCCTGCTTCGTCAGCGAGAGCAGCTCGACGTGGTCCGCCAGCTCGTCCTGCGTCTTCGCAAGGTCCGCGTCGAGCGCGGCGCGCGCCTGCGACGTGGACGCGAGCTCGGCCCGCGTCCCACCGTGCCGCTCCCGCTCCTGTGCCAGCTCGGCGGCCGTCGCGTCCAGCTGTCCCCGCGTGTCCACCACCAGGTGCTCGGCGCGGTCGAGCGAGGCCTGGCTGTCGTTGAGGAGCTGCTGCGTCGCCGAGAGCTCACCGTCCAGCGCGAGCTTCGCCGCCTCCAACGCGGCCACCTTGCCCTCCAGCTCCGTTCCCCGGGCCCGGGCATCGCGCAGCTGCCCGTCCGCCTCCTCGAGCTCCCGCACGAACTCCTGCGCCTGCTGCGCCCGCTCCGCGAGCTGCTCCTGCGCCGTCGCCAGCGCGTCCTCGGTCCGGGCGAGCGTCTCCTTGAGCCGGCCCCGCTCCGCCTCCACCTGGGCCCTGGCGCTCCGCTCCGCCTCCAGCGCCGCGGTGGTCTCGGCCAGCTTTCCGGTGAGGCTCTTCACCTTGCCGGTCAGCTCGCTCTCGCGCTCCTCGAGGTGCGCGCGGGTCGACTCGAGCTCGCCCTCCAGCTCGCCGATGCGCTCGAGCTTCGCCTGCACCTGGGCGTGCATCTCGGCCTCGACGGTCTCGCGCTGCTCGTGCGCCTGGGCCAGCTCTCGCTCCAGCGCCGCCGTCCGGGCGTCGCGCTCGGCGAGGCGATCCGTCATCTGCTTGCCGAGGTGGTCCAGCTCGAGCCTGAGGTTCTCTCCCGCGGTCTCGGCGCCGAACAGCCGCTGCTCCAGACCCTGCACCTGCGTGGTGTTTCTCGCCTCCGCCTGCTCGTGTTCCTGGGTGAGGCGGGCCAGCTCGGCCTCGGCCCGGTCCGCGCGGCCCTCGCCCTTCTGGGCCCGCGTGTCCAGCGCCTGCACCGTCGACTCGCGCTCGGCGCGCGTCTCGGCCAGCGTCTTCTCCAGCTCCGCGATGCGGCCAGAATTCTCCGCGTCGTGACTGTCGCGCTCCTGCGTCGTCCGCTGCAGGGCGGCGCGCGTCTCCGCAAGGTCGCGCTCCGCGGTCTCCGCCCGGCCGGTCATCGTCGCCAGGCCGCTGGAGAGCGTCTGCTCCTTCACCTCGAACTCGAGCGTGGCCACGCCCATGGCCCGCTCCAGCCGCTCGATCTCTCCCAGGCCTCGTTCCACCGCCTGGCCCTTCTCGGCCAGCTCCTGTTCGCGGGCGACCAGGTCACGGCGGAGATGGGCGACGTCCTTCTCCTTGGACGCCACCACCTCGATGAGGTCCTTCTCGGTGGCAAACTTCTGGAGGAGGAGATCGTCGACGGTCGCCCCGTGCTCCCGCTCCTTCTGGATCATCGCGGCCTGCGCCTCGTTGAAGCGCCGGAGCAGGTCGTCCACCTGCATCTTCAGGCCCTGCAGCTCGACGTCCTTCTCGTGGAGCCGGTCCTCGACGCTGAGGAGCTCCCGCTCGCGGACCGTCCAGATCTCCGAGATGCGGGCCAGCTGTGCCTCGCGGAGCTTCAGCTCGTCGCGGAGGATCTGGATCTTCCCTTCCGGAGTTCCCATCGCCTCGCGTCGCGGCGGCGTGCGCCGCAGCTTCTGCGACTCGGCGAGCAGCTCGGCCTTCCGGTCCGCGATGGAGGCGAAGGTCCGGTCGAGGAACGCCCGGTCCTCCTCGGTGAAGGCGCTCCGCCGCTCGCGCCGCGGCAGCCGCGGTGGGCTTCCCGGGGGCGGCGCCCGGAGCGGCGGCGGAGCCGGAGGCATCTCCCGCGTCGGCGTGGGATGACTCTCGCCGGTCAGCGCCTCGTCCAGCGAGCGGTCCATGTCGTCGCCGCCCGCCAGAAGCGGAGGAAGGATGCCGTGGGTGATCTCGGCCAGCTCGCCCATCTCGAACGGGATGGTGAGGTAGCCGTCGGCGGCGCTCGGCCCCTGCGAGTGCTGCGCGAGCCCCTCCTGCCCCACGTCCGAGGAGAGGAGCAGCACCGGTAGGTTCTGCCCGAAGCGCCCCTTCTTGATCTGCCCGCACAGCACGAACCCGGACTGGTCCGGCAGCTCGGCGCGAAGCACGACCAGATCCGGGCGACGCAGCTCGAGCTCGCGTTGCGCGTCGGCGGCGTTCTCGGCGGTCGCGGTCTGGAAACCGGCCGACCGGAGCACGGATGCCATGCTCAGGGCGAACTCGTTCTGGCTCTCGACGATGAGGACTCGGCGCTCCATCAGGAGGGATCGAGCTTACCCGAACCCTCCGGAGGGCGTGCCGGGGTCGGTGCCCTCCGGTGTTCGGTCGCCCGGCACTCGGGGAGACCCACTCCAGCCGACCGGCAGCGACGGTCTCCACGCACCCGACGCCGGGGACCAGGCCGCGGGCGCAGCACCGTGTGCGCGGTAGAGATCTCGGAGCAGGCCTCGCACCCGCGCCCCATCATGTCGTCGTTCCACGTACGCCCGCGCCTCTGCCCCCGACTGCGCGAGGAGGTCCGCGCTGGAGCCGAGCGCCGCCAGCGCTTCCCCGAGCGCCTCGCCGTCCGCGCCGGGAAAGAAGACGGTGCATCCCGAGGGGAGGTCCGCCCGGGCAACCTCGGAGTCCGCGGCCAGCACCGGCCGCCCCCGGGCGTATGCCTCGAGCGCGTCGGCGAGCATCGCCGGCGCACGCGCATCACGCCCCAGTCCCGAGAGGACCTCGACATCGGCCCAGCTGCCCGGCAGCGCGCCCGGAGGTCCGGACGTCACCGCGCCCGACCTCGCCGCGGCGCTCACCTCTCGCTGGATCGCCGGGTCCCACGGCTTGCTCCGGGGCTGGACGAGGTGGAGCCGCGCGCCGGGTCCGACCACGTGGAGCGCGTCGAGGAGCATGCGGAGTCCGGCGCTCGACAGGTCCCAACCCACGTGTCGGATGCGCAACGCTCCCGGCAGCCGGGAAAGGAGCGGTCCGGGCTCGACCCCATCGGGAACGAGATGGAGCTCGCCCTGCCGACCGCCGGCCCGGATCTCCTCGGCGCGGGTCTGGGTCGTGACCAGCACCGCGTCGGCCTCGCTCAGGCACTGCCGCTCCCAGCGGCGGAGCGCCTGCTCCAGCACCGCCGCGTCCCGTCCCCGGCTGAGCAGCAGCGGCAACTCGGAGGAGGGGAGCCGCCGCGCCTCGTAGAGGAGCACCGGCCGGCGCGGGTGGGAGATCACCGCGGCGCCCACCAGGGGGTCGGCGGTGTGGACCAGGACGTGCGCGTCCGAATCCAGCTGGCGCTGGACCGCGCGTCCGAACGCCTCCACCTGCTCGAGCAGCGAGCCGGGGCCGGGGGGGACGCGCAGGACGCGAGCCCCGAAGAGCGACTCGGTATGGGGGAGGGTCTGGCTCCGCAGCGAGAGCGTGAGCACCCGGTGTCGATTCGCGCTCGCCCGCACGCCCTCCGTGATCCGCCGTGCCCACGCGGAGGGCCCTGGCCACACGTCGAACCCGGCCAGGAGGACGGCTGGAGGATCGGTCATCACGGGCAGCAGCCCGAGGATGACACATGTTCCGGGAGACGTTGACCGGAGGCGTCACCGACGCGTAAGCGGCGGGGCCGGGGTGGAGAACACACCTTCGGACCAGCGATGGACGACTTGAAGAAGCTGAGCGTGGAGCGGCTCCGGGAGCTCGCGCGGAAGCACCTCGGGAAGGGTCACAGCCGACTCCGCACCAAGGCCCAGCTTCTCGAGGCGCTCCGGTCCGTCCTCCGCGAGCCTCTCCAGCGCCTGCGCGAGGCCGCCGAGGCGGTGGTGGCCCACGGCGGGAGCAAGGTCCGGGTGGTGGACTTTCCGCCCGGCCGCAAGGGACGGGTCCGGAGCGATGCCGCGGCGAGCGGGGCCGCGCCGTCGAGCCCCGGCAAGGCGCGACCCGCGCCCGAGGCGGCCGGGTCCCCGTCTTCCCCGTCCCCCTCCGCGCCCGCGGCGCGCGAGAGCCGCCCCGAGACCGTCTCGCGCAGGAGCAGCCGCCAGCCACCCCCACCGGTACGCCCGGGTCCGCCGGGCAACGGAGAGCCGGGCCGTGCCGCCCGGCAGAGGACAGCTCCCCCGCTCGCCGCCGAGGTCCCGATCGAAGCGAACTTCTTCGAGACGCCGGCGACCCCCCGGCGACCGCGGCGGACGCCCTCCACTCCGGAGCCGTTCGAGCCCGGGCCCTTCGCCTCCCCGCGCGAGGTGGGGACCGACGCCCCCGTGCTCCTGGTGCGTGACCCGACGACCCTCTTCGTCTTCTGGGATTTCCGCCGGGAACTGGAGCGCGGCGCCGCCCTGGGGCTGCGCGAGCCGCGGCTTCTCTTGCGCCTCCATCGCGGCGCGGACCTGGACCGGACCCTGGAGCTGCCGCTCAGCAGCCGGAGCACCTACGTGACGGGCCTCACCTCCGGCCAGGAGTACACCGCCGAGGTGCTGCTGCTCGGACGCGACGGCTGGACCCGGCCGGTCGGCTCCCGCAGCGCCTCGCGACGCCTGCCACCGGGGCGCGTCTCGACCCAGCTCGAGGTGCGCACGCTCCGGCTTCCCTGGTCCGAGCCCCTCTCGGCAGCTCCGGCGCCGTCCACGCCCTCGGTGCCGCGCCACGAGCCGCTCGACTCGCCGCGACGGGTTCCGCTGCCCACCAGCTCCGGAGCGCGTGGGCCCGGCGAGGGTTCCGGTCAGTCCGGAGGCCCGCGCTCGGGGCGGAACTGAGGCGACACGGGTGATGCGACCGCCGCGCGGTGCGCTCCTCCTCGTGCTCCACGCCCACCTTCCCTACGTCCGGCACCCGGACGACGAGGACCACCTCGAGGAGGAGTGGCTCCGCGAGGCGGTGCTGGAATGCTACCTGCCGCTGCTCGACCTCCTCGAGCGCCTCGCGGACGAGCGGGTTCCGGTGCGCCTCACGCTCTCGCTCAGCCCGACACTGGTGGCGATGCTCCAGGACCCGCTCCTGCGCGCTCGCATCGGCCGCCGTATCGAGCGACAGCAGGGGCTCGCCGAGCGCGAGGTCCGCCGGACGCGAGGCGATGACGCGGTGAACGCCGTGGCCCGGTTCTACCGGGACCGGCTGGAGCGGCTGGCGGCCCTCTGGGGCGAGCGCTACCGGGGTGAGCTGCTGCCCGCCTTCGCCGCGCTCCGCGACCGGGGGCTGCTGGAGCTCCTGGCCTCGGGAGCGACGCACGGGTTCCTCCCGCTCCTCCGTCCGTCACCGCAGGCCGTCCGCGCCCAGGTGGCGGTGGGCGCGGACGAGCACGCGCGCGCGCTGGGGCGACGGCCCACCGGTCTCTGGCTGCCCGAGTGCGGCTACTACCCGGGGCTGGACCGGGTGCTGGCCGAGGAGGAGCTTCGCTTCACCTTCCTCGACGCCCACGGCCTGGCCGACGCCGAGCCCCGGCCGTTGCTCGGCGTGCACGCTCCCGTCTTCACGCCATCGGGCGTGGCGGTGTACGCGCGCGACCCTGACGCCTCGGAGCAGGTGTGGAGCGCCGAGGTGGGTTACCCCGCCGACCCGGTGTACCGGGACTTCTACCGGGACATCGGCTGGGACCTTCCGGAGGACGCGCTCGTCCCGGTCGTGGGCCCGGGGCGACCGCGCCGTGCCACCGGCTTCAAGTACCACCGCATCACCGGCCGAGGTCCGGACAAGGAGATCTGGTCCCCCGAGCCCGCGTTCGCCCGCGCCCGCGAGCACGCTCGTCACTTCGTCGCCCGCGTGAAGGAGCGGACCGCGGCGCTCGAGACCCGGATGGAGCGCGACCCGCTCGTCGTCGCTCCCTACGACGCCGAGCTCTTCGGGCACTGGTGGTTCGAGGGCCCGGCGTTCCTCGAGGCTCTCTTCCGCGAGGCCGCCTCCGCGGCGCTACCGGTCGTGACGCCGGTGGACGATCTCACCGCCTGGCCGGAGGCGCAGGTGGTCTCGCCGGTCGAGAGCAGCTGGGGCGAGCACGGACACGCCTCGATGTGGCTCGACCCGGTCAACGACTGGATTCCCCAGGCGCTGTACGGCTGCGCGCAGATGCTCGCCCCCTTCGCTCGCCTGCAGCGGGAAGCCGGAATCGAGGGACGGGCGCTGGTGCAGGCCTTCCGCGAGCTGCTCCTCGCCCAGTCTTCTGACTTCGCCTTCATCCTCCGCAGCGGAACCGTCACCGCCTACGCTCGGGCCCGGGTCCAGCAGCACCTGTCGGCGTTCCTCGAGCTGGTTCGCGCGGTTCGGGCGCGGACCGTCGATCCGTTGCGGGTGCACGCGCTGGAAAACCGTGACGCCCTGTTTCCGGACCTGAGTCTCACCCACTTCCGGGAGTGAGCCCGTTCGCCACGGGGTGGGGGAAGAACCGGCCGGCCAGGGCTGTTCAAGGACAGGCCCAGTACTCGCAGTCTGGCTTGCGCCGCCTCCGGCGCCCTTTAGGTTGGGTCTCGACATGAACGGTTTCCGTCGCCTCCTGGCGCCGGCGGCGCTCCTCGCCTCCGGCCTTCTTGCCGTGCCTCTTCTCCATGGCGTTCCCGCTCGCGCGGACACGCCTCCACCCCCGCCCGGTCAGGTCAGTAGCCCGGGACAGGCCGCGCCCCAGGCCGCCGCGTTGCCCTCGCTGGCCCCGCTGGTGGACAGCGTCAAGGCCGCGGTGGTCAACGTGGACGTCACCTCCCGCGTCGAGAAGGACGACAGCGGCAGTGACGATCCCTTCGAGCAGTTCTTCGGCCGCGGCCGCGGGAGCCGTCCCCAGGTTCGCCAGGGGGCGGGCAGCGGGTTCGTCATCGATCCCCGCGGCTACATCCTCACCAACAACCACGTGGTCGAGGGCGCGTTCAACATCCGCGTCCGGTTCGACGACGGGCGCGCGCTCGAGGCCGAGGTGCTCGGCACCGACCCGCTGACCGACATCGCCCTCATCAAGCTGAAGGCGCCGCCCAGCAACCTTCCCTACGTCAAGCTCGGCGATTCCGACGCGGTGCGGGTGGGTGACTGGGTCGTCGCCATCGGCAACCCGTTCGGTCTGGCCTCCAGCGTCAGCGCGGGCATCCTCAGCGCCAAGGCGCGCGAGATCGGCGCCACCCAGTACGACGACTTCCTCCAGACCGACGCCGCCATCAATCCCGGCAACTCGGGCGGTCCGCTGTTCAACCTCCGCGGTGAGGTCATCGGCATCAACACCGCCATCGTGAGCGGTGGCGCGGGCATCGGGTTTGCGGTTCCCAGCAACCTCGCCAAGGCGCTCATCCCCCAGCTGGAGAAGAACGGGAAGGTCACCCGCGGCTACATCGGCGTGAAGCTCCAGAACCTCACCCCGGAGCTGGCGAAGGCGCTCAACGTGTCCCAGTCGTCGGGCGCGCTGATCAACGAGGTCACCAAGAACAGCCCCGGTGACAAGGCCGGCCTCAAGGGAGACGACGTGGTCGTCTCGCTCGACGGGAAGAAGGTCGAGAGCAGCTCGGCGCTGTCCCGCAACGTGGCGCTCCGCCCGCCGGGCGCGACGGTGACCCTCGGCGTCGTCCGCGGTGGCAAGAGCCAGGACGTGAAGGTCACCCTGACCTCGCGCCCCGGAGATCTGGACAAGGTCGGCGACGCCCGCGGCCCGCGGCCGGGCGGCAAGAGCCAGAAGGACGAGAGCAACCGGCAGCGCATCGGCCTCACGCTCCAGACCATCGACCCCCGCACCGCGGAGGCGAACGGTCTGCCCACCAAGGGCGCGGTCATCACCGAGGTTCAGCCGGGCTCGCCGGCCGACGCGGCCGAGCTCGCGCCGGGCATGGTGGTCACCGAGGCCGGGGGCAAGAAGATCGGCTCGGCCGACGACCTGTCGCGATTGCTCAAGGACGCGAAGCCCGGCAGCACCATCCTGCTCCGCGTGCAGATCCGGCTGCAGAACCGCGAGGAGAGCACGCTGCTCCGCGCGCTGACCATCCCGGGGGCCTGAGGCCCGCCGCCGCGGGGACGGGCCTTCCGAGGTAGTCTTCCGGACCGGTTGTGGACAGCGCGCTCTTCCTCGTCGCCCGGAGTCTCCCCTTCCGGCATGGCTTCACCTTGCGCTCGGGCGGGGTGAGCACGGGGAAGCGCGCCTCCCTCGACCTGGGGCCGGCGGGAGAGCCCGGCCCTGACGTCCGTGAGAACCGGCTGAGGCTGGCGCGGGCCGCCGGACTGTCCCCGGACCAGCTGGTGCTCGCCGAGCAGGTGCATGGCACGCGGGTGGTCCGGGGCGGGCCGGGCGAGCTCCCCGAGGCTGACGCGCTGTGGACCGAGGCCGCCGGCGCGTGGGTGGGCATCCGAACCGCGGACTGCGTTCCCATCCTCCTTGGCAGCGAGGACGGCGTACACGTCGCCGCCGTGCACTCCGGATGGCGAGGGACGGTGGGCCGCATCGCCGAGGCGGCGGTCCAGACGCTGGCAAAGGAGGGGGCCGGACCCGGCACGCTCCGTGCCGCCATCGGCCCGTGCATCGGCGTCTGCTGCTACGAGGTGGGGGTGGACCTCGCCGGGCGCTTCGCCGACGCCTTCGGGGCGGACGTCGTGCAGCGGCATGGCCCGCGGGCCCATCTGGACCTCCGGCGGGCGGTCCGCCTGACACTGCAACAGGCCGGGATCGAGCCCGCCCACATCGAGGACGTGCCCGGATGCACGGCCTGCGACGCTGAGCGCTTCTTCTCGCACCGCAGGGACCGGGGTGGGACGGGCCGCCACCTTGCGTTCATCGCACCGGGCGCCCTTTCTTGACCCTCCTCGAACGCGGTCCGTAGACTCGGGAAATCCCTCGTGTTCCCGTGCTCCGCGTCCGCCCTTCGACCGTCCTGACGCTGCTCGTTCCCTGCGCGATGGGCTGTGCCTCGGACACCGCGAGCAAGAGCGAGGTGCGGACGCTGCAGGCCTCGGTGAAGCAGCTCCAGGACGAGAACCTCAAGCTGTTCGAGCGGGTGCAGGCCCTGGAGACCGATCGCGCCGTCGCCCGTGCCGGACAGCAGCCCCTCGGACCGCTGCTGGCGGCCGCCCCGTCACCCACGCCGACCGGCTCGGAGATTCCCTCGCTGGCGGTGGTGAAGCTGAAGCCGCGCGCCGACCGCGCCCCGCCCATTGACGTGCGGACGAGCGTGCAGGAGCCCGACGCCGAGCTGGTCGCGGCGCTCGGCCGGTCCGCTCCCGTCGCGAGTGATGCGCCGGACGCCACGCAGCTCGACGGAGAGTTCGCGCAGGCGCAGGACGCGCTGCGCACCGGGAACCTCGGCGGTGGCGTCGAGCGGATGACCCGCTTCGCCGACGCTCATCCCAAGGACCCGCGCGCGGACGACGCGCTCTACCTCGCAGCGCTGGGAGAGCTCGGTCAGGACGAGCCGGCCCGCGCGGCGAAGCTGCTGGAGAGCGTGCTCCAGCGCTACCCGGCCGGAGACGTGGTCCAGCAGGCAATGCTCAAGCTCGCCGAGTGCCGGATGCGCCTCAAGCAGACTGCGGAGGCGCGCACCCTGCTCGCGCGGCTGGTGACGAACTTTCCCGGGACGCCGGCGGCCACAGAGGCCCAGGCGCGCCTGGCCCGAATTCCGAGGACACCCTGATGAGAGTGCCGTTGCTGATGCTGTGCCTCCTCGCTGCCTCCGCCGTCCGGGCCCAGGCTCAGACAGGCGGCAGCTCCGAGGTGGAAGGCACCGAGGTGCAGCAGCCGCAAACCCAGCGTCCGCCGCCCGAACAGGGACAGGTCCAGACCGCGCCGCCCGAGGGCCCGTCGCAGGTCCACACCGTGGAGAAGGGCGACACGCTCTGGGACCTCTCCAGCAAGTACCTCGGCAGTCCGTGGTACTGGCCGAAGGTCTGGTCCTACAACCCGCAGATCGCCAACCCCCACTGGATCTACCCGGGCAACCAGGTCCGCTTCTATCCGGGCAACGGTGAGGAGACGCCCGCGCGCGCCGAGCAGGTGACCGGCGACGATGACGAGCTGCAGGCCGGCCAGGCCGTCGAGGGCGACGACGACGTCCAGATGGTCCGCCTCCCGGTGGAGACCAAGACCAAGGAGATCATCCTCAAGGACGGCTTCGCCACCCCGAAGGAGATCGAGGCTGCGGGCACCCTGGTGGCCAGCTACGCCGAGTCGGAGATGCTCTCGCCGCCGGACATCGTGTACCTGGACTTCAAGGACAGGAGCGCGGTCCAGGTGGGCGCGAGCTACCTCGTCTACCGGACGGTGGGGAAGGTCTACCACCCGCGGTCCGGCAAGTTCCTCGGCTACCAGACCCAGGTGCTCGGCACGGTGAAGGTGAATCGCACCAGCGACCCCAAGGTCCGCGCCACCCTCGAGAAGTCGTTCGACGAGATCGGCCGCGGGGCGCGCATCGGGCCCGCCCGCGAGCGGCTGTTCGAGACGGTTTCCCCGGTGGCCAACGCAGTCTCGTTGCAAAACCTGATGGTGGTGGCCCAGCTCGAGACGTCCCTCACCATGGCCGGCGAGCAGGTGCGGGTCCTGGTCGACGCCGGCAGCACCCAGGGCGTCCAGGTCGGCAACGTCTTCACCGTCATCCGCCAGGCGGACCCCATCCTGTCCGACGTCGGAGTCGATCCGAGCGCCAACCAGGACCTGAGCCTCCCGGTGGAGGAGGTGGGGCGCTGCATGGCGGTGGACGTCCGCGAGGCCGTCACCACCTGTCTGCTGCTCCGGTCGTACCGCGAGGTGGTGGTCGGGGACCGCGTCGAGCTGCGCGCCGGTGGCGCCCAAACAGCCGGCATCACTCGGTAAATCTGCAATCCGGAGGGTGCCCCGCGGGGGACCCTTGCTTGACCAGGTGGTGTCGGGCGCTTATGTCTCGCCGCCGCTTCCGGCCGGTCCCCCCACTTCTATATAGGTGGCCCGGGACTGGCAGGGGCGGGCCCGCGATGGACACCCGACCTCTTCCCAGCGCCGAACGACACGCCCTGCTGGCCCTCTGGGCCGTGCCCGGCATCGGCAGCATCGGCCTCGGCGGGGTGCGGCAGTGGGCCGCCGGGCGCTGGGCGGACCTCCTGGACACCCCGACCCGGGACTGGGTGGACGGCCTTCCGGCGAGCGACCTCGTCCGTGAGCGGATCCGGGCCGCGGGGTCGCTCCGCGCGGTGGCCGACGAGGTCCGCGAGCGGGCCTTCCGCGGGCGCATGGAGGTGCTTCACCCCGGAGACCCGGGCTACCCGGAGCGCCTCGCCGAGGTTCGCGATGCGCCCCCGGTGCTGTTCATGCGGGGGACCGCCTGTCGACCGCGGCGGAGGCTCGCGATGGTGGGCACGCGGCACCCGGAGCAGGGCTACCTCCACCGGGTCCGGGCGTTCGCCGCGGCGGTGGCCGGCGCCGGAGCCGGCGTCGTGTCCGGGGCCGCGGTGGGCGTGGACCGCTCCTGCCACCTCGGAGCGCTGGACGTGGGCGGCGAGACCTGGGCGTTCCTCGGCTCGGCGCTGGACGAGGTGGACCCCGCGCAGGCGCGCCTCGTGCCGCTGATCCTCGACGGGGGCGGGGCGGTGTACAGCGAGATGCCTCCGGGAATCCGCGCGAGCACGCACACGTTTCCCCGGCGAAACAGACTCATCTCCGGTGCATCCGATGCGGTCCTGGTGCTCCGGGCGGGCAGGCACAGCGGGACGATGCACACCGTGGCGGCGGCCCGAGTTCAGGGCCGGCCCATCCTCGCCTGTCCGGGAGAGACCTGGGCGGAGGCGGCGCTGGGTTGCAACCAGCTGGTGGCGTGCGGTCTCGCGCGGCTGTGCATCGAGCCGCTCGACGCGCTGCGAGCCGTGGGACTCGGCCTCACGCCGCCACCGCCCGGGATGGTGGAGCCGGGGCCGATGCCGGGCCTGTCCGGGCCGGCGGCGCAGCTGTACGCGCTGGTCGACCGGGAGCCGCGAGACGTCGAGGAGCTGGAGGACCGCGCGGGGATGGAGCCCGGCGGAGTGGTGAGCGCGCTGTGCGAGCTGGAGCTCCTGGGCCTGGTGGTACAGGGCCCTGGACGAAGGTACCAACGGGTGTGAGGAGAGAAATGCCGACGACACGAACCAAAAAGGTCGACACCGGGACAGCCCCGGCCGAGAAGGCGAAGAAGCCTCTGGGCCGCAAGTCCGCCCCGGCGGCGAAGGCCAGGAAGACCGCTCCGGCGAAGACCGCCACGAAGAAGCGGACCCTGGCCGTGGTTCAGGCCGGCGCCACACCCGCCCCGCGCCGCGGTGGCCGCTACCTCGTGGTGGTGGAGTCACCCGCCAAGGCGAAGACCATCAAGAAGTACCTGGGCACAGGCTACGCGGTGAAGGCGTCGGTGGGCCACGTGAAGGACTTGCCCAAGAGCAAGATGGGCATCGACGTGGAGCACGACTTCCGGCCCGAGTACCACGTCATTCCGAGCAAGGAGAAGGCGCTCGGTGAGCTGAAGAAGGCGGCGGCGGGCGCGGAACGCGTCTACCTCGCCACCGACCCCGATCGCGAGGGCGAGGCGATCGCCTGGCATCTGAGCGAGGAGCTCCGGCACCCCGACGCGGTTCGCGTGCTGTTCAACGAGATCACCAAGAAGGCGATCCAGGAGGCCATCGCCCACCCGCTCGCGCTCGATCAGAAGATGTACGACTCGCAGCAGACCCGGCGGATCCTCGATCGGCTCGTGGGCTACCAGATCAGCCCGCTGCTCTGGAAGAAGGTGCGGCGCGGCCTCTCCGCGGGCCGGGTGCAGTCGGTCGCGGTCCGGCTGATCGTCGAGCGAGAGCGCGAGATCAAGGCCTTCGTCCCGGTGGAGTACTGGACGCTGGAGGCCGAGCTCGAGGGGAAGTCGCCGCCGCCGTTCCGCGCCCGGCTCGCGAAGCTCGACGGGAAGAAGGCCGAGGTCGCGGACAAGGCGACCGCCGACGCGCTGCTCGAGGAGCTGCGGAAGGCCGACTACCGGGTGGAGACCGTGGAGCGCCGCGAGCGCCGCCGGAATGCCGCGGCGCCGTTCATCACCAGCAAGCTCCAGCAAGAGGCTGCGAACCGGCTCCACTTCACCGCCAAGAAGACGATGACCCTCGCCCAGCGGCTGTATGAGGGCGTGGAGCTCGGTGACGAGGGGCAGACCGCGCTCATCACCTACATGCGCACCGACTCCGTGCGGCTCTCCGACGACGCGGTGAAGGCCGCGCGCGCGTTCATCGCCGACACCTACGGGAAGGACGCGCTGCCCGATGAGCCGATGGTCTACAAGAGCCGGAAGAGCGCCCAGGATGCGCACGAGGCCATCCGCCCGGTGTCGATGGAGTGGACGCCCGACCGGGTGCGGCCATTCCTCGAGCCGGACATGGCGCGGCTCTACGAGCTCATCTGGAACCGCTTCGTGGCGTGTCAGATGAAGCCTGCGGTCTACGACCAGACGACGGTGGAGGTCTCCGCCGGGCGCGCGACGTTCCGGGCGGCGGGCTCGATCCTCAAGTTCGCCGGCTATCTGGCCGTGTATGGGATGGCGCCGACCACCGACGAGGAGGACAAGCAGAAGGAGGGCGAGGAGCCGCGCGCCGACGAGGGCAACGTGCAGCTTCCCGAGCTCGCCGAGGGCGACCGGCTGAGGCTGGTGGGCCAGGGACTCCTCTCCGAGCAGCACTTCACTCAGCCACCGCCGCGGTTCACCGAGGCCTCGCTGGTCAAGGAGCTGGAGGAGGACGGCATCGGCCGGCCGTCGACGTACGCCTCGATCCTCTCGGTCATCCAGGACAAGAAGTACGTGGAGAAGATCGAGGGCCGGTTCCATCCCACCGAGCTCGGGAAGATCACGACCGAGGAGCTGGTGAAGCACTTCCCCTCGGAGATGGACGTCACCTTCACCGCGGGGATGGAGGAGCAGCTCGACCAGATCTCCGAGGGCGAGGCGGACTGGCGCCGGGTGCTGCGCGACTTCTACGGACCGTTCCAGGCGACGCTGGCGAAGGCCGAGCAGGAGATGCGTGACGTCAAGCGGGAGGAGATCCCCACCGACGTCAACTGCGAGAAGTGCGGGAAGATGATGGCCATCAAGTGGGGGAAGATGGGCCGGTTCCTCGCCTGCACCGGCTACCCCGACTGCAAGAACACGAAGGACTTCAAGGAGGTCGACGGCAAGGTCGTGCCGGTGGCGGAGGAGACGACCGACGAGACCTGCGAGAAGTGTGGCCGGCCGATGGTCATCAAGCGCGGGCGCTTCGGCCGGTTCATGGCCTGCTCCGGGTACCCGGAGTGCAAGAGCAGCAAGCCGCTCTCGATCGGCGTCGCCTGTCCGACGTGCAAGGTGGGCTACCTCACGGAGCGCCGGAGTCGGCGGGGCAAGGTGTTCTTCGGTTGCAACCGGTATCCGGACTGCACCTTCGCCGCGTGGGACCGGCCGCTGCCGGAGAGCTGCCCGAAGTGTGCCTCGCCGTACCTGCTCCAGAAGTACAGCAAGCGCGACGGTCCGCGTATCGCCTGCCCGAACAAGGAGTGCGACTACACGCGCTCGGTGGACGAGGGCGGCCCCGTGGCGCCGCCGAGCGCCGCCTGAGAGGACGTCCGGCCCGTCGGCGAAGTTGTTCCGACCCACGGGATCGAGGGCGCTGGCGCTGCACGGTTCCCGGGCCGGCGGACGGACGTGGCGCCGGACCCCGGGACGGTGGCACCCGGGGTCGGCCGGCGCACGCACGGAAGGTCAGCGGATCTGCGCGGCGGTGCGACAACGGGCGCGCGAGACGTGCGAGAGGCTCGGCGTCGGCCTCCCGCTCGCGATGTGCCGTTCTTGACACCCCCGGGGGCGCAAAGGGACGATGTTCCTCGGTGTCTTCGCCGTGAAGCGCCGCCCCGTCACGCCCCCGAACGTCGCCAGTTGCCCTGGGGGCGCTCCGTTTCCGAGCCAGCTCCCAGCGCGCCGAAGAAAGGATTCGCCCCCGTGATGAGCACGTCCGTGAGCCACCTGATGGAGTTCGTCCTGGCCGCCGCGCCCGGCGCGAGGGGTGGCGCGGTGGACTCGATCGTCCGCTTCTTCAAGGAGGGCGGACCGTTCATGTACGTGAACATCTTCTGGATGGCCTGCGCGATCGCGGTGGTGGTCGAGCGCGTCGTCACGCTGATGTTCCGCTACAACCTGAACGCCGAGCCGTTCATGGAGCAGATCACCAAGCTGGTGCTCACCGGCAACGTCGATCGCGCGGTGAAGCTCTGCGGCGCGGCCCCCAACTCGCCGCTGGCTCGCGTCATCCGCGCCGGGCTCACCCGGGCCAACCGCGGCGAGATGGAGGTGGCCAAGAGCGTGGAGGAGGCCATCCTCGAGTACACGCCACCGATCCAGTCGCGCATCCCCTGGCTCTGGTCCCTCGCGAACATCGCGACCCTGGTGGGCCTCCTCGGCACCATCAGCGGCCTCATCACCACCTTCCAGTCGCTCGGCAACGTGCCGGCGGACCAGAAGCAGGCCATCCTCTCCAACGGCATCTCGGAGGCGATGAACAACACCGCCTTCGGCCTCGGGATCGCGGTGTCCTGCATCATCGCCCACCTCTTCCTGACCGCGTACGCCAAGAAGATGGTCGAGACGGTGGAGCTGAGCGCGCTGAAGCTGGAGAACCTCCTGTCGCGTCGCCAGGCCGGGGAGACGTCGGCGATGGACTTCGAGCGGTCGGCTTAACCGCGCACCGCCGAGGGTCAGCGCCACATGGCGTTCTTCTACAGCAAGCGCAAGCTCAGGATTCGAGGCCACGAGGAGGGCGGCGAGCTCAACATCGTCCCTTACCTCGACATCCTCATGAACCTGATCATGTTCATGCTCCTGTCGATCACCGGGCTCGCGGCGTTCGGCATCCTGAACGTGAACGCGCCGAACTACGGCGGGCCGACGACGCAGGTCACCGACGAGGGTGACAAGCCGAAGCTCCTCCTCACCGTCCTCATCTCCAAGAAGGGCTTCTACGTCGCCGCCACCGGGGGCGTGGTGGGACAGCAGCAGGGCCAGCCCAACCCCGCCGAGGCGCCGCCCTCCATCCCGAAGAAGGGAGACGGGAGCTTCGACTACACCGCGCTCACCGAGTCGATGGTGAACGTGAAGAAGGAGTTCCCCTCCGAGTCGAAGGTCATCGTCGGCGCAGAGGGCGACATCCCCTACGAGGTCCTGGTCCAGACGATGGACGCGATCCGCGAGACCCCGGGCAAGGACCGCAAGCTGCTCTTCACCGACGTCACCCTGGGAGCGATGTGATGCCGGCGTCCGCGCCCCGCACCCCGGAGATGGACGACGAGACGCTCCAGCGGCTGATGTTCCGCAAGGCGCTGGCTCGCAAGAAGCGCAAGGAGCGCGAGGCCGTCGGGGAGATCCGCGAGCTCAACATCACCGCGATGATGGACATGATGACCATCATCCTGGTCTTCCTCCTCAAGTCCTACGCCGCCTCGGCCATCTCCCTGACGCAGAGCGAGGACATCAAGCCGCCCATCTCCAGCACCCGCGCGGTGCCGAAGGACACGGTGGCGGTGACCATCACCCCCAAGGACATCCTGGTCGGCGACAGGCTGGTGGTGACGCTGCAGAACGGGCAGGTGCCGCCGGGGCAGCTCGACGGACGGCTGGTGAAGCCGCTCGACCAGGCGCTGCGGCGCGAGGTGGAGAAGCTCAAGCAGATCGCCGCCCGCAACCCCGCAGCTCCGTTCAGCAAGGAGCTGTCGATCATCGGAGACCGGAAGATTCCCTACGACCTGCTCCTGACGGTGCTCTACACGGCCGGGCAGGCGGAGCTGGAGAACTACCGCTTCGTGGTGCTGCAGAAGGGCGAGGGCACCGAGGGGTGACCCCGGCGCGTGGCGCCTAGAGGGAGGGCCGCGGCGAGTTCCCCCGGACGTTCCTCTCCCGCTGCTCCTCATCCTCCTGGCAGCGCAGCGTGAAGGGGAGGGCGCGCAGCCGCTCGATGGGAATCTCCTCGCCGCAGTCGACGCAGGTGCCGTACTCGCCCTCGTCCATGCGGCCGAGCGCGGCGTCGATCTGCATCACCTCGCGCCGGGCGGTCTCGGAGAGGGTGGTGAGCACGTCGTCGGCGAGCTTCACCTGGGCCCCCTCCTCGTACTCGGGGTCGCGGTCCTGGGCCTGGAGCGCCCGCAGCTCTCCCTGCTGGGACTCCCGGGTCACGAGGAGCGCCCGGCGGCGCTCGGTCAAACTGCGGCGCAGCTCGTCGAACTCGGCGGAACGGTCCATGGCCGGCCAAGGTAAGTCGGGCCATGCGGGGGGAAACCCCCCGAACCAGGGGGACGCCGATGTGGCGGCGCGTGGGCGCGCCGCTCGATTGGGGCTCAGCCCCCCGAACCAGGGGGACGCCGATGTGGCGGCGCG